>Ga0208492_1000151_pt1 | contig 71363 bp, 51 predicted proteins | sample Subbioar_CSW14AB_FD_184820 | JGI IMG/M metagenome (GOLD analysis project Ga0208492, IMG submission 184820) | Serpentinite rock and fluid subsurface biosphere microbial communities from McLaughlin Reserve, California, USA - CR12Mar_CSW14AB (SPAdes) | ecosystem: Environmental > Terrestrial > Deep... | reverse complement strand
GCTCGGCGTCGAAGGCGTGATGGAAGTTGTCGTGGGAGAAACGACTCCAGTGGGTCTTGGCCCGGGGCCCGCGGTCGGCCCAGATGCGGTTCCCCCGGTTGAGGCCCTCGCCGCGCGCCCGGGCGCTCCAGGAATCAACCTCGAGAGCGAAGGGTTCCCGCGATCGACTGCATCGCGGAACGAATCGAACTCGTTGTTGCTTTCGGTCGGCGGGGGAGGCGGCGAGCTCGGCCGGCTTGTGTCGGGGCCGAGGGCGTCTCGGGATCGCGACGAGTCACTCCTCTCGGCACGTGTGCAGGCCGCGGATACGAGCTTAGTGGCCGCATCGAGGCCGAAGCGGTGGACGACGTATCCAGGTTCCTCCTCGTCAACGTGTGATCCTGCGGCTGTTCGCTCGAACACCACCCCGATCGACGAGAGGTCGAGGCGATAGCCGTCATCGAGGTCCTGCACGAAATCGAGGGCGGCTTGCGCCTCCGCATCACCGAGCAGCCGGTAACGCTGCGCGCGACGAATGTAGAAGGCAAGCGCCGTCGAGAGCTCCTTCGCTCCGAGCAGTCGGTCGGCGCGCGGCTTGGAGTAAAAGTCGAGGTCGAAGCGCGAGCGGAGCACCTCGACGGTGTTGTCCGACTGCTCCCGCATCTTCCTGTAAAGCTGCGCCCGAGCCGCCGCAGGAAGCTCATCGCGCAGCTTCACCTCGACGATCTTCCCGAACACCGTTCGGGTCCTTGGCTCAAAGCTGACCAGCAGAAGATCCGCGCGCTGCTGGCTGCGATCACCGCTCGTGAACCACGAGCGATGGGCATCGAGCGGAACAACGATTCGGTCCGCGAGCAGCCCCACTTCCTCCAGCAGCCAGCGAGCCAAGAGCAGGCCAACCACCTCCGCCGTCTGTGTTGCCGAAGCCATGAAACGGAGGGCGAGTCGTCCGGAGAGGGATCGCAGAGCCTCCAGTGCGACCACCTGCCCGGCCGCCGGTAGCCGGAGCCCGAAGCTCTCAACGGCGGGCCGCACGATCGCTTCGAGTTCGTGGGTGCTCCGGGTAGTGAGCATCAACCGCAACCGGTCCTGCTGGAGGTACTCGGGGGCGAAGTCGAGGAGGTACCCAGCCTCGCGTGCAGCCGCAGGACTGTCGTAGAACTCGAGGCCTAGGTTGCGATCGACGGTAAACACCCAGTCGCTCGCCATGTGGACCTGCTTCAACAGGGCCTGCCCGCGTGCGTCGAGCTGCATTGCCATCAGAGGCGCCACGTCCGGCTCAGCACCGGCCGCGAGCGTCGAGCACGCTTGGATGTGCTGCGCTGTCTGAATTGCCCTGACGAGCCGCCGCTCGCCGTCATCGGCGCGGAGCGACGCACGCGGGTTAAGCCCCTTCTGCCACGAGAGGGATCCGGTCGAAGCGTCGGTCTGGATCTCGGGCTCCTGGAGAAGACCGGCGGCGAACGTACCGCGGCGCATCCCGTCGACACGACCGACACGTGCGTGAACGGCGAACTGCTCGAGCATCACCGACACGTGGGCACTGAACTCGTTGGGACGTGCGAGGAAGTCCTCGATGCTGTTGCGCGCGAAGACGAGCTTCGGGTGCAGATGGTTGTTCGAGGCAAGTGTGAACTCGTCGTCCTCGCCAACCTGTCGATCGGGATCGAGCAACGACTCAAGCGCGTCGCCGGTCAAATCTACGCCAGCACGAGAAGCGAGAAGGCGGACGACGTAACGCAGCGGCCGTTCTCCGGCGGCGGAACGGCGCTGCCGCTCGAGCTCCCGAAGTGCCTCCGCGATCAACGCTGCGTCGCCAGGGTTGAAGACGTTGATATGAAGCTGCTCGACGTACGGATGAAGCTGGAGGTACTCGAGCAATCGTCGCGCTAGGTCTTGACTGCCAACGCTCGGCGTCAGACTCGTCGAGCCCCGGACTCCGAGCTGCGCGCGGGCGCGGTCACGGCAAGCAGCCACGTCCACGACTGCACCGCTCGCGCCGGCGTCCGGCAGGAAGAGCGACCAGTGGGTCGTCAGCGGTCCCTGCTCCACGTACCCGCGACCACGAGAATCGAACACGACGGGCGGCACGTGCGTCGGCTGGATGTCGCGCCGGTAAGTCTCGACAACCAACCGCAGGTTGTCCGGCGCTTCGGAGTGCTGCTGCCAGCTCCCGACCAATCGGCCGAGTGCTCGCGCATGTTGGAGGTGCCAGGCGAGCCGTGCAGGATGAGTCGGCGCAAGGAGAAGCGCCCGGCCGGGATCGACCTGACTCGGGGTCCAGCGCAGCTCCACCACGTCGAGCTGCGAGAGCACCCCGATTGTCGACGGCGAGGTATCGACGGACACCGCGTCCAGGTACGCATCGACGTACGCTTCCACGAGCGGCGCGAGCTCGACTAGGTCGGCGGTTTCGACCAATCCCGTGCGTTCGACCTCGCTTTGCGCGGGGGCCCGCGAAATGTGCTGTTGCGCGATCGCGCGGAAGAGTTGCTCGCGTGCGGCTAGGAACAACTCGAGGGCTTGGTTCGCCGCCAGTCCTTGATCCCGCCGCTCGACGGAAACGTCAGCGAGTTTCGGCACCGCTAGGTTGAGGCGGTAGAGGCCGAGGTGCTCGGGGTGCGCAAGGATCTCCAGTTCCACCTTGCGGAGGAGACCAGGCACTACCACCGCGTGGCCACCGCCATCCTCGTGATCGAGCGCGAAGTGCACGTCGCCTCGGGTGGGAGCTCGAAGCGGTTCGCTCCACCGCCCGTGAAGCTTCCCGAGCTCCGGCGGCTCGCTCGATGGCTTCGCGCCGAGCGCACGCGTCGCCACCGAGGCCCACGCATCGATCAGGGAGGCCGTGAAGACCGCGCGCGCCTCCGGCTGCTCCACTTCCGTCTCGCCGCGGACAACGAGGAAGTACTCCGACTCGTTCTCGGCGCGACTGTTGGGGTTTCGAGGGTCGAGCTTCCAGGTAGTAGTGAGAAGGTTGCCGTTCGAGTCGTACGCATCGACCTTGACGAAGTACGTACCCTCCTCGAGTGACTGGAGGTCCTTGACCTTGACCGAGCGACGGACATTCTTCTGGCGCCCAGCAGGCTTCGGGTAGCTGTTGCTTTCCCAGGCGACGACGGCCTCACCTTCGGCCGTCGACAAGATTTGGAACCGGTAGTGTGTCCACGCCGGTACTTCGGCGGGCCGGGGCTGAGACCGGAACACGACCTTCAGCTGGGCCTTCGAGTTCTCTAGGTCGAGGACCGGGAGCTGAGCTGCCCCTCCGACCTGGTCCGGGGTCTGGAGCGGCAGATCGAGCTCCTCCAAGATTAGGCGCACGCCGGTGGTGCCCTCGTCGTGGTCCTGGAACTTCCAGAGGTCGAACGAGAGGTCGCTCCAGTCGACGACGTGGGCGATCTCGCGGCCCCACTCCCGGCATGACGACTTCCGCCCGCGAAGGAAGACGAAAAGGCGTGTCTGAATCGAATCGGGCTCGAGCGAGAGCTTCTGGATGCGCGAGAGGAGCGGCGTGCCCGTGTCATCGAGCAGATGAATGGCGTTCCAGTTGCGGGACAAGCGTCGTTCGATAGCGGTTTCGTGGAACGCGGCGAGGTCAGGAATAAGCCCGAAGCAGTAGAGCGCTGCCCCAGCCGCCTCCGCCGTCATACCGTTCTTGACGACGGTGAGCAGGTAGTCGACCGACTCGTCAGCGTTCTGAAGGATGCGTTCGAGGCGCACGTACTCGAGAGCTGCACCCACCCGCTTGCGGAGTGGCTCCGGGAGTGCCTCGAGTAACGCGGCCCGCGCGTCGTCGGTGACACTGCGGAGTGCGAGCTCGGTGAAAGTGGCAATGTCGAGCGAGTCTTCGGCGGCCGTGCGGAGGTCCGGTGGGATGAAGACCAAGAGCGGCTCCACCAAGACGTTTCGGAGCTCGATTAGCTTCGTCGAGGAGGCTCGCCACGCGACGCCGGCGGGCTCCTTCGCCAGCACGAAAGCGCGCGTTGACGTACGAGCCTGGAGCGCCTCGCAAAGGCGATCCATGACGGGCACCGGCAACGTCGTGACACGGAGGCGCTGGCCCGGGCCCGCCTCGTCGAGCGCCGCTGAGATCTGTGGCAGGAGCTGCTTGGTGAGGAGGACGTACAGGTCGTCGTTCGAGATCGGCGTGAGCATCACGACCTCCTCGCCCGGTTGATCGGATAGCGCGGCCGGATCCGCTGCGCGTTTACGGCGTCGCTGAGGTCGTCGAAGAAGCCGATCTCCCGCAGGCGATCCTTCAGCGCCTTCACGTTCTCGCGGAAGGCGCGATGCTGGTCGAGGGTCACGGGCTTCTTGCTCGGATCTACGTCCGACGGACCGATGACGAATCCGTAGCGATGCTCGATCCAGTGCAAAAAGTCGTCGACGAGGATCTCCTCGCTGTAGAACTGCTTCCCGTTGTCCGTCTCGGCGAAGCGAAGCACCGCGAGCTGGACAAGGACCTCGAGGAACCGACCGCCGAGGTGCCACCGCCGCGGGTTCACCTTTGATCGACCCTGGGCGAGCGCGCCCCAGTCGGCGTTCTTCTGGAAGAGCTTGTCCAGCGACTGCACCAAGTAGCCGATGTGGTGCTTCTGACGGACATGGGTGACGACTTCGATGAACTTGTCGAAGGAGCTCAGCTCGGCGGCGAGAATGGCGTCGATCTCCGGAGCCAGAACCTCCCCGTCCTCGCTGTTCTCGTCTCGTAGCCGTTTGAGCCGTAGCCTGAACTCCGCCTCGAATTCGGCTGGGGGAGAGCTCAAAAGCTGCATGACTGCCGCGGGTTCCTCGGGGATCCCGAGCGACTTCTCCTCGCGTGTGTACCGGAGGAGTTGATTGATCGTGAAGATCGCGCGCACGAGCTCGGTGAGATCGCCGTACTCCGAAGCGGCGCTCACCTGCGCGAGCTGCGCCATGCGCGATCGGTAGTCCGACCCCATATCGACGGTAAGTGAGACCCCGTACGGGCACTCCTTGAACGGTGTTGGCGACGTGCCCCACACCGGGCACTCAAGGCAAACGCTCGAGGCCGAACGATCCTTGATCCAGCCCGCGAGTTGCCGTCGAAGCCGCAGGATGTAGAGGCCGAGGTGAAGCCCCATCACGGTCTTTAGATAGTCGATCATCACCGGGCGCGGGACCGCGTCTTGATACGCGAGTAGACGCTGGATGTCGTCGCAAAGAATGCGGCCCTGACCCTTACAGACGGGCGGCGCGGTCGTGAGCCGCTCGCCAGACTTGTGAAGGTCGGCGAGGCCATCGACCAGTTTGATCACGGTCAGCGTGTCGAGGTCGACGTGAGCCTGTGCGTCGGCGTGCGCGCTCCGGGGATCCCTCCCGCGGTCGAGGTAGGTCCGAAGGTCGAGCACCGCCTGCTTGTCGGCGTGTTCGAGCATCGCGTAGAGGGCGTCGGCGTGGTTGTAGTCGCGGCAGTACTTGGCGACGCGGATCTTGTGGGCATCGAGGTGAAGCGGGCGTAGCGACGCCACCGCTTCCCTCGCGCCACCGCGATTCACCAGGTCGAAGATGTCGCTCTCGAGCCATGCCTTGGCGATCTCGGGATGCTCTCGGAAGCCGGAGACGCCAGCCATCCCGGCCAGCTGCTCAGCGTGGTGGGCCACGTTCTCGATTTGCTTCGAGGGCCGCCCTTTGGTCCCCGCGCGCTGCCCCTCGCACTTGAGCAGCATGAACAGATTCACGAGCACCCGGTCGAGATCGACGTTCTTCGGGTCCGGGTAGAAGACCTTCGGATTCCGGAACTCCTGGTCCTGTTTTCCGATCTTCACGGCGCCTCCGCGGGGGAAACCATCGCAGCGTCGTAGGGACGGAGCTCCAACCGCACACCGACTTCCGCGTCGGGCCTCGCCGAAATCTCGTAGAGGTCCTGCTCGTCTGGCGTGACGACGATCTTGCTGAACGGCAGGTTCATCAGCTCGTTTCGGAATATGAGAAGGTTCACGAACATTCCCTGGAGGTCGGCCGGGCTCGGCCGGTATCCCGAACGAATCAGTGTGAGCATTTCAAGCAGGTCGAGTGAAACGCGGAGCGTCGCGCGCCCGTACGCATCCTTCGCGCGAAGCTCGAGCGTGTCAGGCGAGCACTCGAGGTACTCGTCGAGCGCCCCGTACGACGGAACAACCACCTCGAACGCTTCCTTCGGGAACAGGCGGTAGCTCCGGATCGTGGCGCCTCGGATCCGGGTGACCCGGAGCGCCAGGTACTTCTTGAAGAGCCCCGCGTGCCCCAGTCCCTCCGACAGCGAGATGGCCTCGATGACCTGCTCACGGATCTCGTCGGCAACCGGTACCGAGGTCTCGGTGCTCGAGGTTCGGTTCGCGAGCACGCTCTCGAGCTGTTTGAGCGAGCGATACGGCAGCATCTCCCGCCATCCCTCGTCACGGCGCTCGAAGTAGGCCCAGCGCCGCCACTCCTCGAGCAGTCCACGACGCTGATCGAGCAAGCGCGCAAGGGGCAAGTCGTCGACCGCCTGGGCAACATTCCTCGTCGCCTCCCGCATGATGGAGTGTGGACTCTGATCCCGCGACTCGAACGTCATCCAGGGCACGGCCGAAGGCGGATCTCGGTCGAGGTGACGATCAATCGGCGCCGAGTTCACACGACCTGGGTCAGCTTCCCGGAGCACGGCGACGAGTCGATCGTCGGTACCGAGACGCCCGCCCTGCCCATGATCGGCCAGCGCCTGCGTGTAGTGGAGTGCTCGGAGTTCAGCGTTGGCACCTTGCCTCATGAGACCACCGATATCGTTGCAGCCGTGGTCTCTGAGGAGGATCCACGAAAGTGCCGAGCGAAGATCGCGCATCGTGACGTGGGCCTTCCGCCGAAGGTGGACCACCTCGAAGAGGCGCCTGATTCGACCGCGTACCGCGGGTCCGGAAGCCTCATCGCGCAACGTCGCCGCGTTGAAGCGGAGTGGGCACCGCGCGCGGTGCGCGCACGAGTCACACGCCTTCCAGAGCTCAGGCGCGGTGAGCTTCTGGATCTGGCGTTCGACGAGCGAATGCGCGCCACCTGCTGCAACGGAGCGGAGGTTGAGATTAACCAGCAAGGTGCGCTCAGGGAGCTTCCCTCGACCGTCGAGCGCGCGGTGGGCCAACTCGCGCATCGCGCCAAAACGCCCGCGGTGGGCGCTGTGCTCGAGGAAGTCGAGCAGACGCCCCTCGTTGACAGCGATGAGCCGGGCCTCGGAGCCGCCGAGACTCGTGGCTAGGTCATTCCCCTCGAACGGTGCGAGAAACCTCGCGAGGACATCGTCGCTCGCCTGATCGCCTTCGTCCTGCGATCCATCGTAGTTAGTCTCGTAGCTCACCCCACCGTGGCTCCACCGGCAGCCGTTCCCCGAATCAAGTGGGGTCACCGTCGCCTTGAGCTGCTGCGCGAAGAACTGCTCCACCTGCTGGAGAAAGGCCGTCTTTCCGTCGCCGGCGTTGCCCGTGATCACGACGAGCCGGAACCGGCCGTCAGCGATGTGTGGCGCGAGCTTTGTGTCGAGGCTCGTCTTTACGTAAGTAAGCCGCGCGATCTCGTCGAGACCCCGCGTCCCGGCGTTCGTCCGGCTGGCCTGGCTGTACAGAGTGAGCAGGCGGGTGACGTAAGGGTTGTAGTCCTTGCGACCGGCCTCGCCCGACTCGAGTGAAAGCCCCGGGAATCCACCCACAGCGGTCGAGACAGCAGGCTCCACTGGCGCGTGCATGCTCGGTACGGCGAGGAGTGCCAGTTTCATTTCGCCGGCAGTCTGGAAGCGATCCGGCCCCGCGGGACTGACCGCTTTCAGGAGGAACGAGGCGAGCTCCGCGCTCAGGTGCAGATCTCTGCGCAACACTCTCGGGTCAAACGGCTCTCCAGACTCCGGGTTATCGTCGGGGAAGGGATGCCGATGGCAGACGAGCTCGTAAAGGACGACGCCAAGTGAGAAGAGGTCCATGTTGGGCAGCCACTGCGGATGCCCGCGGTCGGGCGCCCAGTAGCGCGGCGTTCCTCCACGACCGCTCGCGTGGATCACCTTGGTGGCGATATTGAAGTCGATCAACTTCGCGCGGTGGGAAGGCAGCTCGAGCAAGATGTTTGCCGGCTTGATGTCGCGGTGCAAGATGCCCTGACCGACGGCCTCCTGGAGCTCGCCGAGTTTGTCGAAGTCCTCGCCGCTGATGCTGCTCTTCTCCTGCAACGCCTTCCGATGCGCCTCGAGTGCGGCCGTCTTCGGGTGCATCGCCGTAAGCGCATCCAGAAGCTCGGCGCCGATCCGCTGGATGTCGATCCATGAGAGGCGCTTTTCGCCCTTTCGGTAAGGTTCGAGCGTCTCGCCTTCGACGTATTCGGTGAGGATGTACGGACGGCGGTCCGGTGGCGCGAGTCGGGCCATCCAGATCACCCGCGCAATGTTCGGGTGGTGCGGGAGGTTCTTTCCGATGTCATTGAATTCATGCAGGAGCACGTCGGCCTCGACCGTCGGGGCGAGGACCTTCATTGCGTACGTTTGCTGATGATCGAGGTGGTAGACGCGGTAGACGGTCGAGAACGCTCCGCTTCCGAGTGTCTCGTCGATACGAAGAACCTCGTCGACTATGGTTCCGACCTCGAACGTCGCTGGGACCTGCGGCGTGGGTGGCTGCTCACTTCGCACAGCGGCCGTCGATCCGCCGTGTCCTGCGCGTCTGAGAACTTCGAGCGCCGCCGTGGCGCTGGGCCGGGCCTTAAAGTCCGTGACGTTCAGCAGGGCGAGCACGAGGTCATCAACGGAGCGATCGAGATCGGGCACCACCTCAGAGGGCAGCTGCGCCGGCCGGCCGTTGGCTGCCTTCGCCGCCTCCGGGCCAGAAAATGGTGGCTGTCCTACGAGGAGCGCGTAGAGCAAGACGCCGAGCGAGTACATGTCCGACGTTGCGTCGAAGTCGTAGTCGGTCTTGTCGGCCAGCTCGGGCGGGACATAGGCGAGATTGCGCCGTCGCTCCGTGTGCTCGAAGACCGTATGCCGTGCATCGATGTAGGCGCGATCGAAATCGGTGAGCCGCGGGCGACGATCGAAACCGACGACGATCGACTCGGGGCAGACGTTGCGATGGACGATGTCGTGCGCGTGAACGGCCTCGAGCGCCGACGCGACGCCCTCGGCGATCTGGAACCGCTCCCGCAATGTGAGGCGGTCCCGCTCCTTGTTGTGCAGGTAGCCGTGTAGGCTCCCGTAGTCGGACCACTCGGTGACTTCGAAGAACTCGGCGTCGCCCTCGACGTTCTCGAACTGAAGGATTGGGAGAAGGTTCGGGTGAGGACCCACCTTCGCCACGGCCTCGGTGGGCCGTCGGATCACCGCCATCCGGCGCGCGAGCTCGTCCTTCGGCAGGCTCTGATCGACGCGCCAAGTGCGGATGCGGTACCGGGTGGCGTCTTCGGAGAGCAGTGCACGCCTCCCGATGTACTCGCCGGATCCCGCATCCTCATAGAGCTTCTCGACGATCTCGTAGCTACCGATGCGGCGTCGCGCTCCGCGCTGGCGGAGTCCCCAAGAGCCTTGCAGCGTTCTCTCGATCTGGGCGTGATACCGGGCGGCGTCGCCACGTCGTGCAACGCGGGTCTCGTCGAGAAGAAACGGAATAAGACCAGTGACGCTCAGCGCGTTCCTATACCAATTACCGCCGATCTGGTTCTGCGTTTCATCGGGAAGGACAAGGATCGGTTCGATCCACACCTGGTTGCCGACAGCGCCCAACATGGTCTTGAGTGCCTTGCACTTCAGGTCGACAAGCCACATCGGGCACTTGCGTGGCTTTTGATTGATCAACCACTCGGTGTCGTCACCCGTTAGTCGCCCATACCACTCCTTCGCCTCGATAACGAACAACGCGTGCGGAGCGAGGACGACAAAATCGTACTCAAATGCGGAGCGCCCCTGCTCCTTCAGCAGGAAGTTCGGTGCCACCGTGTAGGTATTGGGCAGGCCGTTTTGAAGCGCCTGTAGGACCTTCGGCTCGAAGGGGCCCACCAGGCCTCCGCCGGTCGGCGTCTTGATTACGCGAGCCATTGCGGGAGAACCTCCTCCTCGATGATTCGTACTGCGGAGTCCTCGGCTTCACTTGCGCGATCGAATGCGGCCACCGCTTGCACGTGGAGCGACCGAACCTGCTTCGTTTCGGTTGCCCCAAGTTCGGGGATCGGAAGCTCACGAAGTAGATCGAGACGCAGCTGCAAGATCTTGGTTCCGACAGCACAACTGCGGATCAGTCGCCGGCCGAGCAAGGTCGAGAGAAAGAGGTGTACGACGGCAACCGAATCCCGTTCGGGCGCAATTCTGAGCAGATCTTGCGTAAGGGCATACCGAGAAAGTCCGGGAGTGACCAGGATGGGGACGCCAAACACTTCGCCTTCGCCAAGAGTTCCACGACCTGGTACGACAATACTATTCGGCGGGGAGAACAACGCCTTTCTGTCGACTCCGGGGTCCGCGATCCAGGTGGGCAACTGCCGAACCGACTGAGCGTCCCGCTGGGTGATGAGAGGTACGCCATTTCCCGAAGCGCTTGGCGTGCGCTGCCGAAGCAAGCCATAGAACATCCCGTCCATTGGAACTGCGTCTACTAGGCGTCTACTCCACCGGCGCCGCAGATACGCCATCGCGCCTCCCAAGGACGCGGTGTTCCACGCGCAGAGGGACCGGAGCGGCTCCGACCACAGAACGCATCTCGCCTTCCGTGCCCTGCACATTTCGGTTGCCTCACGAACGTCAGCGAGATGCTCGATCATCGCGCGGGCATCTGCGATCGACTTCGCGTGTGCCTCTCGCTCCGACATTGCCACCCGAACCAAGGCCGCGACGCGACGCACGGTACCTGGTTCGGCCTGTGGGATCGGGAGGTTGGCGATGAGATCGGGCCTCAGTCGGGGTATCGAAGTGCCATATGCGCAGGAACGAAGCGCGCGAACGCCGAAAGATGAGCAGAGCAAGGCGTACGCATATAGTATGTTATCATCACCTGTTCCGGCGCCACGAAGAATCATGACATCGGCGGCGGCGATCCTGCCCTCGAGGCGGGCGTCGGCAAGGATGCTTCTGCCGAAGAGAGTGGATATCCCTATCTGTCCAGCTCCCGCGACTAGGACATCACCACGTCGGATACGAAGGTCGTCTAGAACCCGGATGAGGTCGCCACGAACCCACCGACCAGAAGGTTCTGTCGCGAATGCGTCAACCTGACTCAAGAGCTCAACGCCGTCCCCGGCGGCACAATCGACTCGAGGCAACACGGCCGCGTAGCCAGCCCCAACCGACGAAAACCACGTTCGCAACGAACGTGCTCGATTGCCTGCGCGACCACGTAACCGGTCGACGACAGGGTCGTGATTGACCGCGCGGATGCTGGCTGAGGTCACTGTCTGAGCGGCGAAAGCGACTCGCATCATTGACTCTCGAACGGCTTGCCGGCCGCATGCAGTCGATACTGCTTGGTGATCCACGGCATGTCATCCGCTAGAACCTTCACGCGCCGTCGCTGCTCTCGCAGTCCCTGGGCTCGGCCCTTCTCCCATCGCAGAGTGACAACCTCTTCGATGACTTCTTCCGTCCCGTCGGCCCGACGCACGTAACGTGTTTCGCCTCGGCGGCCATGGCCGCAAGCCTCTGCGATTGCCATGAAGACCGGGCGCTGCTGTGGCCCTCTCTCACCGGACATCCTCAATTCGCTTGGATGACGCCGACGGAGGAATACGCAGCTTGCCTGGACTGACACCTGCGGTAGGAATGCCTCCGCAGGCAAGTCTATGCTCGCCAGAAGTTCCATCTTTTCGAGCATCCACGCTCGAACCGGCTGCATCTGTTCCCCGGGATTACCTAGAATCCCATTGGGCAGAACTATGCCCATCACGCCGGTTCCGGGTTTGAGGAAGCGCCAACAGTTTTCGATGAAGAGGATCTCCGGCGCGACCTTCTTCTGAAGCTCGGCGCGGGTCCAGCCGTCTCCGGTTCGCGCCCAACGGTGTCCGAGATCGAACTGCGTGAGCACCTCGGGATCGTCTACAGGAATTTTGGCGCCAAACGGTGGATTCGTGAGCACAAAGTCGAACACACCAAGACCGCCGCCGCTCTTCTCGAACTCGAGCATCGCGTCGGACTTCCGACCGGGAAGACCATACTCGAGGCTGTTGAAGCACGCGATGTTGCCGTGACCGTCGTTGTTCATGACCATGTTCATCCGCGCGGCTTTGCGCAGATCAGGGTCGACATCAATACCGTAGAGGCACTTCTCTGCGTACTTCGTGAGCGAGTGCTGGATCTTCTTGAGCTCGCTCGGAACCGGCACCTCGGGGTACTGGCAGCCCGACTCCACGAGAAACTGCCGACGCAAGTGGGCGAGCGCCACGACGAGGAAGCCGCCGCTGCCGCAGGCGGGATCGAGCACCTTCTGGCCGGGCTTCGGGTCGAGCATCTCTACGGTCATTCGGATGACGTTTCGTGGCGTGAAGAACTGCCCGCGCTCCCGCTTGAGTGTCGTGGAGGTGATCGCCTCGTACGCGGTGCCCTTCGCGTCGGTATCGGTGCTCAGGAGACTGTAGCGACCGAGCTCGGAGGCAATGTACGTGAGCGACCGATCATTCAGCTCGATCTTCTCGTTTCCGTCGAAGACATCCCTAAACTCCTTCGACTTCGCATCATCAAAAAGGCGCTTGATGCGCGTGGCGACGGTCTTCTGACCAGCCGGCGTGTTGGCCTCCGTGGCGCCAACGAAGAACGCGCGACGGCTTTGCTGCTCGTCGAGGATCTTCGCGAAGATAAGATGGAGTAGCTGCCAGAACGCCTTGTCTCCGCGCATGTTCTGGTTGCCGTATAGGTAGTCGTGGCACCGCTTGAATGCGCGGAGCAGTGAATCGCCCGAGGCGACGCGCAGTGGGCGCCGTTCAGCAGTCTCGAGGTCATCAAGCGACTCATCGGGCGCGGGGAAGTCGGTAAGCTCGGTGAACTCGGGGATGCCCGTGCGCTTGTTGAAGCGACGCATCCGGAACGCCATCTCGGAGCCGTTGGTCCAGATCCCGAAGATCTCGCGGTGGTCATTGATGCCGCCCAGGATCTCCTCGAGCTCCGCAATGCCTTTCTTGGCTGCGGGCTTGGTGCCGGACTTCGCCGCGACGGCGACCCTGATCGCGTGCGCCGGCTCGTGCGGCTTTCCATGTTGGTAGACCACGAGCGAGGCCGCCTTCCGTTGGGTCTTTACCTTGCCCGTCGACGGGTCTTCCATTTCCAGTGAGAGGCGGACGTCTCGGTCCATGTCCCTCGGGTCGACCTCATACTCGCGGAGGAGCTGCTCGATCAGGGACTGCAGCGTCTGCTCGTCGGGCGTGTCCTTGTACGCCTCGCCTGTGAGCGCGCAGATGCTCGTGCCCTCGAGGACAACCTCGACATCGTCGCCTTCGTGGTCGGAGGCGTCGGGTTCGGCGCCGGTCGTTGCCGTTTCTTCTTCGGTCACGTGCTTGCTCTTGCGTGCCATCTGTTGGGTCCGCCGACGAGGGTACGCGATCCGAAGGTCCGTTGGGGGCCGACTTCAGGAAGAGACGCAGGTCTGCGAGGTGTCGCGAAGACAATCCGAATCGCGCAGCGCGACGCGCACGGATTTGGGCGAATGACGAAGAATGCATGGTTCGCGCGGCGGATGTCTTGGTGAACTCGGCGGTCAGGATCGCGGAGTTGTCTCGACTATCATAGTAGGTCGGAAGCGAGCTCCTCTGGCCTGCCGTCATCTGCGACGGAACCCGTCGCACGACCGGCTCGTGGGGCCGGTGTACGGTGGCATCCGTGTCCATGCCCGCCGCCCTCCGCCAAGGCCACTACGAACACCTCGTCACCAAAGCCCTCGCCGCGGCCGTCGCCGACGCGCGCGCTCAGGTCTCCGAACGTCCCCTCGACCCCGCCGACGCCCACCTCCTCCTCGCCCCCCACGTCGAACGCGCTCTGCTCACCAAGGATCGCCCCCAAGGCCAATCCCAGCTCGCCGACGCCTTCCTCGCCCGCGTCGCCGAGCTGACCGCGGTCGACCTTACCGATCAACGGTCGCCCAACCCCCGCGCCGCCTCGACGCCGTCTACCGCACCAGATGACCCGTCCGCCCACGACCCCGCTCTCTTCGAGCGCCCTCCTCACCCGCAACCGCGCCGACCCCGCGCTCGGCCAGGAGCTCGCCCGCGGGATCGCTTCGTCCGACGAGGTCGAGGCGCTCGTCGCGTTCATCACCGTCGGCGGCGTGCGCGCCCTCCGCGATGGGCTCGAGTCGTTCTCGCGCCTCCGCTTGTTGGCCACGAGGTTCTCGGGAACGACCGAGGTCGCGGCGCTCGAATCGCTCGCGCGGCTTCCCGGCGTCGAGGTCCCCATCACCCTACCGGGTCTTCGCAATCGCTGTTACCGCCTCGTCGAGCTTCTTGCTCTCGGGTGTTCCCTCCGCGGGCCGGATGAACTCGAAAACCCGCGCACCCTCCACGACCAGCAGCCCGAAGCCACTCTCGCGGACCTTCCGATAGAGCGCGTCTCGGTCCCAGTGCTTCACCCCTCGCGCGTCGGAGTGGCGGTCCAAGTGGTCGGCGATCTCCGCCGGCGTGCAGGCCATGTATACTCGGTGTGAATACGCGCGATATGTGGCCATCTGGTCGAAGCCGCGCTTCATCTGCTCGTCGTCTGCCTTCAGTTCGACGGCCCAAACGGTCGCAGCTCGTAGCCAATTCTTCTCACGATAACCGACGATGTCTGCGCGGCAGCGCCCCATCGGAACCTCTGGAAAGGTCTGGAGCCCCTGCTCCTTCAGCCAGGCGGCGACCGGCGCGTAGAGGTCCGACTCGCGCTTCACGCCGTTGAAGATGGACATGACAATCCGGTCACCGAGCTTCTGAGCTCGCCAGATCGACGCGGCGAGGATTTCGGCTGGCGCGACCTCGTACCAGAGCGACGTACTCTTGGCGCCGAAGGACTCGACCTGCTCCTCGACCGCCTTGAGCTTCTGCTGGTGAGTGAGTGCCTTCAACACGGCCGGCTTCCCCGGCACTTCGAGCTGATGGACGAGCGCGTCGACGATCTTCTCGTCGGCGAGCGCGCGCTCAACAGCTTCGAGCCGAAGCCCGCAGAAGCGTACGGAGTCGTCGCTGTCGAACCAGGGGCGAAATCTGCTGAGGTCCATCTCGTCGAGCAGCGTAAACGCGTCAGCGAGCACTCTCAACGTCCGCAACCTTGAAGCGACACGTAGCGTCGCAGTGTGCCGAACGGTGGGATGGGTGGGCAGAGCCGTCGCCAAATTGCGGGTTGGCCTCGGCCACCAGCATTTGGCCGTGTAGCGTGGTGCACGACCATGCCCGCCGCCCTCCGCGAAGGCCTCTACGAACACCTCGTCACCGAAGCCCTCGCCGCAGCCGTGGCCGACGCTCGCGCCCAGGTCTCCGAGCGCCCCCTCGATCCGGCAGACGCCCACCTCCTCCTCGCCCGCCACGTCGCGCGCCACGTCGAGCGCGCCCTGCTCACCATCCCCACCAAGGATCGCCCCCAAGGCCAATCCCAGCTCGCCGACGCCTTCCTCGCCCGCGTCGCCGAGCTCACGGCAGTCGACCTCACCGATCAACGGGTGGCACAACCCCCGCGCCGCCTCGACGCCGTCTACCGCACCGCCGAACCCGTCCGCCCCACGACCCCGCTCTCTTCGAGCACGCTGCTCACCCGCAACCGCGCCGAGCCCGCGCTCGGCCAGGAGCTCGCCCGCGAGATCGCCTCGTCCGACGAGGTCGACGCGCTCGTCGCGTTCATCACCGTCGGCGGCGTGCGCGCCCTCCGCGATGGGCTCGAGTCGTTCTCGCGCCACGGCGGCAAGCTCCGCGTGTTGACCACGACCTTCTCGGGAACCACCGAGGTCGAGGCGCTCGAATCGCTCGCGCGGCTCCCCGGCGTCGAGGTCCGCATCTCGTACGACACCCGCCGCACCCGCCTTCACGCCAAAGCATGGTTGTTCCGCCGAGCGAGCGGGCTGCACACCGCGTACGTCGGATCGGCCAACCTCACGCAGACGGCACTCGGCGCGGGGCAGGAATGGATGGTCAAGGTGTGCGCGGCCGATCTCCCGCACGTGATCGAGAAGTTCGAGGGCACGTTCGATTCGCTGTGGAACGATCCGGAGTTCGAGCCGTTCGGCGGCACCCCCGCCGAGCGCGATCGCCTTCGCCGCGCGCTCCAAACGGAACGGGGCACGGGCGGCAACGACGACGCGACCGTGTTGTTCGCGCTCAGGCCGTTCCCCTTCCAAGAGGAGATCCTCGATCGCCTCGAGGCCGAACGCACGCTCCACCACCGCACCAAGAACCTGGTCGTCGCCGCGACCGGCACCGGCAAGACGGTGATCGCCGCGTTCGACTACCTCCGGCAAGCGCAGAAGCTCGGCCTGCCCCCGCGGCTCTTGTTCATCGCCCACCGCCGCGAGCTCCTCGAGCAAGCCCGCACGACCTTCCGCAGCGTGCTCCGCGATGCGTCCTTTGGCGAGCTGTGGACCGACGGCGCGCTCCCCAAGACCTGGGATCACGTCTTCGCGACCATCCAGAGCGCCGCCCGCGAATTGCTCCCGCGGCTCGGCGCCGAGCACTTCCGCTACGTGGTCATCGACGAGTGCCACCACGCGCCGGCCGATTCGTATCAACACCTCGTCCCCGCGATCCGCCCCGACATCCTCCTCGGCCTCACCGCCACCCCCGAGCGCGCCGACGGCAAGTCGTTGCTCGGCGACTTCGACGGACACGTGTCGGCGGAGCTGCGGCTGTGGCACGCGCTCGACAAGCAGCTGCTGGTGCCGTTCGAGTACTACGGCGTCAGCGACGGCACCGACTTGCACAAGCTCCGGTGGAGCCGCACCGGATACGCGATCAGCGAGCTCTCCAAGCTCTACACCGGCAACGACGCCCGGGTAGACCTCGCCCTCGCGCAGCTGCAACGCCGCGTCCTCGACGTGCGCAAGGTGCGCGCCCTCGCGTTCTGCGTGTCGGTCGAGCACGCGGAGTACATGGCCAAGGCCCTCACCGCCCGCGGCCTCCCCGCGATGGCGGTGCACGGCGGCACCGACGACGCCGCGCGCGCCGATGCCCCGCGCCGCCTCCGCGAACGCGAGGTCAACGTGCTCTGCACGTGCGATCTGTACAACGAGGGCGTCGATCTCCCGTTCGTCGACACCCTCCTGCTCCTCCGCCCGACGAGCAGCGCCACCTTGTTCCTCCAGCAGATCGGCCGCGGCCTGCGCATCGATCACGGCAAGCTCTCGTGCCTGGTGCTCGACTATATCGGACAACACCGGAGCGAGTTCCGCTTCGACAACCTCTACGCCGCCCTGACCGGCATTCCCCGCGCCCGCATCAAGAAGGACCTCGAAGAGGGCTTCCCCTACCTCCCGAGCGGCTGCGTCCTCCAACTCGATCCCGTCGCCCGCGAACGGGTGCTCGCGACCCTCAAGGCGAGCCTGCAGAACCGCCTGATCACCGATCTGAAGGAGCTCGCCGAGCAGGGCACGCCGACCCTCGCGCAGTTCCTCGAGGCGACGGGTCGCGATGTCGAGGAGGTGTACCGCAACGACGGGAGCTGGACCAAGCTCAAGGCCGAAGCCAACCTCGTCCCGGCGAACGATCGCGACACCGACGATCTCACCCGCCGCCTCGGCTGGCTCCTCCACGTCGACGAGCCGAGCCGCCTCGATGCATGGACCACCGTGCTCCATCGCGCCGCCGCGAACGCGCCGCTCGAGCTCTCGCCCTACGATCGCCGTCGCCTCCACATGCTCGATTTCCAGCTCGATCACCGCGGCGGCGTGCTGCGCATCGCGGAGGACACCGCCCGTGATCTGGCCCATCGCCCCGTGGTCCACGCGGAGCTGACCGAGCTCGCCGAACACCTCCGCGAGCGAATCGCCTTCGCCCCCGACCGCTACCCGGTCGACACCTGGCCCCTCGCGCTCCACCGCCGCTACGCCCGCCGCGAGATCGTCACCGCCATCGGCTACCTCGACGCCGGCGACAAGCGGACGATCCCGCAGGCCGGCATCCTCAAGCTCGAGGAAGAGCGCCGCGAGATCTTGTTGGTCACCCTCGACAAGTCCGCCTCGTCGTTCTCCCCGACCACGCGCTACCGGGACTACGCGATCAGCGCGAACCGCTTCCACTGGGAGACCCAGGGCGCCGCCGCCATCGACCGCGAGAGCGGCCGTCGCTACCTCCAGAGCCCCGCCAACGGCTGGCGCTTCTACCTCTTCGTCCGCGAGACCCCCGACGCCCCCTACGCCTTCCTCGGCCCGGTCCGGTACCTCTCCCACGCGGGCGACCGCCCGATCGGAATCACCTGGGAGCTCGAGACGCCGATGACGGCGGGATTGTTCGACCGGTTCGCGACGCTGGCGCAGGGGTGAGCGCGCCGGACATTGTTCGTCCACGCCGGCCACCCAGGGCCTTTCGCAAACGCATCCGCGGAGCCAGTTTCGCGTGATGGCGATCGACGACTTGCGCTACGACCGAACCATTCTCGCCTATCACGGGTGTGACGCGCAGGTCGCTGAGTCGGTCCTCGCCGGCCAGGCGTTCAGGCCCAGCGAGAACGCCTATGACTGGCTCGGGACCGGCGTGTACTTCTGGGAGTTCGGTGCCGATCGCGCGCTTAGATTCGCCGAGTGGCAGCTCTCGCGCGGCAAGGTGCGATCGCCCGCCGTCGTTGGCGCGGTGCTGCAACTCGGTCGGTGTTTCGACCTCACGGACACGAAGACCACGCGCGAGCTTCGCGCCGCCTTCTCGATCTTCAAGCGCGCGCAGCGTCAGGCTCGCCAACCGCTGCCCAAGAATCGCGGACCCACCCGCGACCGCCTCCTCCGCGACCGCGACTGTGCCGTCATCAATCTCTACATGGGTCTGCTCGACGGAGGAGGGCGGGGGTACGACTCGGTTCGATGCGCCTTCCGTGAAGGCTCGCCCGCGTTCAGCGGTTCAGCCATCTACCAGGAAACCCACATCCAGATCGCCGTCCGGAACCCCGCTTGCATCGTTGGGGTCTTCCGGCCCAAGATCGAGGAGTCGTCATGAAGCGCAGCGCCAAGGCCAAAGCCCAGCCTCGCAGCCGTTTCCAGACGGAGGCCGAGGAGCGCAGGAAGATCCTCGCCGAGGCCGCCAAGCTGAGCGATGAGGAGCTGTTCCAGCTCGCCGTTCGAGTGGGCATCTTCACGAAGACGGGCCGGCTCACGAAGCCCTATCGCGACGAGGCCGCAGCGGGCACCGACCGCGCCGCCGACGAGACTCCTGTGCCGCGTCCGTCGAGGCGGGGCGGGAAGCGCAAGTCGTAGAATGGTTAGCGTGTTCTACCGTACGCGAGGCGCATCATGAGCGAGTCGAACAAGCCCTCCCTGCGCGGATTCCAGGTGAAGCACCGACCGATGGCCGAAGCGGTCGCCATCGCGGATGCGATCGTGCGTCGCTACGGTAAGCAGGCGCAGGCCGCGTCGGCCGCTCATGATTCGTCCACTCCTGACTCGGGTGAGCGTCCTTCTGACGCGCAGCACGTCCCGTCCAACGACTGACGAGGCTCACGCCGTTCGCGTCCAGGCCGTCATGGACCTCGGATGACGGACGCGTCGTGATCGGTCACCATCAAGTCACCATGGACTGGCGCGAACACATCGAGCTCAACCCGGCCGTGCTGGTTGGCAAGCCGGTGCTCAAAGGGACACGTCTTGCGGTAGAGCACGTGCTCGAGATGCTGGCGTCCGGTGTCAGCGAGGAAGAGATAATCGCAAACCACCCCCGGCTCACGCACGAGCGCATTCTGGGGTGTCTGGCCTACGCGTCCGAGCTCGTGCGAAGCGAGCGGGTGTTCCCATTACGCTACGCCTCATGGAACGGGGAGTAGTCGTTCGCGGGAAGCTTCATGGCCGACGCATTGATCTCGACGAGCCGGTGGACGAGCTCGAGGGCAGACTCGCGTGGCGCACTCCGTCGGATCGGCCAGCACCGCAACCATCTGGAACTTCCGGTTGGTTCGACGCGTTCCTTGGCTCCGCTACCTCTCGCGCCCTGCGATGGTACAAGCGATTGGGTCTTCCGATGTTCACGCTCCGCCCGACCCAGAAGCTGTTCCGGCGCGTCGACCTCCTCGCTGCACAGGCAGTTTCGACTCCTGACGAGGCGACGACGACCCGGCTTGGCGACTGGTACGCGAACCTCCTGACGCTCGACCGGCGCCCGATTGCGCTGTTCGTCTCGGAGCGGACGTTACTGCCAGTCCTCGTCCACATGGCGCCCTCGTCTACGCTCGCTGCCCGGTTTCGCGAGGCCGTCGCGGAGATGATGATCGCCATCGGCATCTCCGACGCGGACGTCCGCGACGAGCTGCGCGAGATGGGCAGGTTCGCCATCGGGAAGACCACGAGCCGCCGCATCCTTGGCTCGATGAACGACTTCGGTTGGCTGGCGGAGGGCACACCCGCTGGCGAGTCGCTGCTAAACGCAGCGCTGGTGCTCGCGGATGCGCCATGCAGCCCGATCGCGATGCGGAGTCCTCGCGAGGCCACGCTCGCCGCGTTCGAGGTGGAGCCTGCCCCGTTGCACTGACATCGCATCCGCACCAATCTGCGCGCCTCGCCGATGCCGTTCGCTCAGCTTTACTCGTTGCTCCCAGAAGTCGCCAAACGCGAGACGCGGGGGATCTACTCGCCCCGGCCCGACGGTACGCCTGGCGATGGGTTCGCGTTCGTCGAGATGTTCTGCAACGAGCCCGACTGTGACTGTCGGCGCGTCGTCTTCGAGGTGTTCCAAACGGGGAACACCACCGTTCCGGTTGCCACGCTCACGTATGGTTGGGAGCCGGAGAGCTTCTATCGAGAGTGGGCGGGCTTCCCGATGGAGCCGGGGGACATCGAGGAGCTGAAGGGGCCAGCGCTGATGCGGTTGGCCCCGCAGTCGGTGCTCGCCGATCGGACGCTCGACCTCCTGCGCGAGCTGCTCGCCGATGAGGGGTACGTCGGACGGATCGTGGAGCACTACCGGTTGTGCTCGAAGAAGTAACAGGACGAAGTCGGGCACGCACGGTCCGATTGACCAGCCTGATTGTCGCAGCAGTGCCGCGACAATCCTGGCGGCCGAGGAGCCGCAGCTACATCAGCTCGAAGAACGACTCGCGCCCGAGGTGTGGCAGGTACTTCGCCAGCAGCGCGGTCGGTTCGCGACGCTGGCGCAGGGGTGAGGGCGACCGTCGCGGGCGAGACGGGGGTTGGGTGCTAGATTTTCAGGTCACCATGTTCGCGCATGACCGCATCGTTCGTGACCCTGCAATCTGCGATGGGCAGCCCGTCGTGCGCGGCACGCGGGTGCTCGTCCGGGGCATCCTCGGCTACTTGGCGCACGGCGAGACAACTGAGGCGATCCTTACGGATTACCCGAGCCTCACCGAGGAAGACGTGCGAGCGGTCATAGCCTTCGCCGCGACCTCCGCCAGTGAAGACCTGCCGGCGCCGTCCCCGGTGCCCCCCGCGAGGTGAAGGTCGCGTGAGCTCGAGAACTGGCCGGCGCAGGGAGATCAGCGGCACGCCGGCGGCGGGTCTTCCTTCGTCTGGCGAAGAGAGCCGAGCAGTGTCTCGTAGTCCGCCGTGCGGGTCTCGTCGCCGATCAGCGAACCCGTGAGCACCAGCGTGCGCATCCCCTGGCAAAGGGGAATCGTCGCCACGCGCAGACGCAGGCCGCTGATGTACCAGCGGCGCTCGTGGGCCGGGCCGATGGAGGTCTCGATGGTGCCCTGGCCGCCGTTCATCGCCTTGGCGCCGTCCCACGCCTTCTCGAACTCGGAGACGAGGAGCTCGCTGAACTTCTCGACCTCGCTGGTGGGCAGCACGCGCATCGTGAACGTGATCCAGTTCGCAGCGGCCGTATCGCGCACCCGCAACGCAGCCGGCCCGAGGAGAGGCTTGGGCGGGGGAACAGCGCCGATCGAAGCGAGCAAGGCGTCGACCGTGGCGGTCGGCTCGCCAGTCGCGCCGGACGTTGGATGGCTTCGTCCGCCTCGACGGCCCGGGCCCAGCACGCGCGAAGCCTGGGCGTCGCCTTCTCGAAGCGCTCGGCGGAGGAGAGATCGTCCCACGCGATCGCCCATTGGAGGGCCAGCCGACCATCGGCCAGGCGCAAGACCCGGTAGCGATCGCCTCCCCACCCGGAGGCGAGCCCGACTCCCTCGTTGCCGAAACAAGTCTCGTCGCGGCGATGAGCCCAATTGCGCTCCGCACGCGTCAGTCAGCCGCCCTTCGCTTCTTCGCGCTGGCGACGGCTCCAATGGGCGAAGAACGTCGGTCGACGCACCTGACGCTTCTTCATTGCACGGAACTGCTCTTCGAACGCGTCGGTCTGTCGATCACGTCGAGCGAGATCGCGGAGGTCGACGGCGAGCTGCACGGCGGCCGCGTATTGCCGACCATCGACGAGCGCCTCGAGCTCGTCCCACGCGGCGTTCCCCTTCTTCGCGACTGTGTCGAGCGCGCCATCGCGGGCGCGGGTGGCGGCCTGACGGGCCTTCTCGCGACGAAGCTTCGCGGCCTTCTCTCGTGCAGCGGCCAGCTCCCGTGCAATCGCTCGGAGCTCACCGACCACCCGTGGTTTGCCCGCGGACCGCTGCGGGTGGAGCTTGCGAAACGACGCGAGCAGCTCCGCTCCGAGCGCGAGGTCTGGTTCGCCGGCGGCACGATCGAGCCAAGCGTCCTTGTCCTTGGCGGACAGCGCCTTCACCCACCGACGAAACGCCGCGCCATCATCCTGAACGGCCGATCCACGCGCCGCCGCCGCCACGAGATCGCTGTCGATGCCGAGGAAGTCGCAGAGGGTTTGCTGTGCCGAGGTGAGCTGATCGAGCCCGGGCGGGACCGGCGGTTCAGGGGCCGTGTCCGCGAGCTCGGCCTCGGTGCGGAGCAACCAGGCGAGGTACGCCGCGCGCAAATCGCCCTGGAGCAACTCGGTGCGAATTGGCGCGATTGCCTCGAGTACCCCCTCGTAATCGTCGCCGTCCTCGTGCTCCTCACTTCGCATCGCGAAGGTGACGTGATCGCCATGCACCCGGAGCGAAGCTGCGTCGCCTCCGAAATATGGTCGCAGCGCCTTTGCATCGACCCGCGCTTTCGGCAAACGGACCATGAGCTCGTGGGTGCCCCAGTTGGCGAAGTAGAGGAACGCGTCGAAGTACCGCTCCATCAGCTTGCTGGGCTTCGCCTTGAGGTCTCCCCACTCGTACTCGTTCCAGAACCTCCGCGGACCGATCTCGGCGCGCGAGGAGATGTCGCGCAGCTCGGCCATCTGCGTGGCGGTGAGCGGTCGATCGAGCGCGAGGAACTCGTACCACTGGTACTCACTCATCGCCGCCGTCGTACTCGCTCGCGGCGCGGGCAGGCAAGTCACGCAACCGCTTCGTCCACGCCCCGTCCGAGGTCGTGCGGCTGCCGGCTTCAGTCGTTCCTTCGTGCGGGCGCGGACATTCTTCGTCCGGTTACCCGAGCCTTACCGAGGAAGACGTGCGAGGGAGCACCAGCGCATCGGGTTCGGTTGCCTCGAGCGAGCGCTGCGCTGCCGTCTCTCGCGCCGTCACTTGCGGCGTCCCCACTCGTCATGAATCCTCAAAGCATGACCGCGTCGTCCGACTCGTTGGTGCCGAGGCCGCCGCGTGGGGAAGACCTTCCCTACGACGACGGTGAGCCGATGGAGAGCGAACGCCATCGTGAGCAGATGCAGCTGCTCATCGACACACTGCGAGACGCGTGGCGCGAACGGTGGGACTACTACGTCGGCGGCAACATGGCCGTCTACTTCAGCGAGACCCAAGCGCGAAATCAGGACTTCCGCGCGCCGGACTTCTTCGTGGTGTTGGATGTCGAACGCCGTGAGCGCAAGAGCTGGGTGGTCTGGGAAGAAGGCGGTCGTTCCCCGGACGTGGTCATCGAGCTCCTCTCCGAGACGACCGAAGAAGCAGATCGCGGTCGAAAGATGCAAATCTACGAGCGTGCGCTGCGGGTTCCGTTTTACGCCATCTACGACCCGCTCTCGGCACAGCTCGAGGCGTATGCACTCGACCCAGCCGAGCGGATGTATCACCCGCTCCCGAAGGACGAGCAGGGGCGCGTGTGGTGCGCTCCGCTCGGGATGCACCTCGGCGTGCGCACCGTCCCGTGGAAGGGCATCCCCGGTCCGTGGCTGCGGTGGATCGATCGCGAGGGACGCCCACTCGAGGACGCGACCGCGCGTGCCGACGAAGCCGAAGCGCGCGCCACACGCGAAGCGGAACGCGCACGTCGCGCGGAGGAGGAGCTCGCGCGCCTCCGCGACCAGCTTTCGCGTCGCTGACCCACGCGCGTCTCGCGCGGTAGGCTGACCCGCAGCAACCATCCGGAATTTCCGGATAGCGCAGGCGAACGGTATGTCGTCATCGACGCCTCGAAAGTCGGCACGTTGTTCCGCTCTTGAGAGTCGTCGGTGTACCGTGGGCACGATCATGGGCAGACATCGATGGCCCCCCGAAGTGCGAGCCAGGCTCGGTGTCGACGATGGGCCGCTGGATACAGAGGAGCTGCGCGAGGTCGCGGAATTCCTGCGCACCGGCGATCATGACGGCTCGTTCGCTTCCTGGCGCGGGCAGTCGATCCTGGCGAAGTGCATTCGGGGAACCCAGTCCCTCGAGGACGCCCTCGTTGCCGAAGTCCAGCGGCGGTCGGAAGTCGTCGGAGGTCACGACGAGAGCGTCGACCATCGTGAAGGACGCGGCGAAGGCTGATGAACGTGGCGTCGTCATCGAGCTCCGCGGGCATGCTCGATTCTGCAAGACGCCTCGCCGCACGCGCTCGATTGACGCATTCCCGGCACTCGTGGCGGCCGTGGCCTCCGCCCGAAAAGGCCTCGTTCGGCCGGTTGCAGCCGCATCGCCAACAGTAGTGCCCTCGCCGGCGCCGCCTCGCCACGAATGTCGCATACTGCGGCTCACCGACGATGACCACGGGCCGCGCTCGACGCGCCTCGGTGGACTCGGTAGGAGCGACCTTCGAGCATGGCCGCGAAGAAGCCCGCCCGCATGCAGTCCGCTCGGAAGGGGGCCGCGACCAAGGCACCCAAGGCCGTGGCGCGGCGTTGTGGACTGTGCGGGGCGACCAAGCGACTCATGCGCACCGAGTGTTGCGACCAATGGATCTGCGACGACGAGGACTCGTACGTGCTGTTCTCCTTCGCAGCCACCAGCTGCGCGCGAAACCATCGTCGCCATACGCTCTGTGGCTCCCATCACGCCGAGGAGCACGAGGGCCGCTGGCAGGACTGCGCTGCTTGCCGCAAGAATTTCCTGACGGAGCTCTACGTGCACTTCGGCACCAACGAATACAACTTCGAGGTGCTGCAGAATCCTCCGTCGTTCGAGCCGACCAAGTGTGCGCGCTGTCAGCGCGTGATCCAGCTCAGCACCGAGGGCTTCGCCATCGCGGGCGATGATTACCTCTGTGAGGACTGCATGCACGCGTCGCGGTCGTCACGCAAGTCCTGACGTCGCCGCCCGAAATGATGAGATGGACCGACATCGGCGGGACGGACGTGCGCGTGTCGCACGTCGAACGCATGCTCGACGCGCTGCCATGCGGTCCTGGGGTGGGCTACTTCACGAGCTCGCAGTCGTCGACCTGCACGTTCATCATCAGGCCCTTCACGAAGCCACGCGCCTTGATCTTGTTGCCCTTCTCGAGGTTGCCCAACTCCCCCGAGTGCTTCTCGTCGAAGTAGCGCTGCACGCGGCTCAGCTCGAAGTCTGCGCCCTGGAACGTGACGTACATCTTGTCGAGCACGTCCTTCTTCACGTCGTCGACCGAGCCCGAGACCTCAACGTACTTACCTGCTAACGTCTGTGCTCATGTCGACCATTGCCTGAAACCGCCACGGAGCGCGCGCCGGAAGGCACCGCACCGTGGAAGACGACCCGAGGTTTGGCCCTCCCCGCGTAGCCGCAGGGAGAGGCCCAGGTTCGTTTGCGTTTGCTGGCGAGGTTTCCCATGTTCTTGAAGTCGATCGGGTATCGATCCGAGGTCGAGGCGTCGTTCTCTGCCATCGGAGGTGACGGACTGGCTCCGGGCCGTGTGGTTCGGGCGGAGGGAATGCGAGCGCGCGTGCTCGGTGAGGACGGCTGCGAGCGCACGCTGCTCGTGCCGAAGCGGCTCGTGAGCGAGACGTTCTGGCCCGTCGCCGGCGATTGGGTCGCCTACGACGAGGCCCGCGGCGTCGTGGAGCACGTGCTCCCGCGAACGTCGTCGTTCGAGCGACGGCGGGTCGGGAGAGCCGAGGCCACCCAGGTGGTCGCGGCCAACGTGGACCTCGTCGTCATCGTCATGGGCCTCGACGCCGACTTCAGCCATCGACGGCTCTCGCGCTACCTCGCGCTCGCGCACGGACACCACATCCCTGCGAGCGTGCTCCTCACGAAGGCCGGCCTCTCGGAGCACGTGCGAGAGCGGCTCGAAGAGGCGAGACGGGCGTGCGGACGGGTGCCGGTCCACGCGGTCGACGTGCTCGCCGGCATCGGCGTCGAGGCCGTTCGCGGGCTCGTCGGCCATGGACGAACGCTCGCGTTCCTCGGCTCTTCGGGCGTGGGCAAATCCACCCTCGTGAACCACTTGCTCGGGCACGACGCCATTCGCGTGAATGAGGTGCGCGCGAGCGATGGAACCGGGCGCCACACGACCACCCACCGCGAGCTCCACGTGCTCGAGGGTGGGGGCGTGCTCCTCGACACCCCCGGAATGCGCGAGGTCGCGCTCGTGGGCGACGAGGAGGGGATCGACGCCGCCTTCGAGGACGTCACGCGCCACGCAGGCGCGTGCCGGTTCCGCGACTGTCGCCATGAAGGCGAGCCGGGCTGCTCCGTCGCGCGGGCCATCGCGCAGGGCGAGCTCGATCCGGAGAGGGTCGAGGAAGCGGCGCAGCTCCGCGACGAGCTCTCGCGAACGAACCGGCGCGCGCAGGACAAGGCGCGCGGGCGACGAATGGCCGTCGCGGTCCGGGAGGTCATGAAGTGGAAGGGACGCACGTGACGGGCGGACATTCCCGGTCCGGTGCCATTTGTATTCTGCCGTGGAAGTGCGAATGCTGCAGACGTGCCGCTCGACTACGCCAGCCTCGAAGCCCTTCGCCGCACCCACCCGGCCTGGCGTCTGCTCGCGGCCGAGCACGCGCCCCTCATCGTCAGCTTCCTTCACGCGAGCTTCCTCGTTCCCAACGTGCGCTCGCTCCCCGAGCAGGAGCTGGTCGCCAGGCTCGACGACCACCTGTTCCATCTGCGCGAACGGTACGGGCCCAAGGCGTTCCCGCGCAGCGCAAGTCAGTACCTCGAGACCTGGGCCACCGACGAGCACGGTTGGCTACGTCGCTATTACGCGGCCGACCGTGACGAACCGTGGTTCGACCTCACCCCCGCGACCGAGAAGGCCATCACCTTCCTGGTGAGCCTCGAGCAACGCCAATTCGTCGGCACCGAATCGCGTCTCGTCATGGTGTTCGAGCTCCTCCGGCAAATCGCCGAGGGCACCGAGCGCGACGCCCAAGCCCGCCTCGCCGAGCTCGAAAAGCGTCGCGCCGCCCTCGACGACGAGATCCGCCGCGTCCGCGAGGGGCACGTCGCCGTCATGGACGACGCGCAGGTGAAAGACCGCTTCCAGCAGGTCGTCGCCACCGCTACGGGTTTGTTGTCCGACTTCCGCGAGGTCGACGCGAACTTCCGCACCCTCGACCGCGACGTCCGCGAGCAGATCGCCACCTGGGAGCACGGCAAAGGCGAGCTCCTCGAGCAGATCTTCGGCCGGCGCGACGCCATTGCCGATTCCGACCAGGGGCGCAGCTTCCGCGCGTTCTGGGACCTGCTCATGGACCCTTCCCGGCAAGATCGGTTGAGCACCCTGCTCGAACGCGTGCTCTCGCTCGACCCGGTGCGCAGCCTCGAGCCCGATCGCAGGCTCCTCCGCATCCACTACGACTGGCTCGAGGCCGGCGAGGTCGCTCAACGCACCATCGCCCGCCTCTCCGAACAACTGCGCCGCTTCCTCGACGACAAGGCCTGGCTCGAGAACCGCCGCATCATGGGCATCCTCCGTGAGGTCGAGCAACACGCGCTCGCGGTTCGCGCGTCGCCACCCGAGGGCGCGTTCATGGAGCTCGACGACTTCGCCCCGGACCTCTCCCTGCCCATGGAACGCCCCCTCTTCTCGCCGCCCTTCAAACCGCGCCTCGACGACCGCGTGGTGGTCGAGGGCGAGGGAGACGTGGCGGCCGATGCGCTCTTCGAGCAATTCCACGTCGACCGGCAGCGCCTGCTCTCCAACGTTCGTCGGGCACTGCAAACGCGCCCGCAGATTTCGCTCGCCGAGCTCCTCGACGAGTCGCCGCTCGAACAAGGCGTCGCCGAGCTCGTCACCTATCTCACCCTCGCCGCCGAAGACCGCTCCGCGCTGATCGACGACACCTCGCCGCAGCTCGTGGTGTGGAACGATTCGGTCCGCGGTGCGCGGCGAGCCCGCATTCCCCGTGTCGTCTTCACCCGAGGAGTCACGCCGTCATGATCGAGCTGTCGCACGTGGTCATCGCCCTGACCAAGGGCCTCACCCACCGCGAAGACGACGAGCCGCTCTGGCAGGCGCTCCTCGACCACCAGGCCAAGGTGCGCGAATACGTCGCCGTGATGGGGCTCGAGCTCCTCCTCGACGAGGCCGAGGGCTACGCGTACCTCCGGCAAAGGCCACCGGAGGAGGGCGTTGCGCCGCTTCCCCGCATCGTCGCGCGCCGTCCCTTGAGCTATCCGGTGAGCCTCCTGCTCGCGCTCTTGCGCAAGCGCCTCGCCGAGTTCGATGCCCGCAGCGGCGACGCACGCCTCGTCATGCACCGCGACGAGATCGTCGACCTGGTGCGCATCTTCATGCCCGAATCGGGCAACGAGGTTCGCCAACTCGACAAGCTCGACGGTCACATCAAGAAGGTCGTCGAGCTCGGGTTCCTCCGCCCGCTCCGCGATTCGGAGGACAAGTTCGAGGTGCAGCGCATCCTCAAGTCGTTCGTCGATGCTCAGTGGCTCGACGACTTCGACCAACGTCTCGCCGACTACCGCAAACACGCGCAGCAGGAGGCGCCGTGACCGCCGTCGTCGATCGACTCGAAGGGAGGGAGTGTCGGCGTGCTACGTGCACGCCGACCGATCGCGCCGGCTTCCGCCTCGAACGCCTCGAGGTCCTCAACTGGGGCACCTTCCACGAGAAGGTCTGGTCCATCGAGCCCTCGGGCGCGAACCTCCTGCTCACCGGCGACATCGGCTCGGGCAAGTCCACCCTGGTCGACGCGATCACCACCCTGCTCGTTCCCCCGCACCGCATCGCCTACAACAAGGCCGCGGGCGCCGAGAGCCGCGAGCGCACGCTCCGCTCCTACGTGTTCGGGTATTACAAGGCCGAGCGCAACGACGTCGGCGCCAAGCCCGTCGCCCTCCGTGACGCCCGGTCGTACTCGGTCATCCTCGCCCGCTTCGTCCACGAGGGGCTCGGTCAGACGGTTACCCTGGCGCAGGTCTTCTGGACCAAGGACCTCGAGGGCCAGCCGGCGCGCATGTTCGTGGTTGCCGATCGCGCGCTCTCGATCAAAGAGCACTTCGCCGGGTTCGGAAGCGACGTCGCCGAGTTGCGCAAGCGGCTCCGTGGTCTGAAGGTCGAGCTCGCCGACTCGTTCCCTCCCTATGCCGCCGCCTTCCGCCGCCGCTTCGGCATCGAGAACGAGCAGGCCCTCGACCTGTTCCACCAGACGGTGTCGCTCAAGTCGGTCGGCAACCTCACCGAGTTCGTGCGGCAACACATGCTGCAGCCATATCCGGTGCAAGAGCGGATCGACGCGCTCATTCGCCACTTCGACGACTTGAACCGCGCGCACGAGGCGGTGCTCCGCGCCAAACGGCAGGTCGAGCGACTCGCCCCGATCGTGTCGCGCTGCGACGAGCACGCCGCCCGGGCCGCCGAGGTCGAGCTGCTGCGCCGCACGCGTCAGGCGCTGCGCCCGTGGTTCGTCCACCGCAAGGCGGAGCTCCTCGCGCAACGCATCGCCCACAACGAGGCGGAGCTCTCCAAACACACCCAGAAACGAGACTCCGCGCGCAACAAACAGCAAGACCAGCAAGCCCGCCGCGACGAGCTCGTGCGGGCCATCGCCGAGAACGGCGGCGACCGGATCGCCGGTGTCGAGCGCGAGATCGCGCAGCAGCAGGAGCAGCTGCAGCGGCGGCAGCGCAACGCCAAGAAGTACGAAGCCGTCGCCCGCGCGCTCGAGTTGCCCGCGGCGACCGACGCCGACACCTTCTTCGCCAACCGACGTCAGGTCGATGGTCTCCGCGTGCTCGCGCGCACTCGTGAGGAGGATCTCGACAACGCGCTCACCGAGACGACGGTTCGCATGCGCACCGTCCGCGACGAGCACGCCGCGGTCGAGCGAGAGCTCGCGTCCCTCCGCCGTCGGCGGAGCAACATCCCTTCGATCATGCTGTCGGTCCGCGAGCAGCTCTGTGATGCGCTCGGCACTGACGAGTCCGAGCTCCCGTTCGCCGGCGAGCTCCTGCAGGTTCGCGAGGGCGAATCCGCGTGGGAGGGCGCGATCGAGCGCGTGCTCCACGGGTTCGGTCTGTCGTTGCTCGTGCCCGATGCGCACTACCCCGCCGTCGCGCAATGGGTCGACGGCACGCATCTCGGCCACCGTCTCGTCTACTACCGCGTGCGCTCGCTCCGTTCGGTCGAGTCGGAGCCGCTGCACCCCGAATCGCTCGTCCACAAGATCGCCATCAAGCCCGACTCAGCGTTCTATCCGTGGCTCGAGTCGGAGGTTGCCCGGCGCTTCGACTACGCCTGCTGCACCTCGCTCGAACAGTTCCGCCGCGAGTCGCGCGCGATCACCCGCGCCGGCCAGGTGAAGGGTCGCGGCGAGCACCACGAGAAGGACGACCGCCACCGCATCGACGACCGCAGCAGATTCGTTCTCGGCTGGTCCAACGCCGCCAAGATTCACGCCCTCGAGCAGAACCTCGCGGCACTCCAACACACCATCCAGGCTCGGGCCGGCGAGCTCGGTCGTCTCCAGGAGGAGCGCACGAGCCTCCGCGATCGCCTCGGCAACCTCGACCGCCTCGCCGAATGGGAGCGCTTCGACGAGCTCGACTGGAGCCCCATCGCTCTGGAGATCGAGAACCTTCGCGAGGAGAAGCGGCGCCTCGAGAGCGGCTCCGATCTCCTCCGCACGCTCCGCGAACAGAGGGGGGCGGTCGACGAAGAGCTGCAGCGGCTCGACCAATCGATCGCCAGGCTCACCGGCGACTGCCGCGTCCTCGAGGAGCGGCTCTCCGCCGACACGAAGCTCCTCGCAGAGTGCCAGCAGGTGGAGGTGGCACCGGAGGAGCTCGCGCTCGTCGCCCAGCGCGTGGAGCATCCCGAAGAGATCACCCTCCAGAACTGCGACGGCCGAGAGCGCGATTTGCGTGATCAGCTCCAAGCGCAAATCGACGCTCGCGAGAGGTCCTTGAAGGATCTGCTCGGTAAGATCACCAGTGCGATGCAGGAGTACCGCAACGACTACCCGCTCGACACGCGTGAGGTCGATGCGAGCATCGAGTCGGCCGACGAGTTTCGGGGAATGCTCACCCGGCTGCAGACCGACGATCTCCCCCGCTTCGAGCAGCGCTTCAAACAACTCCTCAACGAGAACACCATCCGCGAGGTCGCGAGCTTCCAGTCCCAGCTGCACCGCGAGCGGCAGAGCATCCACGAGCGCATCGAGACGATCAATCGCTCGCTCCGCGGCATCGACTACAACGAGGGCCGCTACATCGTGCTCGAGGCCGCGACGGCGCCCGATGTCGACCTCCGCGACTTCCAGCAGCAGCTGCGCGCCTGCACCGAGGGTGCCCTCACCGGCTCCGACGACGAGTCGTACTCCGAGCAGAAGTTCCTCCACGTCCGCTCGATCATCGACCGGTTCCGCGGGCGCGATGGCACCACCGAGCTCGACACCCGCTGGACCCGCAAGGTCACCGACGTGCGCAATTGGTTCGTGTTCTCCGCCTCTGAGCGGTGGCGCGAGGACGATCGCGAGCACGAGCACTACACCGACTCGGGGGGAAAGTCGGGCGGCCAGAAGGAGAAGCTCGCCTACACGGTCCTCGCGGCGAGTCTCGCCTACCAGTTCGGTCTCGAGGGGAGCACCTCGCGTGCACGTACCTTCCGCTTCGTGGTGATCGACGAGGCCTTCGGTCGGAGCGCCGACGCCTCCACCCGCTACGGGCTCGAGCTGTTCGAGCAGCTGAAGCTCCAGCTCCTCATCGTCACCCCACTGCAGAAGATCCACGTCATCGAGCCGCACGTCTCCGGCGTCGCGTTCGTCCACAACGAGGAGGGGCGCCGCTCGATGGTCCGCAGCCTCACCATCGAGCAGTACCAGGCCGAGGTCCGCGAGCGTGCCCCCTCGCGCCCGCACCTCGACGTGCAGAGCGCCTGAGCCCGCCATGGAGTGGACGACCCCTGACGACATCCGCGCCGACGTGCAGAAGGCATGGGACCGCGGTCGCATTCTCGCCGCACGCCTCACGGGCGATCCGCTCTTCCCCATGACGCTCCGCACCCGTCGTCCCGATCGCCGCGCGCTCCTCGATCGGTTCGACGAGGTCCGGCAGTGGATGCGCCTGCTCGACGAAGGAGCTCGCGGTTACGACATCGCCTGGACCGAGATCAACCACCGCGAGCTCGGTCGCAATCGCGTCCCGGAGGGAATCGTCATCCCGACCGAGGCCGCTGCGTTGCAGTTGATTGGCAAGAAGCGCGCGGCCGATCGCTTCGACGCGCTGGTCTCCGAGGGCCTCGCGGTGTTTCCCGAGCTGCGCGAGTGGATGCTCAAACGCCCGCTCGAGCTCCTCGAGCACGACGGCGCATGGTCACGCATTCTCGCGGTCTTGTCGTGGGTCCGTGCGCATCCGCGTCCCGGCGTCTACGTGCGCACCCTCGATCTCCCCGGGGTCGACACCAAGTTCATCGAGGCCCACCGCAAGTTGCTCGTCGAGCTGCTCGACCGCGTGCTTTCACCGGAGGCCGTCGATGCTGCGGCCAAGTCGTTCGACGCGCGTTACGGCTTTCGGCCCAAGTCGCCGACGATTCGCTTTCGCATCCTCGATCCCCGCCACGCCGTCGGCGGGCTCACCGATCTCTCGGTGCCTCTCGATCAGCTCGCGGAACACCCGCCCACCGCGGGCCGCGTGTTCATCACCGAAAACGAAGTGAACGGCCTCGCGTTCCCCGCGCACCGAGATGCGATGGTGATCTTCGGTCTCGGCTACGGCATCGAGTCGTTGTCGGCGCTGCCGTGGCTGCGCGAGCGCACCCTCCGATACTGGGGCGATCTCGACACGCACGGCTTCGCCATCCTCGACCGACTCCGGGCCCACTTCCCCCATGCGCGCTCGCTCTTGATGGATCGCGACACGCTCCTCGCGCACCGCTCACTGTGGGGCCGCGAGGAGAGCCAACACCCCGGCCCCCTCCTGCACCTCACCGACGCAGAGTCCGCGCTGTTCGACGATCTCCTTCACGATCGTCTCGGCGAACATGTGCGTCTCGAGCAGGAGCGCATCGGGTTCGGTTGCCTCGAGCGAGCGCTGCGCTGAGCCGATCCTCAGACCAACCACACTCCGGCGAGCGCGCGGGTTTGCACGTGTTCGGGCATCGCCTCGAACGCGGCGCGGAGCTCGGGGTCGGCGATGCCTGCGCTCCGTCGTTCGAGCACGGCCATCGCCGCACGGAGCACGTCTGCGGCCCGGGCCTGATCGCCGGATGCGGCGAGCGCGTGCGCACAGACGAGTCGGACGCCCGACTCGGTCGATCCGAGCGAGCCGATCGTCTCGAGGATGTCGTGCGCGGCCAACGCGTCCTCACGTGCGCCTTCATGGTTCCCGCGTCGGAGGCGGATCCCTGCGCGGAGCGCGCGCACGCCGGCGATGTTGAACTGGACCTGATCGAGCAGCTCGATCGCGCGGGTGGCCTCGTCTTCGGCCTCGGCGAGCAGACCGCGACCCTCGGCGACGGCGGCGAGGATCCCGCGGGCGGCTCCTTCGCGCCAACGGTCCTTCGGTCCGCACCCGGCGACGATCTCGTTCGCGGTGGCGGCGGCGCCGTCGAGGTCTCCCCGTGCGAGCAATGCGCTGGCGAGGTAGGCCCGGGAGAACCCGGTGATGAACTCGAGGGCGCGTGCCGTGTCGGCGAGGACCTCGCGCTGCAGCTGCTCGCTCTCGTGCGGACGACCGAGCGCGCGCAGCGCATCGCCGAGGGCACCGACTGCGAGGGGGCGGAGGGTCGTTCGATCCCCGCTCCTGGTCGCGAAGTCGACCGCGTGGCGGAACTCGACGACGGCGGTGTAGAGGTCGTTGCGCTCGAACACCGCTTGGTGTCCCCGCGAGAGGTGCAACCAACCGCGGCTGACGAAGTCGTCGGGGGAGAGCGTTGCCACGATCTGCTCGAGGCGCTCGAGGAACCCCGCCGCGATCGCCTGCTGGCCGAGCCAACCGAGCAAAGGCACCACGATGGCGATCGTGGAGGCGAGCACCGAGCCCGCATCCGACTCCGGCTCCGCGCCGCGGACGGCGAAGAGGATCGGCGCGATCTTCTCCGGCTCGCCGAGCTCGAGGCGTCCCCACAAGATCCCCGCCGCCGCGGTGCACCAGACCGCGCTGCCGGGCGTCGCGAGCTCCAACGCCTCTTCGTTGGCCACGACCTCCTGCCATTCGTTGCGGAACGCGTGGGCTTGCCCCTGCACGACCAACAACGCTCCGCGCAGCTTGTCGGTTGCACCGTGCGAGAGCCCCCGCGTCGCGCGCGCGATCGCGGCGGAGAAGTCGTTCGCGACGAGCGCCTCCGAGGCCGCCGAGAGCAGCATCTCCGAGGCGAAGCCCATGTCTTTGGCGCGCTCGGCGTGCTCGGCGAGGACGAGGGGCTCGGCGTGACCGTCGGCGCGCAACCACCCGAGCGCGAGGCGGTGGGCGTCCACCCGATCGCCCTCGGTCAACGTGGCATACGCGCCCTCGCGGAGCAGCGCGTGACGAAACGAATAACGCGCCCGACCGCTGGCCGTGCGGCGGACCAGCACCTCGCGCTCGACCAGATCGTCGAGCCGCATGATCACCTCGCGCGGATCGGGAGGGCCGAGGAGCGCGGCGACGGCTTCCTGGGTGACGACGTCGTTGAAGACGCTGCAGGCCCGCAACACGCGTCGGGCGTCGGCCGGCAGCGCGTCGAGGCGCGATTGGGTCATCGCGAGGACCGTCTCGGGCAGCGCGTCGACGCGGCCCTCGGCCACGGCTCGAATCACCTCTTCGAGATAGAACGCATTGCCGTCGGCGCGACGCACCACGTCGTCGAGGACGGCCGGATCGCCGCTCGATCCGAGCACCTCCCGTGCGAGCTCGTGCGCGGCCTCCGGCGCGAGCTCGGCGAGGCGGATTCGCTCCGCGTTGCGCGCGCTCCACAGGTCGGGGAACAGCTTGTCGACGTCGGGCCTGCCCACGGCGAGCACCAGGAACGGTGCGTGCTCGAACGCGGCCAACATCTGATCGACGAGCCGCAACGACGGCAGATCGCCCCAGTGCACGTCCTCGAGCACGAGCAGGATCGGGCCCTGGGCGAGCTCGGCGGCGAGGAACGCGCGGAAGCTCTCGCGCACACGATGCGCCATGACCAGCGGCGACTGTCGGGCGGCGATGAGCCGCGGGCTCCCCTCGCCGCGGAACGGAACGCCGGCGATCTCGCCGAGGAACTCGGTGACGTCCTGCGCCTCTGCGGGCCCGATCGACTCGAAGGGAGAAAGTGCCGGCGTGCTATCTGCACGCCGGCCGATCGAGCGCGCGATCCGCGCCGCGAGCTTGCGCCGACGCGCTTCGAGGTCGTCGCGCTCCTCGATGCCAGCGACCTGGCGAACGATCGGCGAGATGAGCGCGAACGGCGTTCCGAAGCGCATCGGATCGCCCTCGCCGATCCACGTGCGCAGCTTCGGAGCCCGAAGCCGAGCGAGCAGCTCGTGACGGAGCCGGGACTTTCCGATACCGGCGACCCCGGTGATCACCGTCGCCTGCGCGCGGCCCTCGGAGATCGCTCGTTGATACGACTCCTCGAGCGTGCGGAGCTCGTTCGACCGGCCGACAAACGGTGTCGCACGTCCGAGGAGCCGACGCGGGACGTCGACCGTGGTGCGCTCGCCGAGGAGGAGGAGCGTCTTGTCGCGCATCCCGAGGTCGAATCGCCCTTCGAGCAGCGCCGCGCTGTTCCGGTCGATCTGCAGACCCGGGGTCGAACCGGCGAGCAGCGACACGCCGCGCGCAACCACGTCACACGCCGAGGGCTGCCAGGTGCTGTCGATCGCACCGGCGGCAAGGGCGAGGCGGGCGGCCGGCAGGACGTCACGAAGCGCGAGCGCGAGGGTCGCGGCTCGGCTCGCGAGATCGGTGGCGCTGCCGGTCCCCCGCACCATCGCGAGGAACGTCTGGTCGTCCAGCCGATCGACCGTCGCCCCGTGCAGCGAGGCGAGCGCGACGACCGGCCCGGAGTCCGCGGCCACGCCCACGACCGCACATCCGAACCTCAGCTCGCGGACCGCGAGGAGATTCGTGGCGGACGCACCCTCGCTGGTGCCCTGGGTACCCTGCGCGGTCTCTCGCGTCTCCGAATCGGCCAGGTACGGCGGGGGCGCTTCGCCGTGCACGTCGAGGAAGCCGCTCAGCGCGCGTTCGACCTCCGCGCCCGAAGCCGGGCGATCGGCGGGATTGCTCGCGAGCATCGACGCGAGGAGCTCGTCGAGCGCCTTCGGGAGATCGGGGCGCGATTCGCGCAGGCGCGGCGGATCCTCGGTGAGGGCGGCGCGCTCGGGTGCGGAATCGCTGTCGAACGGGGGCCGACCGGTGAGGCAGGTGAGCAGCACCGCACCGAGCGAGAACACGTCGGCGCGTGCATCGACCTCGGCGCCGCGGGCTTGTTCGGGGGACATCCACGTCGGGGTCCCGAACGTCGAGCGCGGCTCGTCGCCCCCGACCAGGCGGGCGATCCCGAAGTCGGCGAGCTTCGGCTGATCCTCGGTGCCCGCGACGAGCAGCACGTTGCTCGGCTTGACGTCCGCATGAACGATCCCGCGCGCGTGCACCCAGGCGAGCGCGCCGGCGAGCCGATGCGCGACGCGGAGGCTCGATCGCACCGAGAGCCCGCGACGACCGATCACGCTCTGAAGCGACTCGCCGTCGATCCACTCGAGGGCGAGGAAGAGCGAGCGATCGCCGAGCACTCCGTGCGCGAGGTAGCGCACGATGTTGGGGTGCTCGAGGGTCGCGAGCATCTCCGCCTCTTCGACGAAGCGGCGCATTGCTCGTGGCCCCATCGACCGCAACGTCTTCAGCGCGACGCGGGCGCCCGAGGCAGTGTCGCGGGCCCGGTAGACGATGCCCATGCCGCCCACGCCCGCGAGCGCCTCGATCTCGTATCGCCCAGCGACGATGCTCCCCGGTTGCACGGACCGCCGAGCATACTGCACCGCAGAGTGACTGTCAGAGCGTCGCCTGATCGCCCTCCAGCATCTGCCGCACGACGGCGAGCAGGTCGCCATTGCCCGCCGGCGTGCGCGCGAGAATCGACCGGAGGATCGCGTCCCCGTCGGCGCCGGCGAGGGTGCGCCGTGCCCCGACGAGTCGCACGAGCTCCGCGTCGGCTTCGGTGCTCGCGTCGGCGCGGGTGGCGAGCTTCTTCAGATCGGCCCAATCGGACGACGTGAGCGCCATGCTGCCGAGCGAGGTGATCGCATCGCGCGCCACCATCGAGTCGGCGTCTCCCGCGAGACGAACGACCGTGGCCCGCGCATCAGGGGTGTCGAATCCCGCGAGGGCTCGCGCGGTCTGCGCGCGCACGATGGGCTCGGCATCGATCGCGTGCGTCTTGATCGCCTGAGCGTTCTCGGGGCTGCGCGCGTTGCCGAGGGCGATGATCAAGGCGCGTTTGTCGGCCGCGGTGCTCGCAGCGGCGAGGCGCGAGAGCAGCTCCTGGTTGAGGGCCTTGGCGCTCGCCGCGTCGGTGGCCGCGATGCGGCGAATCATCACGCCCAGGGTGACAGCGGCGGGACCGCGCGCGGCGCCCCCGGCACGGAACGCCGTCGCGACGAAGTCGACCGACGCCTTGTCGGGCCTGGGGACCGCGGCGAATCGCTGGAACAACGTGGCGAAGCCCGGGCCGCGCGCGGCGTCGGACGAGAGCGCCTCACGCATCGCCTTCTGGGCGGCCGCGCTGCCGGCGGTCGCGAGCAGATCGAGGATCAGCCCCCGTCCGCGGACTTTCAGCCCGGCGTCCTCGAACTTCGCCTCGAGGACCGCGCACAGCTCCGGATGCAGCTCGAGGAACGCGCCCGCCTTGGCGACGAACCCGCGCGGCACGATGCCCCCTTGATCGTGGGCGAGGATTTCGGCGTCCACCGACTCGATGGTCACGCCCGCGGCGAGCTGCTCGCGTCTGCGCGCGGCGAGATCGGGATCCTGCGTGATGAACCCGAGCGGCTGCATCTCGAGTGCGACGGCGGCGACCTGCGTCGGGTCGAACGACCGCGTGACCACCGGGGTCAGGGTGAAGCTCGAGCTGGTCTGCAGCATCGGCGAGGTCGCACCGGCCGCGGTGAACGAGAGCACCTCTTCGGCCCGCATCGAGTCGAGACCTCCGCGGTCGTCGAGCACGATCGTGTCGAGCGCATCGAGCGACTGCTGGCCGTCGGGCGGGGTCGGCCCGAGCGACGCAATCGAGAGATAGGGTTGGCGGCGGCGGGTAATCGTGTTCCCCGAACGGCCGTAATGCACGTTCGCCGTTCCGTTGGGCGCGAATTCCATCGCGTCCCATTCGGCCACAGCGCTCTCGGGTGCCGTGATCTGCAGCTGCTCGACGATGGTCTGCAGCGTATTGCGCACCGCAATGGGCGTGTCTTTGGCGAACGAGATTCCCTGCACGATGCCGCGTGCACCGATCGAGGCGTAGGCCTCGTACGCGGTGAGGGTACGTTTGGCGAGGTCCGCGTCCTGCACGGTGTCCTTGCCGTTGAGCGACAGCTCGAGAAGGCGAACATCCGCGATGCGCACCCCGAGCAGCTGCGCGCCGTCGCGGTCGCCGAGGTTGCGCACGTGGAGCTCTGCCTCGAGATGGGTGAGCGCCTCGAAGCTCGTGCCGTTCGCGGCGTCGACGCCCATCTGCGTCTTGCTCTTGGCTCGCCACGACATCGAGTACACGCGCTCGACGCCGGCTTGCCATTGGACCGCCCCCACGGCCGGCGCACCCGAGACGGGGGCCGGCACGTGGTGACGATGGTGGATCCATGCGGCGCTCCCGCCGATCAGCGAAGCGACCAACAATCCGAGTCCAAGCTTTTCACGGGAGAGAAACCGCATGATCCGAGTCTCCAATCAGTAAGAGCTCACTGCGCGGCCGGTCCCCGCGGGGTGACGGTGGCGTTGAGGAACGTGAGCGGGACGCTCACCGGAGGCGTGTGGAAGATCGGAGTCCTCCAGTGCAGGCCGTCCCACGACACGATCGGCACCTTCACGATGTCGATCCCGAACAGCTCCACGTACGCCTTGAGCTTGCCGTCGAGCGCGTGCACGTCGAGGTCGAGCCCGAGGTCGAAGTCGAGCGCGTACGAGGTGATGCCGTTCTTGGTGTGGGGCGCGACCGCGACGTCGGCGAACACCGGCGCACCGATGCCGAGGAGCGTCACGTCCCCTTCGATGCCGGCGCCGATGAGGCCGAGGAGGCTCACGTCTGCGCTGGCGGTCGCATAGACCGACGCGTCGGGCGTCATCATCGCGTTGATCGAGAACGGCGGCATTCCCGCGGTCGTCGCGTCGCAGGTCGTCGAGGCGTTCGCCTTGAAGCCTGCGAGGACGCCGAGTTGGTAGCCCACGCCCGCCGACAGCGTGACGGTGAACCAACCGACCTGGAACGGCACGGAAATCAGCGTGTAGTCGTCTTCGGTGCCGGCGAACTTGGTGAGCTGCTGGTTCAGGTCCAGTTGGTAGCCGCCGACCTGGTTGCCGTTGCCGTCGAACGAGCCGAGCTCGTCGGGGAGCAGCGTGTAGCCGCCGATTTCGACCTGGCCGAAGACCTGCGCCTTGCCCGCCCAGTTCTGGTTGACCGCCACCGACAGTCCAGCGTTGGCCACGTCGAACTTCTGGCCGACGACCGTCGCGTCGGCGTGGAACCCGCCATACACTTTGCCCTGCATGCGGCAGGGGCGGTTGCTGTTGTCGGCCTTGTAGCGATCGATCTTCGCGTTCCAGCCGAAGCCGTAGTGATAGCCGCCGCCGAGGAAGTCGCCGCCGATGCTGCGCGCGTCCGACTTGTCGGTGCCGAACTCGTCGGTGTTGCGCACCGGCACGTTCTTGGTGAGCGCGAGGAACTTGGCGCGGCGCGCGTCGAGGAACTTGCGGAGCTCGATGACGTTGACGCGGTTTGCGGTCGGCACGCCGACGTCCGGATCGGCCGAGTAGAAGTTGCCGCCACCCGTCCAGTCCTTGCAATACGAGAACTCCGCCTCCTTGGCCGCCGCCGCGAGCGACAGGTGCTTGGAGACGAAGCGCTTCACGAACAAGTCGGGCGACCAGTCGCAGTAATACCCGTAGCGATCGAGGCACGAGGGCTTGGACTGGAGCTTCTTGCCCCACTCGTCGAGGATCACGTTCGCCGCGTCGCAGAAGGTCTTGTACGCGGTGTTGACCGTGCGCGACGTGGTGCCGTCGGTCAGGATCAGCTGCGACGGACCGATCGCCGCGGCCGGGCCGCAGTCGAGGCGCGGGTACGCTGCAGTGGTGTCGAGCTTCGGCGGCGCAGCGGTCCACATCTGCTGCAGATACCCGCCGAGGCTGAAGATCGCGATCGGCTCGACGACATCGGTCGTCGCACCGACGCGGGCGACCGGCGCGTAGCTGGCCGAGACGAGGCCGGGGAGGTGCATCGAGCTGAGGCCGGCGCGGGTGCCGATCGGCACCGTCCGGCTCATCATCATGGTCGTCATCGACCCCGGCTGCGGGAGGAACCCGACGTCGAGACCGGTGGGCCCGAAGGTGGTCAAGCTGCTCGAGAGCGTGAACTGGGAGAGCGTGGTCATGCTGGGGGACGCGAGCACCCGCATCGGATCGACGTGCGCGTAGACGCCGCGCATGAAGAGATCGTCGTCCTCGCGGATCACCGTGTCGCCCGGATTGACGTGACCGACCGCGTTGGGAAGATCCTTGCAGTCGGTTGGCAGGTTGACGTCGGTGCACTTGAGCTGGTGATAGGCGAGGTCGAGCGCCCGCTCGGCGCGCTTGTTTCGCGCCTGGTACTCGGCGAAGTCGTCGTCGGTCATCGGGGTGCCGTCGGGCGCCCACTGCGTCCGCGCGTTCATCACCCCGTGGAAGTCCCACTCGTCGCGGAAGCCCTGCTGCGAGTAGTTCGTCCCCGGCACCCACGCGCCGCCGACGCTCGTCGACTGGTACATCGCGTAGTAGTCCTTGCCGCCGCGGTGGAGCTCGTTGAGGAGCGCCTGCACCTCGGCGCCCTTGCCCGCGGCCTTGAACACGTTGATCAGCGCGGGGACGAAGATGTACTCGGTGCCGGCGTAGAACGAGTTCTTCGGCATGTCGACGAGCGTGTCGGCCGGAGAGAACGGATCGGCCGCCCAGGCGTCGATCTGCTGGTTCGACTTGAGCTGCGAGACGCGCGTCCCAATCGGCGTGCCGCTCCGGTCCTTGAGCGTGCGCGCATAGCCCGACACCGGTGCGATCCGCGGAGGCGCGTCGCCGGTGGGCGCGTAGCTGATGTTGACGATGCACTTCTTGTCACCACGACACGCGTTCACCGAATCGAGCCATCGCTCGGCGTCGTAGAACGTGTCGTAGACGTACTTCTGGCAGCTCGTGAGGAACTCGCCGTTCGCCTCCCAACCGGGGTAGCGCACATACGAGACCTTGTCGTCGACCGGCAGGCCGAGGCCCGCGTCCCACTTCGCCTTCGCTTCCCAACCGGTCCACGTCGACAGATCGCCGGTGTAGCCCTTGGGCGCGAACGTGGCGGCGAGCCCGGTGTTCAGGTTCTTCACCGGCGCGGTGGTCATGATCTTCGCCTTGCGGGCGAGGCCCGTCGGGTCGAAGCTCCGGCCCGCCACCGGCGACGACGTCGTTGCGAGCGAGCTCAGTTGCGCCGCGCACGAGGACTTCCACGAGGCCTCGCAGTAGGCCCCCCTCGCGTTCTGGATGAACGCCGGATCGGTGCACTGCGCCGAGGTCGGCGTGATGCACGTGATGGTCAAGCCGCCGGAGCCAATCGTCAGTGCGCCGGCTGCGTGATCCGCGCCGAGAGCCAGCGCGCCGAGGACGCCCAGCGAGAGTGCATGTCTTCTCGTTGCCACGATGTACCTTCCCTGGTTCGACCGCGCAGATGCGCGCTCGTCGGGCCGGCCGTGAGCAAAGCTGGTACCAGTCGTGCCACGCCAAGAAATCACGGAATTCGAGGGGAATTCACGGCGTTCGTCCGTCGCCGCGGTCGACACGTGCCGGGCACGTGCCGTCGGTTTGCGATCGCCGACGCGCGCGAGAAGATGGCGCCCGATCTTCGGATCGCGCACCAACCGGAGCAGATGCGCCGGCGACCCGCCACGTGTCAGACCGGTGGGTGGGCGGGCCAGAGAACGCCTTCGACGAACGCGACCCGGCTCGCCACGTCCGCACGAGGTGCTTGCCCTCCGATCGCGGCGCGGCCATGCGATCGAGGTGACGACCACGATCTCCCTCCAGCCGGTTCGACGAAACACGCCCGCCTGCACGGACTACGAGGATCTCGAGTCCGTCGTGGAGTACGAGCGCGAGATGCGCGTGCATCGCGCCCACACCGAGCCGTTTCGCATCGAGCTTCCCGCGACGGCAGACCAGGCGTGGATCGTGCGCGGTGAGCGCGGATCGAGCTGGCTCGTCGATCTGGTGGACGCGTCTCGTGAGCACGACACCTGCACCTGCCCGGACTTCCTCACGAACGAGCTCGGAACCTGCAAGCATCTCCAGGCCGTCTACCGCGCGGTCTCCTCCAAAAGCCGCGCGGCGAGCTTGTGCGGTCGACTCGGGACGACGGTGAGCCGTCCGACGATCACCGTCGACGCCTGTGGCCCCGCCCGGCTCGAGGCGCTCGGGCGGTTCACCGAGACGCAGCTCGCCCGTCTCGGGGTTCGGCAGACCAAGGGCGGTCTCGTCACCGTCGACGATCCGAACGCGCTGATCTCGGCGAAAGTGCGCATCGTGCACGCGGCGGTTCCGATTGCGCGAACGCTCTTGGCGCAGAAGGCGACCGGCAAACGTGCGTCGGCGCTCGCGCGCGACCTGGCCCGCGGCACCGTGGCGGCCGACGTGGTGCAAGTGCCGCTATTTGCATATCAGCGCGATGGCGTCGCCCACCTCGCGACGCGCGGACGGGCGTTGCTTGCCGACGACATGGGCCTCGGCAAGACGGTGCAGGCCATCGCGGCCTGCGAGCTATTGCGTCGACGCGGCGAGGCGGCACGCGTGCTCATCGTCACGCCGGCTTCGCTCAAGGACCAGTGGGCGCGGGAGATCGCTCGCTACGCCGGCGAGCGCGCCGTCGTCATCGGCGGCGACAGCGACACGCGGAAGCGCGCGTTCGAGAGCGATGCGCCGTATCGCATCGTCAACTACGAGCTGACCTGGCGCGAGCTCGAGCGCATCCAGGCACTCGACGCCGACGTGATGGTGCTCGACGAGGCGCAACGCGCGAAGAACTTCCGCACCAAGACCGCCAGCACGTTGCGTGAGCTGCCCTCCCGGTTCCTCTTCGTGCTCACTGGCACCCCGATCGAGAACCGCCTCGACGATTTGTACTCACTTCTCCAGCTCGTCGATCCGACGGTGCTCGGACCGCTGTGGCGCTTCAATCACCAGTTCCACACGCAGGCGAAGAAGGGCCGCGTCGTCGGGACGAAGAACCTCGGTGAGCTCCGCACCCGCCTCGCTCCGGTGGTGATGCGGCGACGCAAGGACGAGGTGCTCTCGCAGCTCCCGGCACTCACCGAGCAGACGCGGTACACCGCGATGACGGACGTCCAACTCCGCCTCGAGCAGGAGCACCGCGCCGAGGCTGCCAAGTACATGAGCATCGCCGAGAAGCGCCCGCTCCGCCCCGAGGAGCACAAGCGACTGATGGGGCATCTGCTCAAGGCGCGGCAGGCGTGCAACGCCGTCGAGCTGTGCGATCCCAAGCGGGGCAAGGGCTCGCCGAAGCTCGACGAGCTCGAACAGCTGGTCTCGGAGATCGCGGAGCAGGGGACCGCCAAGGTGATCGTGTTCTCCGAGTGGGTCGAGATGCTCGAGCTCGCAGCGAATCGATTGGACGACATGAAGGTCGGGTTCGAGATGCTCCACGGCAGCATCCCGACCGAGCGTCGCCCCGAGTTGCTGCGTCGCTTCCGCGAAGACGCCGACGTGCGAGTGCTCCTCTCGACCGACGCGGGCGGGGTCGGTCTCAATCTGCAGGAGGCCAGCTACGTCGTGCACCTCGATCTCCCGTGGAACCCGGGCAAGCTCGACCAGCGCACGTCCCGCGCGCACCGCCTCGGTCAGACACGTGGCGTGACGGTGACGTTCCTCTGCGCCGAGACCGGCATCGAGCGCGGAATCGAGGGGACGCTGGGGAGCAAGCGAGCGCTGCGCTGCGCGGCGCTCGACGCCTCGAGCAACGTCGATGCCGTCGAGGCCGTCGGGTTCAGTGTGTTCCTCGGGCAGTTGCGTGACGCGATCGCGGTCGTCGAGCAGGGAATGGCGGAGCCGCTGCCGCCACCCGAGCTGCCGTCGCTGGAAGAGGCCGTCGCGGAGCCCGTCGCTGCGATCGAGCCTGCCCCCGCACCGCCCGCGGAGTCTGCACCCGTCACGCAGGTCTCCTCGCCGCGCTCCGCGGAGCGATTGCGCTTTGCGCGGGTGGTGCTCGACGCAGGGTTCGCTGCCGACGCAGCGGCTGCCGCGTACGACGCACTCGCGTCGGCGCTCTCCGCGGCGGCCGGCGAATCACGAACGCTCGAGCACGGTGCGCTCGTCGCCCGGCTGTACCGTGATCTGGTCCCTCGCGGCATGTGCCCGCCGCCGTCGGCATGGTGATCGCGCGGTTGCGCGATTTGACCCTGTTGCGCGCAGAAGGCGTCGAAGTCGAGCCCATGCTGGCGACCGAGGTCGTGACCGAGGCCGAGGCTTGGGTCACGCGGGTGTCTGCTGCGTAGACGGCAGGCAATGCGTGACCAATCTCTCGCGCGGTAGGCTGCTGTCGCGCGCGCCGCTCCTCCGCACGTTCGTGAACCTCCGGTGGGACCTTCACGAGACCCTCGAGGCACTCGGCCCTTTTCCCAACATCCGCGCGTTCGGTCAACACGATCCGCGTGAGGCCCTGCGCGCGCTGGACGATTCCAAGGTCAGCGCGGCGCGGTTCGCAATGAATCACCGATACGGCCTCGACATGGTCCATCACGGCTTCTGCCTCCGCGCGCTGCGGGGCTCGCCGCGGGCCGAGCTGGTGTGGGGCACCGGCCGGTTCTCGGAAGGAGCGCTCCTTCCCTTGCTCGAGGTGCTCGCCGGCTCCGGAAGGAGGGAGATCGTCGTCAGCTTGCCGAAGACGGGTCGCGCGGCCGCCCTCGCGGAGCTCTCGGCCTTCCGGGCGAACGGCGTCGAGGTTCGCGAGGAGCCGGTGCCGTTCGATCCCTGGAAGTCCTGACTCAAGAGCCGTCGATTTTCCGACAGATCTTCACTCGAACTGTTCGCGTCGCAGAGAGCGATAGGCGCCGACGGGGACCGGGCCTGCGTGAACGCGGCACCCCGATCCCCACCGATCACCTCCGCGTAGTTGTCGGCGCTCGTGGCCAGCACAGGCTGTCAAGGGCAGGGGTGCGGCTTGTTGTTCACGCCGGTGCAGGTCTCCGTGTCAGAGTTTGGCTCGGACTTGCCGGGGCCGGTGGTCTGTGAGCCGCCCTTCGTATTGTCGCTGTTGCCGACCGGGTCGCCCGGGAAGGTGCACGACGAGTTTGGGCCGTCCGCAACGTACTCGCCGCCTGCCTTGTCACATTCTTCTGCCGGCGACAGGGTCTGCGAGACCTGCCCGGAGACGTCGTCATCTCCGGTGGCGGAGGCGGAGCAGCCACCGAGAGATGCTCCGACTGCGAACGCGAGCAAAGCACCAAGGGTCGAGCTGATTCGAGTCATGATGACCTCCTTCGAACGAGACACGTGGCCTCGCTCCTCGCTTGCTGCTGCAGACGATATGCCCGTGCACATGCCCGCCCCCTTCCATCCAGGAACGACGAAGCGCCGTGCTCTCGTCGCCGTAGACTGTGACGTCGTCTCCTGACGCGAAGAGCCTTTCCGCGACGATCCGGTTCTCGCCTGGAGTGCAAGCTCGGCGGCGTTTTGTTCTCGAGCGATCTTCGAGCCGCTCACGCCGAGGACCTCTACAATAAACAGGGTGGCAGGCGTAGGAGCGTTCGGCCAGGGCGCAGCTATCGTCGAGTGCTGAACATCGAGTTCAGTCAACTTGGCATTTGCGATAGGGTCATCGTCGCCGCGCGGCGACAGGCTCACTCGAACTCGATCCGCCAATCGTCGATCCGCCCGGAGACGCCGCTGGGATCGCCATACTGGGCGGCCACCGCGAGGGTCCACGTTCCGCTCTTCGGCAGGCGGGAACCGTTTACGTAGAAGATGCCCTTCACCCGGCCGGGGTTGTCGGTGGGGGTCGACAGCGTGAGCTGCGTGCCGTTGGGGGCGACCAGCTTGAGGTTGACGCTCGAGGGATGAGTGATGTCCACGTGGACCCTGACTCGGGTGGGTGAGCCGGAGCCGGTCGCGGGGATCGCGCTCGTCGCCCACTGGAGCGGCCCGGCGCCGAGCGACGGACGCGGCGGGATGGCGACGTTGAGGGTGTTGTTGAAGCCGGCGGCCGTGACGGTCTGGGCGACGTTGGCGCGGTGTCCCGCAGGCGAGGCGACCGCCTCCATTCGGGCGACCTCCTGCGGGGTGTAGTGCTGATAGGCCGGGAAGCACTTGAAGTAGCTCATGATGAGCGACCGGTCCGGCGTCATGGTGTAGTCGTGCGAGATCCACTTTCCGGTCGCGTCCGTGAACATGGTGGGAACCGTCACGCTCGATTTCGTCGGCGAGCAGGCGTCGCCGTTCACGCTCTTGAAGAGATCGACGCCCGGATCCGGCGGCGTGTCGGTGATCGGGTAGTTTTGAATGTAGGAGAACGACCCGGTGTAATTGGTCATGCGACGGTCGGGGTCGTAGACGCCTTGAAGGACCTTCGTATCGTCGGTGTAGGCGAGGTTGCTGTCGGCGACGTACTGCGCGATCTCGGCCGACGCCTCCGAGACCGACAAGGGCCACACCTTCTCCTCGGGCATCGTGTGCGGCAGGCACAGGTAGTGACCGAGCTCGTGCGCCATGAAGGTGCCGGCGGACCAGTCGGAGGTCATCACCACCGCGTGACCGCCGCAGCCGGAATATCCATGGGTGAACGCGCTCGGGTACCAGGTGGTGCCGATCTTCTTGATGTCCTCGGTGCCGCCCCTTCCGAACACCGGGACGTCACCGGCTGCTTCGACGGCCTTCTGGAACTTGTCGAGATCGGCGTCGAACGTCGCGTCCGAGGCGGGCGTGGGGCAGACGGCGCCCTTGCTGTCGATGTCCCCGTACTCGTACAGGTTGCTGACCGGTTTGCACTCGTTGTTCCACGAATCGCTGTTGATCGTGCCGAAGGGCGCGGCGCTGACGACTCCCTGGGTGACGACGGCCGTCGAGGTCGAGAGCTTGAAGCGCAGCTTGCTCTCGCTCCGATAGAGGTAGCTGTTCGCCGAGTCGATCGCCTGCTGGACGTGCTCCCGCGTGACGCTGCTGCAACGGGTTCCATCGCTGTCGCAGAAGCGGAAGACCCTCACCGAGACCACGCGATAGGTGTTCGTCACCGGTCCGACGCCGTCCGGATCCTTGCCGTCACAGTTGGAGTCCTTGCCGTCGCCGACCACCTCGGGAGCATTGGGGTGCACCGTGGCATCGTGGTCGTTGCAGTCGCCCCCGACATCACTCCAGCCCACGCCCGGATCGTCACAGAACAGCGTGCCGGTGGAGACACCGTAGCCATCGCCGTCGTCGTCCCGGTAGAACTTCGTCGCGGGTCCGTCCGCGCACAGCAGCGCGGAGCTGGCCTTGTCGGTGGGGACTTCCTCTGCGCCGGGGACGACGCAGCCGGTTGCGAGGACGGACAGGAGGAACGACGTCGCGGAGATTCGATGGGAGCGCTTCATGATGGTGCGGGCGCCATCGCACGGCCCATGCCAGCGAGAATCCGCGAGAAAACAAGCGCGGCCCGGTCCCCGTAGCGGTGTGCGGGCACGCACGCGCGTTGTGCGCGCACGCCGTTGCAGAAGCCGACGCGCGACCGCTTTCCGGGACGAAGATCGCTACCGGCTCACGTTTGCTCGACCTGCTGGCGACGTTGCCTACCGCGCGCAGGACACCCTCGTGCTCTACACGCTCGACGACAGCGGTGACCGCTGCATCACGAAGAAGCTGGAGCGAGGACCAATCGGAAGGGAGCGATGATCATCGACCGTGGCGCCGAGTCTACTTCAGCTCGTCGTAGCCGCCGAGGTCTTCGCTGAGATGCGTGAGCTCGTCCAACTTCGCGCGGCGATCTTGGTCTCGCTTCTCCCGGTACGCGAGGACGTCCTCGATCCGGAGGCGACGATGCTTGCCTGTCTTCGCGTGAGGGAGCGCGCCTTCGTCAAGGAGGCGCACCAGGTACTGTCGCGACACGTTCAGCAGGTCGGCCGCCTGCTGGGTCGTGAGCTCCTTGCCGACCGGGACCACGGTAATGGCATCCCCGCGCGCCAGCACCTCGGCGACGCGTTCGAGCAGGAAGAAGACCGACTCGGGAATTGCGATGCTCTCCCCGGCGGGGCCGACGAGCTTGCACGCCGGAGGACGGCGCCGGCGAGGGTGAATCCCGACGAGCGCACGCGACAATGCGGCAATGCCCGCGCGCTGGTCGGCCGGTGCGGTGACGGGTGTCATCCGGCGGATGGCTTCGTCGAATGGTTGTGAGGTTGCTGCAGAAGCCATGGTCACCTTCCGACTACGAAGGTGGGTTCCAAACGACCCAAACGCAACCCGCAACCGACCCAAACGCAACCGTGAGTGAGGTGGGCACGTGCGATCCCCTGGCACAGGCAGTATGTGTGGGAGTCGCTCTCGAGTCCTGCACCGGCGCCTTCTTGCGGTGGCGTCGCCGGCTCACCGCGTCCACCCTCGCACCGCGTCCGACTCGTGCTCGAGACGGGTGTGTCGATGGCGAGAGGCCACCCGGAGTAGATCGTGTTGGCGGGTCCGAGTCTGGTTCCATAGAGTCGCGGCCTGCAGCGCAAGCGATGCCGCGCGATCGGCAAGAAGCTCGAGCTTCTCGGCCTCGATCGCGGCCCACGAGCGGTTTCCGACAACTGTTTGGTGGATCCGGTCGAGGCGCTGGCCTTCGAGCTCGAGCGCTCGGCCGAATGCGTCGGTCCCCGCAGCCGCTCGCGCTGCCTCGAGCCGCGCGAGCTCCTGCGCAAAGCGTGCGGCGGTCGCCAGCGCCGACTCGACCTCGGCGCCGCGTGAAGAACCCTCGGGAAGGCGGCCAACCAACAATCGCAGCGCCTCCCCAACATGGCGCAGTCGCGCCGGGCGACGGACGTCTGGAACGATCTCCGCTTCGGCGGCGACGAACGCTTGCTGGTCTCGCAGCAGGGCATTCACGTCGATCAGACGTTGGGTCATGTCCGGGTTCGAATAGACGCGAACGAACTCTGCGTGCTGGGCGCGTGCGCCTGCCAGGGCGTTGCGAACCTGTGCCAGGTTCTCGACCATCCATCCCTTCGGCGAAGCCGGGGTGCGCTCGACGAGGTCTGCCTCCGCACGCTCGAGACCCTCGATGATCTCAGGAAGCAGCGCGGTATCGACCCGGCTCACCCCAGGGGCGAAGTGGCGACGCGCAAGGCTCATGTAGACGTTCGCCCGGGCGCCGGGTTCCGAGATCCATACCTCCTCGGCCCTCGCGGGTTCGGCGTCATGCTGCTCGGCGACCACCGAGCGCTCGCGCTTCAGGAGTTGGGCGTGGGCGCGAATGCGTTGAAGTAGAACCGATTGATCCGGCGACGACGGGCGATGCTCGAGGCTCCGAACAATCGCGAGCGACTCGGCCAAGAGCGCGTCGAGGAGAGGCAAGTCCCGGCCACGTGGATCACTTCGTCCGAGCTCCTTCGCCAAGGCGAGGGAGATGGCGTCGACACGACGACGAAGAATCTCGAGCTCGGGACGACTGGCGGCCACGCTGTGCTCGGTCAGCTCTTGGGAGTGGCGGCCGTGAGCTTCTTGAAATCGAGAGAGTTGTCGTTGGTATCGGTGCCGTTGGGGACGCGGGAGATCGAACCCCCCGACGCCGGTCCCGGCGCCACGGCCTTCTCGACGAAGGGATTCGTCAAAGCGGCGCTGCCCCATCCCACGGAGTCGACCAGCGCTCCAGCTCCATCACGGAGACCGACCGATCCGTCGTCCGCAACGCCCTGCGAGAACGTGGCGTCGGCGGACGCGGCAAACGCGCCACCGGAGTTTGCCGCGAGGAAGAAGCCCTTCGCGGGGACCTTCGCGCCCGCGGCGAACGTGGCGACGAGGTTCGACTCGCTCGTGCCCCCCGCCGATCGGTACGCCAGCTTCCAACCTGCGATTGCGATGTCGGTATCGCACGGGTTGTAGAGCTCGACGAACTCATCGAGCCCGCTGGTAACGCTACGGGTCTCCACCTCGTTGATCACGACGTGACACGTTCCGGTACCGGTGTCGCCGACCTCGGGGCTGCCGCTGTCGCTGCCCACCTCCACTCCCAGATCGGAAGCGGAGTCAGCCACCGAGGTGTCGGCCGCGTCGATCGCAACGTCGGTCGTGACGGCATCGGGCTTGGTGTCGGTGCCGGTCGAGTCGCCAGGCGAATCTGCGATGGTCGTGTCGCCGATGCCGGAGTCGGTCGGCCCGCTGTCTGCAACTGGCGACGTGTCTTCATCGCGCGTGTCGGGCGGAGGACTGTTGGTGTCCGTTGCGACTTCGGCCGCCCCGGTGTCGTCGATCGTCGAGTCGGTCGGTCGGGAGCCCGACGCGTACCCGTCGAGGTTGTTCATGACGGTGCAGCCGAGGGGAAGCAGCGTCAGAACGGGCAACACCAAGCGCCACGCGGCCATCGCACGGACCCTAGCATGGCTTCACCACTTCGGCGAAACGAGCACGTCGCGATAGGTCGTGGAGCCGTCACCGAGTTGGCCGGTTCCGTTCCGGCCCCAACAACTCAGGCCGCCAGACACGACGGCGCACGTGTGCCCGTTCCCACTCGCGAGCGCCGTGGCGCCCGAGGTGAGACCGCGAAACGGGGCGGCGCTGGGCGTGATCAACGATGGGGGAATGCTGCCCCAGCAAGTCACCGCACCGCTGCCGAGCACCGCACAGCCCCAGAACTCACCAATCGAGATGTCGATGACGTTGGTCAAGCCCGTCGTATTGGCCGGGCCCAAGACCTCGGTGTAGTCGCCCGTGAGGGCTCCATCGGCGTTGTAGCCCCAGCAACGAGTGGTCTTGTCGGTGAGGATCGCACAGGAGTCGACGACGGAGGCGCGCGTGACCAACGCCCCCGAAACACTCGGAACGGTCAGCGTAGGCGCCTTGCGAAACGTCGAGCTCGTGCCGTCACCGACGGGGCCCAACGCGTTGTCGCCCCAACACTTGACCACCCCCGACTGCACGACGCAGCAGTGCCGTTCGCCGCAAGTGAGGCTGGTCACACCGCCGGTGAGACCGGAGACCGCGGTTGGAACGCTACGTGAAGTCGTGGTGGTGTCGCCGAGCTGACCGGCGGCATTCAAGCCCCAGCAGCGAGCCGAGCCGTCCGTGAGACGCGCACAGGTGAAGCTTGAACCGACCGCGATCTCGGCAACGCCAGAGAGACCGGGGACAGCCTGAGGTGTCCTGTGGAAGGTGGTGCTGCCGTCGCCGAGCTGTCCGCTGGCGTTGTCACCCCAACAGCTCATCGTGCCTCCAGACAGGAGTGCGCAGGCATGGGTGACGGCAAGTGCGATCGAGGTAACGCCCGTCAATCCTGGGACGATGCTTGGCGTCAACCGCGCGACGGTCGTCCCGTCGCCGAGATTGCCGAGCGCGTTGTCGCCCCAGCAGAAGGCTGTGGAATCACTCATCCGCGCACACGTCGAGAACTCGCTTGCCGAAACTTGAGTGACGTCGATGCAGCTACCCGCGCTGCAGATCGCGCCGCAAGTCTTCACGTCGTCCCAACCCGTCCGGTCTGCGTTGCAGATCTGCGCGATCGCGCCGGCGCAACGCTTCGCCCCCACACTGCAAACCGGTGTCTTGCAGCCGATCGGATCGCACAGTTTCGCCGTGGCACACTTCTCGATCGTGACCATGGCGCCGGAGTCGCCGCACCCGCGTCGTTCGTCTCCGACGCAGGTCACGAAGCCCGCTTCGCATGACGAGGTATCGGTCGACGCATCCGTCCCTCCCGAGTCCGCCGGGATGGCGTCCGCTGCGTCCGTCGGCACGAACGTATCGGTCGGAGCAGAGGTGTCACTCGGCACCGAGGTGTCGGCCGAGGTCGCTGTGTCCGTTGAGGTTGCTGTGTCCGTTGAGGTCGCTGTGTCCGTCGACGTCGCTGTGTCCGTTGACGTGAAGGTGTCGGTGGCCGTGGACGTGTCGGTGGTCGTGGACCCGTCGCTCGCGTCAGAAGCATCGTTCGTCTCGGCCGAACCGTCGACTGTAACGTCGACGCTGCTGTCGCTGGCGTCTACGCCGGTTTCGATCGCGTCCTCGACGTTCGAATCAACGACATCCCCGTAGGCAGCGTCGCCAGACGCATCGGCAAGACCTGTATCAGATGCGGCGCAGCCCGTCGCGGTCGGATCGACCTCGCAGCAGCGCTCGGGAAACGCCTGGCACTCGGTGGGGTAGTCGAGATCGGTGCAACCGAGGAACGCCGCGGCGATCGCAAGGAAGACGGTGTGTCGCACGAACATCAGAACCTTCCCTCCATCGCCAGACCATTCACCGCGCCGAACGTCGGCACCACCGCAACGGTGCGGGCGGGCTCGCTATTTGTCGTCACCATCAACACGACGCCGACCCCGATGGACGTGATGGCAAGCCCTGCCGACACGAACGAGAGCGTCTCGAATGTGTGCACCCGCCCCGCGCCCGCAGCGTCGACGTCACAAGCGACCGCGTGTTGCGTCAGGCAGTTCTCCTCGACGGTCTTGGCGGACGCGCCGACGGCGATCCTCGAAACGACCACGCCCGCGCCGAAGACCAATCCAGCGGCGAAGAACGGCGTTGCCCGTTTGAGGCCGCGGTTGGAGTCGACGTCGGAGACGGGCGTCGGGGCGTTCGTGACGGGCGCGGGCGGTGCGGTCTTGGTGACCGCTGCTGCCGGTGCGTCGACGATTGCGTCGAGGGTCGTCGACTGAGCGACCTCGAGCTTCCGCTCGAACACCGACACCCCAGCGCGTTCCGCAGTCACGACGTGGGCGCCAGGATTCACCCGTTGGACCGAACCAGCGGGGATCTCGTGACCATCGAGCTTCACGACGACCGAGCCCGTGCCCGCAGCCACGGTTACCCGCAACTTGGGAATGCGCTCGCGAACGTCCGTCAGCTCGCTCGCCGCGGTCTCGATGGTCGCCGCATCGGCCTTGGGGTCGGTACGGATTGCCTCCCACGCGGCCTCGGCCTCCAAGAGCCGATTCAGCTTGTACTTGCAACTCGCAATGTGAAGCTTGGTGGCGTAGTCGCGTTTCGCTGGGTCAATCGCCTCGAAGGCGGCCAGAGCTCCAGCAACGTCACCACTGGCCTCGAGCTTCACGGCGGCCTTGTAGGCGGTCTCGCTGGACGAGGGCGCAGCCGAGACGTGGATGGCCAGGCCAAGAACGGCACACGCGAGAGCAACAGCGAGCGGGCGAGCGGGCATGACTATCGGCCTCTACCTCAAATCGACGAGCGGAGCATCCGCCCGGGTCCATAGGGTTCGACCGAACCCACCGCTCGGTTGCGCGGAATCGACATCGCGGCGTTCGAATCTCGGGCCGACCGGCCAATGTCGCCGTTCCACGCGCCCATGCCGATCGCTTTCCTCCGCTCCCTCTCGCAGTGACCTCGGTCCAGCGGGATACCATCGACGGAATCGTTCGCGAGGCTGCCGTCGCGGTCCGAGGCAAGCCGTCGCCTCATCATCCCTGTGTTTCGGGGGGCCCCTGTCTAAGTAGTTCGATCATGCGTCCCGCACGATCGACGACCTCCAGCCCACCATCGAACCTCTCTACGCGGGCCCGACCGTTGTAGAAGGGCTCCACCATCGCAAATCGTCGCTCGTAGAGTGGCCGGCCGGCGTGGTCGACATGGGTCCACCCGCCTTCGTCCCGGGCACGTGCCGCACCCTTGTGGAACACGTCGAGGTCACGGAACCACCGCCCGTGCAGGAGCTCGCCGTCGCAATCGATATGCGTCGAGCGGCCATCGTCGGCCTGCGCGACCGCGAAGCCCTCGCGAAAATCGCCGACGTAGCGCCACCGGTCGCTGTAGGCGGCGTTGCCATCCCGATCGAGGTGCAGGTATCCACCGTCCCGATCGCGCACCGCGCAGCGGGCCTGCTGGTAGTTGCCGCACCACGCAAAGCGCGCGCTGCCGACGGCGGAGCCGTCCGGCCGGATGTGGTGCCAGCCGTCCAGTGACTCGACCGAGGCGAGACCCTCGTAATACCCGAACGTCCGGCGAAATCTCTGTGAGTACGCCTCGAATCCGTCATCCCGGATGTGCCAAGCGGCTCCGCCGCGTCGCACGGGGGCAAGGCCGGGCTCGTGAAAGCTCATCACCTCGTCGAATCGCGCGGCGTAGAGCGGCGTGTCGTTGACGACGTGGTGCGTCCGGTCGCGAGAGACCGACGCATGCCTCCAACGCTCACCCGCGGCGCGCGACGGCTGGGCGTGCAAGTTCACCAGGACCTGAACGAGGAGTTGTCGGAGCAGTTCGGGCTCTCGTTCGACGCCGAGCGCTGCTCTCGCCTCTGAAACAGCATCGACAAACCGGTCCGCGAGTCGCTCGAGGACCGTCGTTGCCTCTGCCGGTCGCAACGACGCCGCAAGCGCCTGCACCTGGAGCTTCTCCGATTCGGACATGCCCGCGAGCACGTCTCGCGGGAGATACAAGTGATCGTAGCTAGCGCGCGTCACCTGGAGGACTCGCACCAGCCGGCCCAGGGCGAGGTTGTGCTGGAAGTAGGCGACATACGGATCTCCGCGCATCTGTGCTGCGGCGCAGGCCTGGAACGCGACGACGAGCTTGTCGATCTCGTCCTCGGCGCGTAGGCGCCGGAGATTGCCGTCCTGTCGATCGATGTCCGCGGCGGCCCGTGTGACGAGCGCCTCGAGCGCAGGGTCTCTTGGGGCCCACGCGGCGATCATGCGCGGCGCGGCAACGTCGAACGCATCCGCCAGCCAGGACAGCTCGGAGGCATCGTGTGCGTAGTGAACATCGAGACGGACGAGGTGCGGTCCGAGCCAGACCACGATTCGCCGGTCACTCGAGAGATGGGCGGACCATTCGATGGATTCTGGTCCGGCACGGAGAGTGCGCAGGAGCTCTGCGTAGACTCTCGCGCCATCGAGACTCGCGTCCAGGACCAGCGCGACGTCGAGATCGCTTCCGTCATGGAGTGACCCCCTGCAGAAGCTGCCAAGCCAGAAGCACGCGCGGACCTCGGGATGCGATGCGGACCATGCGGCGATAGTTTCCGCGAGCGCGTGAAGTTGGCGTTCGCGCATCACGGTTGCTCCGCAGCGCTCCGCAGACTCGACAGCACGCGACCAACCCCGTTCTCGACGGGCTCGGTCCCATCCACGTCAATCCGTGGACCGCTCCAGGTGGTGACGATCTGCCGCTCGAGATCGCGCTCTACCACTTCGACGACCTGCTCGATCGGCACGCCGAAATCAGGGTAGGGCGCATCGAGGCCTCGACGCCGGATTCGATCGAGACAGATCGTACGCGGAGTTCGGACGAAGACAACCGTGAATGGTCTCGCGCCCAAGGCGTGACGGAGAAGGTGTGTGAACGGACCGCCGCCACTGCATTCCACCACCATCGGCTCGCGTTGTTGGACCTGCGCCAGGAACGATGACCACGCGCACGCCTCCCCGGCTGCCGTGCCGTCACCCAAGGTACGCCGACACTCGTCGATGGAGACGACGCGAACATCGAGGGCAGACGCGAGCCGCGCGCCGAGCTCGGTCTTTCCCGCCGCCAGATTGCCGATGCAAAGCAGGATCGGGTCCGCCACCGTTTACTCCTCTGTGGGTTTCCGCATGTTGCACCCGAGACAAAGGGCGCGCGTGCGGTACGTCGCCACGAGCCGCTTGTAGGGAGCCCCACGCCAGACTTGCATCAGCCCGCGGTCATGCAGGCTGCCGAAGTCGCCGAGTGTCCGCCGTTGCGCGTCGGGAGCACAGCATGGATCGAAGCGCCCTTCCGCGCTGACCCATGCCTCCTGCCCCAGGAATGGACATGGTCCGCCGGGAGCGAGATCGGCGGTCGCGCTCTCATCGAGCTGGAAGATGTTCTCGAGCAGCACGTGTTTGCCATTGGCCAGCGGCTTCTCGGCAGCGGCTACGCCTGCAGCAACGACCGCTGCGTTCCACCTCCGGATCGCCGCTGCGTCGCGACGCATGGACAGACTCTTGATCCCATCGAAATGAGCCCACAGGTGGTGGCCCTTCACGCGATCCACACCGAGCTCGATCGCGAGGCGAACGACGTCGGCGAGCTCGGCGACATTCGTCTCGAGAAACGTGAGCTGGAAGGTGACCCGGCAGCGGTTCCCGCCGGCCGCAGCGTGCGCGTCACGCACGGCGATGAACGCACGTACGTTCTCGAGCACGGCCTCCCAGCGCGTGCCAAGCATGACGGCCTCGTGCGTCTGCGGCGTCGCGCCATTCCATGAGATCTTCACATCTGAAGTCACCGGCACGACGCGCTCGGCCCACGCCCGCGCGCCCCGGCCCGGAAACGTTCCGTTGGTGGTCAGGTTGAGCCTCACGCCGTGCTCGCGGCAGAGGTCGATGATCTCGTCGAAGTGCTCGAACAACAGTGGCTCGCCCATCGTCGACGGGATCACTTCGCGGAGCCCGTTCGCGGCGCCCTCGGCGATCACGCGCCGAAGCAACTCCATCGGCATCAGCCGGCGTGGCTGGCCGGCGGCCTTGCGCTGCTCCTGCTTGTCGCTGAGCGGCGAGTGCTCCTCACACATGATGCAGCGGAGATTGCAGGTGTCCGGGTTCGTGTCGAACGTGATGCGCCAAGGTCCCGGGAGTGGTGCGACCTTGGACGAGGCCCGCCGTCGCAGGAGCCGTTCATAGAGTCGTTCGATCTCTGCGACGTGTGTCTCGATGTCCGGGATGTCGCCCGAGTCTGATTGGAGGTAGCCGCGCTCGCCCAGGCGGCGCGCGAGGTCTGGGTCGTCGGAGAGACGCTGCATCTGCGCCCCGAGCGAAGCTCGATCCCGGTGACGAAAGAGAAGGCCGTTCTCCTCGTGGCCCACGTACTCAGCCATCCCACCGACGCCGGCTGTGATGACGGGAACGCGCGCCTGCAATGCCTCGTGAATGACCAACGGCGAGTTCTCGACCCAGACAGAGGGAACGACGATCGCGTCCACGCGGTCGAACACGTCGCGGACGATGTCCTGGTTGCGGTACTCCGGCAGCCACTCGACGCGGTCGGCGGCGCCGCCGGGGAGCGCACGGGCGATCGCGCGCAGCGCCTCGGTCTCCTGCCCACGGTGCCGACCCCAGATGCGTAGCCGCGCATCACCACTCACCGAGCCGAACGCTCCGAGCAGATCGTGCACGCCCTTCGCCGCGATGTGCGTGCCGATGTACCCGAAGGTGAAAGGGTCGCCGTCGACTCGCCGTCGTCCCTGCAGCCGCGTCAGATCGAAGCCATAATCGAGGTACGTCAACTTTCGCGCGGGAAGCCCGAAGTCGCGCCGGTATCGGTCGAGCAGGTAGCGAGCCGGAGCGATGAACAAGTCCACCAACTCTGTCATCTCGCGCATGTGCGCCATTCGGCGGCTCACCCAACGAGTCCAATGCTGGACGTCCTCCGCGTGCTCGTCGGCTGCACCCGAGAAGTAGCGTGCGTAACAGCGCTCGGCGCACTTCCGGTCGTCCTGGCCGTCGCATGCGGCCCAGAGATCGTTCGGGTCCGCAGGATGCATCTGCATGAACTGCCCGCGCGGGCACATCACCCAGTAGTCGTGCAACGTGTAGACAATCGGGATTTGACGTGCTGCCGCCTCGCCGAGGAGCGAGGTCGAGAGATGATTGAGGTGCCCGACGTGGACGACCTCCGGCTCGAAGGTCTCGAGCACTTGCGCGAAACGCTGGTCGACACCCACATGCCGGTAGCCATCCCGCGCCCGAGGCATGTTCACGAGATGCAGGCGCACACGGTGGTCGTCGGGATCGACATCGCGGCCCACCGTGCAGTCGGGCGCGAACGGGTCCTCCTGTCGCGTGAAGACCTCGACCCAGTGTCGTGAAGCGAGCGCCTGGGCGAGGGTCTGCGTGTAGACCTCGGAGCCGGCGTTGTACCGCATCGGGTAGCCGTGGATGACCTGAAGAATCTTCATCGTTCGGTGCGAGGAGCCGACGTCTCGAGGTGGCACACAGGAGTCACCTAGACCTACGGCTTGATCAGAGTACGCATGCGAGGACCTTCGGCAACACACCGCTGGACGATGGTCGCCTCACCGAACGCCCTTGGCTGCGACGCACCTTGTCGCGTGGCGCCAGGCTCAGCGGACCGCCAGCGCTGTGGGCTTCGATCTTGTGGGCTCCGACGGCGTATCCTCGGAAACCTGACTCCGCTCGACGCCCTCTTCCACATCCGCGCACACGTCGAGAACTCGCTGGCCGAAACTTGAGTGACGTTGATGCAGGCTTCACGTCGTCTCAACCCGTCCGGTCTGCGTTTGCAGATCTGCGCGATCGCGCCTATCGCGGCGCGCTTGGCGCCGGCACCGAGGAGAAGCGACGTGCACCGGTCTTCGTCAAGGGCTTGAAGACGAAGGCCTGTTGATCGCGGCCGCGACGTGTATTCCTGCGCGGTGCTGGCCGATGGTTCCGTCGCTACAACAACAAGGGACAAATCGGAGACGGCACGACGACCGACGCGCTCTCGCTGGTCACGGTGAAAGGCGTGGCTGACCCGCGCAGCGTCGCCGCGGGTGACGAGCACACGTGCGCGGTGCTCGAATCGGGCGTCGTGAAGTGTTGGGGCGCCAACGGCGCGGGCCAGCTTGCGACGCCGTTCGGTCCGGACAGCAGCTTGCCCGTCGCGATCGCGGGGCTCGGTCCCGCGGAGCAGGTCCTCGCCGGCAGGACCTTCAACGGCGCCCTCTTGAAGGACGGCAAGATCACTACGCGCCCGTCGCGAGCAGGTGGAAGACCTCGCCGCCGTAGGTGATCGCGGCGAGTGCGTACTGCGCCGCCTCGACCGTCAACGTCTCTCCGCAACCAAGCGCGGCACACCGCAGCATGTGGCCATGCGCGAGCGCCGCGATCGCACGCTGCACCGTGGTCTGCGGCTCGACGGTCGCTTGCGCGCGTTCTCCGATCTCGGCGAGCACCCCGCGGGCGATCTTGCGTTGGTTGCGGGCGTAGAGCTCCTCCGACCCGAACGCATCGAGCGAGGCCACGACGTTTCCCCGAACGACCGCGATGCCGACCTGGCCCGGCGCGGCCTCGAGCGCACGCGCGCGTGCTGCCACATCGGGCCCTCGTGCGCGCAGACACTGGACGAACGACATCGTCTCGGACCGCGTGCCGGTGCGCTCGGCGTAGTTCTCGACGTCGCGCCACACCCGCCCCTGATCGCCGCCATAGGTCTGGGTCGTGCGCAGGGTGGTGGCGACGCTCTTGAGCTTGCTCGCACGGATCGAGGGGGTCAGGGTGGCCTCGGCGCTGGTCATCTCCCGGGAGTCCGCATGCCACCGTCCGCGCTCGACGCAACTCACGGGTGCGGCGATCGAAGACCGTGGCGGAACCAGCATCGTCGCGTTGAACACGCGATCCTGTTTGGCGCCGACGATCTGCTCGCCGTCGAGCAGCAGCAAGGGCACCTCGCCGAGGTTGTCGACGCGCAGCGTGTCGACGCGACCGTGCTCGGTGACTTCGGTCACGCGGGCCTCGCGGCGGGCCAGGGCCTCCTCGAGGAGGGCGACGCGCAGCGCAGCGGAGGGCGCGAAGAGCGGGACGACGAAGACGTCACCGAGATCGAGCGCGACCCCGACGCGGAGGCACTCGAGAAACCGGGAGAGCTCGTTCGAGGATTGGTGGGCGGCCTGCATATCCTCGAAGACCGGCGCTCGCGCTTGCTCCTGACACTGGACCCAACAGGAACGACCTGGTCGGAATTCGAGTCGCCCGACGATTCGTCTGTCAGGTGCGCTGGGGCTGCGCCGTCACCGTTCTCACCCCACGCGTTCGATGTTCGGCGCGTTCGCGGGTCAGACGAGGTTCTACCTCGGGGAGCGCGGATGACGCTTGGAAGGCCTCGATCATTCCCGGCGTGCAGGAGCCCCTTGGCGACCTGATCGGCCGGGGAGTGTGCGCGTTGCGCGATGGCGATCGTGACGCGCAGCGACGGCGCGCGCGGCGCCTGGCCGACGCGGTGCGGCGGTTCGACGGGCTGTGGCGCGCGATGGGCGTGCGCGACGAGGCCCAGGTCGACGAGGTGCGTCAGACGCTGTTGATCAAGCTCTGGCGGGTGATGGAGCGATGGGCCGCCGGCGACGAGTGTCCGTACGATCTCGCCGGTTACGCACGGAAGATCGGCATGAACGTCACGCGTGATCTGCTCCAGAGCCGCGGCCGGATGCGCCGGTGGCGGAGCGACATGGAGATCAACGATCCGGTGGTCGAGGCCTCGGGCACGTTCACGATCGACGAGCTCGCCGCGAGGGCCGAGGACGAGCGCCGGGTCGAGGAGTGGTCGGGCAAGCTGCGTGGCCACCTCGAGGAGTACGTCCGGGCCGCGGCGCGCACGGCGGTGCGGGATCCGGCGCGCATGCTCGGGGTCTGGTACGCGCTCCGGGTCCAGAAGCGCTCGGCGGACGACCTGGCCGCGGAGCTCGGGGTGACGGGACCGATGGTGTGGCAGTGGGCGCGGCGGGGTGCGCAGTTGATCGACCGAATCGCGGACACCGATTCGGACGAGGAGCGCGCCGAGATCATGCGAGCGGTGGCGCGCGCGGCCTGACGTCGCAGTCGGCCATTCCCTGTCCGGCGAACATTGCGTTTGCCTACCTCGGCGTTACAAACGCCCAACCAGCAATGCCGTTCTCCGATCGCGCCGTCGCTGCCTTCCTCGGACTCGCCGTGGGCGACGCCTACGGTCGTCCTCTCGAGTTCGTCCGCGGGAGCTCCGTGCGCACCAAGCCGGTCGACGTCCGCCCTGGCAAGTTCATCTGGACGGACGACACGCACATGGCGCTCTACCTCGGGCAAGCGGTGCTCGACCTGCCCGACCGCGCCTTCGACGACGACGCGCTCGGCCACGCGATCGGCAAGCGGTTCGTGGAGTGGGAGGCCGATCCGTTCACGCCCTCGACCGCTCCGGGCAACACGTGCCTTGCGGGGGCAAAGGCCTATCGTCAATCTCGCGACTGGCGCACTTCCGGCGTGGCCCGCTCGCAGGGTTGCGGCTCGGTGATGCGCATTGCGCCGTTGCCGATGGCATTCGGGGGCGATGCGCTCACCCGTGCCGCCGACATCTCGTCACGGGTGACCCACGCACACCCGAACGCGATCGAGGCTGCCATCGCCGGTTCGCACCTGCTCCGCGCCTTGCTCGTGGGAGGCCGGCCGGACGAACGTTGGGTGCGAGATGCGATTGCGGGGCTGCGTGGCCCCTGGTCGCGTGGCGGCGACGTCGCGCAGTCGCTCAAGGACGCGCTCGCTCACCCTCGCGATGCGCAGTGGCTGGCCGAACAGCAGATTCACCCCGGCGACGGCGGGTGGATGGCCGGGAGCGCGCTGGGCCTCGCGGTGGCCGCCGTGCTCGCGTGGGGCGACGACGTGCGGGTGGCGATCGATCGCGCGGCGCGCATCGATGGAGACAGCGACAGCGTGGCGTGCCTCGTCGGCATGTTCCTGGGGGCCGCCGGGATGGTGCTCCCGGCGGAGATGGTCTCCGCCACCCACGAGCGCGCGAAGATCGAGTCGTTGGCCCGACTGCTCTCGACGCAGCCGGCGCCTGCTGGTTTGCGCACGAGCGCGACCGATCCGATTCGCGTCGACCAGGTTCACGCGGATCCGAGCGGAGGGCGCCTGGGTGTGACGTTCGCGCCCGGGAAGCGCGATCGACACAGCAGCTGGCACCGCGATCTGGACGCCGATCTCGATCGGCTCGTGCACGCGGATCGCGTCGAGTGGCTGATCTCGTTGATCGAGGATCACGAGCTCGATCTGCTGGGGATTCCCCGCCTGGTCGCCGAGGCCGACGCCCGGGGTCTGCGAATCGAACGATTCCCCATCAAGGACGTGAGCACGCCCACGGATCCTGCCGCCGCGTGGCATCTCGCCCGTCGCGCCGCGGACGAGGTTCGCGCGGGGCGTCACGTGGTCTTCCATTGCCGTGGCGGATTGGGCCGCGCCGGAACGATGGCGGCCTGCGTGTTGGTCGAGCTCGGTGTGGAGCCGGCGGAGGCGATTCGTCGCGTGCGCAGTGCGCGGCCGAAGGCGATCGAGACGGACGCCCAGGAGCGTTTCGTCCATGGGCGTTGACCTACGCCGCCACCTACACCCGCTCGAACCGCAGACACTCCTCGAGCACCTGCGCCACCCGCGCGAGGTTCTCGTTCCTCCGCGTCGTCCGCGGGTGCCATGCGAGGTGCAGCTTCGCCGCGAGCCTCCCAAGCCCGACGAGCGGCACCTTCACGATCACCTTAGAGTCTGCGAGCTCCTCGTCGACGATCGTCGGTAGGAGGGCCGCGTACTTCCCCGAGCGCACAGCGCTGCAGGCCTGGGGGAACGTCTCGCACGCGAGGGCCACCCTCGGCTTGCCGTGTTTGCCCGCGAGGGCGAGCAGCCGCTCGTTGAGCTCGGGCTCGCTCTGCTGCAGAGCGAGCGGCACTCTGGCGAGAAGCTCGTCGACCTCGCGTGCCTGACCTCGCAGCTTGCGCGGGACGTAGAGGGCGTACTCCAGCCGGCCGATCGGGCGCGATTCGAGCCCCTTGGGCACCTCGTTCGCGCGCACCAGGCCGAAGTCGAGCCGCGCATCCTGTAGCTGCGTGACCACGTCGCTCGACGACAGGCTCACCAGCGACGCGACCGCCTGCGGGACCTGCCTGGCCACGTCGCCGATGCGGGGCACCACCCACCACTGGAGCAGGCTGTCTCCGGCGCCGAACGAGTAGGGGAGGGGCGCGTCGGCCGGCTCGGCCTTCACCTCCTCGAACCCCTTCTGGAGCTCGCGGACCAGGGTCGCGAGCAGTGCGCCCGCCGGGGTGACCACGACACCGCGCCCGCGACGCTGGAAGAGCTCTTTGCCGAAATAGCGCTCGAGCTCGCCGACCTGCCGGCTCAACTGGCTCTGTCGAACGGGATCCTGCGGCGCCGCCGCGGTGAAGCCCTTCTTCTCGACGACCTCGAGGAACGAATAGAGGCGATGGATCGAGAGGCCCTCACTCATGACTGAAGGATATGGCAATGAGCAAAAGTTGCCATCGAAGAGTCATGGAAAGAACGCATCTTCAAGGCATGGAAACCCGAACCAACCTCCCCGTGTTCTTCACCCCTGCGATGATCGCCCACGCCGACTCGAACTCCCCGAGCGCCGGCAAGCCCGGAAAGGTCGTCGCCTCCTGGCAGGCCCGCGGGCTCCCCGTCGAGCTCCACGCGCCCGCACCGGTCACCGTCGACCAGCTGGCGCTCGCCCACGACCGCAAGCACGTGATCGCGATCCTCGAGGGCCGCGAAGAGAATGGCTTCGGCAACCGCTCCTGCGCGGTCGCAGCCTCGCTCCCCTACACCACCGGCGCGATGCTCGCCGCCGCGCGCCACGCCGTCCTCAACCGCGGGTTCACCGCAGCGCCGTGCTCAGGCTTCCACCATGCGAGCTACCGGCGCGTCGAGGGGTTCTGCACCTTCAACGGGCTGATGGTCACCGCCTGCGCGCTGAAGCAGGAGGGCTTGGTCCAGCGCGTGGGCATTCTCGACTGCGACATGCACTACGGCAACGGCACCGAGGCGATCATCGAGCACCTCGGCGCTCGCAGCTGGGTGCGTCACTTCACCGCTGGCAAGGACCATCACCGCCCGAACCAGGCCGAGGGCTTCCTCGCCGAGCTCCCGAAGGTCGTCGAGACGATGCGCGACTGCGACGTCGTTCTCTACCAGGCGGGCGCCGATCCGCACGTCGACGATCCGCTCGGCGGCTGGCTCACCACCGAGCAGCTGCGGCGCCGCGACGCGATCGTGTTCGCGGAGTTTCGTCGCCTCGGCGTGCCGCTCGCGTGGAACCTGGCGGGGGGCTACCAGCAGGAGCGCGATGGCAGCATCCCGAAGGTCCTCGAGATTCATGACAATACTGCCATCGAGTGCGTGCGCGCGCTCGGAGGTGCGCGGTGAACGCGGTCCGCATCGACGGCATCGAGCTCACCCTCGCCGCGCCCGACGACCACGAGAGCGTGTGGATCGATTATGACGACTACGCGCTCCAGCTCGAGGCCGCGTGGACGCGGATGTCCGACGTCGAGCCTCCCCTCAACCCGCGCATGGTCGGCGAGCCGGGGCTGGGGAAGACCACGCTCGCGTGTGCGGTCGACCGGAAGCTCGGGCAACCGCATGCCCGAACGGAGCTTGGCCTCGCTCGCCCCGCTGATGGACGATCGCCGCTACGTCGAGAGCGCGATCGCCGGCGTGAAGGTCCACGCGGCAGCGTCTCTACTCGTGGCTCGAGGTGATGTCCGCGTTCTGCGCCCAGAAGCCCTCGCCTGGCTCAGCCGCTACGTTCCCAGCGCGCGCGTGCACCGGCTCGCCGCCGCGTACGGCGTGCGGATCGTTCACTACCCGCTGCGGCGAATCAGCGCACGCTCCTCGAACGGAACCGTAGCTTCCGGTTCATGAACCTGACGCTCGAGCAGTGGGACGAGGTCAAGCGACGCGTCGCAGAGGGGCGGGGCGCGTGGGGGTCACCCATCGCCCGCGGAGAACGTCGGTTCGCGACGCTGGCGCAGGGGAGACAGGGAATGTCCGGCGCCTCGTCGGACTGGATGCGATGTTCGAGAGAATCGGGTAGGACGTGTGAGATGCCCCTCGGAGTACAAACCGGCGGTGACGCTGGGAATATGCGACGACCTCGTTACCGCGCTCGCAACGTTCGAGTAGATTCCACCCCAAACCCGCGGCACTTGGGTGCGGTCGCATCGCGAGGTGCAAGTCCGAGCTCAGCCGACTGTTCGAGGACGCACAAGACTGGGAGCCCGAGCCGCCGCACGAGCATCGAGGAAACTGGGGGCCGACGATGGTCCATAGCGACGGAAACAACTGGGGCCTCGAAGTAGAAGGAGAACGCGCGATGACTCGCCACGCACTCGCCAAGGGGGATCCCGTTCTGGATGCGGTACTGCACGAGGCCGAGTCTGGTCCCGTCGAATTGACGCGCGACGGCGAGCCCGTGGCCGTCGTGCTTTCGATGGCCGATTACGAACGGCTTCGCAGTGGGCAGAAGCTGAGTTTCTGGGAAGCGGCGCAGCGCTTCCGCGAGCAAACGGATCTCGCCGAGCTGGACATCGACGGCGCGTTGGCGGGCGTGCGGGATCCATCGCCAGGGCGCGAGGTGAAGCTGTGAGCCTGCGGTTCTTGCTCGACACGAACACGTTGTCGGAGTGCTTTCGGGTGGAACCCAATGCGGGCGTGATGGCCAAGATGCAGCAACACGCGGGCGAGCTCGCCATTGCGTCGGTCGTCTGGCACGAGCTTCTGTTTGGCTGCTTCCGATTGCCAATGTCTCGGCGCCGCACCCAGTTCGAGCACCTCATGTTCGACGTGATCCAGCCGACCATCCCGATCTTGACGTACGACGAAACCGCTGCCACCTGGCACGCCCGCGAAAGGGCTCGGCTCCACCAGCAGCCTCCACCCTTCGTTGATGGGCAGATCGCCGCCGTGGCTCGCGCCCGCGACCTCGTGTTGGTGACCGCGAACGTCTCGGACTTCGCGAGCTTCGAGGGACTGCAGATCGAGAACTGGATCGGGTAGCGCGACCGCCGCACTCCTCTCCCAAAAATCTCCCGAGAATGACCGGCCGTGACCCGTCGACTGCCCGATCCCTCCGAGCTGCTCGCCGGCCGCGCGACGGCGGACGCATGTCGTCGGATCGCTCGGAGTCCTGGTGCGCCGCGAAGAACTGCCCGGGCTCGTAGACCAGCATCTTGTCGAGCACCGCGACGAGCTTGCCTTCGTCAGGCAACCCGAGCCGCTTGCGAAGCCGGGGGAGGGCGTCTTCGAGGATGCGCTTCCAGCCGCGCGGCTCGATCTTGATTCGGCTCTTGGCGATCTGCCAGGTGTCCCGAACGCTCCGATCGTGCAGCGTCTGGTCGCGACGCCCGAAGGGGGCGGGACGGGCGACCGCGCGGAGCGCGCGCGCGGTGGTCGCGCTGCACCTGCTCGAGCATCGTCTCCGAATATCACGGCGACCATGCGGGCGTGCGGACACGGATCGGTCCGGACGAACTATGTCCGGTGGGCGGGGCCTCGCCTTGCGTGGTGTGCCCTGACGCAATAGGCCGGTGCGGCCCATGTCGTTCGAGAACCTGCGGGCGGTGCTTGCCACGTTCGACTCGCCGCACGCCACGGCATGGCGGCGGCTCGAGCTGCGGCGCATCCTCGCCGAGAGCTCCATCCCGCCGGCGCAGCAGGAGTTCTTCGAGCGCGCGCTCGGCGGCGCCGCCGGCCGCGCGGTGGGCGAGCTGCTCGTCGCGCGCTCGCTCAGCGGGTTCGCGCCACACATGCTCTCGGCACTCGAGCCGGTGCTGGAGGATCACCTCGACGGCTACCTCGATCGCGCCAAGGGCGTACGTCGGCCCGTCGCCCGCGATGACCTGCGCGAAGCGATCGAGCTGCACGATCTCGGGTCGTGCCTCCGGGAGAAGGTCGAGGTGCTGGGAAGCAGCAGCTGGGCCTGGGCGCTCCGCCGCCTGCACGGCTACGACACGGTCGGCGAGATCGCGTTCGCGCAGCTCAGTCGCCGCAGCGCGTCGACGGTCCACGAGGCACGCAGTCGTGCGCGCAGCTGGCTGGACGGGTGCATCGACAACGATCGTAAGACCCGCGCGCTCGAGAGGTCCCACGCCGAGCTCGAGGCGCGGAGCGTTCCGCCGGCGCTCGCGAAGCTCGACGCGCAGCTCGCCGCGCTCGTTCCCAAGAAGGTCACGCTGCGCGCCCGCGGCACCTACCAACTCGGCGAAGTCGCGTTCGTCGAACCTTCGTGGCTCGTGTACTCCGAGTCGGTCGCCGGCAAGCCGCGCGAGCTCGTCGCCCTCGATCTCGCCGGCGACGCTCCTCGCATGGAGCAACGCCGGAGCAAGAAGGGCGAGCTCGCGGCGGTGATCCCAGTCGCGATCGCAGCCGCAAGACGTCTCTTGCGCGACGAGTCGTCGGCGGGTCACGACGCAATCCTCCGGCTCGCCTCGACGCCGAGCTGGACCCGCGCGTTCGACGCGATCGGCGCCGCGTTCGAGAAGCAGACGCCCGGTCACGAGTGGTCGTTCCTCCTCAAGCGAACCAAGACGAGCCTGACCCTCACCACCGGCGTCATCGAGTCGTCGCTCGAGGGTCGGCGCTTCGTCAGCAAAATGCGCGTCTACGCTTGTCCTTCGACCAACCGTGACGACGCTCGGGTCGCACGGGCCCTCGATCGATCTTCATTTTCGACGATGGACGATCTGCTCGGCGCGCTCGTCGGCCACCCCCGCGTCTATCTTGCAAGCAGCCCGATTCGCGTGGAGCGCGCGCGAACCGTGCTCCGTGCGCGCGCCGACGATCGCGAAGTGCACCTCGAGCTGCTGCTCGGCGATACCCCCATCGACGGTTCGCACCTCGTCGCCGACGGGATCGCCGTCCTCATCGACGAAGTCGCCCAGGTGCTCCGCTTCGCCGCCCTCGACGAGCGCGAGCTCGCTCTACTGCGCACGTTCGCGTGCCACGGTTCGAAGCTCCCCGCCGAGGCGCGGACGCTGCTCCTCCCCAAGCTCGAGCACCTGGCGCCGCGCACTGAGGTCCAGCTCCTCGGAAATTTCGCGGGACGCGCGGTGCCGCCCGCGTGCGAGCCGGTCGCGCGCCTCGATGCACGTGCGTGGCCCGACGTGATGCTCTCCCTTCGTGTGCGCCCGCTCGCTTGCTGTGTGCTGCAGGTCCCGGGTGAAGGACCTTCGCAGTTGCGGGGCGTGGACGAAGGCGAGCCGATCCACACGATCCGCGATCTCGACGGCGAGCGGGCAGCGTTCGAGCGCCTCTCCGCGACCCTCGGTCTCGACGCGTCTGTCGACACCTGGGCCCTCCGCCCGCTCGACCGCGCGGTCGAGATTCTCTCCGCGCTGCGCACGACCGAAGGCGTCACGCTCGAGTGGATCGGCCCGGCGGTGCAGGTGTTCGCGCCCATTCGCAGGAGCGAGCTCCGCGTGCAGATCGAGGAGAAGCGCGGTTGGTTCGAGATCGGGGCGGACGTCGCGGTCGATCAGCATCGGCTGAGCCTCGCCCTGCTGCTCGAAGCCGCACGGTCGGAGCAGAGGTACGTGACGATCGCGCCCGGCAAGCTGGTGGAGCTCGAGGCCGAGCTGCGCGCTCGTCTCTTGGCCCTTGCCGATCACGTTCGCCCCAACAGGAGTGGCGCGCTCGAGGTGACGGCCACCGCCGCGCCGGTCGTCGCGCCCCTCGCGCCCGAGGCGCCGCCGTCCTTCGCGCGCGTGCTCGAGCGCCTCGAGACCGCGCATCAGCGCGAGCCGCGCGTTCCCCGCCACCTTGCGAAGGTGCTCCGTCCGTACCAACGCGATGGGTACACCTGGCTTGCGCGGCTCGCCGCGTGGGGTGCGGGCGGACTCCTCGCCGACGACATGGGACTGGGCAAGACGGTGCAGACCATAGCCCTCTTGTGCGCGCGCGCAGACGAAGGACCGGCGATGGTCGTCGCGCCGACATCGGTGGTCGGCAACTGGGCGAGCGAGCTTTCGCGCTTCGGCAACGGGCTCCGCGCGATCGATTACCGCAGCGCAGGGCGCGACGGGGTGCTCTGCACGCTCCGCACGGGCGACGTCCTCCTCGTCTCGTACGATCTGCTGGTGCGTGACATCGAGAGCTTCGCCGGCGTGCGCTTCGGAACGCTCGTCGTCGACGAGGCCCAAGCGGCGAAGAACGCGCAGACCCAGCGCGCTCGCGCGTTGCGCGCGGTGGAGCGTGACGTCTGTTTCGCGCTGACCGGCACACCGATCGAGAACCACCTCGGCGAGCTGTGGAGCATCTTGAGCATCGCCAGCCCCGGCCTACTCGGATCATGGGATTCGTTCCGCGAGCGGTTCGCCGAGCCGATCGAGGTCCGCGCTGACGCGACCGCGCGCGCGTCGCTCTCACGGTTGCTGCGGCCATTCCTCCTGCGCCGCACGAAGGAGGCGGTCGCGCCCGAGCTGCCGCCGCTCACCGAGGTCGTGCGCCGCGTCGAGATGCAACCGGAGGAGCGGGCGGGCTACGAGTCCGCGCGCCGTACGGCGCTCGCGCGCATGGCGGGGATGATCGACGACCCGCGCGGTCGGATCAGCGCGCTCGCCGAGCTGATGCGACTGCGCCGCCTCGCTTGCCACCCGCAGCTCGTCGACGCTGAGAGCGCGATCGCCTCCGCCAAGCTCGAGTCGGCGCTGGAGCTGCTCGACGAGATCGTCGAACGCGGGCACCGCGCGCTGGTGTTCAGTCAGTTCGTCGATCACCTCGCGCTCGTCCGTCGCGCGCTCGACGCGCGAGGCGTTCGCTATCTCTACCTCGACGGCCGCACACCCGCGCCGGAGCGCCCTGGGCTCGTCGCAGCGTTCCAAACGGGCGACATGCCGTTGTTCCTCATCTCAGTCCGCGCGGGCGGCACCGGCCTGAACCTCACCGGGGCCGACTACGTGCTGCACCTCGATCCCTGGTGGAACCCCGCGGTCGAGGATCAGGCCACCGATCGGGCGCATCGCATCGGACAGACGCGGCCGGTCACCGTGGTTCGGCTGGTCGCGATCAAGACGATCGAAGAGGCCGTGGTCTCGCTGCACGAGACCAAGCGCGCGCTCGCCGAGAGTCTCCTCGAAGGCGCCGATACCGCCGCCCGCCTCTCGGTGCGCGAGCTTTCGGACCTCGTGCGTGGGAGCGACGAGTCAGGCAGCACCACCGCGTCGCTGACGCGCGGCTCGTCGCGCACCGTCCGCTCCGGACACCGTTGAACCTCCCGCTCGTGACCAAGATCGACCTGTTCGGACTCGGAACGAGCCCCTTCGACGAGAGCGAGTTCGCGCGACGTGGTGAGGTCGTCATCCGAGCCTCGGGCGAAAAGCTGTCGTTCAAGAGCCCCGAGGACACCGTCCTCCGCAAGCTCCTGTGGTTCCGTGAAGGAGGCTCCGTCTCCACCAAGCAGTGGCGCGATGTCGTCCAGGTCCTTCGCGTGAGCGGCGCGAGCATGGATCACACGTATCTGGATGCATGGGCCGATCGCCTCGGGCTTCGGGAGCTCCTCGCGCGCGCGGTCGGCGACGCGACACCGTGAGCCATGCCCCTGGGCTTGATTCGCTCTACCGCGGCCTGAAGCAGCCCTTCGACCCGTCGCTCGTAGCTGCAGGTGCGCGCATCCGCGATCGCCGTGCGCAGTTGCGCGTCGTCCGCTTCGAAGTCGGGGCCGAGTGCCTCGAGGAGCGCGCGGCAACGGCCGAGCGGAAGGTCGATGACGAGGTCAATGTCGTTGGTCTCGCGCGACGAGCAACGCGATGTCGAGTGCGTCGGCCGGCGTCGTCTCAGCGGTCATCGAGCTCGCGGGGACCGAAGAGCCTCAGCGCGGCCTGCTCGCCGTAGAGCAGGACGACGACCTCGCGCCGGACCTGTGCCGC
>Ga0208492_1000150_pt1 | contig 71406 bp, 69 predicted proteins | sample Subbioar_CSW14AB_FD_184820 | JGI IMG/M metagenome (GOLD analysis project Ga0208492, IMG submission 184820) | Serpentinite rock and fluid subsurface biosphere microbial communities from McLaughlin Reserve, California, USA - CR12Mar_CSW14AB (SPAdes) | ecosystem: Environmental > Terrestrial > Deep... | reverse complement strand
CCTCTCCCTCCGGGAGAGGGGTTGGGGTGAGGGCGAATTCACCGCGCGCGCAGCGCGCGGTGAGTATTGAGACAGCCTCTTCAGTCCGGGGGGAATTTCCGGCAGTTCTTCAATCCATCCGGCGCAGCTTGCGCTGGAGCGTGCGGCGATCGATTCCGAGGAGCTTCGCCGCCTCGGTGACCACGCCGCCGCTCTGGCGCATCGCGCGGGAGATCGCGTCCTTCTCGATCTCCTCGAGGTTGAGCGACGGCGCCGACGTGCGTGCCTGCGTCTTCGAATCGACGCTGACCGACTTGGCCTCGCTCAACAGCCGATCGACCTCGATCGGTTTGGTGAGGAACAGGTCTGCGCCGCGGCGCATGGCCACCACCGCGAGGGGGATGTCGCCGTGGCCGGTGAGCATGACGATCACCGCGTCGGGGCACGCCTCGCGATAGCGTTGGATCCCGCTCAGCCCATCGGCCTGCGGCAACCGGTGGTCGAGGACCACGAGGTCGACGGGCTCGTCTTCGAGGAGGATGAGCCCCTCTTGCACCGTGGCGGCCGTGCGCGTGCGGATGCCGCGGCGACGAAAGGCCGACTGCAACGTCGTCCGGAACGCGTGGTCGTCGTCGACCAGGAGCGCGCTCTCCAAGTTACGCATCGGGGATCCTCTCGAGGGGCTCGGAGTCAGAGACCGGCTCCGGAAGGCGTTGCGAGACAGCATCGGCTGCGCGCAGGCTCAGGATGACACGCGTTCCCCAGTCGACGTGTCCTTCGATCTGCATGTGCGCCCGCATGCGGTCGGCGAGCAGAGAGGAGACATACAGGCCGAGGCCCGTCCCGCCGCTCTTCTCCTTGGTCGTGAGGAACGGCTCGCCGAGGTGGGGCAAGTCCTCCGGCTTGATGCCGCAGCCGTTGTCGCACACTTCGATCACGACGCGCGTGCCCTCGGCGCGGGCGGTGACGTCGATCGTACCTTCGTCGCGATCGCCGATCGCCTCCACGGCGTTCTTGATCACGTTTCCGATGATCTGTCGGAGTGCCGCGGGGATGCACCATGCGATGAGCCCCGGCGGCAGGTGCACCCGGACGGTGCCCTCGAACCGGTTGACCTTGGCTTCGTGATCAATCAGCTCCGCGAGGATGGCGGACACGTCGGTCGGCTCCGCTTTGGCCAGATCGCGCAGCTGTCCGCGGAGCAGCGAGATCACGTTGCTCGCTCGTTTGGCCTCTTGCGAGACGGTCTGCGAGAGACGGGCGATCTCGGGATCCGCATCGCGTCCGAGCTCGACGAGCTCGTCACTGGCCACCACGATCGTCGCGAGGGGCGTGTTGAGCTCGTGGGCCATGCCGCCGAGCAGACGCCCGAGCACCACGAAACGCTCGTTGCGGGCGCTCTCGCCGCGGAGGGCCTCGAGCCGCTGACGCCAGAGGTAACCAGCCACCCCGAGGAACGCAGCGACGCCCACGATGGCGGTCAGTCGACCCATGCGCATCAGCTGCATGACCGAGACGGTCGCCGTCTCCCACGGCATGTTCGGCGCAAAGGCGAGCGCGCTCGCGACCGCGACCGCGAGCGTGGCGATTCCCACCGCCGCGGCTCCGCCGCAGAGGAGCGCGGCCAGCGCGACCTGGAACGTGAGGAAGATCGCGAACGGGTTCTCGATGCCGCCGGTGAACCAGAGCACTGCGCCGAGCAGCACGACGTCGGACGCGAGCTGCCCGACCATGCGCTTGATGCGCGCTTCGTCGGTGTCGCCGCCGCGGATCTGAAGCCAGACCAAGTTGGTCGAGGCGGTGAGGGCGAGGATGACCACGATCGGCCCGAGCGCGATGCCCGGCACGAACCGCCTCGCGATCATGGTGGTCGCGAGCATCCCAATTGCCGCGACCCAGCGCAGCCCGATCAGCCCCTCGAACAACGGCGCGCCCAAGAGCGGGCGACGTCCGGCGAGCCAGACGACGCGGCGGCGATCGGCGAAGAGGCGCTCGGTTTGCCGAGCGGCGGACTCGAGCATGAGGGGACTCGTCGCGGAGGATGGCCGTCCGCTCGAGGGCGCGCAACCCGAAGCCGGCATCACCCGCCGGAGATGGGGTTCGAGGCACAAAAAGACGAGCGCCCGACGGAGGGTCGGGCGCCCATCAGAGCAGGGCCGTCAGTTTCAGTGCGCGTGTGCGGACGCCGAGGCGCTCGGCGGGGCCGAGGCAGCGGGGGCCGCCGAAGCCGAACCGGACGCAGCGGCGGAGGCCGAGCCCGACGCGGCCGGAACGGCCGAGCCCGATGCCGAGGGCGCAGCCGACGCGGAGGGAGCGACGGACGCGGAGGCCGTCGGAGCGCCGGCGTGACCCTCGGCCGGCGGGGCGACCGCGGCCTGGCCGGGGGGCGTCGTCGGCGCGGAGGCCGCACCGTGCGCGCCGGTCCACTTCGCCTTCATCGCGGCCATCGTGGTCGTTCCCTCGAAGGGACGGGTGATGTCCGCCGGGCGCTCACCCTCGATCGCGTCGGCGCGACCACGGAACTCCGTGTCGAACATCGTGAACGCGACGAAGATGAGGAGGAAGAGCCCGCCGCTCAGCAGGATCATCGTGTGGTAGCGCTGGTCGTGCAGCAGGTGCATGAAGAGCGCGGCGACGACGCCGGCTTTGATCGTCGCGATGACGAGCGCGATGATCAGGTTGGCGCCACCGAAGTTGAGGTAGCTGACGCCAACGGTGATCGCGGTGAGGACGACGAGCGTTCCCCAGGTCGCGAGGTACACCCAGAGCGGCGTGACGTGCGGGACGTGGTCGGGCGCCGCGTGCGCATGCCCGTGTGAAGCGTGCGAGTCGTGAGCGTGGTCGGACATGAGTTCAGCCCACCAGGTAGAGCAAGGGGAAGAGGTAGATCCAAACCAGGTCGACGAGGTGCCAGTAGAGACCGACACCCTCGACCGGGGCGTAGTACCGCTGCGAGAAGTCGCCGCGGTGGGCGCGGATGAGGATCCAGAGGATCAAGCCCATGCCGATGACGACGTGCAGGCCGTGGATGCCCGTCATCATGAAGTAGACGGAGAAGAACATCCCCGGGTGCAGCGTGTGGAAGCCGCTCGCGGTGAACCACTTCCCGGGCAGGAGCCCGTCGTGGATCTTGTGGGTGTACTCGAAGTACTTCACCACGAGGAACGCCCCGGCGCAGAGGAAGGTGACCGCGAGGAGCGCGACCGTCTTGCCCTTGTCGTTGGTCTGCGCGCTGCGGACGGCGAGCGCCATCGTCAGCGAGCTGAAGATGAGGACCATCGTGTTGATGGCTCCCATCACCTTGTCGAGGTGGTGGTGCGCTTCGACGAAGCTGTCGTAGTACCAGCTACGGAAGATGAAGAAGGCGCAGAACAGGCCGCCGAAGAAGAGGATCTCGGTGACCAGGAACAGCCAGATCCCCATGCGGGCGGCGTCGAACTGCTGATCGGCCGTGTCGAAGTGGTGCGCGACGTGGAAGTCGGGCGAGTGCTTCGTGTGATCGGCCGGTCCGATTGGCGAGTCGTGGTGCGTCGCGGCGCTCATGAATCCGAGCCTCCCGTTCCCTTCGGGTCGTTGGAGTAGTCGTACGGCCCGTGGGTGACCTTGGGCGTGACGGGGAAGTTCTCGGTGGGAGGAGGCGTCGACGTCTGCCACTCGAGGCTCATCGAGCCCCAGGGGTTGTCGGGCGCCTTCTCACCGGAGCGGAGCGCCCAGAGGAGGTTGTAGAGGACCATGAGGAACGCGAGGCCGATGACCCACGAACCGACGGTCGAGAACTGGTGCAGCGGCTGGTACTGGTCGAGGTAGTTGTAGTACCGGCGCGGCATGCCGCGGCTCCCCAGGATGAACTGGGTGAAGAACGTCATGTTGAAGCCGATGAACATCGTGACCGCCGACACCCGGCCGAGGGTCTCGTTGTACATCCGGCCCGTCATCTTCGGCCACCAGTGGTGGAGCGCGCCGACGAAGGCGATGACCGTTCCACCCATCATCACGTAGTGGAAGTGCGCGACGACGAAGTACGTGTCGTGCAGGTGCATGTCGACGCCGAGCATGCCGAGGAAGAGCCCGGTCAGGCCGCCGATGGCGAACAGGAAGAGGAAGACGATCGCGTAGACCATCGGCGTGCGCAGCGAGATCGACCCGCGCCACAGCGTCGCGATCCAGTTGAACATCTTCACGCCCGTCGGCAGACCGACGAGGAACGTGAGGAAGCTGAAGATGACCGCGGCCATCTCGGACTGACCGGCGACGAACATGTGGTGACCCCACACGAGGAAGCCGATGAGCGCGATGGCGAGCGACGAGAACGCGATCGCCTTGTAGCCGAAGATCTTGCGGTGCGAGTGCGTCGCGATGATCTCGCTGATCAGCCCGAAGCCCGGGAGGATCATGATGTAGACGGCGGGGTGGCTGTAGAACCAGAAGAAGTGCTGGAAGAGCACCGCGTCGCCGCCGAGCGCCGGGTCGAAGATGCCGATGTGGAACGCGCGCTCGACGATGAGGAGGAGCAACGTGATCGCGAGCACAGGTGTTGCCAGGAGCTGCACCACGGCGGTCGAGTAGGTCGCCCAGAGGAACAGCGGCATGCGGTACCAACCCACGCCGGGAGCACGCAGCTTGTGCATCGTGACGATGAAGTTCAGACCGGTGAGGATTCCGCTGAACCCCAGGATGAACGCACCGAAGGTGACGGCGATGACCGCGCCGCTCGTCGTCGACGAGTAGGGCACGTAGAACGTCCACCCGGTCTCGAGGCCGCCGAGAACCAGCGAGGAGAGGGCGAAGAGCGCCCCCGTCCAGTACAGGTACAGCGATAGGAGGTTCAGCTTGGGGAACGCGACGTCCTTCGCGCCGATCATGATCGGCAGGAAGAAGTTCCCCAACGAGCCCGGGATGGCCGGGATGATGAAGAGGAACACCATGATCGCGCCGTGAAGCGTGAACGCCTGGTTGTACATGTGCGGCGACATGATCGTCTTGCGTGGAGTCAGGAGCTCCAGCCGCACCAGGAGCGCGAAGAATCCACCGAGCGAGAACGCGATCAGCGTGCTCACCAGGTACATGATGCCGATGCGCTTGTGGTCGACCGTGGTCAACCACGACCACACGCCGGCTTCCGCGTTGAGGTAGTTCTTTCCGGGAGGAGAGGCTTCGTGCTTCTCGGTCCCGGCGCCGGGAACGGCGACCCCTTGAGCCATGATTACTTCTGCTCCTTGATGAACGCGATGATCGCTTCGATCTGCGGATCCTTGAGCTGACCCTGGAAGGTCGGCATGATCGGCGGGAAACCCTTCACCACCTTGGCGGTCGGGTTGAGGATCGACTCCTTGATGTAGTTCTCGTCGACCTTGATCTTGCTGCCGTCCGCCATCTCTTCTTCGCGGCCGAAGAGGCCCTTGAAGGTGGGGCCGGCGAGCTTGGCGCCGTCGATCGAGTGGCAAGCGCTGCAGCCCCACTGGGCGAACTGCTTCTTGCCGCGCTCGGCGATCGGGACGTTCTTGTCCTCGCCGCCGGACTCCATGAAGTCCTTGAACGCCTGCTCCTCGACGACCTGCACGGTCGCGAGCATGTCCGAGTGACCGCCGGGCTTGTCGGAGGGGACGTCGCCCATCGGCCCGCCGCAGTACTCGGCGCACTGCACGACGAACTCGCCGGTGCTGGTCGGCTCGAACCACGCCGTGGTGTACACGCCGGGGATCGCGTCCTGCTTGACGCGGAACTCGGCCACGAAGAACGAGTGGAGCACGTCGGTCGCGCTCATCACGAGGCGCACCGGCTTGCCCTTGGGGACCACCAGCTTGCCCGGCGAGGTGGTGCCGTTCGGGTAGCGGAACGACCAGTTCCACTTCTGCGCAGTGACCTGCACCTCGAGCGCATTGGCGGGCGCGACCGACGCGTTCACGAACGGCGCGAGGCCGACGAAGAACAACGCGATCAGGACCACCAGCGGGATCGCCGACCAGATGATCTCGACCTTGGTGCTGTGGTCGATGGCACTGGTGACTTCACCCTCCTTCTTCCGGCGGTACTTCGAGACGAAGTAGAACGTCGGAATCATCAGGAGGAAGAAGAAGATCGTGCTGGTGTAGAGCACGAAGTTCCAGGCGAAGTCGACCTGGGGAGCCAGGGTCGACGAGGCCTTGGGCATCCAAAAGGAGTCGATTGCTACTGTGGGGCCGATCATGCGACGTCCGGGGGCGGAGGGTCCTGCGTTCCTTTGCGCAACTCGCGACGCCAGAGACGCGCGAGAAATACGCCGAGCACGAGCGCCGACAGAGTGCCGCCGGCCTTCATGAATCTCTTCCCGGCGAGCACGTAGGAGTGCTCGTTCGGGTCGTAGTGGTAACAGAGCAGCATCACGCGATCCCACGCGGAGCCGAGCTTGCCCTGGGATGCCTCTGTCAGCGCGAGGCGGAGGTCGCGCTCGGGGAACTGAATCCCGAGCAGCGTGTTGGAGAGCTTGCCCTCCGGCGTGATGATGAACGCACCCGCGGCGTGCGCGAACTGCTGCGTCTTTTCGTCCCAGCGATAGCCGAAGCCGATCGCCTTCGAGAGCGCCACGACGTTCGCTTCGTCGCCGACGAGGAAGTCCCAGCCGCGGTCGTCGATCGGACGACCATAGGCCTCGAGGTACTTCGCGCGTTTGGCCTTGGCGGCCGCGGGCGTGTCGCGTTTGGTGTCGAAGCTGACGGCGACGACCCGGAACTCCTTGCCGGGCTTCCAGGCGAGATCACGCAGCCCTGCGTTCAGACCGTTCAACACGATCGTGCAGAGCATCGGACACTCGTAGTACGCCATCACGAGCAGGACGGGCTTGCCGTCGAAGTAGCTGCCCAGCGTGACGTCCCGGCCCTCTTGATCGCGGAAGCGCAGGGCCGCCGGGATTGTGGTCCCGCGCTTGTCGACGATCTCGATCCCCTGCAGCGGCTTCGGAACGTCGTCGTTGACGATGCCCGACTTGGAAGGCTCCATCGGAAACGCCGGAGCGCTCGCGGGTGCGAGCGCGAGCGACGCAAAGAGCGCCGCTGCCGGGACGATGGAGCGAAGGTTCACTGCAGGTTCTCGATCAGTGGTGCGCGCTGGCGGAACCGTGCGGCGCCGCGGAAGCGGAAGCCGGAGGAGCCGCGGACGTAGAGCCGGCGGGAGGCGCCGACGAGGAGGGGGCCGCGGAGGCGGAACCCGAAGCTGCAGCCGAAGCGGAAGTCTCGGGAGCGGGAGCGGGCGCGGGCGCGGGGGGAGCTGCGCTCCCGGGCACGTACGGCGGGAGCTTGCCGTACTCGGCGAGCACGAGCTCGCGCGCGCGGTCCTTGGGGATGCGAACGATACCGTCCTTCTGGCTGACCCACTGGTACTTGCTCAGGCGGGCGATCTCGAACGGGCCCATCTCCTTGAGACGCGGGTCATCGTAGGAGAGCTGCTTCTTTGCCTGCTCGCCGCGGATGGTCTCGTTGAAGAACTGCTGGACCCCGATGACGACCGCGACCGTCATCGACACGATCGCGAGCGTCACGAGTGCGATCATGCCGACGTTGACGCGATCGGTCTCGGCGATGAGCGGCTCGTCTTCGCCCTCGGCCGGCTTGTTCTCTTCGTGGTTCTGGTCGGCCATGGCTCAGAGGTTCTCCACGCGCATCGCTTCGGGGACGCGCGGATCGTGGAGGGGGAACAGCGGACTGGTGGTCGCGCGGCGAGCGACGATGAACGCGCCGACGCCGATGACGAAGAGGAGGCAGCCGATGTCGGCGACGCCGAAGTGGACGTCGTGGTCGCCGAAGTACGGCTTCACCAGCCAGTAGATGTCGATCCAGTGCATGAACAGCATCCAGACCGCCGAGGCGCCGAGCACCATCGGGTTGCGCTTGGCGTGACGCGAGAGCAGCACGATGAACGGCACCACGAAGTGGCCGAACAGGATCAGCATGCTGATCGTCTGCCAGCTGCCGTGCCAGCGCTCCTTGTAGAAGATCGTCTCCTCGGGGATGTTCGCGTACCAGATGAGGAAGAACTGCGAGAACCCGATGTACGCGAAGAAGACGATGAAGCCGAAGAGCAGCTTGCCGATGTCGTGACGGTGCTCGATGGTGCTCACGCGGTTGAGCAGACCCGCCCCCTGGAGGCGGATGTTGATCAGCGCGAGGACCGAGAGCGCCGAGACGGCCGAGCCGGCGAAGATGTAGACGCCGTAGATGGTCGAGTACCAGTGCGGGTCGAGCGACATCACCCAGTCGAACGCGGCGAAGGTGAGCGAGAACCCGAACAGGTAGAGGCTCGGCGCGCTGTACGACTGCATCTTCTCGATGACCACGTCGTCACGCTTCTCGTCGAGGACGGCGGAGCCCTTGTTGAACCAGACCGTGAGACCGGCCCAGATCACGAAGTAGATCGCCGCGCGGACGTAGAAGAAGGTCGGGTTGAGGTACGCCGCCTTCGCCATGACCACGGGGTCGTGGTGCGCGTGCTCGCCCATCCAGTGGGAGTAGAGCGTGGGGGCGAACGCGGCGACGCCGGCGAAGAGCACGGGCACCGCGAGGAGCACCGACATCAGCCATTCGGCGTGGCGGCGGGGAGCGACGGACCAGCCCGCGCGCACGACGTGCTGGATGAGCACGAAGAAGAGCGCGCCGAGGCCGATGGTGGTGAGCCACATGAACGCGACCAGGTACGACGAGGGGAACGCCTTCGCGTCCACCGCGAAACCCGCGCCGGCGCCGGCGAGGCCGACGACCAGTGCGACGGTCGCGTAGGCGTTCAGCTTCTTGGCGGTTTCGGCGGGCAGACGCTCGACGTCCTTGGCCGCCTTGTCATCGTGCTTGCTCATGGCGTCGCGCTCTCCGGCTCGATGGAGCCCTTCTTGTCACCCGGCACGTCTTCGAGCTTCGCCGCCTGCGAGCGCTGGAGGACGCGGACCCAGGCGACGATCGCCCAGCGATCGGCGGCAGGGACCTGTGCGCGGTAACCCGGCATGTTGCGGATGCCGTTGGAGGCGATGTCGAAGACCTCGCCGTCCTTGAGGTTGCGGCTGTGCTCGGAGGCGAGGTTCACCGGCAACGGGTACCCGTGCTGGATGACCAGGCCCTTCCCCGAGCCCGACTTGTCGTGGCACGGGGCGCAGTAGATGTTGAACCGCTCTTCGCCGCGGGCGAGGAGCTTCTCGTCGACCGTGGTGGGGACGCGCGAGAGGTAGGTGCCGTCGGGGTTCTTCCCCGTCCACGGTCCCTCGTCCTCGTGCAGCTGACCCTGGGCGAGGGTGCCGTCGACCAGCGGACGCGCGGCGCGGCCGTCGGCGAAGAACGGGTTCTCGGCCTGGGCCTTGTACTTCCCCTGGTGATCCATGTCGGGGATGAGATGGAACGGCGGCTCTTCGCTCGGCTGCCCGCGACAACCCGCCGCGAGGAGCGACAGGGTCATCGCCGCAAGAGCGTGCTTGGACGCGATCACGGCGAAACCTCCTCAACCTCTTGCGCGCCGAGCTTCTCGAGCGTCGCCTTCACCTTGCCGATGTCGAACTTCGGATCCTTCGCCTCGACGGAGATGAAGAAGCGGTCGTCGCTCGCCTTGTAGAACGTGGGGTGCTGCATCACCGGGTCGAACGGCTTCGGCAGGCGACAGATCGCCCAGGTGCCGAAGAACGCGCCGAACGCGGAGAAGAGGACCGTGAGCTCGAAGATGATCGGGATCGACGACTGGAGCGCGAACGGCGGCTTGCCGCTGATGTTCCAGGGATAGTCGATGCCACCCATCCACCACTGCATCGCGACCGCAGTGGCCATGCCGGTGATGCCGCAGGTGAGGACCACCCAGGGGAGCGGCGAGGGCTTGAGGCCCATCGCCTTCTCGAGGCCGTGCACGGGGAACGGCGTGTGGGCGTCGAAGTCGCGGTAGCCCTGATCGCGCAGGTGCTCGCACGCGTGGTACAGGTCGGCCGGGGTCTGGAACCAGGCCACGATCGCGGCCACGTTCGGATCGGTCTTGCGGTCAGCCATGGGCGGCCTCCGTCTCCTCGTTGTGTGCGTGGCCTTCGTCGCCGTGCCCATGCGGGTCGGCGTTCGGCATCACGCCCTTGACCTCGCTGATCGCGACGGCGGGCAGGAAGCGGATGAACAGCAGGAACAGCGTGAGGAACAGGCCGAACGTGCCGATGAAGGTCGTGAAGTCGACCAGCTGCGGGCGGAAGTAGCCCCACGACGACGGGAGGAAGTCCCGGTGCAGCGAGGACGCGATGATCACGAACCGCTCGAACCACATGCCGATGTTCACGAAGATCGTCATCACGAACATGATCGGGATCGACGTGCGGATCCGGCGGAACCAGAACAGCTGCGGCGTGAAGACGTTGCAGCTCATCATCGTCCAGTACGCCCAGGAGTACGGGCCGAACGCGCGGTTGATGAAGGTGAACCGCTCGTAGATGTTGCCCGAGTACCAGGCCATGAAGAACTCCATCCCGTACGCGTATCCAACGAGGGATCCGGTCGCGAGGATGATCTTGCACATGTTCTCGAGGTGCCGAATCGTGATCAGGTGCTCGAGGCCGTAGGCCTTGCGCACGAGGATCATGAGCGTGATCACCATCGCGAAGCCGGAGAACACGGCGCCGGCGACGAAGTAGGGCGGGAAGATCGTCGTGTGCCAGCCGGGGAGGACCGACACCGCGAAGTCGAAGGACACGATCGTGTGCACCGAGAGCACCAGCGGCGTGCTCAGACCGGCGAGGATCATGTAGGCCTTCTCGTAGGTGAGCCAGTGGCGGTGCGACCCGCGCCAGCCCATCGCGAGGGTGCCGTAGATGATCTTGCGGAGCTTGGTGGTCGAGCGATCACGGAGCGTCGCGAGGTCGGGCACGAGGCCGAGGAACCAGAAGAGCAGCGAGACGGTTCCGTAGGTCGAGACCGCGAACACGTCCCAGAGCAGTGGCGACTTGAAGTTCGGCCACATCTGCATCTGGTTCGGGAGCGGCAGCATCCAGTAGGCGAACCAGATACGGCCGACGTGGAACCCGGGGTAGATGAGCGCCGCGGCGACCGCGAACAGCGTCATCGCCTCGGCCGCGCGGTTGATGCTCGTGCGCCACTTCTGCCGGAACAGGAAGAGGATGGCGCTGATGAGCGTGCCGGCGTGACCGATACCGATCCAGAAGACGAAGCCGGTGATGTCCCAGGCCCAGCCGACCGGATGGTTGAGGCCCCACTCGCCGATGCCCACGCCGACCAGGTCGGTCAGAGAGCCGAGCAGGATGAGCGCCATGAACATGGCGATCGACAGGACGAAGAGCCAGCCTTTCGGCGTCTTCATCTCGACGACGTCGCTCACCGCGTCGGTGACGGCGTGGAACGACTGCTTGCCGAGGACGAGCGGCGGCCGCTCGATCGTCATCAGCGAGTTGTCCGCGTCGCGCGGGATGGTCACCACGCGCTCAGGATTGGCGGCGCTCACTTGTGCTCTCCCTCGTGTGCCGGCGCGTGTCCGGGCGCGGGTGCGTGTTGGGGTTCGGCAGCGTGACCGCCGGGGGCGGGCGCGTGACCGGCTGCGGCGGGCGCCGGAGCCTCGAGCTCGGGGTTCGGGTTGCGAACCTTGCCGAGGTACTGGGTGCTCGGGCGGAAGTTGAACTCCGCGAGCAGCGCGTACGCGCGGGGAAGGTTGGCCTTCGCGGCGACGACGCTCTTGGGGTCGTTGTAGTCGCCGAAGACGATGGCGCGGGTCGGGCACACCTGCTGGCAGGCGGTCACGATCGTTCCGTCCTTCACGCGACCATCGGGCTCGTGCTGCTTGGCCGCGATGCGCGCCTCGTTGATGCGCTGGACGCACCAGGTGCACTTCTCCATGACGCCGCGCTCACGCACGCTGACGTTCGGATTCGCCTGCATCTTCTGGGTGCCGACGGTGTTCTTCGCGTAGTTGAAGAAGTTGAACCGGCGGACCTTGTACGGACAGTTGTTGGCGCAGTACCGCGTGCCGATGCAGCGGTTGTACGCCATGTCGTTCAAGCCCTCGGGGCTGTGCGTGGTGGCGCCGACCGGGCAGACCTGCTCGCAGGGCGCGTTGTCGCACTGCTGGCACATCATCGGCATCGTCACCGAGCGCGGCTCCTCGGGGGTGCCCTCGAAGTAGCGGTCGATGCGCAGCCAGTGCATCTCGCGCGACTTGCGCACGCCGACCATGCCGACGACCGGGATGTTGTTCTCGGCCTGGCAGGCGATCATGCACGCGTTGCAGCCGATGCACGCGTTCAAGTCGATGGTCATGCCCCACTTGTGACCGGTGTAGCCGTGGGGCATCCACAGCCCCTCGAGCGGCGGACCGTGCGGGGTCATGTTCTTGATGAACTGCGGATCGGCCGCGTACTGAGCCGCCGTGCCCTCGCGGACGATGGGGCGGCTCTCCATGTTGAAGTGCTCTTGGGTGCGCGAGAGGATGCTCGGCTCCTGCGAGGCGGACTTCGGGAGGTCGACCGGGGTCGGGCCCTTCTGCGCGGTCGCGTTGGCGATGTAGCCCGACGCGCTCTTGAAGAGGGGGAAGGTGTCGACGCCGACGCCGTCGCCGACCTTGCCGGCCTTCTTGCGGCCCTGGCCGAGCATCACGGCGAGCGACTTGTCGGCCTGACCCGGCGCGATGATGACCGGGAGGTTGACCTTGGCGCCTTCGACGGTGAGGTCGAGCGTCTCGCCCTCCTTCACCCCGAGCTCCTTGGCGGTGCCCGGCGAGAGCCAGACGCCCGAGCCCCAGGCGATCTTGGTCATCGGATCGGGCAGCTCCTGGAGCCACCCGTTGTTCGCGAAGCGACCGTCGTACGCGTGCGCGTCGGGCTGGAACGTGACCTCGAGGCCAGCGCCCGCAGGGACGGCCTTGGCCGCCGCAGCGACCGCGGCCGCGTTGCCGGTCACGGTCTCGGCCGGGAAGGCGGTGCCCGCGACGAAGCCGTCGTGCAGCGCCTTGCGCCAGGCCTTGTCGTCGCCGCCGACGACGGCCTTGCCGAACGACTCTCGAACGAGGTCGAACGGCTTGCGAACGTCGCCGATGAGGGCGCGGACGATCTCTGCGTCGGTCTTGCCGTCGTAGAGCGGCGCGATCAGCGGCTGGACGATCGCGTAGGTGCCGTCCTCGGCGCGGGTGTCGTCCCACGACTCGAGGAAGTGCGCGCGATTGAGGTGCCAGCTGCAGGCGACGCCGGTCTCGTCGAGGTGGGTCGAGAGATGGATGCTCGTTCCCGCAGCGGCGAGCGCCTTTCCGAACCCTGCGTCGGCCGGCGCGCTGAACGCCGGGTTTCCGCCGAGGATGACGACGGTGTCGACCTGCTTGGACTCGATGGCCTTCGCCAGCTCGGCGATCGCCTTCGGGCCCTCGGGGCTGGTCTCGTCGAGCACCCGCACGTAGTTGACCGTGTGGCCGACGTTGCCGAGCGCTTCGTTGATCAGCGCGGCGACCGCGTGCATCGCAGCGGGCTGACGCTCGCCGACCAGCACCGCGGAGGCGCTCTTGTTGCCCTGGAGATCCTTGGCGAGCGCGTCGATGAACTTCTGCGCGGGCGCCGAGAGCGGCGCGGCGGGCGCAACGCCGGCGACGCCGAGTTTCTGCGCGAGCGCCTGGAGCGCGTTGCCCACGTCGCGGCTGGTGAGGCGGAGGCGGTGCTCGGCGTTGGCGCCGGTCACGCTGTGGATGCTCTCGACCGCGTACATGCGGCTGAGCTTCTTGCCGCCCTCGGGATCGCGGTTGGCAACCCAGCCGCGGGCGTTCTTCAGCGGGCTCGACTCGGCGTAGAACGCGTCGCTGTCGAACGTCGCGATGACCATCGCCTTGTCGAGCGAGTGCACCGCCTCGAGCGCCTTGCCGAAGGCGAGCTTGTGGCCCTCGTGCGCGTTGGTGCGGGCGAACGGCTCGTAACGAACCACGCGCGCGCTCGGCAGGGCCTTCTTCAGGTCCTCGAGGGCGAGGGTCAGCGTGGCCGAGCGGTGGTTCTCGGTGACGATCGCGAGGGTCTTGCCGCCGTCGGCCTTCACCTTCGCCGCGACCGCGCGGAGGGCCGCGTTGGCGTCGTCCCACGTGCGCTTGACGCCCTTCTCGCTGGGCGAGGGGCTGCGATCGGGATCGTACATGTCGAGCACCATTCCCTGGAGGAACGTGCTCGTGGCGCCGAGGCTGTCGGGGTGGCGGGGGTTGCCCTCGATCTTGGTCGGGCGACCCTCGTGGCTCTCGACGAGGAGGCCGATCGCCGTGCCGTAGAACGAGACCGCCGTCGCGAAGTACAGCGGCTTGCCGGGGATCATCTCCTCCGGGGGCTTGGCGTACGGGACGATGTGCTCCTCGGGGCGACGACAGGCCGTCAGACCCGCGAGCGCGATCGACGCGCCCATCACCGTGAGGAAGTTGCGGCGCGTGAAGTCGCCCTCTTCGGGGGACATCTCGCTCGCGCCCTCGGGGAACTCGCGCGTGAGGTTGTCGTGGAACGACGGCGCGTTCTGCTGCTCGTCGAGGCTCCGCCAGTAGCTCTTGTTGGAGCGGTCGTCGTAAACGATGGGAAGGCGCTTCATCGGTGGCACCCGGAGCAGTGGAGGGGCGGCGAGATCTTGCGGCCGGTCTTGGTGGTCGGCGGGTCCTGGAACCGCTTGCCGTAGTAGGAGTCGGCGGGGCCCGCGGCGATCACGGGCGAGTCACCCTCTTTGGGCTCCCATTTCATGTCGGTGACCGACACGGAGGCGTCGCGGAGGTGCTTTCCCGGCGCGCGGTGGCAATCGAGGCACCAGCCCATCGACAGCGGCTGCACCTGGAGCACCTTCGGCATCTGATCGACCCGCCCGTGGCAGCTCGAGCAGCCGATGCCGACGCTCACGTGGGCGCTGTGATCGAAGTAGACGTAGTCGGGGAGCTTGTGGATCTGCACCCACGGGATCGGCTTGCCCGACGCCCAGCTCTCGCGGACGGGCAGGAGCTTGTCGCTGTCGGTTTTCACCTTCCAGTGACAGTTCATGCACGTTTGCGTCGGCGGGACGGTCGCGTGCTGCGATCGCTCCACGTTGACGTGGCAATAGCGACAGTCGATCCCCATGTCGCCGGCGTGCAGCTTGTGGCTGTAATCGACCGGCTGGGTCGGCTGGTAGCCGACGGAGAAGTGCTTGTCGGTGCCGTAATAGGTGAGGGCTCCGCCAGCGGCGGTCGCCCCGATTACGGTGAGCGCAAGGACGACTGCCGGGGTTTTGTTCGTCCACCGCGGGAAGGTCCAGCGGCGGATGTCCTCTTCACCCTCGTCGTGAGCCTGGGCAGGCTGAGGTGCTTCCACGGCGCGGGTTTTGGTCGCTCGGGCCGTCCCTCATCAAGGATCAAGATGCCGCAGCTCCGCGGCATCTTGCCGCGCAGACCCCCTCCGGACCGTCTGTTCAGCGGTGCGCACGCAAGGTTGCCGCGTCAATTATTTTGCTCACGGCCCGTAACGGACCCCGGCGGGACGTCGGACATCCTGGGTGCAGGGGCCCCCAACGGGCCCCAAATCGAGACGACCCTCCCGGCTGGAGAGATGCCGCCTCGGGGGCCGGGGGGCAGGTTCGACTACGGCTTCGGCAATCCGTCGATCCACGCCTTGATGGCCGCCAGCCCCGCCGTGTGCACCACCTCGGTCCCGAGGTTCGGCATCTGGTCTTTGTCGCGGAGGTTCATCCTCACGTAGATGGCGCTCTTCGACGTGTCGCCGCCGGCCACGCGGTAGGGGAGGGCGGTGTAGCGCTCGGTCTTCTGATTGACCGTCGAGAGCCATGCCTTCGTCTTGGTGACTTCCTTCTCCCCGACGTACAGGTGCAGGTCCATCCCCGCGGCGATGAAGGTCAGCGTGTCGTTCGGGTTGTGGCAGTGCGCGCAGTTGGCGTGCATGTACCCGAGCGCTCCGGACTCGACCGCGGTTCCGGGCACGCCGATGCCGCTCGGGGCAGGTGCGGTGAGCCACGACCCGATCGCGGCGAGCGACAGCGGACCGGTGCTCTTCGCGAGCTGGATGGCCGAGAAGCCGAGCACTCGTCCGGGGTCACCATTGTGGCAGCGCTGGCAGGCGCCCTCGTTGGGGACGTCGTGCGTCGTTCCGAGCACGTTGTCCGCGCCCGCGGTGGTCCAGGTCGCTTCGGTCTCGCCGTCGTTCCAGACGTAGCTGCCCATCCTGTAGGCGTCGTCGCCGGTCTTCTCGACCATGCGGGTCTCGAGGCGTTTTCCGCCGCGCGCGAACTCCTTCCAGGTGCGGGTGCCGACCGGGAAGGTCCAGTGGTCCATGTCGCTCGTGTCGATCTTTCCGCCCGGGGGCAGGGCGATCCAACGCTTCTTCTCGGCGGCGTCGGACCAGAGCTCGTAGGTCGGCTTGAACTCGTGGTTGCGCGGGTTGACCGTCTTCTTCGCAATGTCGGCGTAGAGGTCCATCTCCGAGAGCTTCTCGGAGAACTTCGACGGCGGCGTCGCGGTGTCGACCGCGGCGTCGGGCGCGGTGTCGACGACGCCGGTGTCGGTCGTCACCACTTGCGTGTCGGCGCCCGAGTCGCCGCTGGCGGGCGTGGTCGCATCTTCCGAGCTGCTGCAGGCGAGGAGACCGAAGGCGACGAGGATGAGAGAGCGCATCGGCGACCAGCTTAGCCGACCGCTGCTCCGAGGCAGCTTGCGGGCGATCAATCGGCGAAGCCGCAGCGAACGGTCACGTCTCTTTGGAGCGCATCGTCGTTACTTCCCACCGCCCGAACCGGCTCCGCAAGGTGGCTGCACGCAGGTCCAACCGACGCTCGAGCACACGCAATCGATCGAACAGCCGGCGCCGATCGGGTATTTGCACTCCTTGCCCTTCGGCCCGCACGTCGAGCCCTCGTCGGGCGTGAGGGGGCACGTGGTGTCGGGACACGCCATCTTCGACACGAACCACCCAGTCCCCGAGCACTGCGCGAAGTCGACGCTCCCGCAGCTGTTAGGGTACACGCACGTCGTACGGCCGCTGCACGCGGAGGTGGGCGCGGGCAACGTCGACGGGCAGCCTGCTGCGGGAGTGCATCCCGGATTCTCGTAGCCGCCCTCGGCTCCCCACTTCGCGTCGGCACAGAACGCAAAGGCTGGAACCCCGCACGCATTGCGGTACGTGCATCCGAAGCCCGTGCCGGGCGCGGTCGTCGGGCACGTCGAGCCGAGCGCCGGGATCGTCGACGGGCAGAGCGCGGGACCGCCGCAGCCTCCGTGTTTCGTCTGCCATCTGCCGCCCACGCAGCTCCCACGGGAGCCGGCGATGCACAGCTCGTCCCATACGCAGAACATCCCCGCGGGCAGTGCGCACGCCGAGCCGTCGGGCGGGACGGTGGCCGGGCAGCGATCCGAGCTCGACGCACATGCGTGCGAGAGCACGTTCCACGTCCCTCCGCTGCACGTCGCGGTATCGCGCGACTTCGGATCGCACCCGACGTAGCTGCAAGTCATCGATGCCGCGCACGCGCTCGCATCTCTGGGCAACGCCTTCGGGCAGCCGTCGGCCGAGGTCGGAGGCGCCGCATCGGAGGGCGGGGGCTTCCCGCCGTCGGTCGGCGTCGGGGCGACCGGACCCGCGTCGAGGGTGAAGCCACCTTCGAGCTCGCTGTCGTCGATCGCGAGACCATCGCCTTCCGTCCACGCGTCCTCAGGCCCGTCGCACGTCGGGCACAACCCCTCGGTGCGCGACCCGCACCCAAGAGCGAGTACCGCGGCGAATGCAGCCCACGTCCTCATCCTTCGAGTAGAGCACATGCTTCGTATGCCGCGCCTGCGCCTCCTCAGATCTCCGTCTCCAACGCGAACCGCCGCTCCTCGCACCCGTACGCGCTCGGCGTCAGCTCGATCACCGTGTGCAGCGGCACGTCGAGGTGCGGACACACCTCCGGCGGCCAATCCATGAAGTACGCGTAGATCGCCCGCACCACCGCGTTGTGCCCGACCAGCAGCACCGACCGCTCCTGACGCTCGAGCTCGATGATGATCGGCTCCAGCCGCTGGATGACGTCCTCGTACGATTCGCCCCGCGGATAGCGGTAGCGCAGCTTGTCCTTCGCGCGCGCGAGGAACTCGTCGGGCATCTGCCGCTCGATCTGCTGGTAGGTCATCCCCTCGCAGACGCCCGCGTGGATCTCGTCGAGGGCGCGGAGGGCGAACTTCTCCCACCCGACGTGCCGCGCGGTCTGCATCGAGCGCCTGAGCGTGCTGGTCCACACGAGCGGCGCCTCGCCGCTGCCCACGCGCTCCTGGAGGAACCTCGCGAGCGACCGCGAGTAGCCCTCGCCGCGGGTGCTGAGCTCGGGGTTGCCGCCGATGCGCCCGGAGAGGTTGTAGAGGCTCTCGCCGTGGCGGGTGAGCCAGACGACTCGACGGCTCGCGTGGCTGCGGAGGAGGAACGCGACGAGGCGGCTCTGCAGGTGCCCGTCGATCTTGTGGGCGACGACCTTCTGGCCGAAGTCCATCAGCTTGACGTAGCTGCCCTCGTCGTCGGTGACCGGCTCGTAGACGCGCTCGTAGTGGGCGATGCGCTCGCGGAAGTCCGAGGCGGCGTCCTCCGGATCCATTCCGTCGTAGTCCGGCGAGTGGAGCTTGGTCTCGCGGATGTTCGCCTCGATGACCGACGCGTCGTCGCAGATCGATTCGAGGAACACCACGTCGACGTCGGCCGAACGGCACCGCGTCGCGACCATGGCTCGCTGACTGCGGGCGGTGTTGGTCGCGTCGTAGATCGCGATCGAGCCCTCTCCCCCGAGCCAGTCGAGCAGGTCCTCGATCGCCTCGACCGCTACGCGTGTGCGCGCCTCGCGCGCCTCGGCGTTGTTGGGATCGAAGAACGACGCGGGCTGGGCCGCACCGAGGCGAGCGCGACGATAGCTGCCCACGTTGAACACGCGGGCTCGATGGCCGAGCCAGGAGAGGTAGCGGGCGACCTTGCGCGCGAGGTGGGTCTTCCCGCGTGCGGGCAGGCCCACCATCACGAGCACGAGCTTCCGATCGTGCACGGTGCGGATTGTTGCACGTCGTGCGCTCGCGCGCGCTCCTGGAAGTTGCTGTCATTGCTGCCAGTTGCCCGTCGATCGGTCCGACGGCGCTCCGGCGCGGCCCGAGGAGCGCCCGAGAGCGCCGACCCGCTCCTGGCGGCACCCCCCTTCGCCTCGGCGCCCACGACGCGTCCTCGGCGCCCTGCGCGGTCAGCCCGGCGCGCAGGCGGGACCCGCCGAGCGGCGCCGTCGGCGCCCCCGTTCGCCAGGCCGGTCGCGCCGCTTGACGCGGCGAGCAAGCTCCCAATTATTGCGCGCCAGGAGCGCCCCCTTGAACGAACGTACCGTCGCCGAAGCCCTCGAGCACCCGCCAGCCAACGCCAACGCCGAGCAAGACGAGTGGACCGTCGACGACGCCAAACGCCTCTACATGATCGACAAGTGGGGCGGCGGGTACTTCGACGTCAACGCCGAGGGTAACGTCACCGTCGCGCCGCTGCAGACACGCGGGGGCAAGGTCGTGCTGCGCGACGTGGTGCAGGCGGCGATCAAGGACGAGGGCCTCCGCGCCCCGATGATCATCCGGTTCCAGGACATGCTGCACCACCGCGTGCGCACCCTGAACGAGGCGTTCAACCGGGCGATCGCCGACAACAAGTACCGCGGCACCTATCGCGGCGTCTTCCCCATCAAGGTCAACCAGCTCCGCGAGGTGGTCGGCGAGATCCTCGAAGCGGGCCGCCCCTTCCATTACGGCATCGAGGTCGGGAGCAAGCCGGAGATCTTCGCCGGGCTCGCCGTCCACACCGACAACGAGTCGCTCATCGTCTGCAACGGCTACAAGGACGATGCGTTCATCCGCATGGCTCTGCTCGGCCGCAAGCTCGGCAAGAAGGTCATCCTCATCGCCGAGAAGCTCTCCGAGGTCCGGGCGATCGTCCGCCTCGCCAAAGAGGTCGGCGTCGAGCCGGAGATCGGCGTGCGCGTGCGCCTGCAGGCCAAGGGCGCGGGCAAGTGGGCGGAGTCGGGTGGCGAGCGGGCCAAGTTCGGCCTGACCACCAGCGAGATCCTCGAAGCCGCCGCCATCCTCAAAGAGGCGGGGATGAGCAACGCGTTCAAGCTCGTCCACTTCCACGTCGGCTCGCAGGTGCCCGACATCCTCATCGTCAAGCGCGCCGTGCGCGAGGCCGCGCGCTACTACGCCAAGCTCCGTCGGCTCGGTCACCCGGTCGAGTACCTCGACGTCGGCGGTGGTCTCGCGGTCGACTACGACGGCTCGCGTTCGACCGGCGACGCGTCGATGAACTACTCCGTCGAGGAGTACGCCCGCGACATCATCTGGAACGTCGCCGACATCTGCGACGAAGAGCGCGTGCCGCACCCGCACATCGTCAGCGAGTCGGGGCGCGCGGTCGTCGCCCACCACACGGTGCTCGTGGTCGAGGCGTTCGGCGCGGTCGAGCGCACCGCGCGCGACTTCGCCGCCCAGGTGAGCGACCACAAGCTCATTCGCTCGATCAACGAGATCAAGGAGGCGCTCAACGAGCGCACCCTCAACGAGACCTGGCACGACCTCCTCCAGGTGAAGGAGGAGTCCGAGAAGCTCTTCGAGGTCGGCCTCCTCGAGCTCGACGTCAAGGCGCACGTCGAGACGGTGTTCTGGCACACCACCGAGAAGATTCGCGAAATGATCGCAAAGCTCGATCCGAGCGAGATCCCCGACGACCTCCTCGATCTCGATCAGCGGCTGTACAACCAGCACATCTGCAACTTCTCGGTGTTCCAGTCGCTGCTCGACCACTGGGCGTTCGGCGCGCTGTTCCCGGTCGTGCCGATTCACAGGCTCGACGAGCGCCCCACGATGGAGTCGACGCTGGTCGACATCACCTGCGACTCCGACGGCAAGGTCAGCAAGTTCATCGACGCCGACAAGCCGGAGCGCGACACGCTGCCGCTGCACGCGCTCGATCGCTCGCTCGGGCCGTACTACCTCGGCATCTTCCTCACGGGTGCGTACCAGGACATCATGGGCGACATCCACAACCTCTTCGGCCGCGTGAACGAGGTCCACGTGTTCCTCGACGAGGACGAGGACTGTGGGTACTACCTCGAGGAGACCATCAGCGGGAACACCATCGCCGAGGTCCTCAAGATGACGCAGTACGAGACCCACGATCTCGCGTCCCGCATGAAGGCGCAGGTCGATGCGGTCATCAAGCAGGACCGCCTCAAGCCCACCGAGGGCATGCGTCTGCTCGCCGAGTACGAGCGCGGGCTCAAGGACACGACCTACCTGAGCCTCGACATCGACCCGCGCACCTGAGAGCGCGTACGCTCGAGCGCGATGGGGGTCGACCGCATCGCGCTCTGCGTGCTCGTCGCGGCCTTCTCGGCCGGGTGCGGGGCCGACGCGCCGGAGCCCGGGTGCGCCCGGGGATCGCTCGGGTGCGCGCCCTGCGCCGAGGGCCAAGTCGTCACCGAGACCGGTGACTGCGAGCCCGTCGGTCCGACGACGTGCGCCGAGGGGTTCGCCCTCGAAGCCGGGAGCTGCGAGCCGATCCTCCCGAGCGTCAGCTGTCCCCTCGGAACGATGGCACGCATCGGCAAGTCCGCGTGTGAGCCCGTTGGCGTGCGCACCTGCCACGCGGGTTTCGTCGCCGATGGGCGCGGCGGCTGTGCTCCCGTGCTGCCGAAGGTGGCCTGCGCCGACGGCGAGCTCGCCACGCCGGGAGACGCGAGCTGCCGATCGCTGGGGGCGTGCGGCACCTCGTCGTACGGGGACGCGCCGATCGTGGCCGGGCAGCTCTTCGTCGACGGCAGCTACGCGGGAGGCTCCTCCGACGGTTCCACCGCGCGGCCGTTCACCTCCGTGCAGGCCGCGGTCGATTCGGCCACGGCGGGCGCGACGATCCGCATCGCGGGCGGCGTCTATGGCGAGGCCGTCCGCGTCACCAAGCCGCTTCACCTCGTCGGACGCTGCGCGCGTATGGTGTCGATCGTGCCGCCCTCGGGTTCGGCGCTCGACATCGCGGCGAGCGGCCCGGTCGAGATCTCGGGGCTCTCGGCGTCGGGCCCTTCGGTCGGCATCGCCGCGACCTCGAGCGTGCTCCTCGACGCGGTCCACGTGCACGACACGGGTGACGCGGGCATCTCGACGAAGGGCGACGCCAAGGTGCGCCTCGAGGTGCGTTCGTCGATCGTGCAGCGGGCGCGGCGCTTCGGCATCTTGGTTTCCGGTGCCTCGGCGCGCATCGAGCGCTCGGTCGTCTCGGGCGTGTCTCCCGACGAGGGCGGACGTGCCGGGCACGGCATCGAGGCGGAGGCTCGCGCGGCGCTCGAGCTCGAGGGCTGTGTCGTCGACGCCGCAACCGAGACCGGCGTGGCGGTGTGGGGAGGCACGGCTTCGATCGTCGGCAGCGTCGTTCGCGGTACGCGGGCGCGTGGGGACGGCACGCGCGGGCAGGGCATCGCTGTCTTCATCGAGCCCTCGTCGAAGACGCCGGGCACACTGAGATTGACCGACTCCTTCCTCGACGCGAACCGCGTGAGTGCCGTGTGGCTGCGTCGGAGCTCGGCCATCATCCAGAGAACGACGATCCGCGGCACGCGCGCGGAGAAGGACGGCACGGGAGGAACCGGCATCGACGCCTTCCTCGAGGACAAGGTGTCGGTGACGCCGACGCTGGTGGTCTCCGACTCGTCGATCGACGCCAACGTCGGGGCGGCCGTTCAGCTCGCGGGGTACGACACGACGATCGAAGGGTCTTCGCTCCACGACTCGGGAGGCGGGGTCTTCGCCTTCGAGTCGGACAAGTGCCCGTCACGACCCAAGCTCGGGTTGCGGACCTCGCTGCTCAGCGAGCTGCGGAGACATGGTCTCGCGCTCGCCAGCCACGATGCGGTCGTCGAGGACTGCACGTTCCGGGACATGCACGGGCTCGACAAGGACTCGGGTGAGGCGATCCTTGCCACGTACGGCGAGCCGAAAGGCAGCTCGCAGTCCTCCGTCACGACCAGGCGGACGCTGATCGAGCGGAGCCGGCATCTGGGCATCGCGGTGATGGGCGCCAAGGCGGTGTTGGAGTCGACGGTGGTGCGCGAGACGCTCCCACGCGAATCGGACGGCGGGTTCGGGATCGGCCTGTACGTCGCGACGTGGAGACCCGGCGAACGGGCCGACGTGTCGATCGCGAGCTCGCTGTTCGAGAAGAACCGCGGAGGCGGGATCGAGCTGTGGGGCTCCCACCTCTCGCTCCACTCGTCCACCGTTCGCGGCAACGTCGCGGGGGGAGTGGGGCGCGAGGGACGGGGCGTCTCCCTCGCGATCGATGCCGAGACCAGCGACGCGGCCGATGCGAGCATCGTCGACTCGCTGATCGACGACAACGGAGACGTCGGAGTCGCTGTGTTCGGATCGACGCTCGCGATGGAGCGTTCACGGGTACGCCGGACGCGGCCTGGCCTGTCGGGGACGTTCGGCGACGGCGTCGCCGCGGCGTACTTCGGCGACCGCGCGGCGAGCGTGTCGCTGCGCACGACGTTGGTGGACGGCAACGCGAGAGCCGGCGTGTCTTCGTTCGGCAGCGCCATGTCGTTCGAGCGATCGCATCTGTCGTGCAACGCGATCGACATCGACGCCGAGACCGTGTTTCTCGGGACCAATCCGGTGGCGCCGGTGTTCTCGGAAGGCGCCGCGATGACCTGCGGTTGCGCCGCGGTCGAGAGTTGCCACGCGGTCACTCAGGGGATCGTGCCGCTGGACACCCCAGCCGCGCGCCCGTGATCGGGTTCAATCGTTGCAGTTCTTCAGGTAGCCGGCGCAGCACTTCGCGCTGTTCTCGGTGTTGCCCTGGCAGCACTTCGCCAAGTAGTTGCACATCGGCGTCTTGTTCATGAGTGGAGTCGAGTCGCCTTCGGGGCAGCCTGCGCTCAGCTCCTCGGGCACGAAGGTCGAGGAGTCAGCGCGCGCGGAGGACGCGAAGATCGAGAGCGAGGCCACGAGCGCGAGCAACGAACCGCGGGAGAGCATGCGCTTGTTCATGCCCATTCGACGGCTCTCTGGCGCGTGCGATACCGCGGTGTCCGAAAATGCATCATCCCATGCGCTCGATCTCGTCGCGCATGTCGCTCGGCGAGGGCAGCTCGAGCCCCGCGAATGCGCGGGCGAGCGCGGCAGCCGAGGCGTACCCGACCTCGGATGCGATGGTGGAAATCGAGAGCTCGGGAACGCTGAGCAGCGCAATCGCGATGTGGATTCGATACCGATTGCGCATGTCGCGCCAGTTGGTCGCGTTCATGCGGTACCGCTCGAAGTAGCTCGCGAGGACGCGCTGGAGTTGCCTCGGCGACAGCTCTGCGCTCTCGCCGAACGACAGCGCGCTCGCGGCCGAGCGCAGGTCGGCGATCTGCGAGGCGATCGCGCGCGCGATGGCCTGGTCCTGATCGGATGGGCCCGACTCGAGCGCATCCGCAGAGAGCGCCGCGAGGGGAGCACCGACCCTGAGGAACAGCGCGAACGCTTCGGCGAAGAGTGTCCGATCGGGGGTCGCGTTCGCGACGAGATCGTCCCCGAGCGCAGACGCCCTCGCGAGCTCCATGGGCGCGAGCTTGGTGATCAATCCCCCGGGGCTCGGTGCGTCGCCGGAGAGCCACTCGAGATCGAGGTAGGACGCGTTCTCGAACCGCCCCATGGTCGCGTCCGAGGGCGTGAGCAGAGCCACGTCGCCCGGCGACAGGTGCACCGCCGGGGCGCCGTCGTGCGGCCAGAGGCGCGCCGTTCCCTCGAGGAGCACGATGGCCTGGAGCGTCGGCGAGCGCGGAATCCATGCGAACGCCTGCGTGAGTACCCGTTCGTCCACCACCACGCCCCGGTACCGCGTGCGGCGCAGAATCACCTCCGGACGCTTCTTCGAGACGATCTCGATCTCGCCCTTCGCCCTTCGCGGCACGAAGCGGAGCACCTGATGAAGCGCCAGCGGACGAGACGTCATTCGAAGCGCAAGGCTTGGATCGGATCGAGCTGCGACGCTTTGCGCGCGGGGTACAGGCCGAACACGATGCCCACGCCGGCGCTGAACGCCACCGCGATCACGGTGATGTCGGGTCGTATCAACGTCGGCCAGCCGAACTTCGTCGCGATGTAGCCGGCTGCGTACGTGCCGAGCACGACGCCGATCATTCCGCCGAACATCGAGAGCGTGAGCGCCTCGGCGAGGAACTGGGCGAGGATGTGGCGGGGCTTGGCGCCGATCGCCATGCGCACGCCGATCTCGCGGGTGCGCTCGGTCACGCTAACCAACATGATGTTCATGATCCCGATGCCGCCGACGAGCAGCGACACCGCGGCGACGCTCGCGAGCAGCGTGGTCAGGGTCTTGGTTCCCTCGGCCTGGGCTCCGGCGATCTCGGCGAGGTTCCGGATGGAGAAGTCGTCGTCCTGACCGACCATCAGGTGATGGCGATCGCGGAGGAGCGCGGTCACGTCGGCCTGCGCCTTCTCGACCTCGCCCGGCTGCGCGGCGACGAAGAGCGTGCCGTTCATGTACTTCTGCAGGCCGCCCTGGATCTTCTTCTGGAAGGTGGTGACCGGCACGAACGCAGTGTCGTCGTAGTCCTGGCCGGTCGGCGACTGCCCCTTCTTCGCCGCGACCCCGATGATTTCGAAGGGGATGTTCTTGATGCGGACCGTCTGGCCGATCGGATCGCTCGAGGCGCCGAACAGTCGCATGGCGACCGTCGCGCCGAGCACGACCACCTTGGTGCCCGCGTCGATGTCGGACTGGGTGAATGCGGCGCCGCGATCGACGAGCCAGCTGCGCGCGACGAAGTACTCGGGCGTCGTGCCGATGACGCCGGTCGACCAGTTCTGCTCCTCGCTCACGAGCTGCGCGTTGGAGCGCAGCTGCGGCGCAGCGGCGCGCACGCTCGGGACCTCGGTCTGGATCGCGCGGAGATCGTCCCAGGTGAGGGTGGGGGCAGAGCCGAAGCCACCCATCGCGCCGCTCGAGGTGCTCGCACCGGGCATGATGATCAGGAGGTTCGTGCCCATCGCGGCGAACGACGCCTCGACGCGGGCCTTGGCGCCCTCGCCGATGGCGACCATCGCGATGACCGCGCCGACGCCGATGATGACGCCGAGCATGGTGAGGAACGAGCGCATCTTGTTGCGGGTGAGCGCGCGGAGCGCGATGCGGAGCGTCTGTAGCGGGCTCATGAGCGCGCCTCCTCGTCTTTTTTCGGCTGCCCCTCGGGCCGGAGCTCCGCCACGTTCGGGGTCTGCCGGACGTCGCTCTTGAGCTTCCCGTCTCGCATGTTGAGCACGCGACTCGCGAAGCCGGCGATGTCCGGCTCGTGGGTGACGAGGATGATGGTGATCCCCTCGCGCCCGAGCTCCTGGAGCAGCGCCATCACCTCGACGCTCGTCTTGGAGTCGAGGGCGCCTGTCGGCTCGTCGGCGAGGATGACCTTGGGACGCCCCACGAGCGCGCGGGCGATGGCCACACGCTGCTGCTGCCCTCCGGAGAGCTGCGCCGGCGTGTGGTCGAGCCGATCGCCGAGTCCGACGCGTCCGAGCGCCTCGGCCGCGCGTGCCCTCCGCTCCCGCGCGGGGACGCCCGAGTAGACCATCGGCAGCTCGACGTTCTCCTGCGCGCTGGTCCGCGCGAGGAGGTTGAAGTTCTGGAAGACGAACCCGAGCTGCTTGTTGCGGATTTCGGCGAGCTGGTTGACCGACATCCGCGAGACGTCTTTGCCCTCGAGGAAGTACCGACCTTCGGTCGGGCGATCGAGGCAACCGATGATGTTCATCATGGTCGACTTGCCGGAGCCCGAGGACCCCATGATCGCGACGAACTCACCGAGCTCGATCGTGAGCGTGACGCCGTCGAGCGCGCGCAGCTCCTGACCACCCATGCGGTAGATCTTGACGAGGTCTTCGATCCGAACGAGCGGCTCGGCCATCTCGCCTCAGAACGCTCGGCCGCCACGGCCGCCGCCACCGCCACCCGTCTGGCCGGGAAGACGGCCGGACGGCACCGCGGTCGGCGCGTCGGTCGCCGGCGCGACGTACTCGACGATGACCTCGTCGCCCTCTTGGAGGTGGCCGGACACGATCTCGGTGGAGGTGCCGTCGGTCACTCCGGTCTCGACGCGGACCGGGACGGGCTTGTCGCCACGCAGCACCCAGACCGTGCGGCGGGTGGATTCCGAGCCTTCCGCGGAGCCTGCGCCCCCGGCGCCACCCGAGTGCGCACCGGACGCCGAGCCAGGCGGCGAGCCCCAATGGCGCTTGCGACCGGAGCCCGAGCCGGAGGGAGCGCCCGACCCGGAGCCGGAGGCTGCGAGCGCGAGCACGTCCGCCGGAGGACGGAAACGAAGCGCCGCGTTCGGCACCTTGAGGACGTTGTCCTTCTCGGCCCAGACGAAGGTGACGTTGGCGGTCATCCCGGGCCTGAGCTTGAGCTCGTCGTTCTGCACGTCGAGCACGGCGTCGTAGGTGACGACGTTCTGCACCGTCTGCGCCGCGTTGCGGACCTCGCGCACCTTGCCGCGGAACTTGATGCCCGGGTACGCGTCGACGCCGAAGGTCGCGTCCATGCCCTGGGTGAGCTTGCCGACGTCGGCCTCGGCGACGAACGTGTCGACCTGGATCGACCGCAAATCCTGGGCGATCGTGAAGAGGGTGGGGGACTGCAGCGAGGCGGCCACCGTCTGGCCGACGTCGATCGCCCGCGAGAGCACGATGCCGTCGATGGGCGAGACGATCGTGGTGAATCCGAGGTTGACCTCGGCCTCCTTCGACGAGGCCGCGGCGGACTCGAGTTGCGCCTGCGCCACCGCGATGTCCGCCTTCGAGGAATTGACCGCGGTCTCAGCGAGGTCGTAGTCGGCCTGACCCATCAAGCCCTGCGCCTTGAGGTTCTTCGCACGTTCGAAGGCCTTGGCGGCTTGCTCGCTGTTGGTCTTGGCTTTGAGCACCGAGGCCGAGGCCTGCGCGACCGACGCGCGCGCCTTCCGCAGGGCGGCCTCGAGCATGCGGGGGTCGATCTTGGCGAGGACCATCCCCTTGGTGACCTTCGAGTTGAAGTCGACGAAGAGCTCGGCGATCCGGCCGCTCACCTGGCTGCCGACCAGCACGGTGACCCGTGCCGACAGCGTGCCGGTGGCCGTGACCTTCGAGCTGACCTTGCCGCGCTCCACCTTGGCCGTACGGAACTTGGGCTCGTTCGCCGTGCGCTCGCGGCCGTACTTCATCCACGCGAACACGCCGAGGCCGACGATCGCGGCAAGCACCACCCAGGATGTGATTCTTTTGAGCGTGGGGGACACCGGAGCCCCTAACCAAGCCGTTCGCTTGGGGCGCCGCAAGACGTGTCGAGAGCGCGATACTATCAACCGATGCTCCACCGCGATCGGTTGCTCACCTTCTGCAGAGCCCTCCCGCACGCCACCGAAGACGTGAAGTGGGGCGCCGATCTCTGCTTCTCGATCGGCGGGAAGATGTTCGCGGTCTTCGGGCTCGAGGGCGGCGCGACCTTCTCGTGCAAGGCCACCGAAGAGGCATTTCACGCGCTCACTGCCGGTTCCGACGGTGGGATCATCCCCGCCCCGTACGTGGCGCGCTACTTCTGGATCCAGGTGAAGGACCCGAAAGCGCTGACCGACGCACGCGCCGAATCGCTCATCCGCGAGTCGTACGAGCTCGTCCTCGGCGGGCTGCCGGCCAAGGTGCGCAAGGGCTTCGGCGACGCCCCGGCGCAAACAAAAGTTAACACGGCCAAAGGCCGCAAACCGCCCAAGACCAAGGCGAGCGCACGACGGCGATGAGGGTGCTGGCGAGACACGTCGAGGAGCCGCGGTCGTGCTCGTACCTCCCGGACGAGCGTGCGCAGCTCGAGACGCTCCTCATCGAGGACGTCTCGCCGCTCGAGCTCGAGATCATGCTCGAGCGTGGGTGGCGTCGGTTCGGTCCGACCTATTTCCGGCCGCGCTGTCAGGCGTGCAACGCCTGCGATTCGCTGCGGATCGTCACCGACGGGTATCAACCGTCGAAGAGCCATCGTCGCGCGATGAAGTCTGCGTCCGCCCTGGTGCGCAGCATCGGGCGACCGCGCGTCGACGACGAGCGGATCGCGTTGCACGCGCTGTGGCACAACCAGCGCGAGGACGCGCGCGGCTGGGACCCGAACCCGATCGACTTCGAGGGGTACGCGGTCCACTTCGCCTGGCCGCATCCGAGCGCGCGCGAGGTCACCTTTCGCGATCCTGCGCGCGGCAACGCGCTCGTCGCCGTGGGGTTGTGGGACGTGACGCCACGCTCGTCGAGCGCCGTGTTCTTCTTCTTCGACCCGGCCTACGCGCGGCTGTCGCTCGGCATCGCGAACGTGGCGCTGGGCGTGGAGGACGCGCGACGAGAGCGCCGTGCCCACGTCTACCTGGGCTACCGGGTGCGTGGGTGCGCATCGCTCGAGTACAAAGGGCGGTTCTCGCCGTCGGAGATTCTCATTGGACGTCCGCGGCTCGAGGAAGCCCCTCGCTGGATCCCGGCCTGACCTCGTGCTTCGGTCGCGAGCATGAAGCGCGGTGCACTCCTCTCGCTCGTCGTGCTCTTGGGCTGTCGCCCGCCGGCCGAGCCACGGACGACCGCTCCAGTGCCTCCGCCGTCCGTTTCGGCGACCGCTTCTCCCACGGTGACCACGGTGACCGAGGAGCCGCCGATGGAGGAGGAAGAGGAAGAGGCAGAGCCGGAGGCCAAGCCCGGGAAGAAGAAGTCGAAGGCCTGCGCGGCTGACCTCGCGAGCTGCCCGACGAACGGGTGCGCGAAACCCGGCAGTGCGCACGCGCTGTTCAACCAGAAGAAGCGTGGCGAAGGCGTCGACCTCGCCTCGGCCGTCGCGAGCAAGGCCAAGACGATCACGTTCGAGCAGCTCCGTCGGCTCGAGGAGCGCGCAGAGCAGCTACTCCCGAAGCACAAGGACCTCGACGACCGCAAGCCTCTCGAATCGGTGTTCGGTGGGTTCGGCGAGGGCACCGTGGTGCGACTCGTCGGGTATGTCGCGCCCGATCACGGCAAGAAGTACGGCGGCGCACATGCCGGCGGCATCGAGTCGGTGAACTGCCGTCTCGAGCGCGAGGAACAGCGCGACGTGCACGTGCCGCTGCTGCCCCGCGCCGACGCCGAGGAGTGCGAGGGCGTGGTGGTCGAGCCCATCCCCCAGAGCCTCGCGCAGCACCCATCGTGGACCAGCGCGGGGTTCCGCAAGCTCGCCAAGGCCGGCAAGCTGGTGATGATCGTCGGCCCGCTCTTCTGGGACAACGAGCACCTGGTGAACGAGGACTGCAAGCACCTCAAGAGCGGACAACCCAAGCGGATGTCGCTGTGGGAGATCCACCCGGTCACCGAGGTCTGGGTGTGCGACGACGACGCGTGCAGCCCGTCGAAGAAGACGGGCTGGACGCGCGTCGATTGAGATCAGTGCGGGGTCTGCGTTTCCAACAGGGCACGCCAGGCCACCGCGAGCAACGCGATCGTTCCGAGCAGGAGCCCGGCGGTCAGACCGTAGTGCGGGCTCTGGTCTCCGAGGCTCGCGAGGGTGAGCAGCCCGAGCAACATGGCCGCGAGCCCGCTCGCGTACCCGACCACGTGACGAGTCAGCACGCTGATGCGTGCAGTTTCATTCGACATGAGCATTACTCCACGAAGCGACGCGCGCGTACGCGCGCCGAAAATCGGTTGAACCAAAGGGGAGGGTGGTTCAGCCGACTGGAGGTGCGCGGGCCCGTGGGGGCGTGGGGACGGCGGTATGGGGAAGCTCGTGCGTCTCCGAGGGCGCTTCGAGATCGACGAGCGCCAGCGCCGGCGTGACGACGAACGCGGGCGGGAGGATCGCGAACGTTCCGTGGGCGTCGGCGCGGCTCCGGTCGGCCTCGCTCGCACTGCCGCGTTCGATCGTCGGCTGTTCGGAGCGGGCGGGGCGGTAGGACTGCTCGCGCTCGATCGCTCGCCGGATCGACGAGCCCTGGTGCACGACCGCGGAAATCGGCGCGGGCGCGCGCACGCCGAGGGCGAGCGAGGCCAGCACGATCGCGAGGACGCGCAGCGCAGAGGTCAACACCGACGGCACCATTGCCACCCTAGTGCCGCGATCACCACGTGTCGATGAAGGGTCTCCGCGAAGTCAGCGGTGTGCGACCTTCTTGCCGCCCGAGGGCTTGGCCTTCGCCTCCTCCGGCACATCGAGCGTCGGATCGGCGCAGCAGCGGAAGCCGGTGGCGTAGTCGTAGTACACCGGCACGTGCGCGCTCGTGACGTAGTCGCAGCCCTCGTGCAGCGTCTTCACGTCGAGGTAGAAGCCGCCGTGGAGCGTGCCGTCGTCGGTCCACTCGTGGAGGTTGCCGACCATGTCGAACGCGCCGACCGGATTGGTGCAGGCGGTCGCCTCACCGGTCCGCGCCACCGTGTTGGGCGTCTGGTTGAGGCGCGCGTCGATCATGTTCTTGTTCTCGAACATCGCCGCGCCGGAGTAGAGCTTCGCGAGCGCGTTGGTCCGACCGGTGTCGATGCACGCGCCGGGGATGTGCGTATCTCCGTACGGGTAGAGCGTGTGCTTGGGGCCCTTGCACGCCGCCTTCCATTCCGCCGCGCGACATAGCCGCTTGTGCGACGCCTCGCACGCACGCTTGGCCTCGGTCATCGAGATGTAGCCTTGAGGGACCACCGCGGGGCGCGACACCGCGCGGACCTTGTGACCATGCGGGGAGTGGTAGGGCGTCCACACGATCTCGGTGCCATCGCTGCGGATCTCGACCAGCGAGGCCTCCCAGCGATCGACGCAGACGTCGCCCACCAGAGTCATCTCGGCCGGGCAGTTGCGAGGCATCGGCAACGCCGGTGTTCCGGTCGGCGGCGCGGCATGGACCAGACCGATCGCGAACAGCAGCGGCGCAGCGAGCCACGCGTCCCGCACCCGCGCTTTCCGAACGGCCCGGCCCATTTTTCGACGGTTCCAGACCCGGGAACGTCCGGGCAAGATTCCCGGGTGGAACGTTGCGCCGGTGACGGTCGAGTCTCGGGCAGACTTGAGGAGCGGTCGCCCGAGTGCTCAAACCCCGCCCCAATGAGCCGCGTTTTTGCCCCGATCCTTGCGCTCGCCCTGACCTCCGCTGGATGCGCCTACGACGCCGCCGACCCGACCGGTCGCGCCACGTCGCCGATCATCGACGGTGTGGCGAGTGACGCGACCGACGACTCGGCGGTGTGGGTCGGCGTGCTGTCGGCCGATGGCTATCCGCAGGGCATGTGCTCGGGCGTGCTCATCGCCGACAACATCGTGCTCACCGCGCGTCACTGTACGTCGCGCACCGCGAACGGCGGCGTCGCGTGTACGCGTGATGGCAAGCCGGTCTCCGGCGGCGGCGTGCTCAGCGACTACGCCGCAGAGAAGCTCGCGATCGTGACCGGGCCGGTGATGGGGAACAAAGCCGCAGCGCGCGGGAAGCAGGTGTTCACCAGCGGCGTCAACAACCTGTGCAACAACGACATCGCGGTCATCGTCCTCGATCGCAAGATCCCCGATGCCAAGATCGCACCGGTGCGCCTCGAGTCGCCTCCGATCAAGGGCGAGAACCTCCTCGCCGTTGGCTGGGGCGTGAGCAACAACTCGCGTCGCAGCGGGCGTCGTCGTCGCGTCGACATCCCCATCGTCGCGGTCGGTCCGTTCTCGAGCAGCAGCGTCGGGGCCGTCGGCCCGAACGAGTTCTCGATCGGCGAGGGCATCTGCTCCGGGGACAGCGGTGGTCCTGCGTACGCGATGAGCACTGGTGCGGTGGTCGGTCTCGTGTCGCGTGGTGGCAACGGCGCCCCGTACGATCCGGAGACCGATCCGCAGTACACCCAGTGCGTCGACACCGACGAGTACAAGACGCATAACATCTACACGCGGGTCGACACGTTCAAGGACCTCATCCTGCAAGCGTTCGAGGTCGCGGGCGGCGAGCCGTGGGTCGAGGGCAGCTACGATCCGCGCAAGGCCAAGGCGGGTGACGCATGCGCGTCGGCCGATGCCTGCCGCTCCGGAAAGTGCGTCGACGTGGGCGGCAAAGCGATGTGCGTCGATGCGTGCGCCGCCGATGCGACCTGTCCCGACGGCTTCGCCTGCACCGCGTCGGGAGACGGCCAGGTCTGCACGCCCAAGCCGACGGCCCCGACGAACGCGGCGGCGGACGGCGCGACCGATGGCAAGGGCGGTTGTTCGGTGCAAGGCCCCGGCGGTGGCGAGGCCAACCTCGCGCCGGCCCTCTGCCTCGCGCTCGTCGGGCTCGTCGCCTCGCGCCGCCGTCGAGTCTGAGTCGTCAGTCGTCAGCCGAGACGAGAAGATTCACCACGGAGCCACGGAGACAAGGAGGCGAGACGAGACGAGATTGGTCTGCCGATCGCAGCTCCGACCTCGCTCATCCTCTTGCCGTGCACTTACCCCCTGGATGGGAGCGTTGGCGGCGACGAGGCACCGCTCTGCAGCGGCAGATCATCTCGACCTCCTTGTCTCCGCGGCTCCGTGGTGAAATTTTCTCGCTCTCAGTCGTCAGCCGTCCGCGCGCGTGCCGGCGGGTCGAAGGTCGACCGGGCCAGCACGAGCAGCGAAGACCCCGCCGACGACCGGCGACTGACGACTGACGACTTTTTGTCCTGGCGCGTCGAGTGTTCTGCTGATACAGAATATTCAGATTCTGCTGCCGGGAGGCCTTCCGATGATGACGACCGAGACGCCGGTTTCGTCCCACGCGCCCGCACCCGATCCGTTCGCCGATGGGCGGCCGCTCGAGCTCTCCGAGCACGAGAAGGAGATCGTCGTGGCGATCGCCGCTGCGGCGATGCCCCCGAGCGGCACGTTGCCCGGGGGAGGGCGCGACACGCTGACCAAGCTGCTCGCGTTCATGCGCGGCATGCCCAAGGACTTCCTCGCGTCGATCAAGCCGCTCCTGTGGATGGTCGAGGTCGCGAGCGTCCCCACGCGCGGCAAGCCGTTCACCAAGCTCTCGCGCAACGACGCTGAGACCTTCCTCGACGCGTGGGCCAACGGCAGCCTGCACCTGCAGCGCTCCGCGCTTCGGGCCTTGCTCACGCCGATGAAGTACGCGCACTTCCACGACCCGAAGTTGTTCGAGCGGGTCGGCTGCCGCTTCGAGCTGCCCGTCGTCAAAGACGAGCCAGCGCGGCACATGGCGCAGGTGATGGACGGTCGAACCCTCGGCGACGCGCGGGACGAGACCCTCGAGCTCGAGGCCGAGGTCGTGATCGTCGGCACCGGCGCCGGCGGCGCGGCTGCGGCCTACGAGCTCGCCAAGCGCGGTCACGCGGTGTTGTTGCTCGAGGAGGGCGACTACCACCGCCGCTCGAGCTTTCGCGGTCGCGCCCCCGAGGCGACCAAGTTGCTCTACCGCGAATCGGGCCTGACCATCGCGTGGGGCAACGTGGGCATCCCCGTCTTCGCCGGCCGCGGCGTCGGCGGCACCACCACGGTCAACAGCGGGACCTGTTACCGGGTGCCCGAGCGCGTGTTCGCCCGTTGGCGCGATCGCTACGGGCTCTCCGAGTTCTCGTCCCAGCAGATGGGCTCCTGGTACGAGCAGGTCGAGGCGATGCTCCAGGTCACGCCCGCAGGCCGCGACCACCTCGGAGGCGTCGGCCGCGTGGTCGAGCGTGGCGCGAAGGCGCTCGGCATGACGCACCACGGACCGCTGCGTCGCAACGCGCCGGACTGCGATGGCCAGGGCATCTGCTGCTTCGGCTGTCCAACCGGAGCCAAACGCTCGACCGACGTGAGCTACGTGCCCGAGGCCCTCAAGCGCGGCGCGCAGCTGCTCACCGCGGCCAAGGTGGAGACGGTCGACATCGTCGCCGGCCGCGCGCGTGGCGTGCGCGGCACGTTGACGAACGGTCGTAAATTCAAGGTCAAAGCCGCCGCGACCATTGTGTCCGGCGGCGCGTTCATGACGCCGCTGCTGCTCGCGCGGTCCGGTCTCAAGCACCCGTGGATCGGCAAGAACCTGTCGATCCATCCCGCGACCAAGGTGCTCGCGCTGTTCGACGAGGTCATCGACCAGTCGCGCGGCATCCCGCAGGGCTACACCATCGAGGACCTCGCCAACGAGGGCATCATGTTCGAGGGCGGCTCGACCCCGTTCGACGTCACCTCGACCGGCATTCCGTTCGTCGGTTCGCGCCTCATGGACATCATGGCGCAGTTCCCCCACCTCGCCACCTTCGGGATGATGGTGCAGGACGTCGGCCGCGGCTCGGTGCGCGAAGGGCCGGGGGGCCGGTTGATCATCCAGTACAACCTCGACGGGCGCGATCTCGTTCGGCTCCAAAAGGGAGTGGTTCGACTCACCGAGCTCTTCCGCGCCGCCGGCGCGCGCCGTGTGTTTCCGTTCGTCGCGGGTTCGCACGAGGTCTCGACCAGCGCCGACCTCGCCGCGCTCGCCGCGCGCAAGTTGCGGGCGGGCGACATCGAGATCACCGCGTACCACCCGCTCGGTACGGCTCGCGTCGGCACCGATCCGCGCACCAGCGTGCTCGGTCCCGATCACCAGACGCACGAGGTCGACTCGCTCTACGTGATGGACGGGAGCGCGATCCCCTCGAGCCTCGGCGTCAATCCGCAGCTGACGATCATGGCGATGTCGCTCCGCGCCAGCGAGCGGCTCTCGGCCCGCCTCTCGTGATGCTACGCCCCGGCGTGTGATCGTTCTCTTCGACCTCGACGGCACGGTGCTCACGTATGACGGCGGGCAGCCCGGGCCGGGCCGCACGTCCATGGGCCGTGCCTCCCGCGATCTGTACGGCGACGACTTCACCGTCGGCGTGCGCTTCGCCGGCGGCACCGATCGCGCGATCGCGCGTGCCTTGCTCGATCGCGCCGGCCTCCCGTTCGAGGAGTCGAGAGTGCAAGCGCTCATCGATCGCTATCTCGAGCACCTGACGGTCGTGCTCGCCGAGCGACCGTACAAGCCGGTCGGCGACGTGGCCGGTGCCGTGGCTGCCTGCACCGCGCGGGGCGCGCGTGTCGGCATCGCCACCGGCAACGTCCGTCGTGGCGCCGCGATCAAGCTCGCCTCCGCGGGGCTCGGCGAGGTCTTCGACTACGATCGCGGCGGCTACGGCTGCGATCACGAGGTGCGCCACGCCATGGTGCAGAAGGCGATCGAACGGTGTGGAAGCGCCGAACCGGAGTCGATCGGCCGGCGTGCAGATAGCACGCCGGCACTCTCTCCCTCCGAGTCGATCGTGGTCATCGGCGACACGCGACAGGACGTCGAAGCCGCGCGCCACGTGGGCGCCAAGGTCGTGGGCGTGGCGGTGAACGAGGCCACCCGCACCGAGCTCGCCGAGGCAGGGGCCGATGCGATCGTCTCGGCCTGCGGCGAGGCGCTGGTGGAAGCGATCTTCAGCGTGACGGCTGCTTCCCACCCGCGGTGAGCTGCATCGTCACGGTCGCCGCCAACGCAGCGAGCCCCGGCAAAATCCACCGAAGCAGCGGGTGCAGCGCGAGGGCCGCGAGCACCACGACGACCAGCATCGCTCCCCAGGGGCGCGGCCGATCGATGCCCACCGCGGCGACGACGGTGGCGCCCGCGACGAGCGCCCAGAGCGAGAGCGCGAGCGGCGCGATCATCGGCATGAACCCGCCCTCGAAGTTTCCGACGAAGAACACCGCCGCCACCACGCCGAGCACGGCGACGATCGCCCGGGCGACGAGCGCTGCGGTGTCGAACGGATCGACCTCGGCCGAGGGGCGCGTCGGCCGGGGCGGCTCGCTCGCGCCGATCCCCAGGCGTGCAGCGAGCGCCTCCCAGCGGCGGTAGATCGCAACCATCAGCGTGGAGATCACCGTCACCAGGGCGAGTGCGAACCCGATGCGGAACGGCAGATCGGCGACCGGCGCGATGGGGACTGCGAGCGCCCGCCGACGATGCGCGTCGATCGCGCAGATCTTGCCCGACTCCTCCTGCGAGCAACGGAACCCGTGCGCGCTGATCGTCTCTTGCACGTGCGCCTGCACGATCGTCGGCACGCGCGGGGGAGCGAGGCTGGTCGCCCAGGGAATCGCGACCGCGCGATACCCCCATCCATAGGTCGGCTTGGGCGCGTTGGTCGAGAACGCGAGGGTGAGCTGACGAGCGCCACCCAACGCCGGGGGAGGGGGCGGGAAGGTGATGGTGGTCTCGTCCCCCTTCACGCGCGCCTCGACCGGCACTGGTCGGTCGAGCACGTCGAACGCGACCGGCGCGCTCGTCAGGTGCGGCTGTCGTGCGAACGAGAGCGTGATCGGCTCGCGCAAATCGATGTCGAACACCATCGTGATCGCGTGATCGAGGGCGCGATCGCGAGGGAATACGTCGTGGGTCCACGAGCGCAGGCGCGTCGCCTCGGAGAGCGTGCCTTGCCCTCGCGCCAGCTGCTCGTTGCGGTACATCCGCACGTGCGTCGCCGCGAGCGCGAACCCCGCGACCAGGAGCGCCGAGGTCAGCCGGCGGTCGGTCATGTCACATGCCGGCGGTCGTCAGCCCACCGTCGACCACCAGCGTGTGGCCGGTGACGTACGACGCTGCGTCGCTCGCGAGGAACAGCGCAGCGCCCGCGATCTCGTGCGGCTGCCCCACGCGGCCGAGCGGCGTGTTGTTGACCACGCGGCTCACCAGATCGGGGTTGTGCACGATGGCCGAAGCGAACTTGGTGTCGATGAGCCCGGGCGCGATCGCGTTGACGCGGATCTTCGAGGCCGCGAGCTCGGCGGCCATGGTCTGGGTCATCGAGACGACGGCGGCCTTGGTCATTCCGTAGACGCCCTGCAGGCGGGCGCCCGCGAGCGCGACGATGCTCGCGATGTTGACGATCGCCGCGGCGCCGTCGCGCGCGATGGCCTGCTGCGCGACCTGGCGCGAGAGCTCGAAGTAGCCTTGCAGGTTGACCTCGAAGGTCTTCTGCCACTGGCTCCACTCGACGGTGAGCAGCGGACCGAAGTGCGGGTTGGTCGCGGCGTTGTTCACCAGCACGTCGACCTTGCCGTATTTGGCGATGGTCGCCTCGACGAGCTTGGGCGCCTGCGCGAGGTCGCCGGCGTGGAAGGCGATGCCATGTGCGTCGCCGCCCTCGCTGCGAATCGACTCGGCGACCTTGTCGACACCCTCCTGCTTGCGAGACGCGACGACGACCTTGGCGCCGGCGTTCGCGAACGCGCGCGCGATGGCCTCGCCGATGCCCCGGCTGCCTCCGGTGACGATCGCGACTTTGCCTTCGAGGTTGATGAGGGGACTCGCCATTCGCGCGGTGTCGCCCGGCGCGGATGCGGGATCAAGAGCAGGCTCGGAGCGAAGCGAGAACCTGCGAGGGGAGCTCGAGGGGCTTGCCCCTCGAACTCACGCGGCGGAGCCGTCCTCGCGGGTGCGCCGGATGTCGATGCCGAGGCGCGCGGCCTCGCGGTAGAGCGCTTGCCGCGACAGGTGCAGCGCGCGGGCTGCCGCCGCGACGGAGCCCTTGGCGTCGACCAGCGCAGCGCGGATGCGATCGGCCTCGTTCTCGGGGTCCTGCGTCTGCACTTTGGGCTGCACCCGACCGCCACGGCGCGCGAGCGGACGCACGAGGTGCTCGGGGCCGAGGCGCGGCTCCTCGGGATGTGCCCGCGCAATCTGGTCGACGCAGTCGCAGAGCTCCGCGAGCTCGCCCGGCCAAGCTGCGCGGGTGAGGGCCTCGTAGAGCTCGATGGAGAGCCGGTTGCCGACCACGCCGCGGCGCTCGAACCGATGCCGGACGATCGAGGGAATCTCCTCGCGGCGTTGCTCCAGCGACGGGAGCTCGATGCGGTGGGCGAAGATCGATTCGAGCTCGGTGGGCAGTGTCCAGGTCACGTCGTCGACGATCGCGAGGACGGGCACCGTGCGACGCTTGTCGACGGCGCGGACGAGCGCTGCGCGACGCGTGTCGTTGGCCTTGTCGAGGCCGCGCACCGCGACCGCGCCTCGCGAGGCGGCCGCAGCGACGGCGCCTTCGACGTCGTCGTCTCGACCGATGGCCGCGAGATCGACCTCGGGGGAGAGCGGCTTGCCGTCGTCGGCGTAGAACCCGACACCCCAACTCTCGCCGAGCCGTCGCGCGATCGTCCGGCGACCGCTGCCAGGGGCGCCCGCGAGGACCACACCTCGCCGTCCTTCACGCGGCTCCGCGGCGGCCCGCTCGAGCGCGGCGAAGAACCCCCGACGGGAACGCGGTCCACGCACGAGGCCGCCCTCCTCGATGACCGCACCGTCGTACGTACCGACGTCGCGATCGACGACGAGGGCGATGGCCCCGCCGACGCGGAGCAGGTCGCCGTCGGCGAGCACGGTGCGCGACGCGCGCATGCCGCTCACGTACGTGCCGGAGTTCGTCGCGTTGTCGGTGATGTAGATCTCGCTCGGCAGGCCGGGACCCTTGCTGACGAGCTCGACCTTCGCGTGGGACGGCGTGACGCCGGGCGCATCGATGCGCAGGCTCGCCTCCTCGCCGCGACCGAGCACGCCCCCGCCGCCGACCGGCATCGCCCGAACGCGACCGGGATGCGGCGCGAGCAGCCAGACGAAGCCGGGGCCACGATCGCTGATGGGCGCTCCCGCGGGTGCGCCCCCCATGGAAGGGCGGCGCGAGGCCGGAGGAGGCGGAACCTTGCCAGGCGAGGGTCGCTTCGGGTCGATCGGCATGAGTCCGTCCGATGAGGAATCGTTACGTCGCGAACGTACCACGACGCGCAGCCGAGTCGAGCGTCGTCCGCCCCTGTCTGGACGGATTCGCGGCGAGGTGATCGGCGCGAAAGATTTTGTTGACGAAGAAGATCGGTCTGTCTACAAGGTCTCTCCCTCGCAGCGCCGCAGTCGGGCGCAGCGAACGAAGTTGCGGGAGTAACTCAGTGGTAGAGTGCCACCTTGCCAAGGTGGACGTCGCGGGTTCAAATCCCGTCTCCCGCTCTACGAAAGTGCAGTGACGAAAGGCCGGTTGAGCGATTCGCTCAGCCGGCTTTTTTCATTTCCGAAGCAGTGGTCTGCGTCCGCTCGGTCAGGTGCTCCGAGACGTTGCACGTCACGACTGCCCACGCGCGGAGTGAGCTCGTTCGTTCATCAGGACGTGCGCGGGCCTTCGTGGACGCTAGGCTGGCATGGTTCGCTCGCTCGAGCAGGGCATTGCCGTCAGGTGTCCACGATGTCCTTCGCTTCTGGTTCGAGGAGATTTCCCCGCCACCCCGCAACCGCTCTCGCTCTCTGCGCGCTCGGACTGACCGTCGTCGCCCTGCCTTCGTGCGGCGACTCGGAGCACAGTCTGCCGAGCGTGGGACGTTCGCAGGACCCCGTCGCCGACGCGAGCAACACGGACATCCTCGCCGACGCGCCTTACCGCGTGCAGACGCCCGACACCGTCATCCCGATCGAGATCTTCGTCGCCGATGCCTGGACGAAGGCCACGACGCTCAACTCGGTCCGCATCAGCCTGCTGCAGGGAAGCGCGTGGACGAAGATTTACGAGCGCACGCTCGGCCTGGATCTCTCGTCCGGCGCGGACACCAACGAGATGTGGCTGCTGCACGTGACGAACGCGTACGGCGGCGCGATCGCTGCCGGCACGCCGTTCACCCCGACCAACCTGATCGGCGCCGGAGCGGCGGGCAAGACGCTGGAATTCCGCGTTGACGTCAGCGCCAACGTCTCGCTTCGTTTGAGCTCGAGCTACTCGATCCACCTGAAGGTGCACGTCGGCGAGGCGCCGCTGCCGCACAACCGCGGCCTGTTCGCCGGCTGGTACGCGGGCGATACGCACACGCACACGATGTACAGCAACAACTTCGCCGAGTTCGGCCTCCCGCACCGCGCGATGTTGTCCGGCGGTCACGCCATCGGCCTCGACTGGGACATCACGACCGACCACTCGTGCGATCTCGACGCGCCGAAGGCGTTCCCGACGGGGGTGTTGGATCGCATCGGGTCGCGCACCGAGCGCTGGACGTTCTGCGAGGAGACGGGGAAGCCGAAGCCTGCATGCATCGTCCGCTCCCACGTGGGCTGGGCGAATGGCTGGCTGATGGCCGACGACGACGCCAAGGACGCGATGACGTGGGCGGGCGTGCCCTTCCTGTTCCACACCGGCGAAGAGGTCACCGCGAAGACGGCGGGCGGCGTGACGGTGCACACGCTGGCGTATCGGTCTGGCTACGTCCAAGCCGATGGTTCGGGCGCGACGAAGTTCGGCGTGACGGTCGATCCGATCTCCGCAACGTTGTCCGGCGTGCTCGGCGGCTTGCCCGCGGGCGCGATCGTGTACGGCGCGCACCCCACCCAGCCGCTGCCGGCGGAGGTCGGCGGCGGCCTCTGGACCTTGGCCGACATCGCCAGCGCTCGCAGCTACCCGTCGTTCAAGGGCTACGAGTTTTGGAACCTGCGCAAGACGATGGCGTACAACGCCGTCCAGAACCCCTACGGCTCGGGCGGCCTGAACCCGAGTGCGAAGTGGACGCCCTGCAACACGACCACCGACAACGAGTGCTACCCATACTTCCTCGACCGTGAGGCAATTCCCTTCTGGGACGGCCTCCTCAGCGGTGCCGTCAACACGGCCTCGCCGTTCGTCTACGGCCTCGCCGGCTCCGACGCTCACGGCGACATGAACTTCACGACGTACTTCACGGGGAGCACGGCGACGTTCGACCTCGACTCGACGACCGACAACGCGCTCGGCCACGTCCGCACCGTTGCCTTCGCACCTGCGTTCACGATCGACGCGATCCTCGACGCCGTGGGCGCGGGACGCACGATTCTCACCGATGGCCCGCTGGTCACGTTCGGCATCGACAAGACCGGCGACGGCACGATCGACCAGCTGACCGACGGGCACGTCGGCTCGCTCCACACGGTGCCGACGACCTCCAATCTCGACCTGCTGTTCAAGTGGCAATCGACCGAGGAGTTCGGCAACGTCGAGCGCGTCGTGATGGTGCGCGGCACCGGCAGCACCGGGAGCAAGCCGGGCAGCTACGAGTTGTTGACCGATCCCGAGGGCCTCGGCACGTGCGCGACGGCGCCGCGCACGGCCGGTACCTGCAAGGTCACTCTCGGTCACTCGGGCGCGCTGGCGCTGCCGCCGGCTGGGACCACGTACTACTACCGCGCCATGGCGTTGTCGGGCGCCGGCAAGTTCCGTTGCCTCACCAATCCGATCTGGATCACCGGCACCGCCGACGCGGGCCCGACGGACGCGGGAGCGGGTGATACCGCGGTTGCCGACACTGCGGTTGCCGACACTGCGGTTGCCGACACCGCGATGGCCGACGCCATCCTCGGCGACACGGACGTCGTCGAAGCCGGCGCTGCCGACGCGGTCACCGCGACGGACGCCGTGGGTCCCGATGTCGGGGTCGAGCCTGGCGACGCAGGCTCGGGCAAGGATGCCGGTACGGGTCAGGACGCGTCGGCGGAGGCGACGACCGACGCGGACGGCGGGTGCGGCTGCTCCGTCGTCGGAGGGCGCTCAGACCAGCCGATCGCTCTCGAGGTGATCGGACTCGGCGTCTTGCTCGTGCGGCTTCGCCGCCGTTCGCGGATCGGAAGCCCCCTTGCGGCTCACGCACGCTTCCCCGTGAGCTGCACCAGATCCTTCGCGAACCGCGGATCGCGCTTGCGGTGATAGCTGTAATAGCTGCACGACGGGATCGTCGTACCGTCGGGCATCAGGTGCTGGCAGCTGCACTTCGAGAGGCGCACGGTGTCGAACGTCCACGCGTCCATGAACTGGAACAGGTAGACGGTCTTCAGGTGCTCCTCGACGATCGCCCGCCGCTCGGCGGTTGTGCGGGGCGTGGCGTTCGTCGGGAACAAGCGTTCGAGCAGGCCGCGTAGCTTCCGTTGGATCGCCGGCGCGTTCTCGAACTGATCGGGATCGACGTACATCCGCTCGATCACGTCCCGGAGCATTCGTTCGAGGGCGACGTCGTCCTGGGCGAAGTTCGTGTTCTTGGTCGCCTCGATGATCTGGTCGAGGTCGCCGAGCGGGATGAGCCCCGTGATCTCGCCGTTCTCGACGAGGAAGTAGCCCATGGCCGCGCACACCGGGTTCGCCATCGGGAGCGGTATGAAGTCGCGCTTGCGCAGCGTCCCGCCCGCGGTTTCCTCGACCCGCGCGAGCGCACCGGCGATGGTGAGCCGCGCGTGCGGATCGCCCGGGAAGCTCGAGCCACCGCTGCCGGCGTTGGTCAGCATGCTGAGCTGCACCGACTTCACGTGCGGCTCGAGGAGGAGCGATCGCATCAGCGGACCGAGCTCGTGATCGTTGATGCCCGCAGCCGCGAGCACCAGCGGGCTCGCGGGGATCTTCCATTTCGCGAGCCGCTCGAGGGCGCGGCGCTGCACCTCGTGGTCGATGCCGCGGAGCTCCTTCGCGCGCGTGCCGTCGTAGTGCAGCGAGACATAGACGTTGTCGAACTGCGCGAGCCGATCGAGGAAGGCGTCGTCGCGCGAGACGCGGATCCCGTTCGTGTTGATGGCGACGCGTCGGACCTCCGGGCGGCTGACCTCGGCGAGGATGTCGAAGAAGCTCGGGTGGATCGTCGGCTCGCCCCCGGAGAGCGCGAGCACGTCGATCGAGCCCTGCGCCTCGATGAGCCCCGCGACCGAAGCGCGCACCTGCTCGACCGAGAGCTCGAAGGTGGTCTGGTTGTCGGCGAGGCAGACCGGGCAGTTGGCATTGCACCGGTTCGAGAGCTCGATGGCTGCCGTTCCTGCGATCTGCCGGTGCGACGTGCAGAGCCCGCAGTCGAGCGGGCAACCGTGTTCGACCGCCCGCTGCGGTGATTTTGGCTTGATCGGCTCGACGTCGAAGCGGTCGAGGCCCCGATACCAATCGAGGTCGGAGCAGAGGAGCCCCGCGACCTCCCCGTGCTCGGGGCACGTGCGCGTGACGAAGACTCCGTCGCTCCTGCCGACCACGCGCGCTGCGAGCAGCCGGTCGCACGTCGGGCACAGCGAGGTCGTGGCGTAGAAGAGCTCTTCGTCTCGCATGGCCCCCTCCATCGGCTGAGCCTATGCAGGAGGATCGCGCTCGCCCATCGAGCGAAGAGACAAATGTCAGCCTGCGGACGGCGCGCTCGCGTCCTCGCTGCGGGCGGGGGGCAACACGCGTCGCAGGATCTCGACGGTGAAGAGCAGGAACCACAGCTCGAAGACCTCGTGCCCGAGCGAGCCGATCATCAGATCGCCCGTCCCCCGGTAGAGCGTCAGCTCGAAGTAGCTGTAGCCGAGCGCGCCGCCAGAGAGCATGAGGAGCTCCACGCCGCGGAGGAGCCGTCGCGTCGCGAGGGCGTACGCAGCCGCGATGGCGAGGGCTGCCGCGACGAGCGGGATGACGCGGTATTCGAGGACGAAGACGCTCGACGGAATGTTGTAGGCCTTTCCGGAGGGGTCGTAGCCGGGGACGTGCGCGACGAGCCAGGGGATGGCCGTGTGGTCGTACCAGGCGTTGAGGCGCGGAAGCGGCAACGCGAACCGGTGGAGATCGGCCTCCATGCGCTCGGTCGGCGCAAGCAGCGGGAGCATCGACGCGAGCACCATCGCCGAAGCGGCGAAGAGGAGCGAGCCGCGCAGCTTGCATCCGTCGGGGGCGCGCACCGTGCACGTTCCGCAGAGTCGCCGTGCGGCGCACTCGCGCGTGGTGAAGCGGACGAAGCGTTGGTCGAGGACGCGAAAGAGGCCGAGCGCGAAGAGCGCCATGCCGAGCGCCGAGACGATGCCGTGAAACCCCTCGAGGATCGCCGACGAGCGGCTCACGACGTAGATCTCGATGCCGCAGCTCAGCTCGGACACGCTGAAGCAGACGAGCGCCCAGAACAGAACGCGTGTGTTCGGCCGCTGCTCCGGGGGCACGAGCAGCCAGAGACGACGCGGCGCGGGCGCGAACGCCGCGCCGTGGACGCGCACCACGAGCCACCCGGCGATGACCATCACGGTTCCCTTGACCAGGAACCCCGTGAGGATTGCGAGCAGCGCCGCACCGAGATCCATCAGGCCTCCGAGCCTACGGCGCGCGTACCCTCGTCGAGATGACATCCATCGTGCACGCGTGAGACCCCATGCGCCTGCTCCTGCACATAGCGCTTCGCGCGCTCTGGAAGAGCCCCGGGATCACGCTCCTGGCGGTGCTCTCGGTGGCCGCGGGCGTGGCTTTCCAGGTCCCGAACACCGCCAACTTCCGCGGGTACAACGCGGAGCTCGTGCGAATCGGGCTCGACCGCGCCGGCGGTGACGTGCGCGTGCGAGCGGTCGACGAGGAGCCGCTGTTCGGGATCACGGACATGCTCGGCCGGCTCCACGCGCTGCCCTTCGTGCGGAGGACGGTCGCACGGCTTCACTACGCGGCGGTCGTGCTTCGGCAGAACCAGACGCCGCGTCCGCTGCGGATCGTCGGCCAAGACAAGGCAGGTCTGTGCGGCACGCTCGGACGGGGCGCGTGCTTCTCCACGCCTCCCTCCATGGACTCCACCGAGCCGGAGCTCTTGCTCGGCGAAAGCCTCGCCGCGAGCCTTCGCCTCGGTCCCGGCGACCGCATCGAGCTGATGCTCCCCGTGATGAACCTCGCAAAGGCCCCCGTGACTTTCCCGCACTTCCGGGTCGTCGGCGTGATGCAGGGCGCGGGCGGATTCCCGGCCGACGACGACGCTTCGTCGATCGCGCGTGGCTCGGCCGAATCGTCCACCTCGAGGACAGGGCGTCGGAAGTCGCGGTGTTCGTCGACGATCGCGCGCAGGCGGAGGAGTACGCACGACGAATCGAGGCGACGCTGCCCGGCGTGCGCGCGAGGCCTTGGACCGATCGCTCGTCGTTCGTCGGGCAGGCGATCGGCGCCAGCGAGGTCCTCCTCCGAGTCTCGGCGTCGATGGTGGTCGTCGCCGTCGGGATGCCGTCTCTCCCAGGGCGCGTGCCGCGTTGCGCCTGGCCAAGGTGGGCTTCGTCTTCCAGAGCTTCCAGTTGCTTCCCATGCTCACGGTCCTCGACAACGTGGCGCTGCCGCGATGGCGTCTGCACGGCAATCGCGAGGACGCGCGCGACGTCGCGATCGGCCTGCTCCGCCGCCTCGGTCTCGCGCACCGCCTCGACCACGAGCCTTCCCGGCTGTCGGGCGGCGAGATGCAGCGCGCGGCCGTGGCTCGCGCGCTGGTCAACGAGCCGCTCGCGGTGGTGGCCGACGAGCCGACGGGCAGCCTCGACTCCAAGAGTGCTTCGGCAGTTCTGGAGGCGCTCCTCGACTCTCGCGGCGAAGGCCGCACCGTCGTGCTCGTGAGCCACGACCCCAACGTGCTCGCGCGGGCCGAGCGGGTCATTCATCTCGCAGATGGGCGCGTCGTCGGTCCATCAGCGTGAACGGGTAGCAGCGCGTAGCGCCGATGCGGAAGTTGCCCTTGAAGTCAGTGCACCAGACATCGTTAGGCGCCTCGCAGTTCAGGAATGGCTGCGTCGCCGGGACGACGAACCCACGTCGGCGCCGAGCCCTCACGAGACCGTTGCGCTTCAGGATGTCGCCGACCGTGCTCGGGGCTGGGAAGGTGACGCCTGGGTAGGCATCGAGCAGTCGACGAAGCAGCTTCTTGGGGCCCCAGGTCGGGTGGTGCTTGCGCATCGCGAGGATCGCGCGGACAAGCCGCTCGTCCGTCGCTCGCGAGTTCGAGTGCGGCCTCGAGGTGCGCGCTTCCAGAGCCGCGGGGCCAGCGACCGCGTATCGCTCGACCCACTTGTAGCCGGTTCTTCGACTGATTCCGTAGCGACGACAGAGCTCCGCGAACGGAATCTCGTCCTTCTGCCACTCGCCTGCGAACTGAACTCGTACGTCCACCGAAGAGCGCTCCTGCCAGGGCATGCGGGACGTCTACGCCCCGACGATCGTGATGTGTCACCTATGTCTCCGGTCCAGCGCGAGGACCTGTCACCCATGTCTTCGGTCTGACCTGTCACCTACGTCTCCGGTTATTACCGTTGAGCGAACCGCGCTCGGGTTGCGCGCCGCGTAATATGCGCTAGTATTCAAGTTCCATGGCCGAGCAGACCAGCCTGCGATTCCCCAACACGTGGGGTGGCGCGCGCGTCGGAGCGGGGCGGCCGAAGGGCACGCGACGTAGCGAGCGGATGCCGCACACCACGCGACCGGTCGTGTCCCGACACAAGCCCCACCACGTGACCGTGCGGGTGGCGCGTGGAACCTGGAACCTCCGGAGCCAGCGCTGTTTCGGTCCGATTCGCGCCGCCCTCGCCGCGGTCGTCGACCGCCCAGGCTTTCGCGTCGTCCACTTCTCGGTGCAGCACAATCACATCCACCTCGTCACCGAGGCGAGCGACCGCCGCGCCTTGGGCAATGGCATGCGTGCGCTCCTCATCCGGGTGGCGCGAGGCCTCAACGCGGTGATGAAGACGCGTGGCCGCCGGTTCTCCGACCGCTATCACGAGCATGTTCTCGCTACGCCCAACGAGGTCCGAAACGCGCTCCGGTATGTGCTCGGGAACCGCGCGCACCACCTCGCCCAGTGGGGCAAGACGCCCGTCCCCGACGAGGGCGACACCTTCTCATCGATCGCGCGAGCCGCGGAGCCACTCGTGCGAACACCGGGCTCATGGTTGCTCCGCGAGGGATGGAAGCGCGCCGGGCCAATCTAGTGGTCGGTTCCTGCCGCGACTCGTCGAGCGGCGACCTCGGTGGCCGGGAGCTGCAGGACCGGGAGCGCGAAGGGGCGGGGCGGCAGGCGTGCGCTGCTCCAGAACGACAGTACGAGAGCGGCCGCCATCACGGTTCCCAGACGGAGCGCGCACGCCCGACGCGCGGCTCGCTGAGCTCGCGCCGGCGCGGCGTTGACGTTCGCGTGCGTGCGGTCGACGGTCCATGCGGTCATCGGTCGCCGCCGGGTACGCGTTTGCAGCTTCCTGGTTCGTGAATGGCAGCGTCGTTGGGGGTATTCTTCGAGGTGTGCCGACGATGGTCTGGTCGCTCGCGTGGTCGGACGTCGATCCAGCGACGCATCCATTCGATCCGGAGCGAGCACAGCCGATCATCGAGCACGTGCTCGCGGGACGAAACCTCCTCAGGTCGGTTCGCGATGAGCTCGAGGACGACGTCGACCGCGCTCTCATTGCCGAGTACGGGTTCTGGGCCGCAGGCTTTCGTTGGTCCGCGAGCGAACCAGGGTGCGGCGGCCCCGTTCGCGGATGGTGCTGCGCACAGGACAGCTTGAAGGGTGCTGACGCTGCGGTTCGCCTTCGCGGTGCGCTCGTCGAGTTCCGGTCCTTCCTCGAAGATCTCGCGAAGCGGTACGAGCAACTGCGGAGGGACAACGCCGACCTTGCGGTCGGCGAGCAGATCGAGCGCGCCGCCGCGCAGCTCCTGCCGCTCGTATTGGAGCGCACCTCGGTGGAGGACGCCTGGTACTCCACTTTCGAGCGCGTGATGACCTGGTTCGTCGAACCAGGGTTCGATGAATCCGTGGTCGCCACCGCGGCGGTCCGCGACGCCATCGGCGGTCGCTTTCACAGCTGGTGCGCGCCAGACGAGTCGACCGCGCGCGATGTACTTCGTAGCCTCTCAGCGATCACCGACCGCGCAGCGGCGCGGGAGGCGGAGGACACGCTCTCGAAGTGGCTCGAGATTCGAGGGCGCGTGGCGTGGCGCGAGGAGCGACACTATGCACCCGGCCGAGTACCGCAGGACGGTCATGTCGCGTACGTGGAGCGGATCGAGGCGCGACGCGATCCTGCACGCGCGGCTCGGATGCGCGACGCGCTCGTCATGGTGCGCGAGGCGGCGACGCTCAATTTCGAGACGCTGTGCGCCGCCCAGACGATCGTACTGGGTCGCACGGTCGCGTTCCGCGAGACCCCCGCGTTTGCGAAGCGCGGTCGCGAGAGGTACGGCGCTTTCCCCGGGCTACGGGAACGGTTCGAGGAATGCCTCGCAGAAGCTTGCTCCGCGTCGCCGCAGGCCGTCGCACGCGCAGCACGGGTGTATCTCGACGTCTGCTTCTTTCACCCGTTTGATGATGGGAACGCGCGGGCCGCGCGCCTCGCGCTCGATTGGGTGCTGACGCGCGCCGGGCTCGCGCTGCACGCGGCCGAGCCCCTGTTCGTCGTATCGCGATCGGCACGCGACCAAGCGGGCGCACGGTCCTTCGTGTTCCTGGTCGATTACCTCGCGGGTCCGCGATAGCGCGCCGGAGACACGGAGGGCGAACCCGTCGCGACGCATCGTTCCGTCAGCCCTTACCCGGTGGCCAACAACTCTCGACCGGCGAAAGCGGGGCGAGCCCACCCGGCGAGGGCCACGCGAGGGTCATCGAGTCGGAGCGCATGCCGTTCGGGTGGAACGTGCGCTCGCTGATCCAGAGCTCCTTCAGGCCGTCGTCGTCGACGTCGACGATGCCCTCCATGCGGAACACCGCGTGATCGGAGCTGCGCACCACGACCATGTCGGGGAATCGGTGATCCGACAAGAGGAGCGCGCTCGTGCCCTTCTTGGTTGCGGGATCGAAGCCGTTGCCGGTCACCGAGTAGAGGATCTCGCTCGTTCCGTCGCCGTCGAGATCGGCGGACGTGATCTGCACCACGTGCACGCCGCCCTCCGACCCGAGCTTGCCCATGGCGGCAGCGACGCGCGGCTTGTCCTTCTCGGGGAACTCTGCGGCGCCGCCCTTGGTCGTGTTCCAATCGACCCGGCGGACGCGTTCTTCGGTCGTGGGGGGCCAGATCGCGAACGACGCGGGGGCTTCCTTGGCGCCGCCCTCCACGTTGAGCAGCTCGGTGGTCAGCGAGCACTGCGTGACGTTGGGCACCCGGTGTCCGCTGGCCTTCGCGACGCGCCCGCCCTCGATCTGCACCGAGGCGTCGTCGGGGACGAGGTCGAGGCACGCAGCGCCCGAGAGCCACGCCTTCTTCGCGGTGCTGTAGCAGCCGACGGGCAGGAGCGCCTCGAAGTCGACGACGAAGAGCGCACCGGAGCGCGCGGTGCGTGCTGCCTTGGGGGCCGTGGGCGCGACCGGCGCGGGCGTGGCGTTGCCTCCGCAGGCAGCGAGCAGAGACGCGACGAGCAAGAGCGAGAGGCGCATGGCGCGCAGTCTACGCGAGGCCGCCTCGCCGACGCACGAACCAGTGTGCACCGAGCATCACCGCGGCGATCGCCGCCCATGCCCACGCAGGGAGCAGCGGCGCCACGTTGCGTTCGATCGAGACGACCGCCGCCTTTGGCGTGGGGATCGACGAGAGCTCGTTCGGCCCGACCACCACGCCTCCGTTGACCCTGGTGATGGCCTCGAGCTTCACGCGATCGGGCCGCGGATCGGCCCATTCGTCGCCGCCACGCTCGCACGTCGCGAGCGCGCGCGTCGCGAGCGCCGCCGGGACCTTGGTCTGATCGTTGGGGTCGCCGATCGACAGCCGGAGCGCGAAGCCTCCGTCGGGGGCGACGCCGCTCGCGCCCTCGCCGGCGAGCGGGACGAGAATCGGAGGTGCGCCGTCGATCTTGCGATCGAGCTCCTTCGGCAGCGCTTCGCCCTCTTTGGCACGCGGCGGCTCGAGCGCACCGATGGTCGCCCGCAGGCGCGCGGCTCCGGCGATCGGCGAGGCTTCGAGACGCAGCGCTGCTGGGGCGCCCGCGAGGCAGGGGCCCGTGCCCGACGCGTGCACGAGCCGACCGCGCACGGGCTCGTACCGTGGATCGCGCATCAGCCAGCCGAGGAGACCGCGCCAGAGCGCGTCGTACGCGCGACCGCCGGTTTTCGCAGCGAACGAGGAGAACGCGAGGACTCGGGTGGAGTCGAGGCCGAGCGCGATCGAGCGACCGTCGCCGACGTCTCCGATGGCGAGCACCGGCATCGGCTTGCCCGTGGCCGTCAGGCGTTTGGGATGGGTCCACAGCGCGATCCCCCCTCCACGCGCGTCGCCGAGCAGGGAGGTGCCGAGCATCTCGGGAAGCTCGTCGCCGAGGATCGACTGCAGCTCCGAGAGGATGGGGGCGTTCTTCGCCGCGGCCGTGGGCACCGGCACGAAAGGCAACGTGTCGGCGGCGGTCTGACCACCCTCGAGCTTGGGCATGTCGACGGGCGTGACCCGCGCGAGCGGCGAAGCCGCGTACCCGCCGGCCGAGAACGCGTTCGGTCCGCCGACGTGCACGAGCCCGCCGCCCTTCTCGACGTACCGGGCGATCGCCGGCAGGTGCGGCGTCAGCCCGTACGGCTCGGCGTCGAAATCCTGGAACAGCACCGCATCGAAGGTCGGCAGGTGCTCGGTGAACAGCTCGCGAACCGGGAAGGGGATGAGCGCGAGCTCGTCGTCGGGCGCGTTCACCTCGTCGCCGGGCGTTCGCAAGATGAAGAAGGAGACGACGTCGATCGCCGCGTCGCTCTTCAGCCAGGTGCGGAGCGCGCGGACGTCGTAGGTCGGGCGGCCAGCGATGTGGAGCACGCGCACCCGCTCACGGGCCACGTCGATCGAGAGCAAGCGTCGATCGTTGTCGGGGATGGCGTCGCCCTTCGGCGCCGCGATCGAGATCTCGAGCGCACGCGTTCCGGCGCGCTCGAGCGTGACCGGGAGCTCGATGAGCGCGCTGCCGTCTTTGATCGTCGCGGTGCCGGTCGTGAGGATGTCGGAGCCGGGCGTGCCGTCGGGATCGCGCTCGCGCAGCTCGCGAACGGTGACGGTCAGGTCGCCGCACGTGAGGCCTCCGGTGCACGCGACCTCGATCTGCAGCGGCAGCGCCTGGTGAGCGACCGCCGTTCCGGCCAGGCGCACGGCGCGAATCGACGCGTCGGGCGGGCTCGCGCCGCCGATCGCCACCGCGTGCAGCGTCGGCCCGATCTTCCGCTCGGCGACGTCGCCGACGTCGAGCCGCCCATCGGACACGACCACGATGGCCGCGGGCGGGTCTTCGTGTTTGTCCGAGAGTGCACGGATCGCGCTCGCGAGATCGCTCGCGGCACCGTCGGCGCGCGCCAGCGGCGAGCCTTGGGCCTTGGCGTCCCGCAGACCGAACGTCGCGCCGAGCGCGTACACGTCGACCCGGCCGCCGAGCGACTTCTTCAGCCCTTCCGCGACCTCGTCGGCAACGTCGATGCGCGGGCGATCGTCGGGGCGATCGCTCACCGAGAGCGCCATCGAGCGCGAGCGATCGACGAGCACCACCGCACGTGGCGCGACGTTGATCTCGCGCGCGCGGAGCCGATGCGGTCGCACTACCGCGAGGAGCAGCGCGAGCGCGGCGAGGACGCCGGTCGACACGGTGAGCGCCCGGGGCGCTTCGCGTGCGCGGCGCAGCTCGACGGCCAACAGGACGAGCGAAGCGAGCGCGACCAGCACGGCGATCACGACCACGGTCGTCGAGAGCCCCTCGGCGGGGACGAACGACGTACGCACGGTCTCGATGCCGCGCGACAGCGGGTCGGGCTGGGTCACGGGACGGTCGAACGACGTTTGAGGAGGAACGGCGCGTGCACCGCGTCGTCCTTGTAGTTGGTGGTCAACGCGTAGAGCGCGAGGTTCACCGCCCAGCGGATCGCGCGCTCACGCTGCGTGTCGCCGTCGGGCTCGACGCTCATCTCCCACGTGCCGAGGGCGTTGCGCGCGAGCGCGCCGCCGAGGTCGTGCTCGAGGAAGATCACCCGCAGCTGCCCCGCGCGGATGATCGCGTCCGCCGTGGGCTTGCCCAGGCGGCGACCCCACGGCCGTGCCGGCTTGAGCAGGTAGAACGTGCGGTAGACCACGTGCTCCTGCGGAATGGGCACGGGCGCAGCGTCGGGGAGTACGCGCGAGAGCTCGCGACGCGCGTCGCGGCCGAAGTTCCCCGAGTCTGGATCGGCGTCGTCGACGACGAGGAGGCCACCGAGCGTGATGAACTGCCGCAGCCCGGCGATCTCGGGCTGGGTGAGCGCCGAGAGCCCGCCGGTGCCCGACCAGTACGCGAACGGACCATCGAGGAGCAGCGGATCGGTGGCCTTGACCGACCGAGGCTGACGACGCGCGGGCGAGCTCGTGCGCTTCTCGACCTCGGCGCTCCACCGCGCCGGCGCAGAGGCGCGCGCGGGCCCGGTCGTGCCGCCGGCGAGCAGCACCTTGGGCTCGAACGCTCCCTCTTCGCCGAACGCGCGCACCCGGCGCGGCAGCAGTGTCGCGGCGGCGAGCCCGCCAGCCGCGGTGAGGAACGCTCGACGATCGGTCATTCGAAGCTCACTCGAAATTGTCGATGTACCACGTCTTGTCGATGCGCTTGAGGCGGAGCTTGTGGCCGTTCTCGAGCTTGATCTCGATCTCGTCGCCCGCGTCGGGCGGGATGGGGAGCTTCTCGGGATCGCCGATGGCCTTCTCGAGGCCCTTCAGTTGGGCTTCGACGGCTGCGCGCAGCGCGGGCGACAGCATGCGGAGGAGGGCGGGGTAGCTCCTGCGGTGGAGCGCATCGCGAAAGCCCGCGATGGTCTCTTCGGGGCGCGCACCGCCGCCGGGCATGAGCATCGCGCTCTTGACCCGGAACTGGCCCTTCTCGAGCACGAGGGTGGCCTCGGTGCCGTCGTCCCAACGGAGGAGGGCGACGGCCGTGATCTCCTTGGTCTCGCGGATTTCCTTGGCCTGGTCCTTGAGCTCCACCTTGGCGCTCGCCACCGTGGCGGCGACGTCGGCCTTCGAGATGGTCGCGGCCGAGCGCTTGGTGAGCATCCCATGGAGCGCCTCGGCGTCGCCGCGATCGGCCGCATCGGCCCACGCCTCGGCGGCGGCCCGCGGATCGGGAATGCTCCGGGTGGTCGCGCACGCAGTCGCGCCCACGGCCAGGAAGGTTGCCGTGACCAGGATCGCCCTGCGACCGCCGCCGTTCACGGGGCGACCGTAGCACAGCTGACCCCGCCGGACTTGCCGGACCGTGTCTTCGACACTACCCCTCGCGTCGTGCACTCGCGTGGCCCCCTCGGGTCACCAGAAGGGCTCTCCGTGTTCACGGGAATCGTCGAGCAGATCGGCACCATCGTCGCCCGCGAACACCGCGGCGCCGCGGCGCGTCTGGTCGTCTCGTGTACCTGGAGCGATCTCGCCCTCGGCGAGTCGATCGCCGTGTCCGGCGTCTGCCTCACCGTGGATCGGGTTCGGAGCGAGGGAAGGGGCTTCTCCTTCGAGGCCGATGCTTCGCCCGAGACCCTGGCGCGCTCGACCCTCGCCGACGCGCGGGTCGGTCGACTCGTGAACCTCGAGCGCGCGCTCCGCCCGGATTCGCGCCTGGGCGGTCACTTCGTCGGCGGCCACGTCGACGCGCGCATTCGCCTCGTCTCGCGCAAGAACCTCGGCGAGGCGACCGAGCTCCGGTTCTCGCTGCCGCGTGCGCTCGCGAAGTTCGTCGCGCCCAAGGGCTCCGTCGCGCTCGACGGCGTCTCTCTCACGGTCAATAACGTGTCCGACTCTGATCGCATCGACGCCGAGGGGGGCTTCGACGTGGTCGTCATCCCGCACACGCTGCGCGCCACCACCCTGGTCGACCTCCCGGTGGGTGCAGAGCTCAATCTCGAGGTCGACGTGCTCGCCCGTTACGTCGCCCGCCGGCTCGAGGCCCCCTCCGATGCAAGCTCCTCATCAAACGAATCAAACCGCGACGAATCCCTCCTCCGTGCCCTCCATTCGGGTGGCTATCTCTGAGGTCTCCATGCCGCGCACCGCTCCCCTCGCTGCCCGAGACCCGGCGCGCCTCGCGCACGTCGCCGCCTGCATCGAAGCCATCGGCAAGGGCCGGATGGTCATCCTCGTCGACGACGAGGACCGCGAGAACGAAGGCGATCTCGTGCTCGCCGCCGACAAGGTCACCCCCGAGGCGATCAACTTCATGGCGGTGCACGCGCGCGGCCTGATCTGCCTCGCGCTGGACGAGACCATCGTCGACCGGCTGCAGCTCCCGATGATGGTGCAGCAGAACAGCGCGCCGCTCGGCACCGCGTTCACGGTCAGCATCGAGGCGCGGCAGGGCGTGACCACCGGAATCAGCGCCGCGGACCGCGCGCACACCGTCCGGGTGGCGATCGACCCCGCGAGCCGTTCGCAGGACCTGGTCTCGCCCGGTCACGTGTTCCCCCTCCGCGCGCGGCCCGGCGGCGTGCTCCAGCGCACCGGTCAGACCGAGGGCTCGGTCGATCTCGCGCGCCTCGCCGGCACCACGCCCGCGGGCGTCATCTGCGAGATCATGAACGACGACGGCACCATGTCCCGGATGCCGGACCTCGAGAAGTTCGCCAGGAAGCACGACCTGCTGATCCTCTCCATTGCCGATCTCATCCAGTACCGACTGCAGAACGAGGTCCTCGTTCGCAAGGTGCGCGACCTCGAGGTCCGCCTCGATCGCGCGCGTCCCGACGCGCCGTGCTGGCGCGCGGTGGTGTTCGAGTCGAACGTCGAGTCGCGGCAGTTCCTCGCGCTGACCCTCGGCGATCTCACGGCCCCCGGCGCCGTGCTCGCGCGCGTGCACACCGGCTCCACCTTCGGCGACGTGTTCGGCTCCACGCCCTTCGAGGGCGGCTCGAACCTCCGCGCGGCGATCGCGCAGATCGAGCGCGCCGGCCGCGGCGTGGTCCTCTACGTGCCCGGCCGCGGCGACGTCTCGCGCGAGCTCGACGACTACGTCAAAGCCCACCTGCCGCGCGAGCCCGAGCAGGCCCCGCCCGAGCCGCCGCTCCGTGAGTTCGGCATCGGCGCGCAGTGCCTCGCCGAGCTCGGTCTGCGGCAGATCCGCCTCGTCACCAACAACCCGCGCAAGATCGCCGGCCTCCAGGGCTACGGGCTCGAAATCGTCGAGTGCGTGGCGCTCACGGTCTGAGCGGACTATACGGACTGCCCCATGGCCCGCCCGAAGACCGCCACGCCCGCTGCTGCCGCCGCCGTCCCCGCCGTCCGCGCACCGCGCGAGATCGAAGGACAGCTCGTCGTCCCCGCGGGCGCGCGCTTCACCTTGATCGCGGCCCGGTTCAATCACTTCATCGTCGATCGCCTCGTCGACGGCGCGCTCGATGCGCTCCGCCGTCACGGCGCCGACATGGGCAACGTCACCATCGTCCGCGTGCCCGGCGCGTGGGAGATGCCGGTCGCGGCCTCGGCGCTCGTCCGCGCGAAGAACACCGACGCGGTCATCGGTCTCGGCTGCGTCATCCGCGGCTCGACCCCGCACTTCGACTACGTCGCGTCGGAGGTCACCAAGGGCCTCGCGAACATCTCGCTCGACAGCGGCATTCCGATCGTCCTCGGCGTGCTCACCACCGACACCATCGAGCAGGCGATCGAGCGCGCGGGCACCAAGGCCGGCAACAAGGGCTGGGATTCGGCCTGCAGCGCGATCGAGATGGTCTCGCTGTTCCGCGCGATCTCCGGCTGATTGGCCGGCTGATTGGCCGCTCGAGTCAATCCATGTCGCACCGCGGTGCGACACCCGGGCACACCGCGTTCTTCCCGCGCACGACGAGGTCGATCGCATAGGGACCGGGAGTGCCCTTCTCCATCGAGAGGCGACCGATCACGGTGACCTGCTTGCCGCGGAGGGGCGCGTAGCTCTTCTCCACGGCGTCCTCCACGCGGACGAGCGTGCCGTCGCCGAGCTTGAGGATCGCGTCGACGCGACCGGCGAACGAGTGGGTCGAGGGATCGAGGCGCTCGATCGTTCCGACGATCTGCACCCAACGTTCGACGCGCGCGCCGAGGGCAGGGGAGCTCGATGCCATCGGGGGGACGGGGATCTCGGTGTCGGGGCCGAGCGTCTGTCCGGGAGCGAGCTCGATCTTCTCGACACGGATGTGCGGCGCCATCAGTGACTGCATCATCGGATCAGGCGGTCCTGCCGTGAGCACCCCGGTGACGCGCACCTGCCGCTCGACGAACCCCATCTCTTCCTTCCGCGCGCCGTACGAACGGGAGATGCGGGTGCCGTCGGCGAGCACGATCCACGTGAGGTAGCCGCCCTTGCCTTTGCCGAGGCGGTCGACTTCGTAGAAGCCCTCGACGATCACGCGTTGACCGCCGTGCGCGGCGATGTCGGCGAGCACGCGAACGCGCGGCAACCCGTCGATCGCGCCGTCGGTCGCGGCGTCGCGCGTCTCGCCGGTCACCGCGACCGCGGCGGGCGCTTCGCGTCGACCGCACCCCGCGAGCGCAGGGGCGAGCGCACAGACGACGAGCAACAGAGCGCGCACGAGAGACAGCGTATCAGGTCGACTCGCCGGGGCCGACGAAGCGGCGCGGCGCGGCGGCTTCGGTGTCCCACGCGAGAAGATCGGCGATGGGCCCGTCGTGCCCAGAGCGGATGACGAGGTGCGTGCGCGGCGCGCGCCACGCGTGCGCCGGATCGTCCGCCTCCTCTTCGGCCCACGCGCCGACGTTGATGTACGTCGTCGACGCGCCGACCTTCGATTGCGCGGGAATGTGGGTGTGTCCCATCACCACGAACGCGACGGGGAAGAGCCGCGCGAGGTGGGCCGCGCGCTCGACGAGCGCATCGGCCGGGTCGACGTTGTCACGCGCGCGGGTGAGCGCACGATGGATGATCGCCCAGGCGACCGCGATCGACACCGGAACGAGCCAGGCGCGGTGCCCGTAGTGCGCGGCGATCGCGCTGAACACGACGAGGAGGATCGAGCAGAGCATGCCGAGCGCGAGGCGGTCGATGAGCACGCTGGCGAGGATGCCGCGGATGGAGCGCGTGATCGGTGGCGTCTGCAGCGCCGCCAACGCGCGAAGCCGATCCCTTCCGATGCGCGTGGCCTCGGCGAGCAACCCGACGCGGCGCTCGTGCTCCTCGCGCAAGGCGGCCGCCGCCTCGGCGAAGTGCTCGCGACGGAGACGGAGCAGCGCGAGGATCGCGCCGACGAACCGGTATCCGAGCTGGAACATGCCGCGGAATCCGAGCTTGGCGGCGAGCAGGAGGTAGTCGAGCACCCCGAGCGCCTCGTGCCCGTGCTCGCGGAGCCCGCGGGTGGGGCGAACGACGCGACGAAGCAGCACGTCGCTGAACCCACGCATGATGCGCCGAGGATCGAGCGGCGAGTACGGCGCCATCATGTTCTCGGTCGCGCAGTACGCGTCGTACTGGTGGCCGTGCTCGATGTACGCGACGCCGTCGACCAGGAAGAACCAGGGCTGGAACCCGATGCGCGCGTCGAACTCCGCGTCGTGTTTGCCGACGCGAACGGCGTGGTCGCGCAGAATCGCCCGGAGCTCGTCTTTGACGCCGTCCCAGTGGAGCTCGAGGTCGTGGTTGCCGTGGACGAGCGTCAGCGAGTGGCCGTGTCCGACGAACTCGGCGAGCGCAGCGAAGACGTCGGCGTGACGCGTCGCGACGTGACGCAGCTTGGCGAGCGCGTGGTCCTCCGAGCTGCCGAGGCCGTAGGCCTCTTCGTCCTCGTTGGGAGGCGTGGACAACTCCTCGCCCGAGACGCGCACCGTCATTCCGATGAAGTCGATGAGGTCACCGGCGATCACCAACCGCCAACGGCCGTCGGGTGCCTGGGCCTCGCGGTAGTGCCGGAGCAGCCGGACCAGGTCGTCGTCGACGGACCGCGCGCGTCGGATGCGGTCCTCGGGCGGTGTGAGATCGTTGAGGTCGCTCCCGAGGTGCACGTCGGAGAGCACGAGCAACGACTCACCGGGGGCCGTCACCGACGGTCCGGTCGTGGCGTGCTCGGCAACAGGGCGAATCGACGGGGGCACTGCTCAAAGCGGTTACACGATCCATACCGGCGGACTGGGCCGCGTAGAGCTCGAGAGAACCGCTTCCTTTCTCGTATGGGACCGATGCGATCGAGCGGTCCTTGGTCGCACCCTTGCGTTCACGCGCGACAGTGTTGTCAGCGTCGCGCGCCGCGTGCGCTGGCGCGTGTCACGTTGCGGTCATCGCGCGCTCATCGCACGCTCATCACGCGCGATGTCCCAGCGGAGCCACACGTCGGTTATCCTCCGACCGTGAAAGATCCCCTGGCCGCGTACGGGCTCGACGAGCACGTCCGCTCGCAAGCAGAGAAGGCGGCGCACGAGTCGCCGGGCGCAGGGACTCTGCTCGCCCGCATCCTCAGCGAAGATCGGCTCGGCTACGACCTCGTCACGGCGCGCGGCGAGCTCCGCGGCGTGCTGCCCGGTCGCATGCGACGCGCTGCGGCGAGCGGCGAAATCGATCGGCCCGCGGTCGGCGATTGGATCCTGGTCGAGGATCGCCCCGGGGTGGATGGGCTCCCCGTGCTCTCGGTCGTGCCCCGTCGCACCAAACTGTCGCGGAAGGCCGCCGGACGCGACGCGGTCGAACAGGTCGTCGGTGCGAACGTGGACGTCGCGTTCCTCGTCACCTCGCTCGACGGCGACGTGAGCGTGCGAAGGCTCGAGCGGTATCGGGCCTTGTGTGAAGAGGGGCGGGTGACGCCGGTCGTCGTGTTGACCAAGACCGACCTCCTCGAAGATCTCACGGCCATCCTGTCGCAAATCGACGCTGCGCTCCCCGGCGTCCCCGTGTTGCGCGTGAGCAACGTCACCGGCGAGGGGCTCGAGGCGCTCGACGCGTGGCTCGTCCCCGGACGCACCGTCGCGGTGCTCGGCTCGTCGGGCGTGGGCAAGTCCACCCTCGTCAATCGCTGGATCGACACCGAACAGGCCACCGGCGGCCTCGACGCGCGAGGCAAGGGCCGCCACACGACGACCGCGCGATCGTTGATCATGGCGCGCAACGGCGCGCTCCTCCTCGACACGCCCGGCATGCGGGAGCTGGCGTTGTGGGAGGCCGAGGACGGCGTGCGCGCCACCTTCGGCGAGGTCGAGGCCATCGCAGCGCAATGTCGGTTCCGCGACTGCAAGCACGAGGGCGAGCCCGGGTGCGCCATCGCCGCGGCGCTCGCCGACAAAACGCTCGCCCCCGAGCGCGTCGCCTCCTGGCAGAAACTGCGGACGGAGCTCGCCGGGCAGGATCGGCGCACACGTCGACAGGAGCGATCCACCTCCCTCGCCATCCGAGCAAGGCTGCGGCAAAAAGGACGCTGAACGGGGGTTCCGTTCACCGGGGTCTGCTGCTATGTTCCGCGCGCCCATGAAGCAGGAAACGCGCGCGAGCATTGGTCGTACGACCCGCGTCGTCGGCCGTCTCACCGGTGATGGCGATCTCGTCGTCGAAGGCAGGGTCGAAGGCGAGTTGTCGCTCCGCGGTCACCTCGAGGTGGCCGAGGGCGCAGTCGTCACGGCTCCCGTCGAGGCGTCCGAGCTCACGATCGACGGAACCGTCGATGGTGACGTGGTGACCCGCGGCGCGGTGAACCTTCGCTCCACCGGCGTCCTTCGCGGCGCGATTCGCGCCTCGCAGGTCGCCATCGACGAGGGGGCGCGCTTCACGGGTCGTATCGAAATGGACGTCGAGCTCCCGGCGGAGCTCGGCGGCAACCCCGCGGCGGCCTCCGAAGGCACGCGCCGCGCTTCGGGCAAGCGAGGTTGAGATGGCGAGCACGGTGATCGGCGCAGGAATCGTGATCGAGGGCGAGGTCGTCACCGAGGAGGACGTCGCCATCCACGGCGTGCTCCGCGGTCGCATCGAGTCGAAGGACGCTGTCTCCATCGAGCAGGGGGCCACGGTCGAAGCCGACGTGTCGGGCACCGAGGTGTCCGTCGCTGGACAGCTCACCGGCAACGTCAACGCCAGCGACCGCGTGGTCATCGCGACCGGTGCGCGCATGGTCGGCGACGTCAAGGCGGCTCGCTTCACGATCCAAGACGGTGCCCAGTTCAAGGGCCACGTCGACATGGACGTCTGACCATGGCCGCAGAGCAGAGTGTCCTCGGCGAGAGCCTCTCGGTCACCGGTCGCGTCACCGGCGACGGCGACCTCGAGATCCGTGGTCGGGTCAACGGCGAGGTCGACGTCCGCGGCGACCTCGTCATCGGCGAAACCGCCGTCGTCCGTGCGTCTCTCAGCGGCGGGCGGGTGACCGTCCGCGGCGCGCTGCTCGGCGACGTCCTCGCGACCGAGGCCATCGTCCTCGAGGACTCGGCGCGTGTCGTCGGCAACCTGCGCGCGCCTCGCATCGCGATCGCGCTCGGTGCGCAGATTCGCGGTGAGCTCGACATGGGCGAGGTCGTTGCGGGCGAGCGTCCTGCAGCGCGTGCCGCGGCGCGCCCCGCTGCGGCCCCCGCGGCGCGTCCAGCCGCTCGACCGGTCGCCGCTCCGGTGGTGCGCGCTGTACCACCGCCCCGCTCCAATCCGATCGACTCGGAGGGAGGAAGTGCCGGCGTGCTACCTGCACGCCGGCCCATTGCGGTCGCGCCGCCTCCGTCGTCCCCGGCGGCGATGCGCATGCCCCCCGAGCCCGTCGTCCCCGCCATCAAAAAGGGCGCGAAGGCGTCGAAGAAGCGTGCCTGATCGCGATCGTCTCCTCGCGCTCCTCGTCGAGCGCTCGTACGCCAAGCGCGACGTCGTTCTCGCGAGCGGACGTCGGAGCGACTTCTTCATCGACTGCAAGCAGACCGTGCTCACCGCCGAGGGCCACGCGCTCGTCGGCAACGTGATGCTCGACGCGCTCTCGCAGCTCGCCACGGCACCTGGCGCCGTCGCGGGCGTCGAGCTCGGCGGGTGCCCGCTCGCGAGCGCGGTCGCGCTGGTGTCGTTCCAGCGCGGCCGTCCGCTCGATGCCATCTACGTCCGCAAAGAGGCCAAAGAGCACGGCTCCGCGCGCCTGCTCGAGGGCAACACGCGCATCCCCACGGGCACGGCCGTCGTCATCCTCGAGGACGTCGTCACCACGGGGGGCTCCACGTTGAAGGCCGCCGAGAAGCTCCGCGCGGCGGGCTACACGCTCGCGGGGGTGATCGCGCTCGTCGATCGCCTCGAGGGCGGTCGCGAGGCCATCGAGGCTGCTGGTCTCCCGCTCGTGACCTGCTTCACCCGCGACGACTTCCCCCGCTGAGCTGAATCCTTCGCGCGGGGCACTGGCTCCCACGCCTCGGAGCCCACTCTTCGGAGGTACACCATGTGTCGTCGCGTCACCTGTCCCCAGTGTCAGAAGCCTACGTTCGCCGGCTGCGGCATGCACATCGAGCAGGTGCTCGGTGACGTCCCCAAGGCCGAGCGCTGCCGTTGTCACGAGCAGCCCAACGAGGCCAAGGCTCCCGAGCAGAAGAAGAGCTGGTGGTCCTGAGCTCTCAGCCAGCTGCGCAGGGGTAGGTCCCGAACACCCGCAACGAGTGTGCGGCCTCGGCCAGCGCGCCGAGCGCCGCCTCGAGCGGTGCCCCCGCATCGGAGACGACGTCGGTGTAGAACGCGTACTCGAAGGGTCTCCCAGGGAGCGGCCTGGATTCGATGCGCGAGAGATCGATGGAGCGATCGGCGAAGGCGCGCAGCGCCGCCGAGAGCGACCCCGGTCGATGCGCCAGGGTGAACACCAACGTGGTCTTGCGCCGGCCGGGTAGGGCGGGCGGAGGCTCGTCGCCACGGCCGACGAGGAGGAACCGCGTCCAGTTCTCGGCGTGATCTTCGAGGCTCTCGGCCAGGATCGTTCCCTGATAGCGCTCGGCCGCCCGACGTGAGCCGATCGCCCCCTCTTCGGGGTTGCCCTTGGCGATCACGTCCGCGATCGCCCCCGCGGTGTTGTACGCCGCGACTGGCTCGATGTGCGGATGATCACGGAAGAACTGCTCGCACTGCGCGAGCGCGACCGGGTGCGAGAGCACGCGACGGAGCCCTGCGACCGTGGCTCCCGAGACGGAGACGAGCACGTGCGACACGCGCACGTTGGTCTCGCCGAGGATGCGCACGTCCTTGCGGCCGAGCAGGTCGTAGACCGGCTGCACCGAGCCCGCGAGCGTGTTCTCGATCGGAAGGACGCCGAAGCGAGCCCGCCGCTCGACGACCGCGTCGCAGACGTCGTCGAAGGAGGCGACTGCGACGCGCGGCGTGTTCTCGCCCCGCAATGCGATGGCCGCCTCTTCCGAGAACGCGCCCGGCACCCCTTGATAGACGACGTCGTCCATGCCTCCCTGTTCTACTCGGCCGACGCCTCGGTGTCTTCGCGTACCTTCCGCGAGCCTGCATCACTCGACACACTGATGGGTCGTCGGCTCGCAGCGCTTGGACCCGCACTGCGAATCGGCGGTGCAACGAACGCAGGCGCCCTCCAGGCAATGCCGATCGTCGCCGAGGATGCAGTCGAAATCGTCGCGGCACTCGACGCACGCCCGAGAGGTCGGGCTGCAGTGTCTTCGCTCGCTGCTTTCGCAGCTCTCGCTGTTGCAGACGCAGTAGCTCCTGGTCGTGTCACAGATCGGCATCGAGCCGCTGCAGGTGCCCGCGTCCGCGCCGCAGCGACGGCGACAGCTGCGGGTCAACGGGTCGCAGACCTCGCTCGAGTCGCAGTCGGTCGACACCCCGCACTCGACACACCTGTGGGACGCGAGGTCGCAGCGGTGGAGGTCGCCGCTCTTGCAGTGGTCATCCTCGAGGCACGGAACGCATGAGCCGCTCGAGAGATCGCAGTGCAATGTCGTGAACGGGCAATCTGCGTCGCGCGTGCATCCGCCGCTGCTCCCGTCCGGGCCGCCTCCGGTGTCGCCGGTGTCGCTCACCGAAGCGTCGGTCGTCTCCGATGCAGCGTCCTCGACTGGATCGGCCGAGAAGCGGAGCTCGCCGTCGCACGCGCCGAGCGCCGGCACGAGCAACAGCGCGAGGAGAGCGAGCTTCACGCCTCGATCGTACCGTGGCGACGACGCAAACAGGCTCACAGCCGGAGCCTCACACCGAGCACCACGACGCCGCGGGCGCGCGGAATCGTCGCGACGGTCTCGGAACCGATGATCACGCGGGTCTCGCCGAGTGCCAGCTCGACCCCTGCCGCCCCGAACACGGCCACGCGATCGAACCAATACGCCGCGTCGAACAGCAAGTCCCCCCCGCCGATGAAACGGCTCTGCGTCTCGCGCGTGCCATCGCGCGCGAAGCGGGAGACGGAGTGGCGTACAACGAGCGCATCGACGCCAATGCCCAGGTCGAGCGACCGGATGCGCGCCGCGTGGACCACCACGCCCGCGGTGACCCTGGCGGCCGACGTCGGTGCTTCGTCGCTCGGGAGATCGAGATCGCCGAAACGCACTCCGCCGCCGAGCCGGAACGTCACGAGCTCGGGCAGGACCAGGCGAGCCGCGAGCTCACCGCCGGCCGCGTGTGCCGTGCCGAGAAACCCGAAGGTCCCGAGCGCCGCAGCGTCGAGCTCCACGTGCGTCCGCGCGCCTTCCTTCGGCTTGACCCTCGGCGGAGGGGGCGTCGGCCGATCTTCGGTGAGCGGGGGAGGGGCGACGACCGGCGGCGGAGGACCTGGCGCCGGCTCGTCCGTGGGTAGCATCGTCGCGATCGCCAGCCCGGCCGAACGGCCTCGTTCGCCCGGCGCGTCCGCAGCGGTGAAGGTCAGCTCGCGATCGGCCCACTTCGGCTCGCGGAGCACGCGAAGGTGGAGGTGTGCATGCGCGCCCGCTTCGGGCCAGGTGACGAAGACGACCGCGTCGGCGTGCGCTTTGGAGCCAGCCTTCACCGCTTGCTCGTCGCTCGGCGGCGTGGCCACCTCTTGCACGACCACCGTCGAGGTTCCCAGCGCCATGCGTGTCGCGCTCACCATGGACTGCGTGGTCGGACTCTGTGCGTCCGACGACAAGACCAGGATGACGACCACGACGGGGGAAGCCATGGGAGGGACCACTGTAAGTCGCCGTCGCCTGCGGACGGCTCGAATTCTCGTACCCGAACGAACCTTGGGGCAGGCGCCTGCTTTCCGTCGTTCCAAGGTACGATCCGAGCGTGGCAGAGGCAGCGCACGTCCGACCGACCCTCCGGCTGGTCCGTCCAGGGGCGGAACCCCCGGCGCCTGCGCCGGCCCGCCCGTCGCTCGACGACGCCGAGATCCTCGCCGCCATCCGCCGCGGCGACCCCTCCGCAGCCGTTGCGCTCCACGATCGCGTGCGTCCTTCGATCGACCGCACCATCGTGCGCCTTCTCGGTCGCCGCGGGGACTCGCACGAGGACCTCGCGCAGATCTCGATGATCGCGTTGGTCGGGTCGATCGATCGCTTTCGGGGCGACTGCTCGCTCGACACTTGGACCGCGCGGGTGACCGCGCACACGGTGTTCAAGGACCTCCGTCGACGGAAGCTCGAGCGAAAGATCTTCGACTGCGACGCCGAGCCCGACGTTCCCTCGCGCCGGGGTCCACACGACGAAGTGAGCGACCGCAGCACGCTCGCCCGCATCCGTCGGCATCTGGAAGCCATGGATCCGGCCAAGGCGTGGACGGTGGTGTTGCACGACGTCGAGGGTTACGACCTTCGCGAGATCGCCGAGATCACCGAGGTCTCTGTCGCAGCCGCGCAGACCCGGTTGGTGCGTGGACGCCGTGACCTGCACGAGCGCCTCCAGGCCGACCCGGAGCTCGCCGACATGATCGCATCACGCGGGAGGCGCACATGATCGATCGTCCGCTGGCCCGCGTGGCCACCGACCGCCTCGCCGAATCGGAGCCGGACGTCGGCGTCCCTTCGCCCGAGCACCGCTCGCGCGCCATCGACGTGATTGCTCAGGCGATCGTCGCCAACGCACGTGCGCGTCGCCGCCGCCGGATTGCGTGGGGCGCGATGGCCGTCGCCGCGTCGATCGGGCTCGTCGTCTCTGCGCGCGCGGTGGGTTTCGGTCGCGCGACCGGCGTCGTCGCACATGGCGGCGGCGGCGTCACCGTCTCGCACGGCGGCACCACCGGGCCGCTGCACGACGGGACCGAGCTCGCCCGTGGCGATCGCATCCACGTCGAGAAGGGTGCGACCGCGTCGCTCGCGTTGTCGACCGGAACGCGCGTCGAGGTCGAGGGCGGGAGCGATCTCACGCTCGTCTCCAAGGACGGCGACCAGGTGTTCGGTGTCGAGTCCGGCGCGACCCGGTTCGTCGTGGCCAAGCTGCCCACCGGCAAACGCTTCGTCGTTCGCACCGCAGACGTCGAGGTGGAGGTGCGCGGCACCGTGTTCCGCGTGGGCTACGGCGAGCCTCCGTGCGCGGGCACTTCCACGCGCGTCCGGGTGACCGAGGGCCTCGTGGTCGTGCGCCAGCCCGGGCAGGAGTTCCTCGTGCCTGCGGGCTCGAGCTGGCCTGCGGGATGCGACGCGCCCGCGAGCGATGCGCCCCAGGCCGTGCCCGCTCCGGCGCCCCTGCCGACCGCCCCTGCCACGGCCGCGCACCCTTCGGCGAAGACGCCCTTGCCGGCGTCGACCGCGACGGTGGCCACGGTCCTGCCCAAGACGCCGGCTTCCGATCTCGCCGAGCAGAACGACCTGTTCGCCGAGGCCACGACCAAGAAGCGCAACGGCGACCGCGCCGGTGCCGTCGCGTCGTACGAACGGTTCCTCGCGCGGTGGCCGGGCAGCGCGCTCGCCGAGACGGCCGCGATCGAGCGCATGCGCCTGCTCGACGGTACGAGCAAGCGCGATGCCGCCAAGGCGTATCTCGTGCGGTGGCCCGGCGGCTCGGCCCGCGTCGAGGCCGAGAACATCCTCGCGAAGTAGCGCCAGTAGTGGACAGCGAGGTCCGCAAGGCGCGCGGGCCCCGCAGACTCCGCGCATGCTCGCGCGAACGCCGCGTCTGCATGTGTTCTGTTGCCGGTGCGTCATGACGTCGCGCGACAGCTGACGTCGCTGCGGTTTCCCGCTTGCCCGCTGGTGGCGTTCCGAGGTGACGCGCAACTCCTGCGGAACGCGCCGAAGCCCAGCCGCGAGCTGGTATGCACGTTGCTCAGGCAAGGCCGTCATGGAAGCGACGCTAGCCGCCTGGACCAGGTACCTCGCAGGCTTTCCAACCGACAGCAACGTCCGTGACGCGATCGCCGCGTCGTGGGAGCGCTCACGAGCAGCGCAGGTCGATCCGCGTCCCCGACTCGAGGTCCCGCGCCGTGTCGACCACCTCGAGCTCGCCGTGCGCAAGGCGCAGAATGCAGCGTTGCTCGACGTTGCGACCCCTCACCTGGAGTGGATCTCCGCGTACCTCGGCGCACGGCGACATGTCGCGTACCTCGTCGACGCCGAGGGCATCGTGCTGTTCTCGATCGGCACGCCGGAGTTGCTTCGCGCGCTCCCGCTCTCGCCAGGCCACGATTGGAGCGAGGCGGCCATGGGCACCAACGGCGCCGGCACGGCGCTCGCGACCGGCAGCCCCGTCGCGGTGAACGGCCCCGAGCACTTCATCGAGCGTTGGCACGACTGCACCGGCACTGGCGCGCCGATTCGCGGCCCCGACGGGCACGTCCTCGGCGCCATCGACGTCAAGACCACCGACACTGGATCGCCCGATCCCGAGCGGCTCGCGGTCGTGTCGCACGTCGCGTGGACGATCGAACGCGAGCTGGTCACGATGATGCTCCGCGATCGTCTGCACTCGCACGATCGTCTGCGGCGGGTGATCGAGGCCGCGGTGCGGCACCTCCCGAACGCGATCCTGGTCGCTTCCGTCGATCGCACGTTCCTCTGTGCGAGCCGCGGCGCCGAGATGCTGCTCGACGCCGAGGGCGTGGGGATCGATCTGCACGGCATCTCGGTGGCGACGGCCGACGGCGGCCGTCTGACGCTGGATTCGATCGTCGAGCGTTCGCGCCACGGGGAGCACCTCGACGTCGAGGGGCCATGTTTGTGCGGTGACCAGCCCTGCGCGCTCTCGATTTGTGCGACCCCACTCTGGGATGGCGCACACATCGGCGGGGTGATCGTCACCTTTGCCACGAAGGACGAAGAATCCGCCTCCGGGTGCTGCAGCGGACCCTGCAGCTGTCGGGGCAACGCCTGACCCGACGGGACCTGCCCCTTGTGGCAGGTCCGCTCCGCCTCTACGACGCGGCCCATGTCCGAGGACCGCCTGCAGAAGATCCTCGCGCGCGGAGGCCTCGCCTCCCGCCGCGCGGCGGAGCAGCTCATTCGCGACGGCAAGGTCCGTGTGAACGGGGTTGTCGTCACCGAGCTCGGCAGCAAGGCCGATCCCCGCAAGGACAAGATCGAGGTCGAGGGCAAACGGATCGTCGCCGAGCCGCTGATGTACTTCGCGCTCCACAAGCCGCGCGGGTTCGTCACGACCATGAGCGACCCCGAGGGCCGCCCGACCATTCGCGACCTGCTCAAGCCGCACGGCATCGCGGCCCGCGTGTTCCCGGTCGGTCGCCTCGACTTCAACACCAGCGGCATCATCCTGGTGACCAACGACGGCGAGTTCGCCGACGGCCTGCTCCACCCGCGCCGCGCGGTGCCCAAGACCTACGTGGTCAAGGTGCAGGGGCTGATGGAGCCCAAGGACCTCGACAAGTGGCGCGAAGGGGTGCAGCTCGAGGACGGCAAGACGCTCGCCGCCGAGGCCTTCTTCCTTCGCCACGAAGGCGACAAGACGTGGTTCCAGATCACCATCCGTGAGGGCCGAAACCAGCAGATCCGTCGCATGGGCGAGGCTACCGGCTTCCGCGTCATGCGCCTCGCGCGCATCGCCTTCGCCGGCATCACCAGCGAGGACATCAAGCCCGGGGACCTGCGGCCTCTCGGCTACGACGAGCTCGTCGAGCTGAAGAAGGACTTCGGCGTGCCGAAGAAGCCCGGCATCGCCCGCGAGCCCATCCCTGGTTACGAACGAAAGCCCCGCGCCGGCGTCGTCGCGCGGCGCATCGCCTGGAAGGGGCGCGAGGACCGTCGCGAGCAAGCCGACGATGACATGCGTGGCGACCTCCGCGCAGCCCGCGGCGTCGAAACCCGCAGCGCTCCTCGCGACACGCGCTCGGCTCCCCGCGAAGACACCCGCTCCGCGCCGCGCAAGGACACCCGTTCCGCGCCGCGCAAGGACACCCGCTCCGCGCCGCGCAAGGACACCCGCTCCGCACCTCGCGACGACACCCGCTCCGCACCGCGGAAGGACACGCGTTCGGCGCCGCGCGAAGACAACCGGCCGGCGAAGAACCCGCGTGGCGAGCCGAAGCGTGGTGGACGTCGCGCCGCGCGCACGACGACTTCGCGCTCCCGGTAGCACCAAGGCATCCCGGAGCGCCCGGTCCGAGGCCGTCCCCGACGGCTTCCAGTGTATAGGCCTCCATGTCCGAACGCGTTCGGTGGCTCGACGGAGACGATCACCGGGCCTCACGCTGCGCGTGCTGTGGCGACACGCGGGAGAACGTCGAGCTCCTCCAAGCCGCACACTGGCTCGAGGGCCGTCCAGCGCTCACGCTCGTTCGCTGCGGGGGCTGCCAATCGGCGTTCTTCGTCGAGGAAGACGCGCACGCGGACTACCCGACGCACTCGCTCGACGACCCGAACTTCACGCTTCTGCTCCATCACTACATCGAGTTGGTATCGGGCCTCTCGTGGAAGCTCCGGCTGCTCGAGCAGATGCCCTTTGGCCGATTCCGTTCAGTCCTCGAGCTGGGATGCAACGTCGGCGTCGCGCTCGACTACTGCGCGACCGCTTGGAACGCGGATGTGGTCGGCCTCGAGCCCTCTTCGTACGGGGAAGGCGGCCGCAAGCTGCTCGGGCTTCCGATCCTCCAATCCAAGCTCGAGGACTGCGAGGAGATTCGTGGCCGGAAGTTCGACTTCGTCTTCGCCACGGAGGTCATCGAGCACATCGCCAAGCCGGTCGACGTCCTGACGGACATTCGCCAGAGGCTCGCCCCTGGGGGCGTGATGCTCCTCACCGTGCCGACCGCAGAGAACGTCCGGCGTGATGCCGAGCCCGGAGAGCTGTATGCGACGCTTTCCGCGGGCGCGCATTACTTCGTCCCCTCGGAGCGCGCCATTCGCGAGATGGTCCACGCTGCGGGGTTTCCCCACGTCCAGCGCTGGCGATACGGCAACAGTCAGGTCGTCGTGGCCTCGCTCGTCCAAATGCAAATCCCCGCGCTCCCTGGCTACGACGAAAGGGCCTGCCGGTACTTCGAGCACCGATTGAAGAAACCCGAGAGCGACGCGCGGGTGCGCCTCGCTCACCAGATCGACTTGTACGAGTCGAGCCTGGCGATCGGGCGCACCGCGGGGCTCGACGCGCTCGGCGCACACATCGATCGCGATTTGATCTCGCAGTTCGGTCTGCACGTGGACGACTTCGAGGCACTCGACGCCGCGCTCTCGTCGACGAAGAACATCTTCGACTTCGGTCGGATCACTCCGTACGGACTTCCGAAGTACCTCCGCGGACGGGCGAACCACGAGGACGACCCGTATTTCCACGCGCTCTGCGCGCTGGTTTGTGTGCACGGTCTTCGGGTCGACTACCAGAACCTGTACGTCTATCACCAGCGACTGCGCTGGGCGCTCGACGCTCTTGCCGGCGAAGTGCCCACCAGGCGGGCCACAGAGGTACTCGCCGCCGTCATGCGCGAACTGAGTCAGGTCCCGGAGCTGCGCGAGATGCTCATCGAGCCTCCGGCTTCGCGAAAAGGCACCGGTCTCGGTCTTCGAAAACGACTGTGGGCGCTCGCCAACCGGTTCGTGGGCAACCGCACTCGGTAGAGTGAGACGCGCCGCCCCAGGCCGCGGGTACACACCCCCATGCTCACGGGTTCGCGCAACGCGAGCTCAGGCCCAAACACAACGCACGAGGCCCGACTCCTGGATTCGCTCGTCGGCCGTCACCAGCGGTGCGTCGTAGGCTCGCGCGGTGGCCACGATGAAACGATCGGCCGGATCGCCGTGATCCCAGCTGAGCCGAGACGCGTCGATCGCGATGCGAGGCAGGAGATGGAGCAGCTCGACGCGCGGATCCTCGGCGAGCGCGTCGTCGACCCATGCCTCGTAGGCTCGATCCAACTTCAACTTGCGCGCCTCGACCTTCATCGCCAGCTCCCAGACGGAGATGGCCGGAACGCCGATTCGATCGGCCTTGTCGATCGCACGCGCCGCCCGCTTCCCCAACTTGGCCGGCGTCGAGAGCCACCACAGCCAGGCGTGCGTATCGAGTACGATCACCGCTCGGCATCCCAGACGACGTCGACCGGAGTGAGCAAGTCCTCCTCGTGCAACACGCTGCCGAGCAACTTCCGCTTGGAGCCCAGGGGTACGACGCGCGCCACCGGCCGGCCGCGCTTCGTCACCACGAAGCTGCGCCCCCGCGCCTCGACCTCGTCGAGGAGGCCGAGGCACTTGGCCTTGAACTCGCCGGCCGGGATCTGCTTCTCCTTCGGGTTTGGGCTCATGGTCATGAGTTTAGCGGTCGTGACCATGACAAGCAACGAGAGCACGTTCACGCGACTCTTCCGCGCGCTCGCCAGAGCCGCCGACGCGAAGTCCGTCAAGCGCTGAAGATCTGTCGGAAAATCCCCCGGACTGAAGTCCGGGGCACCGACTGCAAGACGAAGCCCTTCGGGCTGGCGGAGTTACGTGTCGACGACGACCTCGTTGTCGGCAAGCGTTGCTTCGTTCTGCT
>Ga0208492_1000149_pt1 | contig 72729 bp, 63 predicted proteins | sample Subbioar_CSW14AB_FD_184820 | JGI IMG/M metagenome (GOLD analysis project Ga0208492, IMG submission 184820) | Serpentinite rock and fluid subsurface biosphere microbial communities from McLaughlin Reserve, California, USA - CR12Mar_CSW14AB (SPAdes) | ecosystem: Environmental > Terrestrial > Deep... | reverse complement strand
GCCCGGTGCAGATACTAATGATACCAACTATATCTTTTTAAGGTTTGTAGTTGATTTCTTACCCAAAGGATTGGTGGGATTATTGATCGCCATAATCTTTCTGGCAGCATGGGGGTCTATAGCAGCCGCGTTGAACTCATTGGCTTCTTGTACCATGATTGACTTTCACCAACGATTACAAGGAATTCAAACAAACAATACAGATCCTGATCAATGTGCAAAAGAATATACACAATCGAAATATTATACGCTAGCATGGGGTATCTTTTGTGTGATCACCGCTCAGTTTGCATCCGGTATGGGAAGTTTGATTGAAGCTGTAAATGTTTTAGGATCACTTTTCTACGGAGTGATCTTAGGTATTTTCTTGGTGGCATTTTATATGAAAAAAGTACAAGCAAATGCAGTGTTTACGGCAGCGGTTATTGGAGAGTTGATTGTGATAGGATTCTTCTTATTGGATCGTTATAATATCATTGGACTTGGCTTCCTATGGCTGAATGTAGTAGGAGCTTTAGCAGTGGTTTTATTGAGTTTTGTTTTCCAATTGTTTCAACGAAGGGTTGTTCAGTAAGGATTTCATTTGCTGGATAGCTGTTTTATTCAATTCTAATAAATGTTGTTGCTGTGTTAACCCATTTCTGATCAAGAGTGCATTGATACTTTCCAGATTACTGAGAATGATGAGTTGCTCTAACGTAGCCTGGTCTCGTATATTTCCGGTATGATTTTCTTTCCATTGTTTTGCTGTCATCCCAAATACAGCCATATTAATGACTTCCGCTTCTGATGCATATACCATTGCTATTTGCTATTTGCTCAGAGTAGGAGGTATTAACACGTCTACAATAGCATCTGTATGAATTTTATGGTTGATTTTGGCTACTGTTCTATGGATATTCCATTCTAGCTGATGGGTAGTTGATTCCAGCTCTTTTAATCTTTGGACTTCCTTAATCAGGTATAACTTGAATTCTGCACTGATCCATGAGGCGAATTCAAATGCAATGTCCTTGTGCGCAAAAGTACCACCTGAATTTCCCGCTTTTACAACGATGCCTTTTGCATTGACTAGGGTTTTCCATTTTAATGGGGATAGTATGAAGCTGTTACTGCCAGCTTCCTTCAGTAAGGGGTCGATTTCGACCCCTTTGAAATCGGATTATGCAATAGTTCCCAGATCCCTAGAAACTCAATGGTAGACTTGGTTCGCATCCAGTTTTTGATGATATCCTTCGGCTCAGACGGATTTTTATACCTTGCTATATCGGTTAATGATATAAAATCGATAGTGCCATTCTTGAGTAATTCGATTCGCTTGTCTTTCACGATGATGATTTGCTTCTTGGATGCCATATTCGTAGTTTGAAATGGTAAAACTAATGGCACCTATCCAGCCATACAATACGTATAAATACCTGATTTATGGAAAAATCAGTAACATCGTAGCATGAGCAATCGATTTACCGTTACACCTTGGGCGAAGCATGCCGCTGTTTACGAGGTGAATATCAGGCAGTACACTCCGGAAGGAACTTTTCGTGCATTCATGGAACATCTGCCGAGATTAAAAGAAATGGGTATTGATATTCTTTGGTTCATGCCTATTACTCCTATCAGTGTAGAGAAACGTCAAGGGACTCTGGGGAGTTATTATGCTTGTAGCAGCTATACCGATATCAATCCGGAGTTTGGAACAGCAAAAGATTTTAAAGAACTGGTCGATCAAGTGCATGCATTGGATATGAAATTGATCATTGACTGGGTCGCTAATCATACTGGAGCAGATCATCATTGGACCCAAACCCATCCTGAATGGTTTATTAGAGACGCAGAAGGAAACTTTACAGAACGAAATGGGTGGAAAGATGTGATCGATTTGAATTTTGACAACCATGACATGCGATCTGCTTTAGTCAACGCAATGCAGTATTGGATCACTGAATTTAATATCGATGGGTTTCGTTGTGATATGGCACACCTTGTTCCACTTGATTTTTGGGTACATGCAAGAACACAATGTGATACTATAAAACCTTGCTTCTGGTTGGCAGAATGCGAAGTCGTAGAATACCACAATGCATTTGATGCCACTTATGCATGGTGGTGGATGCATGAGTCGGAGAAGTTTATGAAAGGAGAACATGGTTTACATGAAGTAAGAGAAGTGTTACATGCTTATTCACAGTATCCATCCGGGGCGATCAAACTTTTCTTTACCAGCAATCATGATGAAAATAGTTGGAATGGAACCGAGTATGAAAAATATGGCATAGCAGCAAAAGCATGGGCAGTATTTACATGTACTTGGCAGGGAATGCCTTTGGTGTATAGCGGACAAGAAAATCCGAATTTGAAACGGCTTGCTTTTTTTGATAAAGATCAAATAGAGTGGAAAGAAACACCTGTGCTTCATACATTCTACCAGCAACTTTTACAGTACCGAAAAAAATCATCAGCTATTTTAGAAGGCGAGACATTCATTCTTCCTGCTGAACAAAATTTTATCATGGCTTATTTCAGGAAAAGAAATGATGAAACAATATTGGTATTATTAAATCTCTCTGATAAAGAAAGAGCTACAATAGAAGTAGAGCATCAATGGTTGTCCGGAAATTTCATAAACCTATTTTCTTCTTTAGGGTATACCTTTTCAACAAAAGAACATTTTGAATTAATGCCGGGAGATCATCTGGTATACATTAAAAAGAGGCAGTCTCAGAAGTAAAATAAGAACCTTGGGGTCGTTTAAGGGCTTGTAGTTCACGGCTTATGGTCAATGGCTAATGGTCCATAGTAAAAGAGACAGGAAGTCCCAAGAGTAAAATAAATATCCTGAGATTCGTTTACGTTTGAATGAAAAGAGGCTGTATCATTCCGTTGATACAGCCTCTTTTTTATAGGTTCTTCTTGTTTCATTATTCTTTTGCCAGTGTAAGCGGATAAGTATAGTTTCCTTCAAATCCGGGATAAATACCTTCAAGACGAATAACACCACTGCCTTTCAGTGAAGCAATGATTTCCTGAAACTCTTCCAGATTTTTTACTTCACGTCCGTTCACTCCAGTGATTACAAATCCGTCTTGCATTCTGCTCTTACTTAATAAGCCGTTACCTACCTTTCTAACCCTTACACCACCTTTGATATCATTCGCTGCAGCCAGACTTTTGTCAATATTTTCCAGCTCACCACCGATTTGCTCCATGATAGAAGTGGATTTAACAATATCAGTTGTACCAACTTTGTTTTTCAGTGTAATACTTACAGTGTTTTCTTTTCCACCGCGTTTATAGGCTAAAGTAATTTTATCACCCGGTTTGTATAAAGCGACTTGTTCTTGTAATTCTGGTCCACTGGTTACAGGGTTGCCATTTACTTTAGTCACAATATCTCCTTTTTTCAATCCGGCAGCTGCAGCAGCACCTCCTTCAGGAACCCCGGTAATGTATACACCTTCACCTTCTTTTATCGCAACGCCAATTTCCTTTTCCAATTCACGTTTCTGGTCATCAGAAAGGTTCTCGTTCGGATAGTTTATACCAATATAAGCACGCTGAACAGTTCCAAACTTCACAATATCAGTTACAATCTTTTTTACAATGTTCACAGGAATTGCATAAGAATATCCAGCATAAGAACCGGTAGGAGAGGCAATCGCAGAGTTGATACCAATCAATTCTCCAGAAGTATTGATCAATGCACCACCGCTGTTGCCGCTATTCACAGCAGCATCTGTTTGTATAAATGATTCCACAGGACTTTGGCTCTGACGACTATTAATGCCTATAGATCTTGACTTAGCACTTACAATTCCTGCAGTAACTGTTGCATCCAAATTCAAAGGATAACCAATTGCCAATACCCACTGTCCGAGCTTCACCTCATCACTATTGCCATAAACCAAATAAGGCAAGGATTTACCTTCAATTTTGATGACAGCAATATCGCTACTGGGATCTGTCCCTATGACAGTGCCTTTGTATGATTTTTTATTCGCTAATGTAACATTGATCTCATCAGCTCCATCTACTACGTGATTATTGGTGATGATATACCCATCTTCCGTGATCAATACACCACTACCGCTGGCACGCTGCTCAGGAATCACACGTGGTCCGCCAAAGAAATCACCAAAATCATCACCAAACATATCGGCAAAAGGATTCCGTTGGCGATTGCTCACCTGACGTGCTTTTGTTTTTGTTTTGATATGCACCACTGCAGGTGTTGCAGAAGTAGCAGCAGGCGTAAAGTCGACCGCCGAACCAGTGTTGTTGTTTTTATCAAAAAATCCGGCGTAGTTCACAGGAAGCTTTCCTTCTTCCTGTATTCCTGCACGCTGATAATCATTGTACTTACTAAAGCCCCAAACACTAAGGACAGCGGTGGTGGCGCTGATGGCAACCACGGCTAAAATGTTCTTGAGATTCATATGCATGGTCTTTTATAATTTTAATCTGATCAAAAAATATGCCTTTCCGATAACAAATAAAACAAAGCTGTTTAAATGACAGTTCACCACTGACAGTATTTAACAAATGTTTTACGGCAATTCTCGTAGATCGGGGAAAGCTTGTTGAAATTCGCTTAAAGTTACGATAATCAGAACGTAAGAAAATGACTTTGGATAAACGGAAAGAGGCTGTTAATATAAGGCATATGGCCCCTCTGGTTCTTACAAAGATTTCAAAAAAGCCATGGTATCTTCACCATCCGCATAATCCATCAAACTAGGGAATTGTGCTTGCCCAAATGGAACATGTCCTTTCCCAACGATACATTGTATATCCTGATGATCGCTCAGTTCTTTTTCCAACTGCTTTTTATCGCTATAAAATCTGTAGTGAACTTGGCTGACTGGAGAAAAAGGAGAAATGTTCTCGGTGATTATGATGGAATCATTGTTCATGTAATATTTATTCCCCATGATCAGTAATGCCAAATGGTAATCATAATTATGCTTGTATTTATGATAGTCCATAAGATAGGCGTACTTCTTTAAAGTATCCAGTAGAGGAATGAAATCATATCCTTCAGGTACATGTAATTGGGTAATATTTCTACAGCCCAGTCCAAAGTATAATTGAATATCATCAGCCAATGATTCGAGTTCCTTTTCTGTTTCCGTTCCATCAAGAATGGCCACAGAAGTTCTGTTTCTACGGATGATATTCGGGTATTTGCCAAAATAATAGTCGAAATAGCGTCCGGAATTATTGGACCCGGTGGCGATGTAGGCATCACAGCCCTTGAGTTGTTCTGCAAAAGAAACCTGATTTTGAATCGTATTCTCCCACTCGTAGAGCTTTTTGATCAGGTGTTTGATCAAGAATTCATCTTTGGATGAAGTCTTGATGGTCATGGAGTGTCCGGATAAAAAAACCGAAAGAAAATCATGAAATCCCACCAACGGGATATTCCCGGCCATAACAATACCTACATTTTTGGAATTTGTCAGATCATTTGGGATGTCATATTGTTGAGCCCAATCCAGCAATAATTCGGGTTGAAGGAATCGGGTGGCGATTTGGGTTACGGCTTTTTCGATGAATTCAGGAATAAACCAGGCATTTTCACGATAGGCACGGTCTTGTACAGACAACCACTCCTCTTCTTTGTTCAACATATATTCCCCCAATCGGGCCAGTAACTGAATTCGTTCTTGTAAAATCATTTGTCAACCGTATTTTTGGAACAGCAAATGTAAAATCACTAACCCAACAAACCATTTTTAATATGGCGATCAAAATAACTGAAGAGTGTATCAACTGCGGAGCCTGCGAGCCCGAATGTCCCAATAATGCTATCTACGAGGGCGGTGTTGAATGGGCGATTGCTGATGGAACCACCATTAAAGGATCTTTTACCCTGATGGATGGTAGCGTCGTAGACGCTGATCAGCATTTCGAACCCATCAGCGTTGATACTTATTACATTACACCTAACAAGTGTACAGAATGTCAGGGTTTTCATGAAGAACCCCAGTGTGCGGCAGTTTGTCCGGTAGACTGTTGTGTACCCGATGAAATGTACCAGGAAACAGTGGAAGAGCTATTGGCGAAGAAAGAGAAAATGCACATCTAATGCACAATAGTATGTGCTAAACTTTTCGCTGAAATGCTTGCATTTACTGGAAAAAGTGAATAGCTTAGAGTTATCAATTATTGTTGTACTTAATACTACGACAACTAGTAACGGCGGGTGATATTTCCCGTCAACGTGAGGTGAAGAGACGGGTAGTTTCTTCACCTTTTTTATTTGCTGATGTCTGATGTCTGATTAAATTTTTTCCCCTAGATCAGACATCCTACATCCTACATCAGACATTCTTCCTCTTATCTTTGTCCCATAACCTTATCAATATGAAGAAAAAACTGGCATTGGTTACGGGTGGACTGAGTGGGGAAGCACAAATCAGTTATAAAAGTGCTATAACAGTTGGGAATAATTTGGATAGAGACTTATTTGACGTCTATAAAATTGATATCAATCCGCAAGGTTGGTGGTATGAAAATGGAAAAGGGGAAAAGTCGAAAGTGAATCGGGATGATTTCTCCATTACGGATGAGGGGCAAACCATTCATTTTGATGTGGTATTGCTTTGTATACACGGAACACCGGGAGAAGATGGAAAATTACAGGGCTATTTTGATATGCTGAAACTGCCCTATACCAGTTGTGATGCTGCAACTTCAGCACTTACTTTTAATAAAAGATATACAGTAGCCGTGGCTGCTTTTGGGGGTGTACATGTTGCTAAATCGATGCACTTGTTCAAACACACACCGGTAGCCACTTCACAAATATTAGCTGAGCTCAGATTACCGGTATTTGTAAAACCCAATAACGGAGGAAGCAGTATTGGAATGAGTAAAGTGAATAAGTCGGATGAGTTGGCAGCAGCACTGGAAAAAGCATTCAAAGAAGATGATCAAGTATTGGTAGAAGAATTTATTAGTGGCAGAGAGTTTACAATCGGAGTATTTAAGTCAAATGGACATATTCAGGTATTGCCCATTACAGAGATTGAAACAAAAAATGAATTCTTTGATTTTGAGGCGAAATACCAAGGCAAAAGCATCGAAACAACCCCCGCTGCTATTGATGAAGAGATGAAAACGCAATTGGAAGCAGCTGCGAAACGGGTGTATGAAGTGCTTAATTGCAGAGGTGTGGTGCGGATCGATTTTATTTATAATACAACAACTCGTCAACCCTACATGTTGGAAGTGAATACGGTGCCCGGACAAAGTGAAGCCAGTGTTATTCCGCAACAGGTGAGAGCGATGGGAATGTCTTTGAAAGATTTTTATTCAGCAGTAGTAGCGGAAGCACTTCGTTAAAATTTTAAAAATCAGATACTATTCAGAAAGGCGACTGAGAGGAATCTGTATCTTGTTTCATCAAGCCAAATACACATGAAGGAATTCATTCAGAAAATAACAGCAAAGCCCCTATGGGTGAATATCCTGGCAGGATTAGGAATTGTTCTGATATTAATTGTCTTATTCTTTTCTCTTCTGGGCTGGATTACCAACTACGGTAAAGTAACCACTGTGCCTTCTGTTACCGGACAAGAAGTAACCGCTGCCATTCAGGTTTTGGAACAAGCCGGATTTGAAGTGGAGATACAAGATTCTGTATACGTTGATAGTTTACCCAAACTTGCAGTTGTTCGTCAAACCCCTGAAGCAGATGCAGCAGTAAAATCTGGACGTACCATTTATCTCACAGTGAATCGCCAAGTGTCACCTCAGGTAGAAATGCCGAGCCTGATTGGTTATTCTGTTAAAAGTGCGGAACTGTATTTACAAAGTCTGCAATTGAAAATGGGTACGATTACCTATAAACCTGATATCGCACGTAATTCTGTATTAGAGCAGTTGTATAATGGGCTTCCTATAAAAGCCGGTGATAAGGTTCCGTTAGGTGCTACCATCAGTTTTGTATTGGGTAGTGGATTGGGCGGTAATGAAATGGATGTGCCCAATCTCATTGGTATGACACTCGAAGAAGCGCGTTCTTATCTATCCACATTGAGTATTAATACCGGTGCCATAGTAGGAGTTGGGGCGATCAAAGATTCTGCTAATGCCTTTGTTATCAGACAGTCGCCCGATTATTTATCAGAACTACTTGATCAGTCAGGTAATAGAGTGCCTAACAAAATACGTCAGGGACAAATCATGGATCTATACATTAGTAGTATAGCACCTATTAGAGATACAGGAAGAATCATTCCCCCCAATCAATACTAATCAATTCATATTCCAATGATACAAACAATTACAGTGCAAGAACTCAAGTCTAAAATAGACAATGGCGAATCAATACATCTGGTTGATGTACGCGAACCTCATGAGCATGCCGAGTTCAATATTGGGGGCACTTTATTACCTCTTGGTAAAGTACAAACCATGCAAGTAGATGATATTGAAGACTTGAAAAATGAAACAGTCTATGTTTATTGCAGAAGCGGTAATAGAAGCGGACAAGCCTGTTTGATTCTTGGTACCATGGGCTTCACCAATGTGATCAATGTTGCCGGTGGAATGTTAGCTTGGCAAGAAGCGAATAAATAAGAAATAAGAAACAAAAAACAGGAAATAAGAAACAGAAATAAGAAATCAGAAAGTGAGCGTGAACCACCTCTACCACTTGATTTCTTGTTTCCTGTTTCTTACTTGTTTCTTGTTTTTTATTTCTTATTCCTCTGCTATCACAGTCTTATATTCACCGCAATCATAAAGTTTCTTCCCGCCATCGGATAAAAGCCGTTATCGGTATACTGTGTACCTCCACTGATATAAGTATAGCTATAACCATTGGGTTCATAGAGCGTATTGAAGACGTTGTTAACCTGTCCAATTACCTGTAGCGATTTAAAAGTCTTATTGGAAAAGTTATAGATGATGCGAAAATCTTGTGTGCTAAATCCATTCAATACACTTCTGTCAAGTCCACTATTGTCCATGTATTGTTTGCCAACATATTTACCCATCAGACCCAATTCCCATTGTTTTGCCGGGAAGAAAAGTAGTTGAGTCCCTGCTACAACTGCGGGTGAAAAAGCAATATCTGTATTTTTTCTGTCTACAGAATTTTGTCCGTTCGTGTCGTAGTTGTCAAAGTATTCTGTAAATGCTTTTATTTTATTTCTACTCAAAGCAAGATTACCACCTGCAGTGATCCAAGAAGTCGGTTTCCAGCTTGCTTGCAATTCAATTCCCAGTCTATAGCTTTTAGGAACATTAAAACGCGTATAGGCACCTACATCATTAATCTGTCCGGTTAATACCAACTGATTGATGTAGTTCATATAATACATGTTCGCGCCGAATTGAATATTACTTTTCTTGTAATCAAATCCCCATTCTAGATCCTGCAATTTTTCAGATCTTGGTTGATTGGTGGCACTCACTTCAAAATCATCTCTATTCGGCTCTTTTTGTCCGATCGCATAACTGATATAAGCCTGCATATGATTCTTACGATAAGTGAAGCCTAGTTTCGGATTGAAGAAATTAAAACTCCGATCCACCAATAATGTTGGATTTCCTTGGAAACCATTCATGCGATGGGATACATTTCTATATTGAACGTCGATGAATCCGAAAAAGTGAGTACCTAGACGCTGTTGCCATTTAGCAAATAGATTCACATCTTTTTTTGTAGCAGGGTGTATATAATATCGGTATCCCGCCGGTGCAGTACCCCTTTGAAGCCAAGGGAGGGTGCCATAATGATCACCGGTATAGGTACTCCATCCACCACCTAATGTCAACTCATTTCCTGCTTTTCTATATTGCAGAGAAGCATTCTGTCCATAGAAATAATTGTTGAGCCAGCGTTGACGTACAAGATCCGTGCTGGTAACGGACGGACTCACATTCGGCAATCCATAATCTGAAAATTCCTCATCACTTTTGTATTCTTCATAATATCCATAGCCTCTGGTGAGAAATGCAGCGGTTTGCAAAGACCAGTCGTTGTTGAAAGCATGGTTGAAGAATAGCTGATAGTGGGTTTGTGTATAGTTGTCTGTTTGATTATCGTACGGACTATCCGATTTTTCTGTTCCCGCCGGATTAAAAGTACGGTTATTAACAAGCGTTGTTTTATCAATACCATACCATGCTTGGTATGTTTTTTCTTTACCTGAAAAGACATTGAATCGGAGAGATGATGATTTGTTCAACCAGGCGCCGCTGATGTAAAAAGAGCGAAGATCACTGGAAGCCCTGTCAACATAACCGTCACTTTGTATGCTGCTAATACGTGCATCAAGGGTGAAATGTTTGTTGATTAACCCGGTTCCCGTACGTAAAGTGTGTTTGCGGGTATTGAAAGAGCCGAAACTGTTGTTCAATTCTGTGTAAGCTTTTTCATTGAATTCATTGGTAGAGAGATTGATGGTAGCACCAAAAGCGGCTGCTCCATTGGAGGATGTACCGACACCTCGCTGAATTTGAATGCTGTTAACAGAGGAACTGAAATCGGGGAGATTTACAAAAAAAGCACCCATACTTTCTGCATCATTATATGGGATCCCATTCAATGTAATATTGATTCTAGTTGCATCTGTTCCTCGAATACGAATACCTGTATACCCAACCCCATTTCCTGCGTCTGCATTTACTACTACAGAAGGTGTTTGGTTAAGTAGAAAAGGAATGTCTTGTCCAAGATTGTTTTTAACGATGTCTTCTTTAGCCAAATTGGTCTTTGCAAATGGAGCTTTATCAGTTGCACGAATGGATCTCACTTCCAACGGCTGTAAAAAAAGCGAGCCGGGTTCAAGTTCAATGATCAGTTCTTTACCAATTGAGTTTTTGTTGACTTGGATGGACTGATCGCGATAACCAAGACTCATGATTTTCAAGTAGCTATTTTCCGTGCCGGTCCATTTCAGGTTAAATTGACCATAGTCATCGGTAACCACTTGTAGGTTGTTTAATTGAACCACAACTCCACTTATGGGCTGTTGGGTACTGCGGTCTATGACTTTACCGCGTAAAGAAAGGGTGTTTTGCCCGAATGCGAGCAGGATTAGGAATGTCAGCGACATTGTTCCCAAAAACTTTTTCATTTGAAATGATTTAAAAAGTTAATAATGGGAACAGGGAAACAGCTAATGGAGAGGTACGACCAAAAATGTACGCCTTCCCTTCGCAGGAATTACCCTGTTCAGGTTCAACGGGTATTATCTCAGCCTTCCCAATTAGATCGGGAAAGCACCCCGAGGAATGATCTGCTGCAAAGCTATGAAATAGCTAAATTGCTGCCAACTGTAACTTTATCGACCAATAACCGTTACGCACAAAACACTCGTATGAAACGATTTTTATTTTTTATACTCTTTTTAGCCAGCGCTTTGTGGGGGGCTGCACAGGTAGAGAAAAACCTGGTGTATGATGGTAATGCAGAAGTAAGAAAACACCAAGGATTTACTGCTATTGAGGTATCCAGTGCTATTGATCTGTACCTGTCTCAAGGTACGGAGGAAGCTGTAGCGGTAAGTGCCAGCGAAGATGAAATACTGAAACGTATCCGAACAGAAATGCGCGGTACCGTATTACGTATTTATTTCGATGGGAAAGGATTAAACTGGCGCAAATGGAATAATCACAAGATGAAAGCGTATGTAACATTCAAGTCTATTACCGGCGTAGAAGCATCCGGGGCTTGTAATGTGAAGGTATCCGGCAAGATCAAAGCTGATCAGTTGCGTATTCAAATGTCTGGAGCCAGCGATTTCAAAGGAGAGGTGGAAGGAGAGAATTTAAAATTAGAAGCCTCCGGCGCATCTAGAATTCAGGTAACTGGTGCGGTAGCCAAATTGAATATTGATGCCAATGGCGCCAGTGATATCCGTTGTTATGATTTGAACAGTGATTATTGTAAGATTGATGCATCCGGTGCTTCTGTTGCAAGAATCAGTGTGAATAAAGAATTGAGTGCCCAAGCCAGTGGTGCTAGCTCCATTTACTACAAGGGCGAAGGCTTAATACGAGATATTAATACAAGTGGTAGTTCTTCGATCAAGCGAAGAACCAGCGATTAGATCAATTATTATTTGGAGGAGAAACTACCAGCCCGTACCTTTGCAACCCAAACATCGCGAGGTAGAGCAGCGGTAGCTCGTCGGGCTCATAACCCGAAGGTCGGAGGTTCGATCCCTTCCCTCGCAACAGAATAAATATCAAAGGCCTCGATATGAGGCCTTTGATATTTAAGAAGGGTTTTTAAAATCCCAGAAAATCAGAAAGATTTTCTTTTCGGCTAGAGGCTACTCTGGATACTGAATAACTACTTGGACAGGTGGTCGTTTATTTGTCTCCTGTTGTTTTATTCTCTTTTGAGTTTCCTTTGCCCTTAAGCCGGATTTACTAATCCTTTAAATAATTAGTATATGAAATCAGGTTTCGTCAACATATTTGGTAAACCCAATGCCGGCAAAAGCACTTTATTGAATGCTTTGATAGGGGAGAAAATGGCCATTGTATCCCCAAGGGTTCAAACCACGCGTCATCGTATCAAGGCATTTTTGAATAAACCGGGCGAGTATCAGATCATCTTTTCCGATACGCCGGGTATCATTGACCCCAAGTACAAACTCCACCAACGGATGATGGATTCAGTAAAAGGGGCTTTGGAAGATGCAGACTTGGCTTTATTGATGGTAGATGCCAACGACGATTTTCAAGAATGTGATGCGATCTTTTCTTCACTTCGGTTAAAAGTGCCGGCTTTACTTGTCTTAAATAAGATCGATAAGGCTGCCAATGGAAAGATTGCTGAAGCAGAGGCTTTCTTTACAACTAAACCCTATTGTAAGCAACTCATCAAAATATCGGCCCTTCAGAAAGTGCATCTTCAGAAATTGTTAGATGCCATTCTGACATTATTGCCAGAAGCCGTTCCTTTCTATAGTGAAGATGATCTGAGCGATCTGCCTACCAAGTTTTTTGTTGGTGAAATGATCAGAGAGAAGATCTATGAATTGTTTGGCGACGAGATACCCTATCATACAGCAGTAATGGTGAATGAATTCAAGGAAAAGGAAACCTTGGTTAAGATACAGGCAGATATCATTGTACAAAGAGAAAGTCAAAAGGCAATCATCATCGGTGATAAAGGCAAGATGATCAGGGAAGTAGGAACCTTGGCAAGAAAAGATATCGAGGGTTTTATTGGGCGAAAAGTGTTTCTAGAATTGTTTATTAAAGTTCGTCCTAAATGGCGCGATAATGAAATGCAGCTAAATGAATATGGATATCAATAATATGATTATCAGTTAATTAGAATATTTAAATCAATTTAAAATATGGGATATACAGTAGCAATTGTGGGTAGACCAAATGTGGGGAAGAGTACATTCTTCAATCGTTTATTAGAAAAAAGAAAAGCCATTGTAGATGATATCAGTGGTGTTACCCGCGACCGTCAGTATGGGATCGCCGACTGGAATGGTAAAGTATTCAACCTAATTGATACCGGTGGTTTTGTGCCCAATACCGAAGATATTTTTGAAAAAGAGATCCGCAAACAGGTAAAAATTGCCATAGATGAGGCCAATGCCATCATTTTTATGGTGGATGTAGCAACAGGTATTACCGATCTGGATGAGTCGATGGCGGATATGTTGCGTAGAACCACGAAGCCTGTTTACGTAGTTGTAAACAAGGTCGATAACGGGACTCGTGAGTTAGAAGCTACTGAATTTTATAGTTTAGGTTTCGCTCATAACTTCTTCATTAGCAGTATTTCAGGTAGTGGAACAGGAGAGTTGATGGATGCGATTGCTGCTGGAATATCCGATGTCGATTCAGCAGAAGTATTAGAAGAAGATCAACTTCCTAAGTTCGCCATCATCGGTCAACCCAATGTCGGAAAATCATCATTGTTGAATGCATTAATTGGAGAGGAGCGCACAATCGTAAGTGATATTGCCGGTACAACCAGGGATACCATTCATACCCACTACAAATTGTTCCAAAAGGAGTTTATCTTGATAGATACTGCCGGTATTCGAAAGAAAAGTAAAGAAAAGGACGACCTCGAGTTTTATTCCATCATCAGGGCCATTAAGGCAATGGATGAGGCGGATGTATGTCTACTTGTGCTCGATGCGGATAAAGGAATTACTGCCCAAGATGTTACAATTTTTAGCTTGGCTACCCGTAAAGGGAAGGGGATAGTGGTATTGGTAAACAAGTGGGATCTCATTGAAAAAGAGAGAAATACAGCTCGTGATTATGAAAAAACTTTAAAGTCTAAAATCGCTCCTTTTACAGATGTGCCGGTATTGTTTATCTCAGTGAAGGATAAAACCCGCATCTTCAAAGCCATCGAAATGGCTTTGGAAGTATATGATAATAAGAAGCGCAAGATTCCAACTTCACAACTGAATGATGTGATGTTAAAAGCGGTTCAGGCATACCATGCACCGGTAGTGAGAGGTAATACTGTAAAAATTAAATATGTGACACAATTACCGACCGTGGTACCTTCTTTTGCCTTTTTTACGAACTATCCCGATGATATTAAGATGCCTTATCGTAATTATTTGGAGAATCAACTCCGTTCCAGCTTTAATTTCAAAGGAGTGCCGGTGAGAATATTCTTCAGGAAAAAGTAAAAAACTGTGTTAAAAATTTGTAAAAGCAAAAACGACCGTTATCTTTGCGCCCAAACAAAAAAACTCAAAAAACAAGTACAATGAAAAAAGTATTCGCAATTTTAGCTATTGCAGCTTTCGTTACTGCATGTAATTCAGGTGAAAACAAAGAAGCTACAACTGATTCAACTGCAACTGAAACTGTAGCTCCTGCTGCAACTGATTCAACTGCAACTACAGATTCTTCTGCTGCTGCTACATCTGATTCTTCAGCTGCTGCTCCAGCTGCTCACTAGTAGTATTTGTTTTTTAGACAATATTACTTCTTGCAAGAAGCTTTCCGCCTAAGGCGGAATAAAAAGTCTCCCGCCTCTGGTGGGAGATTTTTTTTGCGACAGTTTGTACCAGTCACACTCTTTTATCCTTCATGGCACCAATATTGACTTATTTTTGCCGACTTAGCTTCCATGAACCGGTGTTGGTTTATGTGACATTATGACTTAAGATTGATTCATTATTTATGTTGAAAGAGAAACTTTTTTTTAGAGCGGAAGACGAGACTGATTTCATGCCCATTATCCCCATCAATGAAACAGATGGTGAATTTGACAAGGATACCGTGATTCCTGAAACCCTGCCCATTCTTCCATTGCGTAATACCGTTTTATTCCCGGGTGTTGTTTTGCCAATAACTGTAGGTAGAGATAAGAGTATCAAAGCGGTGAATGAAGCCTATAAATCGGATAAATTGATTGGCGTGGTTGCCCAGAAAGATGCCAATATCGAAGATCCAGAACCCAAAGACCTTTGTGCCATTGGTACCATTGCAAAAATCATTAAGCTGATCAAGATGCCGGATGGTGGCACTACCATCATCATTCAAGGTAAAAAACGATTTGAACTGCTTAAAATGGATTCCGAAGACCCTTATTTCAGGGCTTCTATTCGGATGCTGGCAGATGATGAACTGCCTTCTCATGAAGATTTTGATGCCATTGTAAGCAGTATCAAAGACTTGGCTACACAAATCATCCAGTTATCACCCAACTTACCAACCGAAGCATCCATTATTCTCAAGAATATCGAAAACCCTTCTTTTCTGATCAACTTTGTAAGCAGTAACCTGAATAGTGAACTGGCAGAAAAACAAGGTTTATTAGAGATCAATGATATTCATGAACGTGCGGAAAAACTGATTCATATCCTTCAACGTGAGCTTCAATTTGCTGAGTTGAAGGATAAAGTGACCAATAAAACACGTACCGAAATAGATAAACAGCAAAGAGATTATTTTCTTCAACAGCAACTCAAAAGTATCAAAGAAGAGCTGGGTGGCGATACCAATGAACGTGAGATCGCTGAGATGAAGAAAAAAGCCGAGGGCAAAAAATGGCCAGATGCTGCTAAAACCCTTTTTAAATCAGGTATCGAAAAACTAGAGCGTATGCATCCCAGTACCCCCGACTATTCGGTGGTATATAATCACCTTGACCTGATGCTGGACCTACCCTGGAATGAACATACCGATGATAATTATGATCTGAAAAATGCTCAGAAAGTGCTGGATATTGATCATTACGGTATGACCAAGATCAAAAGCCGTATTCTCGAATACCTCGCCGTTCTCAAGCTAAAAGGTGACATGAAAAGCCCAATACTTTGCTTTTTAGGTCCCCCGGGTATTGGTAAAACTTCTTTGGGACGCTCCATTGCACATGCTATTGGGAGAAAATATGTTCGATTGAGTTTGGGAGGTATGCATGATGAGAGTGAGATTCGTGGTCACAGGAAAACCTATATCGGTGCCATGCCGGGTCGTATTTTGCAGAATATCCGCAAATGTAAGTCCTCCAACCCGGTCATGATTTTGGATGAAATCGATAAGATCGGTAATGATTTTCGTGGAGACCCTTCCTCCGCATTACTGGAAGTATTGGATCCGGAACAGAACAATACTTTCTACGATAACTATTTGGAACTGGAATATGATCTGAGCAAAGTATTGTTCATCGCAACAGCCAATAACCTTCAAAATATTCAGCCGGCGCTACGCGACCGTCTGGAAATTATTGACCTGAGTGGATATGCAGTTGAGGAAAAAGTAGAGATCGCTAAACGTCACCTACTGCCTAAACAAAAAGAAGCCCATGGATTGGCGAAAGTAAATATCAAGATCAATGATAAAGTATTGGAGAAAGTCATTGAGAACTATACCCGTGAAAGTGGGGTAAGAGAACTCGACAGACAGCTCGCGGCATTGATGCGTTACCAGGCGAAAGAACTGGCTATAAAAAACAAAGTAAAATCTACCCTTACTTTACAGGATGTAGAAAAGATACTCGGACAGGCCAGATACAGCAATGAGATTTATAAAACCGCCAATATGCCGGGTGTAGCAGTTGGTTTGGCTTGGACTTATGTGGGTGGAGATATTTTATTCATAGAAACCATTCTTGGAGAAGGAAAAGGGGAACTCAAACTTACCGGTAACTTAGGGAATGTCATGAAAGAAAGTGCCAGCACCGCACTCAGCTATTTACAGGCGAATGCACGGAAATACGGAATTGATCCGGAAGAGTTTTCTAAAAAAGCCATCCATATTCACGTACCCGAAGGGGCAGTTCCGAAAGATGGTCCAAGCGCCGGTATCACCATGCTCACTTCATTGGCCTCAGCCTTTACCGGCAGAAAAGTGAAGCCTTATTTGGCCATGACCGGTGAGATCACACTTCGTGGACAGGTATTGCCGGTAGGTGGAATCAAGGAAAAAGTACTGGCGGCAAAAAGATCAGGCTTAAAAGAGATTATACTTTGCTGGCAGAACGAAAAAGATGTAAAAGAAATTGAGGGCGACTACATCAAAGGTGTGGAATTCCATTATGTTAAAACCATGCAACAGGTGGTAGATACAGCATTGGTATGACATTAAAATTGATAGCTGTCTGAACTTTTCAAAGGCAGTCTTGTTATTATAACATCAACATTTTCTTCATGTTGGTTGTTTTAAGGGTTAAGATCCCCCATCTCCATGGGGGATTTCATTTTTAAACACCTATTCCTTCTCGCAATAATTTCTATCGCAACCATACATATTGTAGATTTGAATACAGTGGTATACAGGATTTTTATTTTATGGACTTTATCAGTGTATGCGATCTCTGCAGGTGGTCAAACCCTGGGAGGTAATGCTGTTTTTGGCTTTCTCAAACAAGCCAATACTGCACAACTTGCTGCTTTGGGCGGCATCAATATTACTTCGGGCGGTAAAGATGTTGGGATGAGCTTTCACAATCCGGCATTATTAAGAAAAGAAATGCACCGTCAGGTCAATACTTCTTTTAACGCATTTATAGCCGGAATCAGTAATTATAGTATCAGTGCGGGGTATCATTTAGAAGAAGCGAAAACCAGTATTGGCTGGGGGATCAATTATTTGAATTATGGAAGCATAGATCAAACGGATGCTGCAGGGAATATCATAGGACGATTCAATCCCCGCGACTATGTGGTACAGGTAATGGCTTCCAGGAATCATAAAGAAAAATGGTGGTATGGGGCTACGATTAAATTTATTCATTCGGGGTATGGTCAATTTCGTTCTTCAGGATTGGCTATGGATATTGGATTGAATTATCATGACCCGGATAAAGGATTACAGGCAGGTATAACCGTAAAAAATATCGGTACACAATTGAATACTTATGATGGTAGCGGTCGGAAGGAAGAACTGCCTTTTGATTTACAGGCAGGTATCACCAAGAAATTACAGAATGCACCAGTTCAGTTTTCATTGACACTTCATGAGCTGCATCGGTTTAATAATTTTTATAACGACACACTCTTTAGGGCAGGAGAGGGAGAAGATGATTTCAATAAAAGAAATACGCTGCAAAAAATCTTTAATCATATTGTGTTGGGTGCACAATTCTTTCCTGATGAAAAAATTGAAATCAGTACCGGATATCATTTTCAACGCAGACAGGAACTGAACGGCTTTAATATTACCAATGGCTTGAATGGCTTTTCTGCAGGGGCAGGAATTCTTTTACCCAAATTACAGGTGCGGTATGCTACCGGCTTTTATCAACGTCAAATGTTTCACCAATTTTCCTTGAACTTTAATTTGAAAGGGGAGAATCTCTAAATGTATTGTTCAGTTAATAGCTGTTGATACAGATAAATATATTGTCCTACATGAAATCCATCCATCAAAGCATGGTGCACATGAATCGATAAAGGCATCAGCTTTCTACCATTCACTTCCGTCATTTTTCCAAAAGAAATTTTCGGACAGGAATCTTTGAACGTAAAGCTTCTGGCATGAGATAAACTGGTGAAATTGATCCAAGGGATGGATGAATAATGGATCACATTTTCGCCTGAAACAGCAGGGATCAAACCGGTACTGTTTCTTACTTCTTCTATTATCCTTTGAGCAGATGTAGCGAAAGATGTAAAGTCGGGATGATAATCCATATAAGAAAAACCAAAAGTGCCGTCAGGTCTATTGATCGTAGGGGATGCATTTACAACATCATAGTGATATACATTTCCCTCAACAATTCGGTATCTGAATGGCTCAATTTGATTGGCCGCTTTTAATGATTGATACAGATAATACAAGAAAAAGGAATAGTTATTGGCTTTAGCAAAAGCGTATGCTTCCGTACAATCAACCTGTACCGTAATACCAAAAAAAGGCTCTTCAAATTGGCTAAAGAAACGAAACTGATCTTTACGATTCCAGGTCTCAATATCAAGTAATGTTCTCATGATTACAGGAAAGATAAGACGTCTTTGATCGTCTCTACTTGTCTAAAGTTGGGATGTTTGATATCTCCATCCACTGTTTCATGTGCCCAAGTGGTATGATAAGGGATATGTACTGCATAACCATTCAATGCCAATACCGGAATTATATCAGATTTCAATGAATTACCCAGCATCATAAATGATTCAGATGGAATATCCAGATGCTTGATCAATTTTTGATAATCTGCTTCCTTTTTTTCAGACATGATCTCAATGTGATGGAAATAATGTGATAAGCCTGATTTGATCAGTTTTCTTTCCTGATCCAATAAATCTCCCTTTGTAGCTACCACCAATTTATATTTCCCTTTGAGTGCATCTAATACTTCCTCTACACCGTCTAATAAAACGATGGGTTTATCCAACAATTCTTTTCCTAATTGAATACATTTTTCAATGATGTCAACCGGTACTGTTTTGTTGGATACTTCTAGTGCTGTTTCAATCATGCTCAACATAAATCCTTTCACACCATAACCATACAAACTGATATTCTTGATTTCAGTATGCAATAGTTCACGCGCAACAGAATGATGCGGCAAATAATCTTCTAATAGTTCACAAAAACGATCTTCGGTTTCTCTAAAATAGGGTTCATTTACCCATAAAGTATCATCTGCGTCAAAGGCAATTACTTTCAATGAATTCATATCGATTCTCTTTCAACTATTTTCCTCCACCCGGTTTTTTAGGCAGAACAGCTTTTGGTTTTTCTGCCGGTGGGGGTGGGGTATTTCCTTTTGTATCTTTTTTCTCCGGTGTTTTGGGCGTGGCGGGTTTTATGTCTGATTCTGCACCAATATCTTCCAATTTGATATTCTGTGGAATCTCATAATCTTGAGAATTACCGGTACCTACATCTTCACCTTCTCCACCCAAGATCGGTGTAGAGTCATTGAGATAATCAATCACAATATCGTTGCTCATTACATCCGGTTTCACAAAAGTGGCGCTCTTGTCAATACCGCAATTAGGATCAGCCGCCGCTTTTGCAAAGAAATAAGCCCATATCGGCATGGCAGCGCGGCCCCCTTGTCCGTTGGCACTCTCTTTATTGAAATGGATAAAACGATCATCTGCACCTACCCAAGCACCTCCCATCAACTGAGGAGTGTAGCCCATAAACCAACCATCACTATTTTCATTGGTGGTGCCCGTCTTACCTGCATTCTCAACACCTGGCATACCATAACCCCAGATACCCCGACCCGTACCCACTTGAACAGTTCCCTGCATCATCTTCACCACAGAATAAGCGGTTACTTCACTGATCACTTCTTTTCTTTTGGGTGTAAATGTGGCTAGTACATTTCCATTTCTATCTTCAATTCTGGTGATATACATGGGTTTAACATTAAATCCTCTGCCGGGGAACATGCTGAAACCTTGCATCATTTCAAACAATGAAATTTCACAAGAGCCCAATGCGATGGAGGGGTAGGGTTCAATTTTTGTTTTGAAATCACAACGCTGTAAGAAGTCGACCAGTCTTTTCGCACCATTATTACCTTCACTGTCTAATTGTTTCATGATATATGCCGATGCACAGTTTCTGGAAAAAGCAAGTGCCGAAGCCATGGGCATCGCGCCACCCTGACAAGACCTACTCGTTGCAGGTACCAAGCCATACTGACCAAAACTTTGTTGCTCATCGTAAACAGTTGTGTTGGGTGTAAATCCTGCTTCCTCAATCGCTAAACTATACAACAAAGGTTTCATGGTAGAACCTACTTGACGTTTGGTATTAAAATTAACGTGGTCATACTTGAATGATTTGAATCCAATACCACCCACCCAAGCTTTGATCTCACCGGTTAAAGGATCCATCACCATAAAACCTGCTTGTAACATTTGTCTGTGATAACGGATCGAATCGTAGGGTGTCATCGTTGTGTCCGTCTCTCGATTGCTGTTGTAAGCAAACACGCGCATCGGAGTTTTTTCAAAGAATGTTTTTCTGATATCTTCTGCACTCAAACCTTCTCTGTCTAAGTTCTTCCAGCGATCACTTTGTTTCATGGCTGTTTCCAATACATTCTCATATCCTTTCCAAATACTTCCGTTTCGGATATTCGCTTGTGTATTGAAAAGCTTTTGCATATAGTTCATATGCTTGGCAACTGCTTCTTCGGCATATTGTTGCATCCTAGGATTGATGGTGGTATAAATTTTCAAACCATCACGATACAGATTATAATTATCACCATTGCTTTTTTTGTTTTCCTTACACCATTTCTTCATTTCCTCACCCAATATCATTCTGAAGTAGGGACCAAGACCTGCTGTTTCATCCAATTTTTTGTAGTTCAGTTCAATCGGTTTTCTTTTCAGGATAGTGGCTTCTACTTCGGTCAGGTATTCATTACGAACCATTTGGTTGATCACGGTATTTCTTCTATCCAACGCCAGCTTCGGGTTTCGTCTGGGATTATAGATTGTAGCACCTTTCAGCATACCGATCAAAACAGCCGACTCTTCAATATTCAATCGATCAGGTTCCTTTTGGAAAAATGTTTTAGCGGCATTGCGAATACCAAAAACATTATCACCAAAAGCAACTGTATTCAAATAGATGGTAATGATCTCTTCCTTGGTAAAATTGCGTTCCAGTTTCACCGCAATCACCGATTCTTTTATTTTCTGAATGATGCGAAGAAAAATATTACGGGTGCCCCAGTTATCTGTAAACAAATTTTTGGCTGTTTGCATAGTGATGGTACTCGCGCCACCTTCTCTGCCCAGAAAGATCAAGGCCCTACCCAAGGAACGCGGATCAATACCACTGTGGTCATAAAAACGTTCATCTTCAGTAGCCACCAATGCATTCACCACATGTTTGCTGATGTCTTTGTATTGTACATTGATACGATCTTCGAGATAATATTTTCCCATCAGCGTACCATCTTGTGCATATACCTGACTTGCCAAAGAGGCAGTTGGATTTTCAATATCATTGATGGAGGGCATTCTTCCTAAAAGACCGAAATTGATCATTAGTAGGAATACAATTCCTCCACCCAGTGTCCAGAAAAAAATGCGCCAGAAAATGCGAACAGATTTTGACATAATCAGTAATAAATGGTTACTAATAACAGCTCGTAAAGCTAAAGAAGAGTTGGTGAAGCTCCTCTTTAGGGTCGTTAAAATTTATCAGGTAATATTTTTTGCAGAAATGCTCGATAAGCACCCGCATCTTTTTTAGTTTGAAGTATCCTTAAATTGGCCGGACTGATAATCAAAAAGCCATATTTGTCGGCACTCAACCAAGGTAGGATACGGTTAGCCGCTAAAGGCTTCACAACATCTGTATAACTCACCGCCTCACTGGCATCTTTGAATGGACCGATCAATAAAAACTGGATTTCAGGAACCACCGGTTGTGTGGTGATGCTCAATCTGCGATTGAAATATCTTTCCTGATTAAACCTATTGAAGGCATTTCTGGCTTCACCTACAAACATGCCGTCTACTTTATTGAGCACAACCACTGCATATTGGGTGTCGGTAGCAATAAACTCATAATCCAGTTCAATGGATTGTACCGGAGATTGTACTGCATTGGTAATATTCACACCCGGTGGTTGTTTCAAATTTTTGATGGCTGGTACAGATGCGGAACTATCTTTTCGCTGTGGAGTTGTAGAAATCACATTGGCGGGTCCGGTTAGATCAACAGAACGTGTAACTGTTTCCACGGGTCTTTCAATATTCAGTTCAGACAAATAGCTTTCAATCTCACTTCTTCTTTTGATTACATCAATCATTGTATTGGCTTTTTCAGCCAGTGGGGATGTCGGGAAATTATTGATGAGTTGTTCCAATCTATTCACTGCAGTACTATCCTTACGCTCTTTCACATAATAGATAGACTCGATGTACAAGAGTTGTGGTGTCCAAGCAGAACTACTCAGGGATTGCTCAGCCTGTTTTTTGGCTTTGATGGCATCATCGAATTTTCCTTCAATAAAGAGGTTGTAAATATTGGCATATAATTTTTCTTTCGGATCCTGTTGTTGATTACTGATTGTATTGCCATACAAAAACTTACTATCTGCATATTGGCGATTGAATACCTGGGATAATGAGTCAGCTGCTTTCAGGTTATTGGTTTTGCGATAACACTGCATTAGCAAAAAACTGGTTTCTTCAGCCTCAGCTGATTGAGGGAATCTTCTCAATAATTCTTCATACACTTCAATGGCTGAAGCATAATCATATAATTGTTGTTGAAAAATATTGCCATTATCCAATAAAGCACGAATAATAATGGTATTCGAGAGTTCCATTTGTTCCTGTGTCAGCGGAATGGCATTCATCAGAGATTCCAGGCTAAGTTCTTCTTTTTTGGGATCGGCTTTTCCATCCTGTGCTACTGAAGCCTGTGTTTGTTGTGTGGTAATAATTTTATCAAGGGCTGATTGTCTTCTCCAGTTATCTACATTCGGTCTATTGCCCCATCTTTTACCAAACTCACTAAAGCCTCGACTTTTTAAGTTGCTATTCAGGAAATAAAAATCTGCATTGTTCGTCCCAAATAGATCGCCGGTGTTTTTAGAATCAGCCACAAGATCTGCTCCGAAAGAAGGCTCTTCTGTTTCTTTGATGCCTCTTTCTTTCCTGATTTGTCTGAGTAGTTTTTTGAGAAAATCTGTTCGGGCATTTTCAGGCAAGGTTGCTATCTTTTGAACACTATCTTCCCGATGAATATTTTCTTCATTGATGCTGATGAGTTGTAGTGCAGGTTTACGTGTTTCGATTCTTGCTTGCTCATCATCCGGTAAAAGTCTGGCTTCAACGCTGTCGTAAAAACGAAAAGATTGACTATATGATTTTCGATCATAATTCAAATCACCCAATAACAAAAAGCTTTTCTGTTTTTGAATGGGGTTATCACTACTGTACGCAACACTTTTCAGTAACCATTGTTGTGCGGCAGGATAAGCTTTTCTGCTCAGTTCCAATTTAGCGGCAGCATAGTAAATGATGTCACGATACACATCATACTTATCTTTTTTTGCCATTTTCAATAACTCATTCAGATTTTCCTGAAGGGCATTGTCTTTTTCTCCGGTAGCCAATGCTGCAATATTCAATCTTGCATACACTTCCATAAACGGATCTTGTGCATTTCGAATGGCTTCAGTGAAATTTTTGATGGCATCAGCATTTCTATTAGCCTTTTCATACAGTTGTGCAGCCAAGTAATAAGTTCTAGCCTTATTCAGTTGGTTATTTCCTTTTTTCAAAGAACGAGTCAAATAAAATGCAGCACTGTCGTAGGCATTGAGTTTATAGAATAGATAAGCACTAGCTTCATCAAGTTCAGGCTGTAGACGGGCTGGGAAAAGCGCATCACTTCTTAGTAATGCAACCAAACCGGAAGCTTCTGCTATTTTATCTTGTTCAATATAGGTACGAACCATCCAGAGAAAACTTTCATTCCTGCTGGGAAGGGTGGTGGTTATTTTCTTCCATAGATTTCTTTTTTCATTGGTAGAAATGGAAAAAACACCTCCGGCATTACTTACATTACTTCCTATGGGCACATCATACCCATCGTCTTTTGGTGCAAATGCATAATTGATGTATTGAAATACATGCAATGCAGAGTCAAAATCTTTTCTGAAGAGATAGGCTTTACCCATCAGCAGATAGAGGTTGTCAACCCAATCACTTCTCAGATCATGCAATAAGATACCAGCAGTACATTTATACAGTACGGTATCAATTTGATCCTGGGCGGTTGTTTCAAGTTCATAATCGTAAAAAGATAGGAGTTGGGTATAATCATCCCGATGCGATTCAGTAGCCCTTTCTACAATCTCATTCATGCGCTGGTTGGCATTGAAATAATAGTTGAAATGGGTAACTGTATTGTTATAGATCCTTTTGGGAAGTGTAAATTTTTTATTGCCCGATTTTTCGGATGGCAAAGTTCGATTCTCATAAGGTTTTTCCTTTTTGAGCTCGATGGTGGTATAAGGCTGTGCAATGCTTTTTCCGGTGAAAAACAGAAAAATCACTGACAAGCATGGTAGTATAGAACGTAAAATCATCCCGGAAAATCTTATTCGCTGGTGTATCTGCATAAAAACACTCTAAAAATACAGTTATTTCCCTTTCGGCGGCTGTGAAAACCCAATTCATCATTACCTTTAACCTGATTTTAGTCTATGGCCAACTCCGATAGTAATAATAATCTCAAACGCATCAGAAATAACTATCGTCTCGTAGTAATGAATGATGATACGTATGAAGAAGTAGTGACTTTCAGATTATCACGCCTCAGTGTATACATCGGGATGAGTACCATATTTGTGTTACTGGTTGGACTCACCATCGCCTTGATCGCCTTTTCGCCTTTAAAATATTATATACCGGGTTATGGAACGAGAGAAAGCAGGGCAGCACTTCAAATGCTGAAAATGAGAACAGATTCTCTTGAGCAAGCCATACGGTATAAAGAACAATATATTGATGGGGTTAAAAAAGTGTTGGCAGGGGATACACCCTCTCAACTAGATACTATTTCCTTGGCCATTCCCAAGACCGATATATCGAGCGAATAATGTCATCTGATCAACGTCCTGATAAAAACTTACTAACCTATGCTTCACTAGCCACACAGCTCATCGTGCTATTGTGTATAACCATATATGGCGGAAAGTGGGCAGATCAATATTTTAGCTTTTCAAAACCTGTATTCATCTGGCTTTTGCCCTTGCTGGCATTGTTGGGTACACTGATCAAACTGATCAGCGATACATCAGGTACATCAAAGAAATGATTATGGGAAAAAAAATCCGACCACTTGTTTTATTTTTTTTGATCATCAATGCACTCACCGTTGTGGGCGATAAACAAATTGCTGCATGGGGCATGCAACAGGATGTATTGATTGTTGCAAATATTCTATTATTCGTGTTTTCCTTGATAGGTTTATTATTGCAATTGAATGCTTCCAAAAATCCCAATCCCAATGCTATTGTGAGAGCTGTAATGGCAGGCATGGGGTTAAAACTAATTGGTTTTGCGGCGGCTTTACTTATTTATTTATCTATCGTAGGAAAAGATAAAAGTGTGTACTCCATCTATGCGGCCCTCGGTTTATACGTAGTGTATACCTGGATGGAAGTTCGTTTATTCTTAAGGCAGAACCCCAAAAAGAATGCCCGTATCTGAACATCCTATGCAGGCATTGTCCTCTTTTCTTCCGGAAGGGAGTTTTGAGGAAGTAGTAGCATATATCAAACAGTATCGTGTACACCTCACTATTACGCGGAAAAGAAAATCGGTACTAGGCGATTATCGCCATGCATTCGCTGGAAAGAACCATCGCATCACTGTTAACGGTGATTTGAATCCTTATGAATTTCTCATTACACTCTTACATGAATTGGCACATCTGCTTACGTTTGAGCAATATCGTAATAGGGTAGAAGCACATGGAAAAGAATGGAAGACCTGTTATGCAAAATTGTTGTTGCACTTTATTCAATTAGGTGTTTTTCCGGAAGATATTGAACAGGCACTACATAATTCGGTGATGAACCCTGCAGCTACCGCGAATGGTGAAACCGCTTTGTTATTGGTTCTTCGTAAGTACAATAAGCAACAAAGGGTTGGCTATGCACATGTGGCTGATATTGCTGAAGGACAACTATTTCAGATGGATAATGGGCGGGTTTTCAGACGAGGTAAGCTAAGAAGAAAAAGATATGAATGTGTAGAAGTGGCAACCGGACTGCGTTATTCATTCAGCGCAGTGATGGAAGTTAAAATGATCTATTCAGAGTCGTAAAAGGCTTTCGGCTATAAGCTAGAAGCTGCACGCCACAAGCCACACGCTACAAGCTTCAAGGTTTTATGATCACTTGCAGCGTGTAGCGTGCAGCTTGCAGCAAAAAAAAGCCCCGGCTTTTCCGGAGCTTTTGAATTTTCAAAGTTTTAATTAAGCAACCGCTTTCTTCACCAGATCAGCAGCTTCGCTGAGTTCGATCGCAGATTGTACTTTCAATCCACTTTCATCGATCAGTTTCTTTGCTTCAACGGCATTGGTACCTTGTAATCTTACGATGATAGGAATTTCAATATTGCCCAATTTGTTATAAGCTTCAATCACCCCGGCAGCAACACGATCACAACGAACGATACCACCAAAGATATTGATCAGAATAGCTTTTACATTCGGATCTTTCATAATGATACGGAATCCGGCTTCTACTGTTTGAGCGTTTGCAGTACCTCCAACGTCCAGGAAGTTGGCCGGCTCACCGCCACTCAACTTGATCATGTCCATGGTAGCCATCGCCAAACCGGCACCGTTTACCATACATCCTACATTACCATCCAGTTTCACAAAGTTCAGGTTGTATTGTCCGGCTTCTACTTCAGTAGGATCTTCTTCTGATACATCGCGTAAAGCAGCAGTATCTGCATGACGCATCAAAGCGTTGTCATCAATATTCATTTTACAGTCTACTGCAATGATCTTTTCATCACTGGTCTTGAACAATGGATTGATCTCTAACATGCCGCAATCCAATCCAACATAGGCATTGTACAGGTTGGTGACAAATTTCACGCAGTTTTTGAAAGCTTCCCCGCTCAGACCCAGGTTGAAAGCGATCTTACGCGCCTGGAAACCTTGTAAACCACCACCCGGGTGAACCCACTCTTTAAAGATTTTATCTGGGGTGTTATGCGCTACTTCTTCAATATCCATACCTCCCTCAGTGCTATACATGATCACGTTCATGCCCTTGGCACGATCAAGCAGGATTGATAGGTAGAATTCTTTTACTGGATTAGGACCGGGATAATACACATCCTGAGCAATCAGGATCTTGTTTACTTTTTTACCGCTTGGACCGGTTTGGATGGTCACCAAGGTACCACCCAGAATATTTTTAGCGATGGTAGCCACATCTTCCACACTCTTAGCCACGGCCACACCACGCTGTTCTGTACCCTCAATTTTACCCTTACCACGTCCGCCGGCATGGATTTGAGCCTTTATAACAGCAAAATTATTACCGGTTTGGGTCTTAATCTGGCGATACGCCTCTTCGGCTGCCATTACTGTGTCTACCGCAATGCCTTCCTGCACCGGTACATTGTATTTTTTCAGCAATTCCTTGGCTTGATATTCGTGAAGATTCATACGGGAAAAATTTTTGCGAAGATAAGAGAATCAGGCATTCAGATTTAAGCCGAAATTTTATTGTTGTAACATTAATTCCCCTAATTTTACGATGCTTACAAAAACTGTAAAAACAAAAAACATTATGAAAAAAGCATTTTTGACCTTGATGAGTGCCGTATTATTGATCGGTCTTTCTTCTTTTACGGGTGAAAACAAAAAAGCACCTATCACACTGAATGTCGTTGCTGATAAGAGCCGTGTTGACTGGATCGGTTCTAAAGCTGGCGACTATCATACCGGTTCTTTCACTGTGAAAAGTGGACAAGTACAGGTAGAGAATGGTAAATTGACAGGTGGTAGTTTCGTAATTGATCTGGCGAACCTGAAAGTAACAGATGGAGCCGGAGACAGATTAGCCGGTCACCTGAAGTCTGCAGACTTTTTTGATGTAGCTAAGTTTAGTGAAGCTACCTACACGATTACAGGTGTAAACTATACCGGAGAAGGTACTTGTGAAATCAATGGTAACCTGAATATCAAAGGCGCTACTGTTGCTGTGAAATTCAATGCAAATATCCGCAGTGCAAGTGAAAAAGGTCTGTTTGGTCAGGCTTATTTCAGTGTAGACAGAACTGCATTAGGTATTTTGTACAATGGTCCTGCTAAAGATGTACAACTGGCGATTCATTTGTTTGCTAAATAATGATCGCAGATATGAATTAAAAGAGGCTGTATCAGATTTTTGATACAGCCTCTTCTTATTTAAAGTGGATCTTTCTTCTACTATGGGTTATGGACCATAAGCCATGAACCATAAGCTACCTACAAATATCTCTCCTCAATCACCCCCTTATGATGCATCAAGTGTCCAAATAGTATAAAAGCAATTGCATTGGCTGAAGTTTCAGTACCGCTTACAATACCTCTATGATTTAATTGTGCTTCTGTAAGTGATTCAATCAGCAGGTTGCTGGATTTTCTTACTGCTAAAAATTCTTGTTTGATGGCATCAAAACTTCTTTTGTTGGCATCCGCATTCACTACATAATCATTTTCTTCAAAAGGAGGGAGTGGAGTAGCATCTTTTCTGGCAATTCTTAATAAACGATAACTAAAGATTCTCTCCGTATCTGTCACATGTTGTAATACTTCCTTCAAAGTCCATTTACCCGGTGCATAAGCATAGTCTGCTTTTGATTCGGGTAAACCCGTATAAAAATTTTCAAGTACTGCGGTTAACTCTTCCAGTAATGCATGTGCATTTTGTGCTTTGGTTTGGTTGATGTATCGCTCAAAAAATGAGTTGTACTCACCGGCTTGTGGTCTACTCATAAATAATTAGTATGACTTATTCTTCTTAACGTTGGTGATCTTGGTTTCTGTAGTCGGCTTATTCGCTTGCTGAATCCATTGTTCCGCAGTCACCATTGCATTGTAAGCATTTACAATACCTCCGGTTCTTGATAATTCAGTGAAAGGCACAATGGTGGCTTTCTCACCCGGACGGAAACAATACGCAGATGATTCAGGAATCAGTACTGATTTTTCGATAATCTGTTTTACTTGAGCAGCAGTTAACTGTGGATAATAGGACCGTATCATAGCTGCTATACCGCTAACAATCGGAGTGGCCATACTGGTACCCTGCTGATTACCGTATTTGTTGCCTCCCGGCATCGTAGAATAAATTTTGACACCCGGTGCAAACAAATCCACTTTCTGTTTGCCATAATTACTAAACTCGGCACTGATACTGCCGCTAATTTTTGGATCGCTACTCGCACCTACTGTAATATAATTGCTGGCCAGTGTATTCCACTGTTGTAACCATGGATTTGGGAACACATCTTTTTCATCAATATTATCGCCATCATTACCGGATGAATGTAATACCAGTACATCTTTCTGCTCTGCATAATGAATGGCACTGTCAACCCAATTCTTTTCAGGGGAGAATGATTTGCCAAAACTCATATTGATGACTTTGGCACCATGATCAACTGCATAACGAATGGCGAGTGCCACATCTTTATCGTATTCATCTCCATCCGGTACCACACGTAACATCATGATGCGAACATTGTCTGCCACACCATCAATACCGATACCGTTGTTTCGCTGAGCGGCGATCAATCCACTTACATGCGTACCGTGATCAGGGTTGGGTCCCATCACATCACCATTGCCATAAAAGCGATCACTTAAACTGTAATAATTATCTCCAATGATCTCTGCACGATAATCACGAGGTGCTTTTTCTTTCGATTCAAAAGCCGTTTTCTTGCCATCAATGTATTCCTCTAATTGAGATAATAAAACAGTATTCTTTTCTTCTGCATCCAATCCAATCATTTTCATACAGGTAAGAAAGCCCAATTTCGCTTCTTTCCCCATTTTGCTGATCGGCTGAAATTTTTCTAGCTTCTCACAAGTATATTCCTCACATCCCATTTCCTGACGTAGGATTTTGTCATGCTTTTTTAATGCCTTGGCTGTTACCTCAACAAATATTAATTCCATTTGCTCCTCGTGACTAAAATTCATCTGGTTCAAAGCTTTTTTCCAGATAAAGAATTGCTCACGCTGTTGCTGTGTCATTTCTTCCGGATTCAGATTTTTATTTGAAAACTGATCCTTCCATCTGTGAAAAACTCTTGAACGTTCGTCGGATGCTTTTTTAATGTTTCTACCGTCTTTATTACCTAAGAAATTCCATCCATACACATCATCTACATATCCATTACCATCATCATCTTTATTATTTCCCGGAATTTCTTTTGGGTTACGCCAAAGTACCGACTTCAGGTCTTCATGGGTAGTATCAATACCTGAGTCAAGTACCGCAACAATGATAGGTTCACTTTTTTTATTGCGCTCTTTTAAAAAATCGTAGGCTTTGTATAAACTGATTCCGTAGAATGAATCTCTATGATAGTCCAGGTGAAACCAGGTCTTAGGAACCTGTTGTGCATGAAGAACCAGCACAGAAAATGGTATGGCTAATAAGCTGAGAATCCCGCGAAGCATCGAATGTATAGTTTAACGATCAGCACAAATTTCCGTAATGATAATGAAAAATTAACCGCTGACACATGATTTAGGAAAATCTTGGCGGGGTAAAAGGGGAGCTCAATCAGTAAGTTTTCTTTTTTTAGTTTTCCTTAACAATTTTAAAGATCAATGGAGATTTATTTCTTCATCAGTTTAGCAGCGCTATGAATACCTCTTTTGAGCTGTTCAGCGATATGGAGTGATCTTTCGATTCTTTTTTCAGATGATTTAACGCGGGTAATTAAATACAAAATACTTCGCTGATTACCCGGGGTTAATTGATCAAACACGTCTTTGGCAATAGGATCTGTTGCAAGTACTTCATTCCATTCTGCCGCTTCTTCAAATTGGAACTGACTCTCATCCTCTTTTAGTTCCATTTGTACTATCATTCCTTTTTTCAGGCTCAATTCTTTTAATACATGCTTACTGATATAAATGAAATACCTTTCTTCTTTTCTGGATTGTAGTGCAACATGCAGACTCGATTTCCCATTGAGGATGCAAATACATCGCTTGATTCCTTTTTTGACAAACTTTTGAGCCATGGATGTACCAATAGCAATAAATGTCAAGCCATTCGATTCCTCAATGATTGCTTTGGTTTTTAATACCATATTTTCTTGACAAAGGTTCTTGATTATTACAATTGATCTTCAGCGAGGTTTAGTACTTATTCAATAATTCTCAAATAAGCTCTCCAAGGTCCTGTCTCATCCCTGTATTGGTGCGAAATGGTTCTGGTGATCTGATAAATATGATTCTGATCATGTACCACCCAGGTAGCCAATAGCTGTTGCAGTGTTACTGTTCCAAAAGCAGGGTGTATAGCAGTTCTTTTAAAATCTTCGGAACTGAGATGGAAGTTTTGAAGGGTGGCTAGATTCTCTTCACGAAGATTGCGAAATGTTTGTAAGAGCTCGGGAAGTAATTTCCCTTTGCTGTCTTCAAATTGAGCAAAGCGATCAAAAGGGGTGAAGGTTTTATGGTCATCATCAGATAAACAAATCTTCATCCTGGGTATCCAGTCTGTTTTCTCTCCATGTATCAGATGCCCTACCACATCATATGGACTCCAACTGTCACCGCCTTCATTGGCATGAAGAAGTGAGTCAGGGATACCATGCAACAGATCCTCCAATACTTGGGGTGTTCTGCTTAATAGGTTGATGGCATCTGATACGGAGATATGCATAGTGGTTTAAGATAAATCAAATTGAATGCCTTGAGCTAAAGGTAATTGTGTACTCCAGTTGATGGTATTGGTTTGACGACGCATATAAGCTTTCCAAGCATCACTACCACTTTCTCTTCCACCACCGGTTTCTTTTTCACCACCAAATGCACCACCGATCTCTGCACCACTTGTACCAATATTTACGTTCGCAATTCCACAATCACTTCCTCCATGAGAAAGGAATTGTTCAGCCTCACGCATATTCAATGTCATGATAGCAGATGAAAGCCCCTGTGGCACACCATTCTGTAAAGCAATGGCCTCATCCAGATCACGGTATTTCATAAGGTATAATATCGGTGCAAATGTTTCATGTTGTACTACGGGAAAATGATTTTCAGCTTCAGCAATACAGGGTTTTACATAACAACCACTTTCATATCCCGCGCCCTCCAATACTCCTGCTTCTACAATGAATTTGCCACCCTGTTGTTTGCAGTCTTCTATCGATTTCAAATACAACTGTACGGCATCTCGATCGATCAATGGACCTACATGATTTTTGGTATTCAATGGATCGCCAATTCTCAATTGTCCATAAGCCTTTACCAATTTCGCTTTAAAAGTTTCATATACTGATTCATGGATGATCAGTCTGCGTGTGGTAGTACATCTTTGTCCGGCAGTACCTACCGCTCCAAATACACAACCGATCAATGCCATATCCAGATCTGCTTCTTTAGAAATGATGATGGCATTATTACCCCCTAGTTCCAGAATCGTTTTTCCTAATCTAGCGGCTACGGTTGCAGCAACGATTTTACCCATTCTGGTAGAACCTGTTGCCGAGATCAATGGAATACGGTTGTCATTGCTCATCCATTCACCTACTTCACGAGCGCCCTGTACCAAGCAATTCACACCTTCCGGTACCTGATTTTTTTTGAAGACGTCTGCAACTATATTTTGCACGGCAATGGCGCAGAGTGGTGTTTTTTCACTGGGCTTCCAGATGGTAGTATTGCCACAGATCCATGCCAGTGCAGCATTCCAGCTCCATACCGCAACAGGAAAGTTAAAGGCCGAAATAATACCGGTGATACCCAAAGGATGCCATTGTTCGTACATGCGGTGCTTGGGTCTTTCACTGTGCATGGTTAAGCCATGTAATTGTCTGGATAATCCCACAGCAAAATCACAGATATCGATCATCTCCTGAACTTCACCGTATCCTTCTTGCAAACTTTTACCCATTTCATAACTCACCAATTTCCCTAATGGCTCTTTATAAGTTCTTAAAGCTTCACCAACCTGACGAACGATTTCGCCCCTTTTGGGTGCCGGCCATTGACGCCAATCTTCAAATGCTTGGGCAGATTGTTGTACGATACGCTGATAAGTAGTTTCATCGGTTGATTGAACGGTGCCAATCAATTTACCATCAACCGGAGAGGAAGAACTTATGACTGTTGCTTTACTATCTATCCATTGGGTTCCGGTAGAAGCGCCGGGATTGACAGACTGAATGCCTAATTGTGCTAAAAAATCCATGCAGGTTAAAATTTGCTGTAAAGGTAATGGATTCAAAAAAGAGCACCTGAAGAGAATAACTGACATAAAAAAAGTATCACTATGTTGAGACCAACTGTGTGATACTTTATTATCTAAAACCCTGCATGAAACGCCTTTCAGCATTTACAGAGTAAAACTATCTTTTTGTTGATTTTTCCTGTCGATTGATAGGTGAGGAGTGGGTCAAAATCGGGGAATGGCTATTTTGTTTTAGAAATTTCCAGTAATTGATCATACACACTGCTGTAGCTGCTTCCAATAGGTATTTCTTTACCGGCGATCCATACTTTGGACTTACTGAATTTTTCAATTTTAGCAATCGGGATAATGAAAGAACGATGTATTCTTACAAAGTCCCGGGGAGGTAATTTTTCTTGGATACTCTTTAATGTCATTAATGTGAGTACGGGATTGGGTTTGATATAGATCTTAATATAGTCGTCTAGCGCTTCAATCAGATCAATATCCTTCAGATTGATCTTCATGATCTCATAATTCACTTTGATGAACAGTGAATTGAGTTGTACTTCCTGGGAGCTAAGAAACTCAATGTATTCTTTGGCTTTATAACAGGCTTTCAAAAAGCGATCATATTCAAAGGGTTTGAGCAGATAATCTACAGCATCCACATTAAAACCTTCTACTGCAAAATCTTTGTATGCAGTGGTAAAAATAACCGGAGGTTTTTCAGATAAACCTTTATAAAACTGAATGCCGGTAATATCGGGCATTTGAATATCGAGAAACAAAAGATCAACGGTATTCGATTGCATGTAAGCAATGGCTTCATCTGTATTGGTAAAAGTCTTTTCCAATTTCAGAAAAGAAATCTTCGCGCAGTATTCCTGAACCAGTTGTAAGGCTAGTGGCTCATCATCTATGGCAATACAATGTATCATGTTGTGATTTCCAATTTTACAATGTAAATGTTGTTTTCAATTGTTGTGCTCAGTTTATGGCGCTCTGGATACATCAGTTCAAGTCTTCTTTTAACATTGTTGATACCAATGCCTGTATTCTCCATAAGATTGTTATCTGTTGCAACAATATTATTGGTGGCTGAAAAATAAATGATATTGTCTTTGGTATCAATAGAGATATCAATTTTTGATACTTCTTTCGTACTCACTCCATACTTGAAAGCATTTTCAACAAATGGAATAAACATCAATGGCGCGATCAGTATTGTATCGATATCGCCCTTGGCGGAAAAATGTAAGGTGACTTTATCTGTTAGTCTTACCTGCTGTAATTCAATAAAGTTATGGATGAAGTCTACTTCATTATTCAAGGGTACCAGATCTCGTTCTGTTTCTGTAAGAATATAACGCATGATTGATGAAAGCTTCATCACAGCGGGAGCTGTTTTTTCACTTCTTACCACTGCCAGGGAATAGATATTATTGAGTGTATTAAAAAAGAAATGTGGGTTGACCTGTGATTTCAGAAACGAAAGCTCAGTATTCAATTTTTCATTTTCTGTTTCTTTTTTGGTTTGCTCTGTCTTTAACCACCGCTGTGTAACCGAGATACAGGTTCCAAAAGCAAATACCAATAGAAATAGTACTGTATTATAGGGGTCTGCAATGGGTCTGACTCTTCGAGGAGCCCTAGTAAGTTTAGGAGTACCTTTAAACTCAGGGTTTCTGATGAACTCATTATTCTGACGAATGAATTCAGGTTCAACAAGAAAATTGGCGATTTCTTTTGGTAAAAACAGAAAGGCTGCTAAACACGCGGCAATGGAAAGAATATACCATCCCCATCTTTTATTGATCAACAATTTGGGTACCAGTACCTGTGTATTGAAATAATAAAATAGAACGATAAAAACATTGTTACAAATGATGGTAGCCAGCATATTATCGCTCATGCTGAATTCTCTCAAACGCGGAAAAAACACCAGATAGGGCACAAAGAAAAAACAAGCCCATGCCACCATATGCGTGAAGACCGTAATTATTTTTTTATCGTTTTTCAAAAGATGAGATTAATGATAGTGTTGATAATTTTAATTGAGTACATGTTTCATCCAAAACAACTGTTGTGGTTGCAATATCTTATTAGCTGGAGCTGGGTTGGCATTTTGAGTACTAGTTGTCCTACTCGCAGGAGGACCACTTCCTGCTGGAACAGCTACCAATCTGGCGCTGAATGATCCAATAGGTGTTACAGGTTTGGGTGGTAGCGGTAGCGATTCTTGTGCGTTTAATTTAAATCCAACGGTAATTTCTTTACCCACTAAATTTTCCACTGCTGCTATCCTTTTAAGTGGAATTTCATACTCAATATAAAGCACATTTCTTTCATCCCATCCGAATGATAACATGATATCAGATGCTCTTCCTGCAAGCTCCATTTCTATATCCTGCAACTGATCTTTAAATCCCTTTTTCTTAAGGAATAACATACTGGCGGCTAAACGTTCAGTAAAGGATTGATTTTGAGCTTGTAAATCCGGAGCAGGCATCTCAGATAATGGATCTTTTTTCACAGGGAATTCTATGTAAGTGGATTCTCTTTTTTTCCCTTTTACATCAATCATTACTTGCATACCGGCTTGAGCAATTCTCTTTTGTACGGATTGATCAATGATATACATAGCTATGTACAACTTTTCCTTGTCATTCTCTGTAGCGAATCGAATACCGGAAAGTTCATGAATATCAAATGATGCAGGATCCCAGTCATCCAGTTCACCATTAGTGGTATGTTTATAAGGTAAAGTGTCACAAGCGTTATTTGCCAGTACATCAGATGCCTCAGTCACACTCAGCAACAGAAAATGTAGAAATATGGTAGTGAATCGAAACATAGGTATTTATTCAAATTTATTTTTCTCAATGAATATAAAAAATGATTATGGGCGAAAAGAGGGTCTTCATCGGTAAAGATTTAATAAGACTCCTTTTCCGATGGGAAATTCCCTGATTTTACATCTTTTATGTATTGTTCAACCGCCTCTTGTATCTGTTCTTGTAAATTCAAATATTGCCTTAAAAAACGAGGTTTGAATGTGTTGTTAATCCCCAGCATATCGTGCATAACCAACACCTGTCCATTGCACCCGGCACCGGCTCCGATACCAATGGTGGGGATAGACAAGGATTGACTGACTTCTGCCGCCAATACTGCGGGTATTTTTTCCAAAACAATTGCATAACAGCCTGCTTCTTCCAATAACTTGGCATCTTTCCTCAACTTTTCAGCTTCTTCATTTTCTTTGGCGCGTACATTATAAGTGCCGAATTTATAAATCGATTGCGGCGTTAATCCGAGATGTCCCATCACCGGAATACCTGCTGAAACAATTCTTTGAATACTTTCCACCACTTCTGAGCCCCCCTCCAGTTTAATGGAATGGGCACCACTTTCTTTCATGATTCGAATAGCAGATGCCAATGCGATATCTGAATTAGATTGGTAAGAGCCAAAGGGCAGATCCACCACTACCAACGATCGGTCGATACCTCTCACCACACATTGTGCATGGTAGATCATTTGTTCCAATGTAATGGGAACTGTGGTTTCATGTCCGGCCATTACATTACTGGCACTATCCCCAACCAGCACTACGTCAATACCGGCTTCATCAAACAAGCGGGCAAAAGAATAATCATAGGCGGTGATCATGGAAACCTTTTCACCTGCAGCTTTCATTTTCAGCAGGGTATTGGTAGTTATTTTTTTGACTTCTTTATGAATAGACATGCATGTATTTTTTAAATCAGATGATAAGCCGGGTACGCTGCAAAGTAGGCAGATTTTAGGATTGCCACAATCTTAAAAAGACGAATTACTGTTGTTGCAAGGTTAATTCAGAGTAGAGGTGTTGAATGAGTCCGTCGGCCAACCCTATTTTAGGTACATAAATCTCATCTGCATCTGCCCAACGCATCACATTGATATAGATCTGTAACGCTGGTACAATTACATCGGCACGATCTTCACGCAATTTGTAAATATTGATTCTGTCTTCCAGCGAAAAGCTTGAAATTTCTTTATAGTAATCTTTCAATAGCTCAATCGGCAAAGGTTTACCGTCTTTTTTCTTACTCAGTGAAAAAACCTTATTGATATTTCCACCGGTACCTATGGCTACTATTTTTTTATATCCTTTGGTTTTGTTTTTGATGATATCCTTCATCTCATTCCAATGATGGTCTTCTACCATATCTTTCAGTAAGCGTATGGTGCCAATATTGAATGACTGCTTGAATACCAGCCTGTCTTCTGCAAAAAAAGTAAGCTCGGTACTACCACCACCAACATCAATGTACAGATAGCTATGATCGGTATCCATATTTTCTGCAACATGATTTTCATAGATGATTGAGGCTTCAAGATCTCCACTAATGATCTCAATTTCAAGTCCGGTTTCTAGTCTAATTTTCCTAATGAGGTCCGAACTATTACGTGCATCACGCATGGCACTGGTGGCACAAGCAATGGTATGTTGAACTCCATAGGCATTGATGAGATGTCCATAAGCTTTCATGGTTTGTAATACCATTCCTCTTTTTTCTTTGGAGATTTCTCCTTTTTCAAACACATCAAAACCGAGGCGTAAGGGTACACGAACCAGATTCAGTTTATTGAAACGCGGTTTGCCTTCTGCATCATGACTTACTTCAGAGATGAGTAAGCGTGCAGCATTACTTCCAATATCAATTGCGGCCAGCCTCAATAGGTACTATGTTTTTTCGGTGTAGGTATTGATAGGTTTCGATCTGAGAACGAACCCTTTTTTTACCTGCGGAAGGTACATAGTTGTTCTTTAATTCTTTGTCGAGGATACGCGCTTTTACATTATCTCTTAATTGAATGTGGATAATCTGTTTCAATTCTTCGCGGATATGTGGATCTGTAATGGGCACAGCGGCTTCGATACGATGATCAAGATTTCTAACCATCCAGTCTGCGCTGGATATATAAATCTTTTCCTGACCTCCATTGTGAAAAATCAGCACCCTGGCATGTTCCAAGTATTCATCTACAATACTAACTGCGCGTATCGGTTGTTTGAATTTTTTATGGTCAATGACTGCACAAAAAATACCGCGCACGATCAATCTGATCTCAACACCCGCTGCTGCAGCTGCATACAATTTATCAATCAGCATGGCATCACTCAAAGAGTTTACTTTGAGTGTTATGATGGCTTCTTTTCCCGCTTTTGCTGCTTTAACTTCACGGTTGATGAAATTGGTCAGTTCCTGTCGCATGTTGGTTGGACAAACCATCAAAGTTTTACATTGTTTTAATTGGGCTGCTGCAGTCTTCCAGTTTTCGAGATAATTAAAAATGCGGTTGATATCAGCCATGATCATTCTGTTTGCGGTTAGTAAACAATGATCACCATATACTTTGGCTGTTTTTTCATTTAGGTTGCCCGTGCTCACAAATCCATATTGAACCGTTTTATTCCCTTTTCTTTTTTTAATGATACAAAGTTTGGCATGGACTTTCATTTTAGGGATACCCAATAATACACGCACACCTTCTTCTTCAAGAATTTTTTTCCATTCCAGATTGGCTTCTTCATCAAATCTCGCTTTCAGTTCCAACATTACAATTACCTCTTTACCATTCCTGGCAGCATTGATCAATGCATTGATCACTTTAGAGTTGGAAGCCAAACGATATGCTGTGATCTTGATCGATTTCACATCCGGATCCATGGCAGCTTCACGCAATAGATCAATGACCGTATGAAAAGAATGGTAAGGAAAATGCAGCATCACGTCTTTTTTCAATACCACATCTGTAACACGCATGCTGCCTTGTATTGCCGGATGTGTAAAGGAGGGGCGACGTGTATTCTTACTGTCAAATACATCCGGAAAATCCATAAAGTGACGGAAATTGTGAATTCTGCCACCCGGAATAATATTGCTTTTACGATTCAGACTCAAGCGACGAATGAGGTATTCCAATAAACCGGCATCCATTTCTTTGTCGTAAACAAAACGAACGGGTTTTCCTTTGCGTCTGTTTTTCAATCCTTTTTCTATCTTCTCCACAAAAGTGGTACTCACATCATTGTCAATATCGATCTCCGCATCTTTGGTTACTTTAAAAACATGTGCATCAAAATAATCGTAATCAAAATAGGTAAAGATCTCCGGCAAATTATGTCTGATCACATCTTCCAACAGTATGATCTGTTTTTCACCTTGTTTAGAAGGGAGTAGTACAAATCTTCCTACATCTTTGGCCGGAACTTCAATCAATGCATATTTCTGATCATACGCTGAATCTTTCTTCCGCATCACCACACCTAAATAAATACTCTTATCACGCAAATAGGGAAGTTGAGGTAAACTTTCGATCATCAATGGAATGATATTCGAACGCACTTGTTCATCAAAAAAATTACTGACGTATTTCTTCTGTTCTTTATTCAGCTGTTTTTCATTGATCAAAAAAATTTTTTCCTTTTTCAACTCACGAATAATACCATCCCAAATTCGGTTAAACTCATTTTGCTGCTGTAATACAATGGTTTGAATCTGATCAATGATGGCTTGTGGATCTTCCTCCATGTGCATATTGAGATGTCGTCTCTTGTCTGCATACTCTACCATTCTTTTCAAAGTAGCCACACGCACCCTGAAAAACTCGTCGGTATTATTGGAAAAGATACCCAGAAAACGGATTCTTTCTTTCAAAGGAACAGAAGGGTCATTTGCTTCTTGTAAAACCCTTGCATTAAAACTGAGCCAACTGATATCACGCTGAATAAGATGCTTTTTCACAAAAAATGGTATTAGTCCAAGCCATGGGGCATAATCAATCTAACATTTCAAATATAAAAAAGAGAAGGAGAGTGGAATGTTAAGTTTATTGATCAGGATTTCATGGAATCGGTATTGCGAATACTAGGAATAAGATTGTTTGATATGCTGAATAATTCCGGTGGTGGAAAATCCTTCCACAATTGGATTGATGACCACTCTTCCGCCATTTGCGATCACTTCTTTTGATCCTACTATCTGTTCAATGGTATAATCGCCCCCCTTCACCAGCGCATCCGGTAAAAGGGTTGTGATGAGTGTATAAGGGGTGTCTTCATCAAATACAATGATGGCATCGGTTACAGCCAGACTGGCCAATATCAATGAACGGCTATGTTCGTTGTTCACAGGTCTGTCTGGACCTTTTATTTTTTTTACACTATTGTCACTATTCACCCCCACGATCAAATAATCAGCTTCACTCGCAGCGGCATTGAGAGAGAAAATATGTCCCTCATGTAAAATGTCAAAACAACCATTGGTGAAAGCTATTTTTTTTCCGGTAATGCGCCATGCTGCTACCCTTGCCATCAATTGGGGCAATGTCATGATCTTTTGTTCTATTGCCTGAATAGCTCTCATGATGTTTTATTTTTTTTATTATACGCAGGAAGCAATAATAAGCTCAATCCACCTGCGATCAATACGATCATAAATTGTGCAAACCATTGAAGGTTGCCATTGGCAAACCCTATTTCGAAAGGTATTTTATATTCCTCCAGTACTTTGGCAATGAAGAATGCATAGGCACCAATACCTCCGGGTGTTACTATCATACCAATACTACCAAAAGCCAGTACACTCAATCCTTCACCCCATCCCAAATGTGCAGTACCTGATGTAGCCAATAAACCTACCCAGGTGCCGGCAGTATAGAGAAACCAAATACCAATACTGTATAGTATGAAAATCCCTTTGCGTTTTAAATGACGAATACTCATCAATCCTTCCCAAATACCGGCAATGATTTTTTTGATCATCATTACTACTTTCAAATGAGCAAACTGTTTGAACCAAATACGAATGACTAAAATCAATACCAATACAATACCCGCTACTAATAGCAATGCAGACATTGAGATAGATTCGCCCTTTACTAGTAATTGTCCGATCAGTTCTTGTCCATAAACAGCCAGAATATCATATTGCGAGATCAGTGTTAATACAAAAACAATTACTAAGGAGACCACATCAACGGCCCGTTCTGCCACAATGGTTCCAACCAATTTTTCGGCGGGCACTTTTTCATAACGTGCAAGAATGGTACATTTCAATACTTCGCCCAATCTTGGAAAAGCCAGATTCGCCAAATAACCGATCATGACAGCAAAAAAAGTAGTGATGGTGGTTGGACGATACCCCATCGGTTCCATGAGTATTTTCCAACGAAGGGCACGAAGCCAGTGGCTGGCAATGAGGATGATGAAGACGGGAATCAATAACCAATAATTAGCATTCCGTAAACTGTTTCTAAACTCATCCCACTTATCATCCGGTATTTGTCTTAGACTCCACCATACGAGGAACAAACCCAATCCCAGAAACAGGGCAAACTTTCCGATGGAGAGGAGTTGTTTTTTCATGCGTGCATTCGAATGTAAATTACAAAATTACTGAGGCCTTTGTTTGGCTATAATTTATTGCCTTCTTTAGGAAATACGACCCATGGTTTAAAGGATTTAGCAGCTTCAAAATCTATGGTTGCATAAGAGATGATCACTACCAAATCGCCAACAGCACCTTTGCGAGCGGCGGGTCCGTTTAAGCAAACAATACCACTGCCACGCTTGCCTTTGATGATATAAGTCTCTAAACGCTCTCCATTATTAACGTTCACAACCTGAATTTTTTCATGCTCAATAAAGTTGGCAGCATCCATCAGGTCTTCATCAAGAGTAAGACTACCTACATAGTGAAGATTAGCTTCCGTGATGACGGCACGGTGTATTTTCGATTTTAGTATTTCTATTTGCATCATGCGCGCAAAAATAGTCAGTTCAAACTGATATGCGTGTGTTGATTATGTGAGAGGTATGTTATCAATTAATCGGACTCCCGAAAGAAATACCGCAGCCAATGCTACCAGTGCTGTATTGCCATCCCATTCTTCTACCGGTTCCAAGGTTTGGGCATTGGCGATACTGATATAATCTACTTTTTCAAATCCAGCCTGTAAAAGGCTCATAGCTACATCATCGCATAAGGGTTGAACCTTGCCGGGTTGGAGACGAGATTTGAGATGGGTCAATCCCGCATGTATAGCAGCCGCTTTTTCTCTATCCTGTTCATTTAGTCGCAGATTCCGACTGCTCATCGCTAATCCACTATTTTCTCGCATGGTAGGTACGACATACAATTTAGTAGCATACTGTTTAAGATCAATTAATCTTTCGATGACCATGCATTGCTGGTAATCTTTCTGTCCTAAAAACAACGTAGAGGGCATAACGATTGCTAATAAACGATCAACGACCTGACAAACCCCCTGAAAATGTCCGGGTCTGTATTTTCCCTCTAAAACGGTCTCCAAAGAACCCAATGCATAGTGATTGGCCACATAACCGCTTGGGTAGATTTCCTGAACATCGGGCAAAAACAAAACATCGCAAGCCGACTTTTCCAATAAAAGAATATCCTGGTCGATGGTTTTTGGATAATGTAAATAGTCCTGTTGATCATTGAATTGGGTAGGGTTCACAAAAATACTGGTAATTACCAACCCACTTTTTTCTTTAGCCGTCCGAACCAAAAAAAGATGACCCTCATGCAGCGCACCCATAGTGGGTACAAAACCTATTGAAATGCCCTCAGCAGTCTTTTTAATTAAATATTTTTTTAATTCGTCGCTTTTCTTGAATAGGATCATAAGGGGGGGGTGATTGAGGTCAAATCTCTATACTCGTACTGTTCTGTTTATTTTATGTACCTTTGCCCACTCATTTTACGAGTCCCGCAAAAAAACGGTGCAAGGATGTCAACAAAGAAAAGAATTTTATTCATAGCCACAGAAATGTCTCCCTACCTCGAGCTGACTGAGTTTGCTGAGGTCATCAATAAACTGGCTATCAAGAGTAATGATGGAGGTCTGGAAGTCAGATGTATCATGCCCCGCTTTGGTGTAATCAATGAAAGAAGACATCGCTTACATGAAGTGGTTCGACTTTCAGGTATCAATGTATCGGTTGATAATGATGATTATCCGCTTCAAATCAAAGTAGCTTCTTTACCCAATGCCCGCTTGCAAGTGTATTTTCTGGAAAATGAAGACTTCTTCAAGCGTAAGCAGATTTTTCATGATGATGAAGAGAAATGGTTTGATGATAATGCACTCCGCACTGTCTTCTTCTGTAAAGGAGCATTGGAAACTGTAAAGAAATTTGGCTGGCCTCCGGATATCATTCATTGCAGTGGCTGGATGACAGGATTGATTCCTGCTTATATCAAAACAGCCTATAAAAAAGAGCCTGTATTTGGTAATAGTAAAGTGATTTTTACCATTGGTGAAAACACTTTTAAAGATAAGTTGGGTGGAGACTTCCTGAAACAGGCTGTCATCAATGCCAATGTCAAAGACAAAGATCTTGAACCTTTTAAAGAAGCAAATAATACCGCATTGTTCAGAGGTGGTGCCAGTTATGCTGATGCGATCACTTTTGGTGCAGAAAAAATTGATAAAAAACTCACTGAAGAATTCGCAAAAGTGAAAGGGAAAAAAGTAGTTCCTTTCAAAGGATGGGATTCTGATTTAACAGAGTATTTAGAATTGTACAACGACCTTGCGGGTAAGTAATCAACAACTCATGCGTTTATTTTCGACACTGCGTAATACATTCATTTTCTGTATTTTTTCTGGATTTTTACTCACGGGTTGTACCCGGATTACTTCTACTGAACTAGGGGGTGGGTTGATACCTCCCATTGACGGAATTCTTACAAAAGATACCATCTTAGAGGTCATTACAGATACCTATGAGGAATTGGATACGGCGAGAATTTACAGATCTGATGAACAGGTAATTGGTGCCATCACCAACGACCCCATATTCGGAAAAACAACAGCATCACTTTATTTTGAAGTAACACCTCCTGTTGCTCCTTTTACCATTCCCGGAAACAAAGACAGTATTGTGGTAGATTCTGCCGTACTAATCTTAAGTTACAAAGGTTTGTATGGCGATTCAACACAACCCTTACGTATAACTGTATCTGAAATTGCTCAAAACTCAAAACTTAATAGAGGCAGATCATATCCTGTTAACTATCCCTCAGCTACGCCAATCAGCTTGGCTGGTCCGCTTGCCAACCCTATTACGATCGACCCGCGTACATTGGATGATTCTGTTAAAAACAGATTTGAAAACGCCAATAATCAAATACGTATCCGTTTAAGGAATGATGTAGCATTCAGGTTTATCAAACAATACGATTCAACAAATGCTTACAAAAATGATTCTGTTTTCAGAACCTATTTTGCCGGTTTTGCGCTGACTGTTGACCAGTCTGCACCTGCGAATGCATTGTTACGTATTAACTTAACAGATACCAATACAAAGTTTGCGCTGTATTATAATTCAAGTTCAACAGGTGCTACCAGAAGAGATACATCGGTTGCTTATCTCTCCTTTAATAGTTTCGTTACGACGGCGGCTAATTTTGTTACGAGAAATCGTTCCGGTAGTCAAATGGCCAATTATGTGAATAATAGCACTACCCCTAAATCAGATTCTCTTCTTTTTATACAAACTTCTCCTGGTTCTTTCGCCAGAATCAGAGTACCGGGTTTGGCGGGACTTAGTAATCGCATCATTCACAGAGCTGAGCTCATCGCTGAACAAGTACCCGATGATGCCAATCTGTTAACGATTGACCAGCAGATGAGCGTACCCCGTTATTTGTTATTGAGCACCTATAAAACATCGACCAACGGAAAGTATAATGTCCCTAATGATTATATTTTCTCATCTAATCAAGGACCGAATATCCGCGATTTTGGTGGTGCGGTTTTTTTTAAGACCACACAGGGGTATAATCGAGTAGCATCTTATAGTTTTAACTTGAGTCGATATGTACAAGGAATCGTATCCAGAGGCGATAGCTCCTTTATTCTGCAACTTTCAGCCCCTGCAAATGATACGCTCTTTTATAGAGACCCTTACCCGCAATTAGGAGATCTCAAACCAGTATATCTGAATCCGAGTGTTGGAAATGCGCCTGCAATCGGAAGGGTGAGATTGGGGGGAGGTACACACTCTCGTTTCAGAATGCGTCTACGTATCGTATTTTCCAGAATTTAATCGACACTAGTTTTTATATTTACACCCATTAAATTAGTATATGCCTTATTTATTTACTTCTGAGAGCGTATCTGAAGGACATCCCGATAAAGTGGCTGACCAGATATCTGACGCATTAATCGACAACTTTTTGGCTTTTGATCCTCAATCTAAAGTGGCTTGTGAAACATTGGTAACTACCGGACAGGTAGTATTGGCCGGTGAGGTAAAATCAAAGGCATACCTGGATGTACAGGAAATTGCTCGTGGTGTGATCCGTAAGATCGGATATACCAAGAGTGAGTATATGTTTGAAGCCAATAGCTGTGGTATTCTTTCTGCTATTCATGAGCAGAGTGCAGATATCAACCAGGGTGTTGACAGAAAGAAAAAAGAAGAACAAGGTGCCGGTGACCAGGGTATGATGTTTGGTTATGCCACCAATGAAACAGATGATTACATGCCACTGGCATTGGATCTGGCTCATAAGATCCTGATTGAACTGGCAGCACTGAGAAGAGAGAACAAACAGATCAAATACCTGCGTCCTGATGCAAAGAGTCAGGTAACATTGGAATACGATGATAACAACCGCCCGGTAAGAATCGATGCGATCGTTGTATCTACCCAGCATGATGATTTTGATACTGAAGCCAAGATGTTGGCCAAGATCAAATCAGATATCATCAATATCCTGATCCCTAGAGTAAAGGCGAAGTACAAGAAATACGCGAAGTTGTTCAACAACAACATCAAATACCATATCAACCCAACCGGTAAGTTCGTGATTGGTGGTCCACATGGCGATACGGGCTTGACCGGTCGCAAGATCATCGTAGATACTTATGGCGGCAAAGGCGCACATGGTGGTGGAGCATTCAGCGGTAAAGACCCCAGTAAGGTAGACCGTTCAGCAGCTTATGCAACGCGTCATATTGCAAAGAATCTGGTAGCTGCGGGTGTTGCAGACGAGGTATTGGTACAAGTGTCTTATGCCATCGGTGTAGCACAACCTACGAGTATCAATGTGAACACTTACAGTACTGCAAAAGTGAACCTGACTGACGGACAAATCGCTAAGATCGTAGAAGGATTGTTCGATATGCGTCCATACTTCATCGAGCAGCGCTTGAAACTACGTAGCCCGATCTACAGTGAAACAGCAGCCTACGGTCACATGGGACGTAAGAGTGAAGTGGTGACAAAGACCTTCAAAACACCGGATGGTAAAGAGAAGAATGTGAAAGTAGAACTGTTCACTTGGGAGAAGCTAGATTACGTAACCAAAGTGAAAAAAGCTTTCGGTTTAAAATAACCCAATAAGTGTTTTATATAGAGGCTGTATCAATAATCTGATACAGCCTCTTTTTTATGCGGACAAATCTCAAGGTCTTTTATTCGACTTTTTGTGACTTCCTCTTTCTTTTACTATGGACCATGGACCATAAGCCATAAACCATCAAACGAATCACCAGGCTTTTGAAAAACCCTCTTTATATTTAGAGTGTCTAAAATAGCACATGCAAAAATCATCTGTTCATTTATTGCTGGCATCTCTTTTTTCACTCATCATGATTGTTGTTTTACGATGGCAGGGAAAAGAGTTGATAACGCCTTTGACTCCTTCCGGAATATTGGCATTGGAATTTGCAAATACGCCGGAGAAACTTGTGTCTGTTGTATCTGTTTGGAACCAAGAAACAGTTCGAAACAATATTTTGATTGATTTTCTCTTTATAATGGCCTATACATGGTTTTTTATTTTAGGAGTTGGAAAATGCATCGGTCAATGGACTCATCGATTCATGCAGCAATTGGGTGCGATAGGAATTCGAATGGCTTTTCTTGCAGGTATATTAGATGTTACCGAAAATATATTGATGCTTCAATCTATCAATGGACATTATTCGCTTTCCTCTTTACAATTGACCATGTATTGTGCATCCATTAAGTTTGGGATTGTGATTCTCTTACTTTTTTTTATCATAGCAACAGCGGGGAGTCGATTATTCAAAAGAAATTAGATCATGGAAAACAATCCTTGGACAATTATCAGTGAGAAGAATATCTATGAAAATAAATGGATAGGAGTGACGGAATACAAAGTGGTCAATCCATCGGGAGGAGAAGGTATTTATGGGAAGGTACATTTTAAAAATGTGGCGGTAGGTATTGTAGCTTTAGATGATCGAGAGCAATTGTGGTTGGTTGGACAATTTCGCTTCACCTTGAATCAGTATAGTTGGGAAATTCCGGAGGGTGGGGCTCCGGTGGGTACTGATCCTTTAGAAAGTGCAAAACGAGAATTGAAGGAAGAAACCGGTATTGCAGCTACAAACTGGAAACATTTATTAACCATGCATTTATCCAATTCGGTATCGGATGAGTTGGCAATTGTTTATCTGGCAACAGGTTTGAAAGAAGGTGAGGCAGCTCCCGAGGATACTGAAGACCTGCATACCCGACAAGTTCCATTAGAAGAAGCATGGCAAATGGTAGAAAACGGAATTATTACCGATTCAATGTCAGTTGCAGCCATTACAAAAATAAAATTGATGAAGCTTTTGGGTCAGCTTTAATAATACCTTTGCAGATGCCTGTTAAAAAGAGTTCACTGATCATAGGTCGCCAGCCATTATTGGAAGCGCTGGAAACGGGAAGACCGATTGATAAAATTTTATTCCAAAAAAATATTTCGGGAGAAGCCATTGCTGAGATCCGTCAGCATGCCCGTGAAAAGAATATTCCCATACAATTGGTGCCACAAGAGAAGTTGCATGGAATGACCCGCGCCAATCATCAGGGTGTGATTGCGTTTGCGGCATTGGTTCAATACATGGATTTGCAACAAGTGATTGATCATGTTGTTTCAAAAGGGGAAGTACCCTTATTTGTGATGTTGGATGGAGTAACCGATGTGCGAAATATTGGAGCCATTGCCAGAAGCGCTCTCTGTTGCGGATCACAGGCATTGATTATTCCTGATAAAGGAGTAGGCGCTTTGAATGAAGAAGCCATGAAAAGTAGTGCCGGAGCATTGGAGCATATTCATGTTTGCAGAGTAAATAGTTTATTGAAAGCAGTGGATACTTTGCACCTGAATGGTATTCAGGTTTTTACCAGTGAAATGCGTGCTGATAAAAAAGTATTTGATCTGGCATTCAAAGATCCTTGTTGTGTGATCATGGGCGATGAGGGAAAAGGTGTTCAACCTTATCTCGCTAAAGCTGCTGACGCATTTTTCACGATTCCAATGGCTACTAAATTCGATTCATTCAATGTATCAGTAGCAACAGGTATTATTTTGTATGAAGCCATGAAGCAGCGATTGCATTCATGATCTTAACTCTTTTGTATGTCTCTTGATCCTCAAATACAATTGGTTGAATGTCCTCGTGATGCCATGCAGGGATGGGTGCATCCCATACCTACTGCTGTTAAAGTCAATTATCTGAATGCCTTACTGAAAGTAGGATTTCATACACTTGACTTTGGCAGTTTTGTTTCTCCCAAAGCCATTCCACAAATGGTTGATACCAAAGATGTCATTCCCCAATTGCAACTGAATGAGCAAACGAAATTATTAGCCATAGTAGCCAATCAACGAGGAGCAGAAGAAGCGGTGGTATATGATGAAATCAGCTGTCTCGGATTTCCTTTTTCACTTTCTCCCACTTTTCAGCAACGGAATACCAATAGTACCATGGAAGAAAGCATGGATAGAGTGAAAGCAATTCAAGAACTGTGTTTAAAAACCAATAAAGAATTGGTGGTATACCTCAGTATGGGATTTGGAAATCCATATGGAGATGTGTACAATGATGAGATATTACTTCAATGGACAGAAGTGATGGTGAAAGAAGGAATTGAAATCATTTCTTTAGCAGACACGGTTGGGTTGGCCAGTCCGGAACAAATTCGTTTTGCATTGACCACGCTGATCCCGCAATATCCTACAACTACTATTGGCGTCCATTTACATTCAACGGCTTTGAATTGGGAAGCTAAATTGTCTGCAGCATTTGAATCCGGCTGTAAACGCTTTGATGGAGCCCTGAAGGGAATAGGGGGCTGTCCGATGGCGCAGGATGATTTGGTAGGGAATATGGATACTGAAAAAATGATTCCTTATTTTCAATCCAAACAATTGTTACAAGACCTAGATCAGGAAGCGCTGATACAAAGTAGCCGAATGGCATTACAGGTGTTTCAATAAATAGCTATGAAGTTTCATTACGAATTCGATATTCAATCGCCTGATAAGCTGATTCATCATCAACAAAAATTGATGTTGATCGGTTCTTGCTTTACAGAAAATATCGGAGAGAAATTATCGAAACATAAGTTTACCGTACTGGAAAATCCGAATGGCATTTTATTCAATCCCGTAAGTGTATCTGAAGCTATTACGCAATACATTGAACAGAAAGTTTTTACAAGTAATGATCTGTTTACTTTGAATGAAAGCTGGCATAGTTGGAAACACCATAGTCGTTATTCTGGAATCACACCGGAAGATGCTTTGCAAAAAATCAATTCATCAACTGAGCGAGTGCATCAGTTTTTAAAAAATGCAGATCAAATTGTCATCACATTGGGTTCTGCATGGGTATATACCTTAACTGAAAAAGCAGCCAATGCAAAAACAGGTGCTGTAGCAGCCAATAATCATAAAGCACCTGCCGATTGGTTCTCAAAAAAATTATTAACCACAGAAGAAGTATTAAGTGTATTGGATCATATGATCCATCGATTGTTTCATTTCAATCCGAAATTACAGATCATCTTCACCATTAGTCCGGTGAGACATCTGCGAGAGGGTGTTATAGAAAACAATAAGAGTAAAGCAGTTTTGATTCAATCGGTACATCATTTGGTCGAAAAGTTTGGTCGGCTGTATTATTTTCCTGCCTATGAATTGGTGATTGATGATTTGCGTGATTATCGGTTTTATGCTGAAGACCTGGTGCATCCGAATTATCATGCTACCCAATATGTATGGGAAAAGCTGGTGAATGCGTGTATGTCTGAAGATACAAAAAATCTTTTAAAAGAAATTGATGCCATTAGATTGGCTGCGCAACATAAACCATTCAATCCTTCTACGCAGCAACATCAACAGTTCTTGCAAACCTATTTGAATAAGGCAATACAAATGGAAAAGCAATATCCTTTTATCAGCTGGAAAGAAGAGATTTCTTATTTCGAATCGAGTTTGAAACGATGATTCCTTTAATGAATTCTATCTCCTCTGAGTTCTAATTCCTGCATGATCTCTGATTCATAATCGAGCCATTCTTTCCAGCGCTTACGTACCTTGTCTTTATCCATATACAATTCAGCCAATTCAATGAATAAAGTATAATGTCCGGCCTCACTTTCCATAAAACGTCGATAAAAATTACGGAGGTATTCATCTTGCAATCCTTCACTAAGTCTTTTGAAGCGTTCACAACTTCTGGCCTCTATCAATGCCATCGTCAATAACTGATCTAGGAAACGTCCTTCTTCACTGCCTCCTTTTTGCTGAAACTCGATCAGCTTGTTGACATAAATATCTTTACGTTGAGTGCCTAATTGTAGACCGCGCTTATGTAATTCGTGTAGTACCAATCTGAAATGCCCCCATTCTTCCGTAACAATGGGAGATAGTTGTTTCACCAGCTCCACACGCTGAGAATAACGTTGGATCAATGAAATGCAGGTCAGTGCTGCTTTCTGCTCGCAATAGGCATGATCGGTAAGGATATCTTCCAAACGAATACTGGCCAGATCCACCCAGCGGGGATCTGTCGGTAATTGTAGTCCAAGTATATTCTTCGTGTGTTCAGATAACTCCATTATTCACTTTTTCAGCTGCAAAGTAAATACTTGCAGCGGTTAGATTTTCTTTTTGCCTTAGTTTTACTTTTATGTATCCTGATGATTTTCTCCGTCGAAAATTAGATGAACGTGTGGCTAAGCAGTCACTCAGACAGCTGCAGCAACAAACCGGGGCTATTGATTTTTGTTCCAATGACTATTTAGGAATTGCTACACATCAGTTGTTGAATGGGGATGCCGTACAGATGTCTTCCGGTTCTACTGGTTCCAGATTATTGGCAGGTAATTATCCATTGATCAATGAAACAGAACAAAAGATAGCCACATTTCATCAAGCAGAAGCGGCATTGATGTTCAATTCGGGTTATGATGCCAATGTTGGTCTACTCTCTTGTGTGCCACAAAAAGGGGATACGATTTTGTACGATTATCTATCACATGCTTCCATTAGAGATGGGATCCGTTTATCTTTTGCACGCTCCTTTTCTTTTGCACACAATGATTTGAATGATCTTGAATCTAAATTAAAACAGGCTACGGGTACTATTTTTATTGTTACCGAATCTGTTTTTAGTATGGATGGGGATACTTGTCCATTAGATGCATTGTTAAATCTGGCAAATCGTTATCAGGCACATTTGATCATAGATGAAGCCCATGCAACCGGTGTGATCGGTGATCGTGGAGAGGGATTGGTACAACATTTGGGCCATGCATCACAAATCTTTGCCCGAATTCACACATTCGGAAAAGCTTGTGGTTGTCATGGTGCAGTGGTATTGGGTTCTGAACAATTAAGAACCTACCTCATCAATTTTGCCAGAAGTCTTATGTATTCTACTTCCTTGCCTGAACATGCTGTTGCGATGATCAGTAGGTCCTATGATCTATTTCCTACAATGAAAGAAGAGAGGAAGCACTTAGCAGATTTGATTCAACTTTTTCAATCAGCTACACTGCGCTATGAAAAATTGGTTTCTCATACACCCATACAAGGAGTGGTGGTCCCGGGAAATGCCGATGTAAAAGAATTAGCCAAACATTTACAATCGAATCAGTTCGATATTCGTCCCATATTATATCCTACCGTACCGGAAGGGAAAGAGCGGTTACGAATTGTGTTGCACTCATTCAATACCGTTGATCAGGTACAAACACTGATCAATGTTTTAGCCTGATCATTGGTAACAATGATCAATTGAATGGATTGCTCCATTTTTTATCGGTATATACATTTGTTCCGGTCAATGTTCTTAAAAAGGCCATCACAGCATTCACTTCTGCCGCCGTAAGATTCAATTGTTGTCCATTCCCATTGGGTCTTAATCTTGGATCTAATCTGTTATTGCCGGGTGCAATACTGATATTACCATAGTGACCAATCACAGTCTGTAAGCTATTGATAGAAGCCGTATGCATCATATTGCCATTGAGTACACCTGATGGATTCACCAAGTCTCTGAGTGATGGGGCTCTTGTATTATTCACATCAATTCCGGTAGCATTGAGTCTTCCAATGATACCATTATTACCACTGTTGGGATCAATATCAAATTCAGGAGCTCTATGACAACCTCCACAACCCAATCCACCCGTAGTTCTGATGCCATTCTGATCAAAAACAGGAGGTGCCAGAAATAAGTTTTTACCCTGATTTTCTTGTGCAGTAAAATTGGGGAAATTCTGGTTGTCGTTATTGACTTGCGCTCTTCCCACATCATATTTGGAATCAAATGACTGAATGCTACGGATGAATTGAGCCAAACATTCCTGTAATTTCTGTTCAGTAATCGTGGTATTTCCATAAGCGAACTGAAAGAGATCCTGATAATAATTAATGCCCTGAAGTTTGGTAAGCAGTGCTCCGATAGCAGGTCTACCATTTTGTCCGCTAAAGCCCATCTCCGCATGATCTTGTATAGGTTGAGTGGTCTGTAATTCTAAAGTTCCTGCTCTTTCATCCCAGAAAAATTTGGCTTCTGCTGAAAACCGTGCATTGATCAGACGCATGGAATGTCTTCCGGTAAGCCCACCACTCACGCCTTTACTGGCAATTTCTGTATCGCTAAAAGCAAATTGTTGTTGATGACAGGAAGCACAGGATATGGTATTATCAATACTCAAATTTTTATCATAAAACAAAACCCGTCCCAATGTGGCTTTGGCATTTGTGATGGGATTCCCTGCTGTATTGTCTTTGGTGACATAAGCAGGAACTGCTTGGTTTGCATAGTTTTCAAGCTGACTTAAGTTAATGTTAGAACCAAAGGTATTGGTGATGGATGCATATACTGGGGCTGTACTGTCTTTGCTTTTGCAGAACTGCAATAAGGTTACCGATGTGATCAGCATACCTATAATCAGGACTTTTTTCATGTCAGGGCTTTTGGGTAAGACCCAATTAGTGTAAGTAGGTTTAAAACGAAAAACTGATTTAAAACTTTTTTGCAAAACTATTTACGAACTAATCCATGATTGCTCAAACAACGATACCTCAAAATCCCTTAAATTCATCATTCAAATTGATGCTATGCGAATTGTTCCTATGCTGGTTTCAGCTATAAGTACGGCCGGACTCATTATTACCCTCAATACACAACTTCCGGTTGGCGGTAGCAAAACACCCCGGTTGGGTTATTTCCTTTCACCTCAAAAAGGGTTCTGGCAAAATGCTGAGTCTGCCAATGCATCGCATGCTGGTGAGATTACTTTATCAGGTATCAAATCCAAAGTAGAAGTGTTCATGGATGAACGATTGGTGCCTCACATTTATGCAGAGAATGATGCAGACGCCTATTATGCACAAGGTTATCTTCATGCCAAATACCGTTTATGGCAGATGGAATTTCAAACCCATGTTGCGGCGGGTAGATTGAGTGAAATTGTGGGTCCGGATAGAATTGATACAGATAAGTATTTCAGAAGAATGGGTATGGTGTATGCTGCTGAAAAAACCATGCGCGAAGCCTCAAAAAATAAAGATATCAAAACAGCCATGGAAGCCTATGCCAATGGCGTGAATGATTATATCAAATCACTTAAGCCAAATGAAATTCCTTTTGAATACAAGTTGTTAGATTATCAGCCTGAGGAATGGACACCTTTTAAAACCTATTTGTTCTTAATGTTCATGTCTTATGATCTTACCGGAAGAGGCATCTCCAGTGATTTGCAAATGACAAATGCTAAAAATTATTTCGGATATGAAGATTTTGATCAACTATTTACCAATGTTCAAGACTCTTTAGATCCCATCATTCCTAAAGGAACAATCTATCCATCTCCGGCAGTACCGGTAACAGCACCTGCTGATGTGGATTCTGTTTATTTAGGTAAAACAAATACTTTCAATAGTGCTACAGCACCCGTTGTGCCGGATAAAAACAATGGAAGTAATAACTGGGCGGTAGCCGGTTCCAAAACAAAAAGTGGTAGACCGATTTTAGCAAATGATCCGCATCTTGGATTGAACCTTCCTTCTCTTTGGTATGAAGTACAAATAACGACACCCACACATAGTACCTATGGTGCAAGTTTCCCCGGCTCACCTGCAGTCATCATTGGTTTTAATGATAACATAGCATGGGGAGTTACCAATGCAGGTAGAGATGTGATTGACTTCTACGATATGAAATTCAAAGACAGTACCCTCGAACAATATTGGTACAATGGACTATGGAATAAAGCAGATATCAAAGAAGAAGTGATCAAGGTGAAAGGACAACCGGATATCATTGACCGTGTGGCTTATACAGCATTGGGGCCAGTGATGTATGATGCTTCTTATAAAAATGATAATACAACAGGGAAATATTTAGCAGTGAGATGGACGGCACACGATGGTGGACAAGGGCTACAAACATTTTATGAGTTAAACCGGGCTAAGAATTTTGATGACTACTTAAATGCCATCCATAAATGGACTTGTCCGGGACAAAATTTTGCCTTTATTTCAAAGACCGGTGACGTTGCCATGAAACAGCAAGGTGCTTTTGTAGCCAGATGGAAAAGACAGGGTGATTTTATTATGCCGGGAGATGATACTCGATATATGTGGCAGGGTATTATTCCCAATGAAGAAAATCCCATGCAGAAAAACCCGGATCGTGGTTTCATCAGTAGTGCCAATCAAAAATCTACCGATGATACCTACCCTTATTATTTAGGTGCTGCTGCTGATTTTCCTTTGTATCGGGGAATTATTATCAACAAGCGTTTGAGTACCATGAGTAATATTACTCCTGAAGACATGCAACGTTTACAAACAGATAATTACAACGTTTTTGCTGAAATGGCTCGTCCTGCTTTACTCAAATATCTGAATGAAGCTGCTTTGGATGCAGATGGGAAAAAATATATATCGATCTTAAAAAACTGGAATCTTCGAAATGATATAGGTGAAAAAGGAGCTACTGTTTTCCGCGCTATTTGGGATAGCCTTGAAACAACCATTTGGAAAGATGAGTTTGAAAAATCAAAACGATCATTGCCATGGCCTGATGAACCGGTCTTGTTAGAAGTGATGTTACGTGATAGTGTTTACTATTTTGCTGATAACGCCAATACACCTGATAAAACAGAAACCTTGTATGATGCTGTACTAACAGCCGTGCAAAAAGCAAGTGCCAAATGTAAAGCGCTTGAAAAAGAGAATCAATTAGAGTGGGGAACGTTTAAAGATACCCGTGTAAGTCATTTATTAAAGATTGATCCATTGAGCCGATTACATCTTCCTATTGGTGGGGGTGTTCATATTATCAATGCCACTACAAAAGTACATGGACCGAGCTGGCGAATGATTGTACACATGACGGATGAGATTGAAGCTTATGGCGTGTATCCCGGTGGACAGAGTGGTAATCCGGGTAGCAAGTACTACGATAATTTTGTAGACAATTGGGCGGCGGGTAAATATTATCGCATCTTATTTCTTACTAAAGAAGCAGCTGCTAAAAGTTCACAAATAAAATGGCGAATCACTTTCAATAATTAAAAAGTAAAACATGAAATTTTTATCTGCTGTTATACTTACTGCTTTACTGGCTTTTGCTACCGGACTCTACGGGGTGATGCCATGGTGGAGTTTTGCCATCACTTCATTGATCGTAGCGATGGCTGTACATCAAAAAGCCGGGAAAGCTTTTCTTTCAGGATTTACAGGATTGTTTTTACTATGGTCCATATTGGCATTTCTAAAAGACAGTGCCAACGATCATCTATTGGCTACCAAAGTGGCGAAAATACTGCCTTTAGGTGGCTCGTATATTGTGTTGATTTTTGTAACCGGCATCATCGGCGGACTGGTTGCCGGTCTTGCTGCATTGACCGGGAGTTATCTGAGACAGCGCTCGAATTAAGAGTGATAGGACGCAGATTTTTATGATAGATTATGATAGTCGTTTTGGCTATCAAATACTCATCATAACACATCATCAAAATCTGTGTCCCATCCTACTCCTTCCATTGCCAATTCACTAATTTTTAGTTAAAGCCCTATTTACAGGGCTTTTTGTAATAAATAGGGGCTAAGTGAGACTTACTTTCGTTAGAACTTATCCTGTATGAGAACAATTCTATCCGCATGCTTACTGATCATCACATTAGTGAAAGGACAATCTCAAACGATTAGTGGTACCATTACTGATCTGAATAAAGAAGTATTACCCTTTTCCTCTATTTTGGTGAAAGGCACGACACAAGGTGTTTCTGCAAACAGTAAAGGATATTATAGCATTCAACTGATTCCGGGAAATTATACATTGGTTTGTCAGTATATCGGGTATAAAGCAGTAGAAAAAAAAATTGTTGTTGAAAAGGGTTCTAATCAGGTGGTGGATTTTCAATTGGAACAACAGCAATACAATTTACAAGAGGTAATGGTGAATTCAGCAGGGGAAGATCCGGCCTATGCAATTATCAGAAAAGCGATCGAAAAAAGAACATACCATCTTAAAGAGGTTAAAAAGTTTACAGCTGATGTATATCTCAAAGGACAACTACAACTACGTGATTATCCAAAGAGATTCTTTGGTCAGAAAGTAGATTTTGAAGATGGAGATACCAGTAAACGAAAAATGTTATTCCTTTCTGAAACCATTGCCAAATATTCAGTAGAAGAACCCAAGAATGAAAAGATTGAAGTGATCTCTACCAAAGTAAGCGGTAGAAGTGATGCATTTGGTTTTAGTAGTCCACAGATCATTTCGTTTTACAATAACAATATACAAGTGGGTGAGAACCTGAATCCAAGAGGGTTTATTTCTCCCATTTCAAATAATGCCATTAGCTTTTATCGATACAAATTCGAAGGAACTTTTTATGAAAATGGTGTGGAGATCAGCAGGATCAAAGTTATTCCTCGTAGAAAATATGAACCATTGTTCCATGGGTATATCAATATTGTCGAAAATGAATGGCGCATTCATAGTTTGCGATTGAATCTGGTACGAGACCAACAAATGCAATTGCTGGATACGCTCACTATTGAACAGTTGTATGTTCCGGCAGGAAATCTTTGGGTAATAAAAAATCAAGTCATTTATCCATCCGGTAAACTATTTGGCTTTGACTTTTTTGGAAGTTTTGTTCAAGTCTATGATCGATTTGACTTGAATCCTGTATTTGCTAAAAAGTATTTTGATAATACGATCATTAAAGTTTTTGATAGCGCGAATAAAAAACCAATGACTTATTGGGATAGTATCAGACCCCTGCCCTTATTAACCGAAGAGGCATTGGATTACAAAAAGAAAGATAGTTTAGAACAAGTACGTAAAGATCCTAAGTACATGGACTCTGTGGATCGAAAAAGAAATAAGTTTTCGCTGAGTGGACTTATACTTACGGGACAATCTATCAGCAAACAAAAGAAGAAAGTTTTTGTAAGCTTCGATCCGCTGATCAATACACTCAATTACAATACAGTAGAAGGAGGGGTGCTTCATTTTTCACCTACATGGAGTAAAAGGTATGAAGGAAGAAAATCATTGCAGGTTACACCTTATTTCCGATACGGTTTTGCCAATAAACATTTCAATAGTCATCTAACAGCCAGATATAATTTCGGAAAAAAATATTTTAATAGTATCAGTTTTGCTGCGGGTAGAAGGGTGTTTCAGTACAATAACGCACAGCCTATCACATCCAGGATCAATACCTATACAACGCTTTTATATGAGAACAATCATATGAAAATATATGAGGCTAATTTTTTCAGGATCACTCATTCGGCAGGTATTGGAAATGGACTAACAGCGTCGTGGAGTTTTCAATTTCAAGATCGATTTGGGTTAAACAATTTAGCGGATCCTGTCAGTTGGAAGAACATTGCAAATAGAACATTCACGCCCAATTATCCGGTTGATATCACCAATGCTGTCATGCCAAGAAACCAGGCTGCTACTTTAACTGCTAGTTTAAATTGGCGTCCCGGCGGAAAATACATTGAGATACCGGATCGTAAAATTGCTATTGGATCAGATTATCCAAGTTTCAATCTCTCCGTTACACAAGGTATCAGGGGCTTGTTGGGCAGTGATGCAGATTTTACCAAATGGCGTTTGACAGTTACGGATGATTTGGATATGAAATTGGGAGGTGAATTCAGTTATCGTGTAGCAGTAGGAGGTTTTTTGAATGCCAAACAAGTATTCATTCCGGATTATCAGCATATCCTGGGTAATCAAACCGTATTGGCCAATGATCCATTAACCGGATTTCAATTGGCGCCTTATTATCGGTACAGTAATACTTCTCAATTATTTGCAACAGCACATGTTGAATATCACTTGAATGGTTTGTTGACCAATAAAATACCCGGATTCAAAAAGCTGAACTGGTTTTTGGTAACAGGTGCTAATCTTTTACATACACAAAAGGGGAAGAACTATTATGAAGCTTTTATAGGGTTAGAAAATATATTAAAGATCATGCGGGTTGATTTTGTAAAAGGATATGAAACCAATGGTCCTTCACCCACCGGTATTCGAATAACGCTGCCCTTTTTTCTAGAGAGTAGAAATGATGATTGATGTAGAAGTATTTGAAAGGATAGTAGGATGTTTTATCTTTCCTACTCAACCTTACAAACACCAACATGAAAACAACTGCTTATTTTTTATTGACGGCGATACTATGGATGCTAGGTTGTAAACAAGAGAAGAAAATGGATACCACCATTTTGTTTACAGCTTTGGCAGACAGTGCTCAAGCTATTTCTTTAATGGGAGATACTTTGTATCCGCATTCACCTTATGAGAATGTTGTACTGAAGTTCGACAGTGCCCGTTTGGCTTATGAAGCATCTCCCAATGATGCAGATAAGATCATCTGGTATGGTCGATGGGCAGGGTATAAAGGTGATTTCAGACAGGCCATCACTATTTTCTCAGAAGGTATCCAAAAATTTCCGGATGATGCACGGATGTATCGCCACCGCGGACATCGCTATATTTCTATTCGGGAATTTGATCGAGCGATTGCTGATCTGGAAAAAGCAGCGACGCTGATTGAAGGTAAAAAAGATGAAATAGAACCTGATGGGCAACCCAATGCCATGAATATACCGATCAGTTCATTGCACTCTAATATTTGGTATCATTTAGGTTTAGCCTATTATCTGAAAAATGATCTGGAAAAAGCATTGCCGGTATATGAGCGAGCAGTAAAAGAATCGGAGAATGATGATAAGTTGGTCTCCACTACTCATTGGTTGTATATGCTGTATCGAATGATGGGTAATGATTCAGCGGCACAACGTATACTAACTCCTATCAAAACGGAAATGAATATTATTGAAAACAATGCTTATCAAAAATTATGCTTGTTGTATAAAGGCACCCTTTCAGTTGATTCAGTAATGACAGTGAATGGCACTGTCACCAGTAATGATGCTGTTGCTTATGGTGTAGCGAATTGGTATCGGTATAACGGTGAAACAGAAAAGGCTAAGCAACTCTATGAAAAGATACTACAAGGAAAAGTATGGGCATCATTTGGTTATATTGCTGCGGAAGCTGATTATGTGAGATACTATAAAAAGTGATGTGAGATGTCTGATTTCTGATGTTGGATTTCTGATTTGAAATTTTTGAAAAAAATAAAACGGCGAACACAATAATAAGTGTTCGCCGCTTCTTTTTTCTTACCCGACATCCGACATCCGACATCCGACATCCGACATCCGACATCCGACATCCGACATATCCCCCTATCTTTGCACTGATTTTGACCACCCTGCAAGTGGTTCCATTGTTCATGGATTTCGTCTCGTCTCGTTTTAAACGAGACGAGACGGGACTAAAATTGAAAATCATGCCTGTATTACACAACCGTGTGTCCAACGAAGAGTTGAAGCAACGTTTGATGGAAGAGACTTTCCATCGTGTTACCATTAGTTTCTATCAGTATTTTCCCATTAAGAACCCTCAAGAGTTTAGAGATCATTTGTACAAGCAATTACATGCTTTACAGGTCTTTGGAAGGATCTATGTAGCGAAAGAAGGGATCAATGCACAGATCAGTGTGCCGGAACATTTGATGGATGCATTTCGAACTTTTTTATATAGCATAGAACCACTGAATGGCTTACGTCTCAATATTGCAGTGGATGATGATGGAAAAAGTTTCTGGGTATTAAAGATCAAAGTAAGGGATAAGATCGTGGCCGATGGTATTGATGATCCCGAATTCAGTATGGAACGGAAAGGGCGCTATGTGAATGCAGCACAAATGAATGCGTTGCTACAACAACCCGATACGATCGTGATTGATATGCGTAATCATTACGAATATGAAGTGGGTCATTTTGTCAATGCAAAAGAAGTGCCCTCAGATACTTTCCGCGATCAATTACCGATGGCGGTTGATATGATGAAAGGAAATGAGGATAAAAATATCATCATGTATTGCACAGGCGGTATTCGATGCGAAAAAGCCAGCGCTTATATGTTACACCAAGGATTTAAGAATGTATTTCATCTGGAAGGAGGTATTATCAATTATGCCAGACAAGCGAAAGAAGCCGGACTGGAAAGTAAATTCATTGGTAAAAATTTTGTTTTTGACAATCGTTTAGGCGAGCGTATTACGGAAGATATCATTGCTAAATGTCATCAATGTGGCAAGCCTGCTGATACCCATACCAACTGCAAAAACAATGGCTGTCATCTGTTATTCATACAATGCGAAACCTGTGCAGCGGCTTATGATGGTTGTTGCAGCCAGGATTGCAAAGACACCATACACATGCCCGTACAGCGACAGAAAGAGTTGCGTAAGGGTGTTGAGAATGGACAAAATATTTTCAACAAGAGCAGGGTGAGGTTGAGACCGAGGCTGGGGGATTGAAAATCAAAAATCAAAAGTTAAAAGTCAAAAGTGAAAGGGGAATATAGGTTTTGATTTTTAACTTTTGATTTTTGACTTTTCACACCTATAACCTCTCAAGCCTACATCGCCCCGATCTTCTCCAACGCTGCCGTCACCGATGTTACGATCTCTTCATCGGAAGGATGTTCGGGTATGAATTTTTTGCCGGTTACTTTTTCGAAGAGTTCAATATATCTTTTACTGATGGTATCAATCCATTCATCAGACATGTCAGGAACAGATTGTCCTTCTTTACCCATAAAATCATTGGCGATCAACCATTCTCTCACAAACTCTTTACTGAGTTGTTTTTGTTTTTCTCCGGTTGATTGCCGCTCTTCAAATCCATCTGCATAGAAATAGCGAGATGAATCGGGGGTATGCACTTCATCCATCAGATAAATGGTATCGCCGATCTTGCCAAATTCATATTTCGTATCAGCTAATATCAATCCTTGTGCAGCTGCAATTTCTTTACCTCTGGCAAAAAGCTGTAAGGCATAGTTTTCAAGTACCTCCCAATCTTTTGCACTCACGAGTCCCTGATGAATGATTTCCTCTTTGGAGATGTCTTCATCATGTCCTTCTGCAGCTTTGGTAGAAGGGGTAATAATAGGAGTGGGGAAGAAATCATTTTCTCTTAATCCTTCAGGCATGGTAACACCGCAAAGTGTTCTTTGCCCGGAATGATAAGTGCGCCAGGCATGTCCAACCACATTTCCCCTCACCACCATCTCAATTTTAAACGGGGTACATTTTTTTCCGATCGAGACATTGGCAGCAGGAACAGTAACGAGCCAATTTGGACAAATATCTTTCGTTGCCTCCAACATGAAAGCAGCGATTTGATTTAAGACCTGTCCTTTGTATGGGATAGGTTTGGGTAATATTACATCAAAAGCAGATATGCGGTTACTGGCTACCATTACCAGCCAACCCTGACCAATGGTGTATACATCTCTGACTTTTCCATGGTAAACATTTGTCTGCTTTGGGAACTGAAGGCTCTTCATGCCGTAAAATTAGCCAGTGCCCAGAATAATAAAGCGGAATACCATCCGTTTTTCCTAACAAAGCATTGATTTTGTGGACAAATTAAATTTTAAGATAAAACTAACAATTGCTATTTTGCCTCATAATAACTAAATCTTGCCAATATGAGAAGATTCTACAGTAAATGTCTGTCTGTGGCTTTAGCCTCTGCCATTACGATACCTGTTATGGCACAACAGACAACTACCGTTTCCGGTAGTGTAAAAAATGCAAGCTCCAAGGAAGCGCTTTCCGCTGTCTCAGTAACCATTAAAGGAGGAACAGTTGGAACCTTTACCGATGATAAAGGTAATTTCCGTTTTACCACCGTTCAGAAACCGCCGTTTACTTTGGTGATCTCTTCTGTTGGTTATGCAAGTAAAGAAGTTGCTGTAAAAGGCAGTAATGAAGTTGTAACTGTAGATCTGACTCCTTCCTTTACATTAGGAGATGAGGTAGTGGTAGCTGCATCCAGGGTTCCGGAGCGTATTTTGGAATCGCCTGTTTCTATCGAAAGAATTAGTGCAGCAGCTATCAGAAATACCCCTCAACTTAACTATTACGACATGTTAACGAACCTGAAAGGGGTGGATGTGGTGACTGCAAGTTTAACCTTCCGTAGCGTGGGCACACGTGGTTTTAACAGCAGTGGTAATACACGTTTGAACCAAATTGTAGATGGGATGGATAACCAAGCTCCTGGTTTAAACTTTGCTGTTGGTAGCGTTCTTGGTTTAAGTGAATTGGATGTTGAGAACATGGAATTACTGCCAGGCGCATCTTCTGCTTTGTATGGTCCGGGCGGTATGAATGGTACTGTATTGATCAATAGTAAGAATCCTTTCAAATATCAGGGTCTTAGTTTTCAGATCAAACAAGGCGTGAACCATATTGATAGCAAACAAAGACCTACTGCTCCTTTTTATGACTGGAGTTTGCGTTGGGCTAAAAAGATCAATGAAAAATGGGCATTTAAAATCAATGCTCAGTTTATACAGGCGCAGGATTGGTTAGCAAATCAGGATGATAACTATACACGTATCGGAGGTACACCGAATGGTACTAAAATTCCGGGTAATCGTTTTGTAGATCCGAATTATGATGGGGTGAATGTTTATGGAGATGAGACTACTCAAAACATGAACTCAATCGCTTCTCAAGTTTTTGCAGCTGCAGGGTTATCTGCAGGGCAATTAAATGCTTTCAATGGATTCTTAGCTGCTAACCCAACAGCAAGATTATCTCAGTTCAATACATTCCTAAATGGCATAGGTGCAGGTGCGTTGGTAACTGCTAACGTTTCACCTATTCTTTTTGGAGCATTACCTGCGAGAAACTTTTTACAAAACACTTCGGTAAGTCGTACAGGATATTATGAGAAAGATGTCATTGATCCTACAACGGTAAATATGAAGTTGACCGGAGGAATTCACTACAAACTCACAGATAAAATCGAAGCTTCATTCAATGCCTATTTCGGAACAGGAAACAGTGTTTATACAGGAAGTGACCGTTACTCTTTAAAAGACTTGCGTATCGCTCAGTTTAAATATGAATTGAAGCATAAGAACTGGTATGCTCGCTATTATTCAACACATGAGAATGCTGGTAGTTCTTTCAATGCTACCATTACTACGAGATTATTTAATGAAGCATGGAAATCAAGTAGTGCCTGGTATCCTCAATATATCGCAGCATTTGTTACTGCTAGAGATGCAGGAGCTAATAATATCATAGCACACAATGCAGCGCGCAATTTTGCAGATGTAGGCAGACCTACTGGCTATATTGGTAATAATCCTTTATTCCAATCAGTAGCCCGTAGACCTATTTCCCAAGGCGGTGGATTGTTCTTAGATCGCTCCAGACTTAAAATGTTTGACGGACAGTATAATCTGACAGAAGATCTTGGTTTAGGTAAAACCAATACAGATTGGTTGATTGGTATTAGTGCGAAGCAGTATGTACTGAATTCTGAGGGAACACTTTTTGCAGACACAGCAGGTTCAATCAAAATCAATGAATTTGGCGCATATACTCAAATTTCTCAGCGTTTATTCAATGATGTATTGAAATTGACTGTTTCCGGTCGTTATGATAAGAATACAAATTTCCAGGGAAGATTTACTCCAAGAGCTTCAGCGGTGGTTAAGCTGGCTAAAGATCATAACCTTCGTTTCTCTTATCAAACTGCGTATCGTTTTCCAACCACACAAAATCAGTGGATTAACTTAACCATTGGAGGCGGTACCCGATTACTGGGTGGATTGCCACAGTTACGCAATTTCTACAAATTCAGCACCAATCCGGTATTTACATTACAAAGTGTACAGGCATTCGGAGGCAGTGTACTGGCAGGTTCTCCTAATCCTGCTTTATTACAACAGCAGACTTTCGGAGAGTTTAAACCGGAATCTATGCGCTCATTTGAAGTGGGATATAAAGGTCTGGTTGCTCAAAAACTGTTAATCGACGTATATGCATATTGGGGTCGTTATAAAGATTTCTTAAGTGGCGTAACTGCTATTCAATCCAGAAATGCAACATTTAACCCGGCTGATCTTTTAAATGCAAATACCAGAATAGCTTACAGTATTTCAGTGAATGCGCCTGGTGAAGTGAATACTTCAGGATGGGGAGCATCAGTTGAATACTTATTACCGAATAATTTCTCATTCACCGGAAACCTCTACCATGATAGAATTGGAACATTACCTCCGGGCTTTGTATCTTATTTCAACACACCTAAATACCGTACGAATTTGTCATTGAATAATTCAGGTTTTGGTAAAGACAAACGCTATGGTTTTAGCGTGGTTTACAGATGGCAGAACTCTTTCTTCTATGAAGGAACATTCGGTGTGGGTATGGTGCCTTGGATGAGAACTGTGGATGCTATGGTGAGTTACAAACTCCCTGCTACCAAGTCTATGATCAAAATAGGTGGTACCAATATCTTCAACAGATACTATCGTACCGGCTGGGGTAACCCGCAAATTGGGGGTCTGTACTATATCAGCTATGGCTGGAATGTGTTCTAAGGCCTGCTAATTACGAATATTGAATTTTGAATACAGAGTGAGGAAGTAAACGCTTCCTCACTCTTTTTTTGGTACATCATCTTCATATAACCCCCTTGTTTCTTGTTTCTTGTAGCTTGTTTCTTCATTTTGGTTTCTTTTTTCTGATTCCTTAGAATCTGCTATTTTTGCTCCTCATTTAACAAACAGACAATATGCGTTCAATTGCTTTCAGAGAGGCTTTAAGAGAGGCCATGAGTGAAGAAATGAGAAGAGATGAGAGGGTGTTTCTGATGGGTGAAGAAGTAGCTGAATACAATGGTGCCTATAAAGTAAGTCAGGGTATGCTGGCTGAATTCGGTGCCAAAAGAGTCATCGATACTCCCATTGCTGAACTTGGTTTTACCGCAGTGGCAGTGGGTGCAGCACAAAACGGACTTCGTCCGGTAGTTGAATTCATGACCTGGAACTTTGCTGTACTGGCAATGGATCAGATCCTCAATACCGCTTCAAAAATGCTGGCGATGAGTGGTGGACAAATCGGTTGCCCCATCGTATTCCGTGGACCTAACGGTAGTGCAGGTCAGCTCGGCGCACAACACTCAACAGCCTTTGAAAGCTATTATGCCAATATTCCCGGTATTAAAGTGGTGTCGCCTTCCAATGGCTATGATGCCAAGGGTTTGCTTAAACAAGCCATCCGCTATGAAGAAGATCCGGTGATGTTCATGGAAAGTGAAGTGATGTATGGTGATAAGAGCGATGTACCTGAGGAAGAATATTATATCCCACTTGGTAAAGCCGATGTAAAAAGAGCCGGTCGCGATGTAACCATCGTTTCTTTTAATAAAATGATGAAAGTGGCATTGGGTGCTGCAGCAGAACTTGAAAAAGAAGGCGTAAGTGCTGAAGTGATCGATCTGCGTACCATTCGCCCACTAGACTGGATGACCATTCTTGAAAGTGTGAAGAAAACCAACCGACTGGTGATTGTTGAAGAACAATGGCCTTTTGCATCCGTATCTTCTGAGATTTCTTATCGTATCCAAAAAGAAGGATTTGATTATTTGGATGCACCAATCCGTCGTATCACTAGTGCAGATGCACCCATGCACTATGCCCCAAATCTTACAGCACTGGCTATCCCAGATATCACACGTACTGTGAAGTTGGTGAAGGAAGTGATGTACATGAAAAAGTAAATCAAATGACCATTAAAAATGAATAGATTACCCGGAGAACTTACTCCGGGTTTTTTATTTTCTGTTTAACTTCATTCAAAACGATGATCATGAGAAATTCTTTGATACTTTTTTTAATCCTGATAGCATCTTTTAAAGTCAATGCACAATATCAGCCAACAGAAGCAAATCTTCAGAGTCGTCAATGGTTCGATAGTGCAAGGTTTGGTCTATTCATACATTGGGGAGCCTCCAGTGTTTTGGGTGCAGGAGAGTGGATCATGAATGGCAGGAATATACGAGTAGAAGAATACAAGCGATTGATGCAGTTTTTCAATCCAACCCAATTTAATGCACGTACATGGGTGAAGATGGCCAAAGATGCAGGGATGAAGTACATCACTTTTATTACCCGTCACCATGATAGTTTTAGCAATTGGGATACAAAAGCATCTGACTGGAAAATCACCAATACCCCGTATGGAAAAGATGTACTCAAAGGGCTATCTATCGTTTGTAAAGAAGAAGGGATAAAGCTGTTTCTGTATTACTCATTGGTGGATTGGTTTAGATCTGATTACCCGTATGAAACAGGTCGAACGGGTAAAGGCACGGGTAGAACCATCAAGAGTAATTATGAAGCCTATCTCAGTTTTATGAAGACGCAACTCACCGAATTACTAACAGGCTACGGAGACATTGCAGGTATATGGTTTGATGGACATTGGGATCAGTTGGATAATGATCAGGACAAAACACTGAAATCTAAAATCAATTGGAAATATGAAGAGATCTATGAATTGATTCATCGCCTTCAGCCGCAAGCACTTGTTGGTAATAATCATCATTTATCACCATTACCCGGAGAAGATTTTCAAATGTTTGAGAAAGATTTACCGGGCGAAAATAAAGGTGGATTTAGCGGACAAACAGTTTCAAAGTTGCCTTTAGAAACCTGTGAAACAATTAATAATTCATGGGGATTCAATATTACAGACAGGAACTATAAATCTACCCAAGACATTATTCATTTGCTGGTAAAAGCTGCAGGTTATGGAACCAATTTGTTATTGAATGTAGGACCTATGCCTAATGGTGTGATGCAACCTGAATTTGTAACCCGCTTAAAAGAAGTGGGGGATTGGTTACAGAAAAATGGGTCAACGATTTATGGAACAAAAGCGGGTGCAGTTAAACCACAGGAATGGGGTGCCATAACAGAAACAGAGAATCAGGTGTATGTGCATATACTGAAAAAAAACAGTGCTCGTATTTTTATTCAGCTACCCTATCAAATCGAATCTGCTTTTTTAACAAGGAATAATACACCAGTATCATTTGATCAGTTAAAAGACAACTATTGATCAATAGATATTTCAACAACCGATGATAACTTACCCGACGATATTATTGTACTAAATATTAAAAGATGAGGTATTGGGTAATTTGGGTGATCGCTTTTTTATGGAATACTAACCAGCCTTTTTATACAAATGCACAAGAGGCAGAGATTGATACATCAGCATTTAGTAATGTAGCGGTCACCGCTTTTTATGGAAGAGCCAAATGGCAAGCTATTCCCGGTTCTGTTGCATTGATAAGATCATCAACCATACGAAACAGTCCAACAACAACCCTACTACCTGCCATGAATAGTCAGCCCGGAATACGTATGGAAGAAAGATCTCCGGGTAGTTATCGGTTATCTATTAGGGGAAGTTTATTGCGATCACCATTTGGGGTAAGAAATATTAAAGTGTATTTTGATGACTTGCCATTAACAGATGCCGGAGGAAATACTTACTTCAATTTAATAGATATTTCACAGATCCATAGTGCAGAAATATTGAAAGGCACTGTTGCAGCAGCATATGGGGCAGGTACAGGAGGCGCGGTTCTATTACAGTCCGGACTGCACTTTTCAGAACAGAAAGAACACCGTATTTATGGGGGGATTGCAGGCGGTTCTTATGGATTATTACAACAACAATCCGGCTGGTCATATCAATCTTCTAAATTCACCAGTAGTTTACAACAAGTGCATTTGCAATCTGATGGTTACCGCGAACAATCTGCTATGCGAAGAGATGGTTTTAAATGGCAGGGTATTACCAGAACAGATCGTCAGCAATGGCGCTTTCTTAGTTTTTATACCAACCTTTATTACCAAACACCTGGCAGTATTACGGAAGCTCAATTCAATCAGAACCCTAAACAGGCACGACAACCGACAGCAGTATTACCGGGTGCTGTGCAACAAAAAACCGCCATCTATAATAAAACCTTTTATAATGGAGTACATCATCAATTGATCCTGAATAATAATAACAGCATAAGATCTTTTGCTGTGTTGAGTGTCACTGACTTTAAAAATCCTTTCATTACCAATTTTGAAGAGCGTACAGAAGACAATGCGGGTGCAGGTACACAATGGCAATACAAGTGGGGTAATGATGTACATCAGTTACAATGGAATACCGGCATAGAATGGCAATACCAGTTTGCGTCCATTGATAATTTTGGGAATAGGAGAGGTGTGAAAGATACGCTGCAATACAGTGATCGTGTACATGCGTCACAATGGTTTGTCTTTACACAATTACAATATCAGTTATCTGATAAATGGATGATTCAAGCAGGAATTAGTTCTAATGAACAATCGTATCGTTATAAAAGATTGGATTCAGTAAATATGGGTTATCTCACAAAAAAAATCCGATCAGTCATAACACCTCGTATAGCATTGTCATATCAAATGACACCAATGATCACCTGGTATGCCCTTGCCGCTAAAGGTTTTTCAGCACCTACTTTGGCAGAATTTCGTCCATCAGACGGTAATTTTTATGGCGACCTGAATGCGGAGACAGGATGGAATTTTGAAATCGGATGGAAAGGGTATCTATTCCATGATCAACTTCAATTTGATGTTTCATGGTATCGATTTCGTTTGAACAATGCTATTGTTCGTAGAAATAGTGCAAGTGGTGCTGAATATTTTGTAAATGCAGGGAGTACGATACAACAAGGCTTAGAAGCGATGTTGAAAGCAAAACTAATTTCAGGAAAAACAAAGGGAATCAAAAATGTATACCTTACCTCTTCATTCAGTTACCAGCCTTATCGCTTTGAAAACTACCGACAAGGGAATAATGTATTTGATAGGAACCCTTTAACAGGAGTACCCCGTTATACATGGGTTACAGGTGTGCATTTGGAAACAGTAGGAGGATGGTATATTAATACATCGATCAATGCAACGGCTGCTGTTTCTTTGAATGATGCCAATGATGCACGTGCTAAACCCTATCAATTATTACAAGGTCGAACAGGATACCGGAAAAACAGATTTGAAGTATTCTTGAGTATGGATAATGGGTTGAATCAAGTATATAGTTTGGGCAATGATATCAATGCGGTAGGAAGACGATATTATAATGCAGCTGCTCCAAGAAATTTTACCTTCGGCATGAATTTTGGACTACGCTGAAACCGATTCATTAACTTAGTAAAAAACAGTGCTATGCCAACCATATTGATCATTGATGATGAAAGAGCCATTCGCAACGTCTTAAAAGATATTCTTTCCAATGAGGGTTTTAAAGTAGAAGAAGCTGCTGACGGAGAAGAAGGATTGAAGAAATTCCAGGCAGGTTCTTTTGATGTGGTGTTGTGTGATATCAAAATGCCCAAACTGGATGGTATCGAATTCTTGCAAAAAGTAATGGAAGCAGGAACAGATACACCCGTGATCATGATCAGTGGACATGGTAATATCGAAACAGCTGTGGATGCCGTTAAGAAAGGAGCATTCGATTATATTTCAAAACCTCCGGATCTCAATCGCCTTCTCATTACCATTCGCAATGCCATGGATAAAACCACTTTGGTACAGGAAACCAAAGTACTCAAACGTAAAGTATCTAAAGTGCAGGAGATCATTGGTGAAAGCGAAGCCATCCAGCGTATCAAAGAAACCATCGACAAAGTAGCACCCACAGATGCACGTGTTTTGGTGACCGGTGGAAATGGAAGTGGTAAGGAATTGGTGGCGAGATGGCTACATGAAAAAAGCAATCGTTCAACCGGACCCTTGGTAGAAGTAAACTGTGCCGCTATTCCGGGTGAGTTGATTGAAAGTGAATTGTTTGGTCATGAAAAAGGTTCTTTTACATCCGCCATCAAACAACGTATCGGGAAATTTGAACAGGCGAGTGGAGGCACTTTATTTTTAGATGAAATTGGTGATATGAGTCTGAGTGCACAAGCCAAAGTATTAAGGGCTTTGCAGGAAGGCAAGATCACCAGGGTAGGTGGTGATAAAGAAATTTCAGTAGACGTTCGTGTCGTTGCTGCTACCAACAAAGACCTTTTAAAAGAAGTAGAAGAAAAAAACTTCCGTCTAGATCTCTATCATCGTTTAGGAGTCATTCTTATTCATGTGCCATCACTGAATGAAAGAAGAGACGATATCCCATCCTTGGTCGATAAATTTTTAGATGACATTGCAGCAGAATACGGACAAGCCAAAAAAGGAATTGATAAAAAAGCCTTGGACATCCTCAAAAACCACAACTGGACAGGCAATATCCGCGAATTAAGAAATGTGGTAGAGAGATTGGTGATCTTATCAGGAAAAGAAATTACTGCAGCAGATGTGAGTGCTAATGTGTGAGTAATTTGGATATCGGGTGATCGGGGTATCGGGTGATCAGGATATCGGGTTTGAAAAAAAGTTATTTACGAATACAATAAGGCATATCGTCGTCCGGTTTGTCTTATCACCCGATCACCCGATCACCCGATCACCCGATCACCCGATCACCCGATCACCCGATCACCCGATCACCCGATCAC
>Ga0208492_1000148_pt1 | contig 72965 bp, 61 predicted proteins | sample Subbioar_CSW14AB_FD_184820 | JGI IMG/M metagenome (GOLD analysis project Ga0208492, IMG submission 184820) | Serpentinite rock and fluid subsurface biosphere microbial communities from McLaughlin Reserve, California, USA - CR12Mar_CSW14AB (SPAdes) | ecosystem: Environmental > Terrestrial > Deep... | reverse complement strand
TTTTTTTGTTGGTTTGCACTACAAATATAAACACTTTCATTGCTGTATTTGTCTGATAATCAATAAGTTATAAGCTAATTTATAAACACTCCTTATCCCGAACTCAGGTTAAGAGCAATATTCTGAATATAATTGTCTGGTAAAAGGCCGGAAGGATCACAAAGTGAATTGTTTTTTTAAACACACTCCCGTTTTCAATCCGAGGTTGAACTTCCAGGGTATAGGATCCCTGGGGCATATGGTTAAAATTAAGCTCATACGAGTTGCTGAAGCCGGTTTCCTGTATGGATCCGTTAAGCGTATAACTTAAGGCGGGTTTTTCCTTTTGAAACGAGATAAAAACAAATTCAAACTTCATGCGCTCGGGGCACGGCGCCAGTTTCATAAGATATTCCTGGTTTACTTCAACTGAATCGCGAATCACTTTAGCCAGGTGAAAATAAAAGTGCGATTTCGGAAGCTGGCTTGAGAGGTCGATAATACTGAGCTGGCCTTTAGAACTCAGATAAATTTTATCGTTGTATGAAACTGCCCTGGAAACAGATTCGTTAAAGATCTTGTGCCATTTAAGTCCGTCGGGATCCAGCGAGTAAGCCGATACAAAAAGTCCTTCATTGGTGGACAGAAGTACGTTCTTATCCTTAACAAACGTTATGCTGTTAACAACATCCGATGGCAAACCTTGTTGAATGGTTATTCTTTTCACCGTATTGTCGCCGTTCAGTACAAATAATCCGTATCCTTCTGAATGGAACCACAGATTTCCGTAGAAATCAGGTTGACCTCCAAGAATATTGATACTCCGGGTTTTTTCCAGGTAGGCTGGCCTCACAATCTTTCCGCCGTGGAACTCAAAGATCCCATCCTCCGTGCATACCAGCAGACCATCTCTCCATCTGTTTACGGACGATATCTTTTTATCAAACTCTAACCGCGAACAAAGCTCTTTACCTACAATGTAACTAAATCCTCTGCGCTGAACAGAAATCAGAGTGTCTTCGTTCAGCCGGCACAAAACTCTGCCATAAGACCCGTATCCACTTCGCGAAATAACAATCCACTGCTTATTATTCCCAGGATAAATTGTCTCCAGATGATCACGGAATGAAACAAGATACTGATCTTTTGTAGCTATGATATCGGTTGGCTCATTTTGATCGTAGTGCAGCCGGAGTGTATTAAGTTTATCTCCCTGTAAAGCATAAATATCTCCCATTGTGTTGGCAATGATCAGCTCGTTGTTTAACATTTTAATAAACGCAATGGGTTTTCCCAGTGGATCCGTTTCATTAAAATACAAATGATCAGGATTAGCACAATGAAAAAGTCCTTTACTATCAGTACTCAGCCAGATACCTTGTTGGGAATCTACAAGGACATCATTCACAGTTATATTCCCAAGCGAATGACTTATAACACTATCGTTTTCAGAGAGCTCATATAAACCATCGTTCAAACATCCTACCCATAAATGGTTCCTTTTATCTACCGTAAAATTATTGATATGCGCTTTAAAACGGATACTTTTTACCTCACCTTTTTCATTGATCCGAACCAGCTCTGTATTATGAACAGTATAAATGTCCCTGCCGAATTTTTTGCAGATCTTTAATCCTGATTGTTTCACGACCGGTACGCTCACCACCTTTTCACTTCCCATAATCTTAAGCTGCGTAAATAGTTGTCTTGTAAAAAAATCCGGAATATCCACGCCACGGAAGTTATAAATGAGCATTGGCTGGTCGCCGGGTTCTATGATCCTGTAGATAATTGAATCATGATTAAAAAGTCTCCGGAGATCCTGTGGTTCGTACCCTTGTTCCTTCTTTTTGAGTTTAATGCAAAATCTTTTTGTGATCACGTAAATATCAAGACTGTCATTAACATATAGTTGATATATCTCCGAAGTTGTATTTTTCAGTTTGGCAGAAATGCTGTCAATTCCCCTGATAAGGATGGCGCTGTCGTTTCTTACCTCGTAGATATTCGCTTTATGATTCGCAACCCACTTCTTCCCGTCTTTTCGTTCATATATTGAGTACATAAATGCCTGGTCAAAAGAAAGATTTTTAAAAACCTGCCTAAATTGTTTACCATCATATTTAAGAGTGCCATAACTGGTAAAAACCCACAGGTATCCATCCTTGTCCTGGTGCTGGCTAAATGTTTCATCGGCAATAAGCCCATGTTCCGTAGTCAGATTATCAAAACGTAAGGTTTGTGAAACACTGACAAGGGATAAAAAAAGACAAGCAATACTAATATTCCTCGTAACAAACGACATTGACACAAATGTATCAGAATATCGCTGGTTTTAAATGACCAAATGGCTATATGTGCAGAAATTCCCTTTTTTGGTAATGAGTTTGAATTTCTTCCAGGATAACTTTGTTTTGAATTAAATCCCAACCTTATGAAAAAAAATTCGATTTTTATCGCCGCGTTATGCCTCGCATTCTGCGGCAAGGTCTCAGCAACCTTCGTTCAGTTGACCGCCTCCCGTGACGCAGTTGTGGCATTCGATGCCGGCATTCCTGCAGTAGCAACTACAAATTTCGGTGCCGTTCCTTACAACTCTGCCTGGTGCGACAAATCAGGACAAAGAGGGAACTTTATTAACCGTGCGATCATCGATTTCAATTTAGCTTCAATTCCTGTTGGGGCAAATATTCTTTCGGCCACGCTGTATCTCTATGGAGTAGGACCTGTTGGCAATTTCCTGGGACACACCCAGTCATCTCCTAACGGCAATGATTGTTTCCTCGAAAGGGTTACCAATAACTGGCAGGAACTTTTGGTTGACTGGAACACCCAACCCCTTACCACACCAGCCAATGCTGTTTCAGTTGCTGGTACCAATGTCCTGACCCAAAACTATATGCTCAATGTTACGGCCTTGATCCAGGATTATGTGAATAACCCTGCCAGCAGCTTTGGATTAATGCTCAGGCTTCAAAACGAATCGCCTGTGAATGCACTCATCTTCGGATCGAGGGAAAATCAAAATCCTGATCTTCAGCCGCGTCTTGAAATAGAATACACAACATGGTGCTACGGGTCTGTAGACCTTGTGTCCGACTATGACGCTCCTATCGGGTTCCATGATGGCGCTAACACTGCGGGTAATAACTACGGAACAGGCTGGCAAAATGCCGGTTACATGGTTCCATCAGCAGCTCAAAGCTGGGGAAATAATGGAAACAGGGCCCTCATCCACTTTGATTTATCTACTCTTCCGGCCAACTCTATTATTAACTCAGCTGCTCTGGATCTTTTCGCTTACGGTCCGGTAGGAAGTTTCCCCGGGCACATGCAATCCAGCGCTAATGGAAATGCCAGTGTACTTGAAATTGTAACCGGCCCTTGGGCTGAAAATACCGTGACCTGGAATAACCAACCGGGCATTACCCCTGCCAACGCTGTGAATTTAGCAGGTACAACAAATGCGACGCTTGATTATCTTGGAATCAATGTAACAACTATGATGAATGCAATTTATACAAGTGCGAACAATTATGGTTTTATGCTGAAGCTGCAAAACGAAGTTTCCACCAATATCCTCATCTTCTGTTCTGAAGATCATCCAACTGCGTCGAAGCACCCGGTTTTACATTTACAATACCAGTATGATTGCAGTCAATCCGGCGGAGGTGGAGGTAATGGAGGAAAAATCGCTCATACAGCTGCCTCCGGCCAGCAGGTTGCAACCATTAACGAATTCTTCAGTGTGTATCCAAATCCGTCTAAAGGCAATTTTAATCTTAAATACGGCCTGAACGACAGAGCTATGGGAAGTGTAATAATAGAAGACATGCAAGGCAGGATCATCTTCGAACAAAATCTTGATATAACGAACCACTCGTTTGAAGTGAAAGATATTCCTAAGGGAGTTTATTTCTGCAAGCTGATCACCGACGGTAAAGTTCACAGCGTCGAAAAAGTGATTATCACAGAATAAGCAAAAAACAAAAACCCAAAACAACAGCCCGGTGGACATCTCCCCGGGTTTGTTGTTTTAAGAAGGTTACTAAAAAAATACAGGTGCCGCAAAAACATAATGAATAATCCCAAGGCAGAGCCTCAAGGTATCCTGCCACTAATTCTCATCAACAAAATTTACTCGTGCTAATTTGTGGAATTCGTGTCTCAAAATACAGGACTAACTCTGAGCGCCCCGAGGAATTCTTTTGATTAAAAAACTTCGGAAATTAATTTTTCGGCATTCCTCACATTATCAAAATTAGAAGTCAGTTGTTGCCTCTCCTTTAAAAGACCTTCTGAGAATTCCTTGTAAAAATACTTATTGGCTGCCGCGACAAATTCTTCCGGCATCTCCGAAAGAACAAGTGTGTTGTTCGCTTTTAAGCCCGTTCCAGAGATCATATGGGCGTTACAGATCACGAAACGTCCTTTAAACAGTACATTTAATAGTTTTAATTTTAAGCCGGTAGGTTGAGCTGTATACAGAACATGAATATGTGCATTGCGCACCAACTGAGTCATCTCCTCTTCATTTGGACTTTTACGCAACTTAATATGTGAATACTTCCGGACTAAATCGACAAGGAATTCCGGCGGATCAAGTCCGGCGATCACGACTGGAAATTCCAGCTTTGAAAATACATTCCTGATCAGCCATGCTGCCGCCTCATAGTTTTCTGAAATGCTTAAATTCCCATGAAAAAGCAGGTACTCTCCCCTGCCATTTTTAATAGTTAATTCCGAATTAGGATGAAAGCTGGGAAGGTAAACAGATTTTACGCCGGGATACTTGCTTTTAAAATATTCTGTATCTTTTGTATTTACCGCAAGAATCAGATCTGCATGTTTTAAAACAGATTCAAAACGTTTAAGTTTCCAGGCTTCCATGACGAGGTACGCTTTTTTAACAAAACGTTTCTCGGTCCTGGAAAGTTCCCGGTAATACTCGTGTTCAATATTGCTGTGCCTGTAGATCTTTTTTCTTGATTTAAACCGCGGGTCGCTCAGAAGGTAACAGGTATGCAGCACCTCAAATAATATAGGATAATCATTGGAAAGAAGATTTTTTTCAAGTTCCTCCGATTGCCTGGATTTCACCGTGTAGGGCTGCAAAGAAAGGTTTGCCAGCAACCCCGTGTTCCGTTCATAATAATATACCTTCTCACAAAGTGCTTCCAGTTCTTTGGAAGGTTTTCTTCCATAAGCAAAACAATGCAGGTAAATTCTTACACCGGATTTCCTCAGCCAGTAAAGTTTATAATAAACATCTATTACCCCGCCGTAATTTGCGGGGAAAGGGACATCAAAGGAAACAATATTTAAAGAAGCGTTCAACCTCCCAAAGATGCCGATTTTTATTCGAAATAAAAACCGTTTGAGATAATACCCGCTTTAAAATCATGTTTGGCTGTACCGTCAGCATTGTAAATGTATACCTGCGACCTTTGCGAATAATCCAAAGCGTCTGCCGCGTATATGGTATAATCATTCGGGTTAATTCCCAGGCCGTAAAAATTTTTAGTGCCGCGTTCAATAAAAGCAACTCCGGGAAGAGTTGTTTCCGAGATCCCCATCCTGTAAATGGAAGTATTCAAAAAGAACAAGGTATCTTTTGTTCTGTTGAGGCAAATATTAAACGGCGAATCTGCCGAAGCAAACGGAAAAACCAATTCCACTTGGTTGTTCAGAGGATTTACTTTTGTAAGCCTGCCTGCCGATCCCGGGTTATTACCGGATGCCAGCACCCACACCCTGTCATTTTTATCAATAACGATGCTTCCCGCGCCCCGTCCAACAAATATACTGTCGCTAATAACGTCCATTAAGGTATTTATCACGTACACATAGTCTTTTTCGGTGTTTGTCACAAATACTTTATTATAGAGCAAAACCATTTTTTCGGTTTTACCTGAACAGGGAATAATTCCCGTTTTGACATTTGTATTCAGATCTACAATGCTGATTGCATTTGCGTAAAGATCGCTTACGTAAGCCTTTTGGTTTGTAACTGCCAGAATATACCGGGGTGAAGTAAGATTGCTGATCTGCGCCTTTTTTTTAAGCTGGTTATCGCAAACCAGTATTTTATTAGCGTTATTTACTACTATATAATAATTGCCATTGATGTAATTTAAACTCTGGGCAATGTTACCGATCTGTGACTGGTTCTGCACCTGGTAAAAATTTTCAATTACTTCTTTGTTTCCCGGATCATAGAGGGAAATAGAACCATTTCCGCTGCCCTGGAACGGGCCTTCGTTTATGACGTATACCTTTCTTGAATTCGTTAATTGTACCTGTGGTTGGCTGACACTGTCCGGCTTATCCTTTACACAGGAAGAAAAAACTAATAAGGCTAAAAGTATGTATAGATTTTTTTTCATGAACTGTATCCCCTTAATGGATTTGGAGAGCCGGGCGCATTTACCCGGCTCTCACAGACCCCTTACCGCCAGGTTCCTGGTTAGTATTTGATTATTTTTTTAATTGTTTTTTGTTCACCTGCCATAAATTCCAGGAAATAAACACCTGGTTGTACAGCGCTGAGATCCAGGACAGAAGTTTCATTAACGGCGACTTCCGTATAAATGATCTTTCCGCTTATGTCATGTATCTTAACGGTCCCGCCTGGTATCAGGGAAGAAAGGGTGATTGCAGTGTTAAATGGGTTAGGGTACGCATTTAATATCGGATCCTGTTCGTTACCGGCAACTCCAACGAGGTTTGGCGCAGATGTTTCAAAATTGTCAATGGCAAAAAACAAGGGCGTATTGATCCCGAACTGACCAACATCACTTGAACGCATAAGGAACTGAATACTGTCAACCGCGCCAAGAACAGAAGCATTTACATATTGCCAGGTACTAAGGATAAAATCCTGCGCATTATTTGTGAATGTATAGTCTGCAAGCATTACGGTAACACTATCACTTTTTAAAGAACCGTTCTTATATCCCCTTACGATCACTTTAAAAAAATCAGGGTAGGAACCTTGTGCAATTGTAGTGCCTGAGCCTGTTCCGGTTGTATCACCAAATTTACGCGCGAACATATCTCCTTTTGCCATTGTTTTGTAAGCATACGTGGTATTTGTGATGTAAAATCCATTCACAGTGTTATATGGAGCGTTCATAGTGATAACTCCCATGTCCTGTCCAACTACGTATATTGCCGAATTGGTGTACCCTTTACCTGCTCTCACCCCATAAAGGTTTGAATAGCTCCCGGTTACAGAATCATTTTTATTTGTATAAGCAAAACCGCCGCTCCAGTAGTTAAACGAATTATCATACCGATATTCGAAGGTGGCGTTACTGGTTTGGAAAGGTGTACTTGTAGTTGGGCTATAAGCCGAGTTTGCCGAAAGTGTAAATGTTTCAAAATCGGCAATTGTTTGCGCTTTTGTTCCCAAAATGCTAAAGGCAAGCGATAAAAATGTAATTGTTTTTTTCATGGTTTTGTTTTTTATTAGTGTATTGGTGAATTATTAGATTGTACAGTATTGGTTATTCTTTTGATCTATGGACGTTTTTTGTTTTAATGCCTATTCCTAATTCATAATTTCTCAAGGGTACCGGCCTTCCCGCCATTACCGTGTAGTTGTGATTAAAAATGTTGTTGCAGGCCATAAATAAATTCACTTCTATTTCATGCAGGCCGACTTTATAATTACATCGCAACGACGAAACATGGTAAGGCGGCAACCAGTTTAAATTATCACTTGTTGTAAAACGATAACCGCTATACTGATGATATAACACAAGGTTCGCGCCGGCATAGCCAAGAGAAACATTTCCGTTAACAGAATAACGCGGTGTATACATAAGCTGTTTACCTGTTGAGTTATCATTTTGACTGGCATTGGACTGAACAGTAGATAAACAATAGCCGGTTATAACTGAGACGCCGGCCCTCCATTTATTTTTCCCGTAATTAATTTTCCAGCTCGTCTCCGCTCCTCTGCTCCAGACCTCCTGTATATTTAATGGCGTGGGATTGCCATTAGCACCCGGCACCCACAGTATCCAGTTTTTAATCATCCTGTTATAGACAGATCCCGAAATAAAAAAAGTAAAATTCCCCGATCGTTTACCATAACTTAACTCACCTTCCGACGTATATCCCTGCTCGGGTTTTAGGTGAATATTTCCCCCAGGTAACCAGTATAGTTCATTCAGCGTGGGTTGCCTGTAAACCCGCGCTACATTTATCTTCGCCCCCAGGTCTTTCAGAACTTTATATTCTATCGAAATGTTTCCTGTTACCGGCAGGGCCCCGACGCTGAAATATTCTCCCCTAACGGATGCGTAACTGATAAGGCGTTCCTTTAAAAAGGAAAATTTGTTCCCTATTAATACAGAGGCCCTGCTGATGCTTTTACGCGAAGAATAATTTCCGGTAGTAGCAGCGCTCGACAAAAAATTTACCGCAAGATTAAGCTGGCAATTTTTATGCAGGTCAAAATAATTTTCATTTTCAAGCATCGTTGTTTTTACGTTGCTTTTTGAAAAAAGAGAACTGATGCTGTCGTCGTAATCAATTTTGTCTATAAAATATCCGCCACGCAGAATTGATTTAAATTGTGTAGCAAGATATGTCCAGTTAGCCGAAAGCCTCATGGCTGCATCACGCTGGTAAGTTTTACTTTCTACAACCGAGTTGTAGATAGGCAAATGTCTTTGGTTATCATTAAGCCATGCATTCAAAGAAAAAATCTGTTTTGAATTAATCATGTATTTGAATTCCTGCATCAGGCCCTTAAAATTATACTCCGAATCCTTGTGTCGTTTGTAGGGGCTTTCTTTATCAAGTGTATCAATATATTTAAAATTGTTTTTCGCGCTGTTCATGTATAGTTTTGTGGAAGAAAGGAAACGAGACTTACTTACCAGAACCGCAGCGGACCCATTTAAAGCTCCAAAACTGCCTGCTCCGAAATTTACCGCAGATTGCAAACCACGGTTAAAAGCAGTTTCATTATTTAAGTGGATGCTTCCTGTAACAGCGCCACTGCCCCATAAAGAAGAAGAACCTCCATATTCAATGGCCATATTTTCGAAAAGAACAGAGGGCATCAGGCTCAGGTCGGCCTGACCGAGCATCGCATTCTGAAGATTAAAACCATTCCACAAAACTGCTGTCTGCGAAGCATTACCTCCCCTGAATGCGGTCGTGGCAATTCCTCCGGGACCATAACTCTTAATAAAGACCGAAGAGTTGTAACTTAAAAGATCTGCTACAGAATTATATTTGAATTGCTCCTTCGCAGTGGAATCTACCGGCACAGTTTTTTTTCCAATTTGCGATAACTCAGTTTTTTCAGCGCTAACCTCTACTCCCGCTAACGAAATAGTATCCTGCGCATACATTGCGCCTCCGGAAAAACAACCAAGGATTGCCAGTGACCTAACGACATGCGTTACATCATAAGCCAGGCGCTTATTTACTTTTAAAATCAATTTACTGATTAATTTTTACACATTTCAAGCCTCACATCCCGAAGGCTCTTAACATTGTGTACCGGGCAGGTCTTCTGACTTATCCTTGGCTTAAACGCCTTCCCGCCGCGACAGATATCGGGGCAGTGGCAATAGATTGTTTAAACTTTCAAAAGGACTCACAGCAGCGGGTACTATTAGCGAATTTCACGCTATTCCCTATTATTCTTTTTGTATGCCTTCCGGAAGAATTTTGTCCGGGAGAGGTTTAAAAAAGAACCTGATACGGCGCAAATATAATGAAAGTTATTCTGTTTTGGGAAGAAAAACTGATTACTTTCAGTTATAACAAAATAAGAGGTCTGATATTTCCCGAAGAAACTGTTTGCTTTGGTACATAAAAAAGAGGCCGTATTTAAAAGAATTTTTTTTCCTTTGCAACTGATTTATATGGATAATTCTCAAAAAAAAGAGCTGATCTCCTACCTCGCCTCGTTTATATCTGAAAAACGCAAGGCTCGATTTGATGAGGTGATTGCGCAACGTACACAACATTTGAGGATAGTGCTTGAAAATGTATACCAGGGTCACAACGCGAGTGCGGTATTAAGAAGCTGTGAAAGCTTCGGGATCCAGGATGTACATTTTATTGAGAACCGCAATCAACTTAAAATAAGCGACGACGTGGCAATGGGAAGCAGCAACTGGCTCACCATCCATCGTCATAACGCCACCGACAACAATACTGTGGAGGCGATCCAACACCTTAAGGACCTGGGTTACAGAATTGTTGCTACCACGCCACATAAAAACGATTGTACGATCGATGCGCTTCCGGTAGATAAAAAACTTGCCCTTATATTTGGGACGGAAATTGACGGGATCTCAAAAGAAGTATTTGAACATGCGGATGAATTCGTAAAAATTCCCATGTACGGATTTACAGAAAGTTTTAACGTAAGCGTGTGCGCTGCATTGTGCATGTACGAGCTAACTACAAGGATCCGGAAGGAAGTGAAGGGACACCTGTTAACTGAGCAGGAAAAACTGGATGTGTATTTTGAATGGCTTAAAAAAAGCGTTGAAAAAAGCGAGGCACTTATTAAAAATTACCTGGACCTAAATAAAAAGATCTGAGGCGATACCATCTGCCATAAGCCTGGCTGAAGTTGTAAGGGTATATATTCCCTTAGCCTCGTTTAGCTGATGCAATTTATTCCGGACCGACTTTTTAAAATGCAGGGCCAGGTCATTTCCAAACAGCCTCTCCATCTCATGTAAGTTGCATCCCCAAATGGTCCGGAGCCTGGTTAAAATATATTCATTATAACGGTCGTTGACTGACAGTTCCTCCTTTTCAAAAAAAGATTTTTCCTCGTTCAAGGCTTTCACATACTGTGCATTGTTACGCACATTCCATTGCCGTGAAACCCCATTAAATGAATGTGCGGAGGGTCCCAGACCCAGGTAATGCTGTTGCAGCCAATAGTTGCTGTTATGTTTGGCAAAAAAACCAGGCTTCCCGAAATTAGAGATCTCGTAGTGTACAAAACCTGCCTCCGCGAGGGATTCCGACATGAGCAAAAACTGCGCCCTGCTTAATTCATCACTTACGGCCGGCTCTTTGCCTTTCCGGTGATTTGTACCCAGAACCGTTTTAGGCTCCAGGGTAAGATTATAGGAGGAAATATGCTGGGTATTGAGTGAAATGGCCTTATTCAAGGTAGCCTCCCAGCCGGTAAGGTCCTGAAACTTGCTTCCGTAAATGAGATCGATGGTTATGTTATTAAATCCCGCATCCTGGGCAAGTTTTACAGAGTTTACCGACTCTCCGGAAGTATGAGCACGGTTCATCCATTTCAATTCATTGTCATCAAAACTTTGCAGACCAATGCTCAGGCGATTGATACCCAGAGATCTCCATCCCGACAGCCTTTCCTTTGAAATATCATCAGGATTGACCTCCAGGGTAATTTCCGCGTCGCTTCTCCAGTTAAAGTAAATCGCGAGGGTGTTCAATATCGTTCCGAGTTCATCGGGCGTCAGTAAACTCGGGGTTCCTCCACCAAAATAAATACTTTCAAGACTTCCTTTTTCAAGGTAATTGTATCTTTTTCCGATTTCGGAAGTTATAGCAGTAACCATAGCTGCTTTGCCGGCAAGTGAAGTACTAAAAAAAAAGTCGCAATACGTGCATGCCTGCTTGCAGAATGGGATATGAATATAAACACCGGACATTCGCTAAAATTAGTGAGAATAAGGTTTACAGAGGTCAAAGCTTCTGTTTATTTATCTTAAATCAATAATTTTAAATAAGGGCTTCAAAAAAAGCAATAAAAACCATATTTTTTTGAAACTATTTAAAAATTATCATTATTTTAGCAGCCGACTAAACTTTATTTAAAGTATGAAAAACATTACCAAGCTTACTTTAGCAGCTGTAGCTGTTTTAACTTTCTGTGTATCAGGATTTTCCCAAAAAGCCTTAAAAAAGGCCGACGAGGCGTTTGAGGCAAGAAATTATTACGAAGCTGCTGAGCTATACAAAACTGCCTATAATACTGTCGATAAAGCTAAAAAGGGTATAGTACTTTACAGGGCCGGCGTTTCCTGCCAGCGCATCAATAAATATAAAGAAGCTGAAGCGTATTTCAACAAGGCGATTGCAGCTGGTTTTGATGATCCGAATGTATATTTAAACCTTGCACGGGTTTTAAAAAACCTGATGAAGTACCCTGAAGCAATAGCTGAATACAACAATTATAAATCTAAGGGCGGCGACGCTAAAAAAGCTGATCTTGGTGTAAAATCATGTGAACTGGCGCAACAATGGATCGATAATCCAATGCGTTACAAAACTGAGAATATCTCGTTGATCAATTCTAAAAACAGGGATTATGCACCTGCTTTCAGCGATAAAAAATACCAGACGATCATTATTTCTTCCAACAGGGACGGGTCATTAGGAAGCCTTGATATGAATACCGGCTATCCAAAAGGAGATCTGTATGAGGCAAAACTTGATAAAAACGGTAAATGGTCGACACCGGTTTTATTACCCCCAGCAGTATCTACAGAGGTAAATGAAGGCAGAGGATGGGTAAGTAAAAAAGGAGATATGATCTTCTTTACACGTTGCCCTGAAGAAAAAGGCAAAGAGAACCAATGCGGTTTATTCATGGCAAAAAAACAAGGCAGCACCTGGGGACCAGCCGATCGTTTACCTTTTAGCAACGATTCTATTACATTTGCACACCCAAGCTTATCTGCTGATGGCAAAACCCTGTACTTTGTGTCTAACATGACCGGGGGATATGGAAAAACTGACATCTGGAGCTGCACCTACGATCCAAAGAGCAATTCATGGGGACAACCGAAAAATGCCGGCCCTACTGTAAATACTGAAGGAATGGAGGTTTATCCATCCATTTCAGACGATGGCAAAAGATTATACTTCTCTTCGGATTATCATCCGGGTTTGGGCGGCCTAGATATCTTTATTGCGGAGGTTGGTCCTGACGGAAAAACAAACAAACCAGTTGAAAACTTAAAATATCCTTTGAACTCCTCATATGACGACTTCGGAATTGTATTTGAAGGCAGAAAAAACCGTGGATACTTTACAAGTAACCGCGAAGGTGGAAAAGGGGACGATGATATCTGGAGCTTTAACTTACCACCGCTGGCGTTTAAATGTTGCGGCGTTGTAATTAATTGTGGAGATCCGAATACCGGAAAAGGAAAGGGAGAACCTGTTGAAGCTGTAAAGGTGAAGATCATCGGCAGCGATGGTTCTATCTCCGAACTAATGACCGGTAAGGACGGAGCTTATTGTTTCAAATTAAAGGAAAAAGTAACTTACAGTATCACAACAGAAACAAGTAAGGCGTCTAAATCTTCTTCTCACAGTAAAGACGGTTTCCTTGCTAACAAGGATTTGCGTGTTTTCACTACCGTGGGCCTTGATGCCTCTAAAGACTTCACTGCCGACTTCTGTGTAATTCCTATTGTGGTGAATCCTCGTATGCCGGAAGTTCTTTATGAAGTTGGCAGCGCGGCTCTTCTTCCACAATCAAAAGACTCTTTGAACTACCTGTATGATATTATGAACAATAACCCTAGTACTGTTGTGGAGCTTAACTCACACACAGATACCCGTGGTGATGATAAGGCTAACATGGAACTGTCTGCAGCGCGCGCGCAATCCTGCGTAGATTACCTGGTAAAAGAGAAAGGCATCAATCCAAAACGTCTTAGCGCAAAAGGTTATGGCGAAACACAGCCGCTGATCACAGACGCACAGATTGCCAAGGAACCTTCCAAAGAAGGAAAAGAAGCATTACACGCTAAAAACAGAAGAACATCATTTAAAATTCTGAGCTTTGACTTTGTTGATCCGAATGCTCCTAAAACGCCGGTTAAGAAGAAAACAACAACCGACGAGGAAGAGGACGCAGACTAATACTCATAAAATTTAATAACAAAAGGCTACAGGATCTGTAGCCTTTTTTATTTTAGTGCATGCCAAAGCACCACTATGGGTTGCATGGATTACTATATAGGGAGGAATGTATAACACTCCAATGGAACCATTGAGACCGGGCGACCAAATAAAAATAAAAAAATAATTATTGGGAAATTTTGTAGTCTATAAATCAAGTGCCGGAAGCGGAAAAACCTTTACCCTGGTAAAGGAATACCTGCGCCTGGCTTTATATGATGAAAAAAAATTAAGTTATAATTACAAGCGCATCCTGGCCGTTACCTTCACTAACAAAGCGGCTTCAGAAATGAAGGGCCGTGTAATAGAAGCGCTTAACCAGCTGGCTGACAATGAGAAACTGCCTTATGTCGGGCAACTTCTCTGTGATGAAATGAGCATTGCTCCGGAAGAATTAAAAAGACGCTCCCGCTTTGTACTCGGCCAGATCCTTCATCACTATTCCGATTTCTCTATTGGCACCATAGATAGCTTTACACATAAGATCGTAAAGACCTTTGCGCATGACCTCAAACTTCCCGTCAACTTTAATATTGAGATGGATACCCAGGGGTTTTACGAAAAAGTAATTGCTTCCCTCTTTAATAAAATTGGTGAAGACGAATATATCAGTAAACTCTTAAAAGAATATGCCCTTACCAGGGCGCAGGACAATGCTGCCTGGGACCCTGAACAACAGATCCAGGAATTTTCAAAACTTTTGCTGAAAGAACATTCGGGTGAATATGTTGAACAATTAAAAAAGTTCAGTGCGGAAGAACTGGAAACCTTCAGAAAACAATTCCTCGATTTTACAAAACACTACAAAACCACATTAAAAACGGGCGCCCAAAAAGCCATTGATCTCATTGCTAAAAACAAATTAGGTGATAACGACTTCCACTATAAAGCCTCGGGACCACAAAGTTTTTTTAAAAAATGCCTGGATAATTCTGTTACTCTTGAAAATGTGGAAAAAGGGAGACTGATCGACGCCTTGAGCAGTGGCAAGTGGGCCAATGATGGCAGTATAAATAAGGAAACTGTTAATACAATAAGCCCCGACCTTCATGCGATTGCTACAGAACTCGTAAATTTTATCAAAGAACAGCACGGATATTTTTCACTCTGCGAACTTTTGAGCAAACAGATGTATCCCCTGATGCTTCTTAAAAAAATTGAAGAGATCAGCATGGAACAAAAACAGGAAGAACGTCTTGTTTTTATAAGCGAGTTCAATCAAAAAATCTCCGAGATCATCAATAATGAACCAACGCCATTTATTTATGAGCGCCTCGGAGAACGTTACCAGCATTACCTGCTCGATGAATTCCAGGATACGAGCAGCCTTCAGTGGCTTAATATTTTACCGCTTCTTGACAATTCGCTTTCGAACGGGTGGTTCAATTTAATTGTGGGCGATGGTAAACAAAGCATTTACAGATGGAGAAATGCCAACGTAAAACAATTTGCTTCATTACCCCAAATAGAGAACAAAGCAGAAAGTCATACCATTGAAGAAAGAGCGCAGTCGCTGAAACGGAATTTTTCGGGAAAAGTGCTGGACACAAATTTCAGAAGCCTTAAAACAATAGTTGAATTTAATAATTCACTTTTTGCCTCTTTAAGCGATAAATTGCTTTCACCTGTTTCCAAACCAATTTATGAGAACCAATCCCAACTTATCAGGAACCCGGGGATAGGTTATGTGAACATACAACTCGGTAAAATGGAACGGGATGAACTGGACCTTTTTACCTGTAATACCATCCGCGACCAGATTAATAAAGCGCTGGCAGATGGTTTTGATTATAAGGACATTTGTATCCTTTCCCGTAAAAACGATCAGGGGAATACCATTGCCAATTATCTGGTGGAACAAAAAATTCCTGTTGTTTCTTCTGACTCTCTTTTATTAAAAAATAATTTTGAAATAAACACGATCGTATCTTACCTCAGTTACCTGGTTAACCGGCAGGACATAATCAGTGCCGGAGCCGTGATCAATTATTTATTCCAGGCACAACGTATAACAGGAAAAGAATACCACCTATATCTCGATCAGCTTTCCAAAGGTCATTCCCTTTTTGAGATCTTTAAACTTTGCGGCATTGGGTTAGCGGAAGGCGACCTAAGCCTGAATAATTTATTTGACAACTGTATTGAAATAGTAAGGGCCCTTGATCTAAATAAGAATGGGTATCATTATATCCGTTTTTTCCTGGATGAAGTAAATGAATTCCAGGTGCTGAAAAATTCCACGATCTCCGCTTTTTTTGAGTGGTGGAAAAGCCGTAGTAACAGAGCTTCGATGATCATCCCTGAAAACACGAATGCAGTAAGGATCATGACTATCCATGCCAGCAAAGGCCTGGAATTCCCGGTTGTGATCGTACCTTATTGTAACTGGCAGGTTTATAGGGCCGGTGACAATTGGGTAAAGGTACGGAACGAAAAAGTCGAACTACCTGTAACGGTGGTGAATCTCACTAAAAAAGTGAGCGAATCAGGTTTTGAGCAGGAACTTAAAACCGAACAGCAAGACCAGGTCCTGGATAATCTTAACCTTTTATACGTAGCGTTTACAAGAGCTGTAGAGCGTTTGCATGTGATAGCGACCTCAATTCAAACAAGCAAGGGAGAATCAACAAGTGACTGGATCAATGAATTTATGGCAGCGCATTATACGGCCAGCAGAGAGAATTTTTATGAGATTGGAATACCTTCCCACAAACAATTAGAGCATTCAGCGAACAGCCTGGCTGATTATGAACTGGAACCGCTTGACTTTACTACCAATAAGAATACCATTCGGATAAAAGCCTCATACCTCAACAATAATATGCATGTTGAAGAGGCAAAACAGCAGGGAATTCTTATCCACTGGCTTTTATCAAAAATGAAAACCATTTCAGATATAGAGCAGGCCCTGCAATCCGCCCTTTTGGAAGGACTCATCAGCAAAGAAGAAATACCTGAACTCGGAAGGAAATTAACAGAGATCATTAACCATCCCGAATTAAATTACTTTTTTCAACCGGGCCTTATTTGTAAACTGGAAGCTGAACTGGTAACTCAGAATGGAGAGTTGCTGCGTCCCGACCGGATCATTTTTAATCCGGGCGAAACAATACTTATTGATTACAAAACCGGGAAGGAAAACGATAAAGCGTATTTCAGACAATTGTATAAATATGAGTCTGCTCTTTTAGCCATGGGCTATACAAACATAAAAAAATTACTGGTCTATGTTGATCAAATGAAAGTGATTCCTGTAAAATAACTATATTCGTTCATTAGAATTTTAGAATTTCAAAACCATATTATGATTTCCCGTTTTTTCTCCAACAAACTACGCAGGACCAGACTCCTGTTATTTCTCCCCGTATTTTCTCTCCAGTACGCTTATTCACAGAACCCAGGCATTAATTTCAACTACATTGATTCAAGCGCAAGCCCGCGCGAAGACTTTTATGCATTTTGTAACGGCAAATGGCAAAAAAGTTTTGTTCTACCCGAGAGTGATGCCCGTTACGGAAGTTTTAACGAGATCAATGAGAACAATCTCAAAAAGATAAAACAGATCCTGGGTGCGGCTTCTAAAAATAAAACAGCGGTGAAAAATACAGACGCTCAGCGCTTAAGAGATTTTTATAACACGGCGATCGATACGACAAGGCTTGATGCAATGGGATTCAGCCCCATTATTCAACAGCTTGCGGAAATTGACAGCGTAAAAAATGTAGAGGAGTTTCTCTTATTAAAATCCCGATTTGATTATATAGGCGTTGATCTTCTTTTCACAGCCGGTGTTTCACCCGACCTCAAGAACAGCAAAAAAAACTCGCTGGTTATTTACCAGGGCGGACTTGGCCTTGGAGACCGCGATTATTATTTCCTGACAAAACATGATGAGATCCGTAATCAGTACAAACAATATATTAACGGCCTTTTCGGAAGTATAAACGCACCTGCAATGCAGGAAGGATATGGCGAAATTGTGCTCGCATTTGAAACACGCATCGCGGAAAAAGCCTTTACGCGCGTGGAGCAACGGAATCTGGAAAAACAATACAACATCAATACAAAGAAAACCCTTTCTGAATTGACACCTTCTATCAAATGGGATGATTTTTTCAGGGAAAAAAAGATACCGCAGCCGGATACCGTGATCGTCGGCATGGTTGAGTATATGAAAAATCTTGACTGGATCCTGAGCAAAGCTCAACTTCAGAATTTAAAGATCTACGCCAAGGCGCGCCTGCTTATGGAAGCTGCACCGTTCCTGAGCACCGACATCCTGAAAGTACATTTTCACTTCAGGGGAGAGGTCATGAGTGGCGCCAAACAAATGAAACCGGCCTGGCAGCGTTCACAAATGACCATGAATACGCTCATGGGGGACATTGTTTCGCAGGAATTCGTAAAATTATATTTTCCACCTGAAGCCAAGGTAAAAGTAAATAAGCTGATCGACAACCTCGTTGCGGCCTACCGTGAAAGGATCGCCAGCCGCGAGTGGATGAGTCCCGAAACAAAAAAACAGGCGAATCGTAAACTGGATCTTTTGATCCGGAAAGTTGGTTATCCCAACAAATGGAAAAACTACTCGGGACTTGAGATTGGTACAGATAGTTATTGGGCAAATGTGTGCAGAGCCAGTAAATTTATGGTTATTGACAATTTAAACGATCTGAAAAAGCCGGTCGACCGCAACAAATGGCAGATGACGGCTGTAACGGTTAATGCCTATTATGATCCCACAACCAACGAGATCACTTTCCCTGCCGCAATCCTTCAACCTCCTTTTTTTGATGCAACGGCGGAAGATGCAGCCAACTATGGTACTATGGGCTCCATTATTGGTCATGAGCTTACCCATGGCTTTGATGACCAGGGGTCGCAATTTGACGCCAACGGAAATATGAAAATGTGGTGGACAGAAAAAGACTATCAGAATTTTAAAGACCGTACAAAACTGATCGTTCAGCAATTTGACAATTACAAAGCCTTGGATACTTTACACGTAAATGGCTCTATGACGCAAGGTGAAAACATCGCGGACCTTGGAGGATTAACAATGGCTTATTACGCGTACAAAAAATCACTTGGAGGAACAAAATCAAAAGTGATCGGTGGTTATACCGGGGAACAACGCTTTTTTATTGCATGGGCGCAGGGATGGAAATCGAAAGTAAGAAACGAGGAATTAAAACGCCTGCTTACCATGGACTATCATTCTCCGGCCTATTTCAGAGCCTTTGCACCAATAAGCAATATGAAGGAATTCTACGATGCTTTTAAAATAGTTCCGGGAGATAAAATGTTTGTGACCCCGGAGAAACGTGTGGAGATCTGGTAGAAAAAGGACACGAATTTCACTAATTACACGAATCATAATGAAATTAAAAACCAAAAATAGGGCTGTAAATTTTATATGCCTATTGGTTGTTTCTGTTCCATGGTTTGCAAACGCGCAGCTGAATACGTTTATCGAAGAATGGAAAAACGACAAAGACCTTAAACATTCTTCCATCGGGTTTTGTGTGATGAACGCGGCGACGTCTGAAATAATTTCAGAATACAATTCCAGGCAACTCCTTGTTCCGGCCAGTACTTTAAAAATTGTCACAACGTCTGCGGCGTTAAATTTATTGGGCGCCGGTTACCGCTATGAAACAAAGATCTATTATACCGGCGATTTTAATAAAACAACCGGAGTCCTTAACGGCGATCTCATTATTGTTGGAAGTGGTGATCCAACATTGCAGTCAGACAACTTTGAAAAAGAAAACAACCTGGTAACAGATAAGTGGGCAAACTATTTAAAAGAAAAAGGGCTCACTGAGATCAAGGGAAAGATCATCGGCGATGCTTCCTGTTTTGAAAGAACGATCCCTTCCAACTGGATCTGGGAAGACATCAGCAATTATTTTGGCGCTGTTCCCTGTGGACTTTCATATAAGGACAATAAATTCAAAGTATACTTCAGCACTAAAGAAAATGGAAGCGAAGCAGATATCACCGGATATTCTCCGGCATATTTATCGAATACCATTGCGCTTACTTCCTGGGTAATTGCCAAAGGAAACGAGGACCAGGCATATGCTTATGGCGATCCTTTTTCGTTTGCAAAAGAGATCCGCGGTACCCTGCCACCCAATAAAACCAACTATGAAATCGAGGTAGCGCTCCCCGACCCTGCCCTGCTCTGCGCTGAACATCTTTATGCATCCCTGCACGCGCTTGGGATAAAATGTAACGCTGCCTCCATTCAATCCAATTACAAAAAACCACAGGAACAGGCATCACGCACATTGATATACACGCACTACTCTCCCACGCTCGACAAGATCATTTATTTTACAAATATCCGCAGCAACAATCACTATTGCGAAACTCTTTTAAGAACAATTGGAAAAGGCAATAGCAATGCCGGACTAAAAACAGTAAAAAAATACTGGGCTCAACGGGGCCTGGATTCAAATCAGATCTACATGGACGACGCGAGCGGATTGGGAAGGATCAATGGCATCACAACACATTACCAGGCTGCTTTGTTGAGCAAGGTGTTTAAAGATAGCTCTGCCTATAAAATATTTCATCTTTCTCTCCCGGTAGCAGGAAAACAAGGCAGCATGAGCAGTTTGGGCAAAGGAAAATTTATTGAAAATAACATGCGTGCAAAAACGGGTTATATTACCCGTGCAAGAGCTTATTGCGGATATGTAAAAACCAGATCCGGAAAGGAGCTTGCTTTTTCCCTGATCTTTAATAATTATAATTGCAGTGCACGGGAAGCCAGGCTGAAAATGGAAAAATTCCTGGTAGCGCTGGGGGAGCTGTGATAGAACGCGGATTAGACAGATTAAGCCGATCTTCACGGATCAATAAGATTTTTTGAACTTATTTTGTCACAAGTAATCTTTTTGTTTCTATTACCTTGCCACCAGACAAAATGTTCACAAAATAGAACCCTGTCTTAAAATCAGAAATATTTAAATATGTATCAGGATTCACACTATTTACTTCCTTAACAAAGCTCCCGGTTAAGTCAGTAATAACTATACTTACTTTTTTGTTACCCGTTACTTCTATTTTAAAATTTACAAAATCCTGCGCCGGGTTAGGAAACATTTCATTCGTATTTTGGTTTGAACTAACTGAAGACACACCGGTAGGTACCGGCATTGAAAAATATTCCATGTGGTTCTCGCCACATAGTGGTGCCATTTCAATTTGGTAGTTGCCAGCACACACCTTAGTAAAAAACCACCAGTGGTAATTTACACTTTGCACATTAAGAGTTGGAGTTATGTTGCGAATAAGGTAAGTACTTGAAGTTGCCATTGTAAATGAACCATCGCAACAGGTTGCACAGGAGGGCGGGGTTACGCTGTAAGTTATTGTCTGGGCTTTAAATTCAATAGTCCCCAACAAGAGAATAAGTACAAAAGTCAGGAAAACGTTCTTCGCTTTATTTTTTATTAAAACTTGTTGTTTCATTACATTTATTTTATGATTATCAAACACCTCGAAACTCCATCATGTTTCTTATTATTTAAGTTTAAGGAATTCGTTTTATACAAATATACATTTTTCTATAAATAAAGGGTTTTAAATTAAGTTGCTAAGATGGCTTCCGGTACAATTCGTTCTGTTTCGGAACCATTCTTAGTCCTTGACTACTGAGAAAACACTCCGTAATATTTAATATTATTCTTTAACTTTGCTCAAAGTTAGAACCGTGAAATACCTTATAAAAAAAGCGACCCTGGTGAATGAAGATGAAATTGGGATCTATGATGTATTAATAGAAGACCAATTGATCTCGCGCATAGACAGGGAAATTGAAAATACCGGGAACTATAAAGAGATAAATGCGGAAGGCCTGGTATTGCTGCCAGGCGCGATAGACGACCAGGTGCATTTTCGTGAGCCGGGATTAACGCACAAGGGTGAAATTTATACGGAAGCTAAAGCGGCCGTGGCCGGCGGAGTTACTTCCTATATGGAAATGCCGAATACCAGTCCTCAAAGTACAACCGTTGCCGAACTCGAGAAAAAGTATACACGCGCCTCACAATGCTCACTTGCGAATTATTCTTTTTTTATGGGGGGTACCAACCACAACCTTGAAGAAGCTTTAAAAGTTGATTATTCAAAAGTGTGCGGTTTAAAGATCTTTATGGGTTCTTCCACGGGCGATATGCTGGTGGACCACCAGGAAGTACTGGAAGGTTTTTTCTCAAAAATAAAAGCGCTTATCGCCACGCATTGTGAATTTGACCCTATGGTAAAAGAGAACCAGGCGCGGATTGTTGCAGAGTACGGCGAAGATCTCCCTGCCTATTTTCACCCAATTATCCGCAATGCGGAGGCCTGTTACAAGTCGTCTTCCATGGCGGTTGCCCTTGCAAAAAAACACAATACACGTCTCCATATTCTGCATATTTCTACAGCAAAAGAATTAAGTCTTTTTACAAATAAAATTCCGTTGAAGGAAAAACGCATTACCGCCGAGGCCTGCGTTCATCATCTCTGGTTCAGCGACGAGGATTACAACACGAAAGGAAATTTTATCAAATGGAACCCGGCTGTGAAAACAGCATACGACCGGGATAAAATTTTTGAAGCGGTGCTGAATGACACAATTGATGTGATCGCCACGGATCATGCTCCTCACACCATAGAAGAAAAAAATCAGACCTATCTCAAGGCCCCAAGTGGTGGGCCTTTGGTACAACATAGTATTCTTGCCATGCTCGACTTTTATCACAACAAAAAAATAAGTCTTGAAAAGATCGTGCAGAAGATGAGCCACAACGTAGCCGACCTGTTCAGGATTGAAAAACGCGGTTATATCCGTGAAGGATATTTTGCCGACCTTGTCCTGGTAAATCTTAATAAACCCACAACCGTAACAAAAGAGAACATCCTCTATAAATGCGGCTGGAGCCCGTTTGAAGGGCATACTTTTAAAAGCAGCATTATAAAAACCTTTGTTAACGGCCATTTGGTGTACGATGAAGGAAAATTTGACGAGTCAAAATTCGGGAGCCGCTTGCGTTTTAACCTTGATAACAGGGATTAAGACTCCATTTCCTTCTTTTAAATCCTTATATTTGCAGGCTAAATCAGCGGCCAAAAGCCCTGCCAGAAGGAACAGCTTGAGAGAAAAAACGCATAAATTTTTAAGGATCACGTTAAGGATCACATTAGTTCTTGCAGTACTTTTTGCCGTTCTTCTTATTTACTTTATTTCTGCGATCCTCCAGTCCGAACCCGAAATCAGTGACAGAGCTGTGGAAAAGCAGGAGGTACAGGTTATTTCTCCTGATTTCAGACGCCTTGGTAACAACTGGCTCCGTAAAAGTGAGTCAGGTCTTTGGGAGATGTACCTGGAAGGAGATGGTTACGAACGAGGTGTTATCAATGGTAAGCTCACTAAAGAACTGGCTGAATTCCAGGAAATGGTTTTTATTAACCAGATCAAAGAGCTGGTGCCTTCTGAAAACTACCTTAACTTTCTGAAATATTTTGTCGGGTATTTTAACCGCAACATGCCCGGGCACATCAGTAAAGAATACCTGGAAGAAATTTACGGTGTTTCCCTGAGTGCTTCGGATAGATTTGACAACCTCGCTCCAAAATATTACCGGATCCTTAACTACCATAGCGCGCATGATATTGGCCATGCTCTGCAGGACAAAAACATGACCGTAGGCTGTACTTCCTTCGGGGTGTGGCGTAACAGGACCAGTAACGGAAAACTATTACTTGGACGGAATTTTGATTTTTTTGCAGGGGATGATTTCGCGAAAAACAAGATCGTTTGTTTTACAAAACCGGCAAAGGGATACAAATTTATGTATGTTACCTGGGCCGGATTTACCGGTGTGGTGTCTGGGATGAATGATAAAGGCCTTACCGTAACCATTAACGCATCAAAATCAGATATTCCTAAAAGCGCGGCGACCCCAATTTCCTTGTTAGCCAAAGAAATTCTGCAATATGCAAAAACAATAGAGGAAGCATATACCATCGCGCAGAAAAGAAAGACCTTTGTTTCGGAATCCATTCTGATTGGTTCTGCCCTTGATAAAATAGCGGCTATCATTGAGAAGACCCCGAACAAAACAAATCTTTATTCAGAAAAGGGAGAAGAACTTATTTGCTCCAACCACTATGCGAGCCAGCTTTTTAAGAGCGATTACATCAATAATAAGAATATGGCAGAGAGCTCCTCTTTATACCGTAAATTCAGGATGCAGCAATTATTATCCCGTACAAAAAAATTTAGTCCTGCAGATATTGCAAATGTATTAAGAAACCAGGACGGGCTGAATGACCGCACGATAGGCCTCACCAATGAAAAGGGGATCAACCAGCTGCTTGCGCACCATTCCATTATTTTTGAGCCCGAGGAAGGACGAGTATGGATCTCCACGGCGCCTTACCAGTTGGGTAAATATGTATGTTATGACCTTAACAAAGTATTTAACGAAGCTCCCGGAATATTTACCAATCAAGAGATCCGGGATAGCTCCAAAACAATTCCCGCGGATCCGTTTTTATACTCGCAGGGATACAGAAATTTTCTCCAGTTCAAAAAACTCAAATATTATATTCAGTTTTGCACCAAAAGTCCTTTTGACCTGGTAGTCAGAAAAGATCATTTAAAAGCTTTTGTAGCGTCTAATCCCAATAGTTATTTTACCTACCGGATCATTGGCGACTATTATGCCAAAACTAAAAATAAGGCAGAAGCGATCAGTTATTTCAGGGAAGCCCTTACAAAAGAAGTGGCAACACAAAAAGAAGCGGATGCCATTAAAGAATGCATTATAAACATTGAAAAGAACAATTAATGTCAACTACCGGCACAGAACATAAAGCCTTAAAAGATCTGCTCAGGTATGTTGCCATGCGCTCACCTTTCTACCAGCGTATGTTCGAAAAACAACAACTGGCGCTTAATGAAATAAATACAGTGGAAGACCTCCGGAAACTTCCTTTCACGGAGAAAGAAGACCTTCAGAACCACACTAACGATTTTATTTGTGTTCCTAAAAACAAATTGGTGGATTATGTCACTACTTCAGGAACAACCGGGAAACCGGTGACACTGGCACTTACAGACGCGGACCTGGACAGGCTTGCGCTGAACGAATATAATTCATTTATTACCGCGGGAATTACAGAAGAAGATGTTATCCAGCTCATGACAACTGTTGACCGGCGCTTTATGGCGGGACTCGCTTATTTTCTCGGCGCCCGGAAACTGGGCGCGGGGATTATCCGCGTGGGGAACGGGTTGCCGGAACTGCAATGGGAAACCATCAGGGACATCAAACCCACAGTAATCATTTGTGTTCCTTCTTTCCTTCTTAAACTTATTGAGTACGCCGGAGCACATGATATTGATTATAAAAAATCTTCCGTAAAAAAAGCCATTTGTATCGGTGAAGCCATACGTAACCCGGATTTTAGCCTGAATACACTCGGGAAAAAAATCGCGGATAAATGGGATCTGCAGCTGCATTCTACCTATGCATCCAGCGAAATGGCAACGGCTTTTACCGAATGTGAATTTTTCCACGGGGGTCATTTACAACCCGAGCTCCTGATCACCGAGATCGTAGATGAGAAGGGAGAGGCGGTAAAAAAAGGAGAAGCCGGCGAGCTGGTGATCACAACTCTGGGTGTGGAGGGAATGCCGCTCCTTCGTTTTAAAACAGGAGACGTATGTATTGCCCATGCGGAGCTCTGCGGCTGCGGGAGAGAAAGCCTGCGCCTGGGCCCGGTCTTAGGACGCAAAAAACAAATGATCAAATACAAGGGAACCAGTTTATACCCAAATGCTATTTATGATATCCTGGAAAGCCTGGAAGCGGTAAAAAACTACCAGGTTGAAGTCACAACTAATCCATCCGGCACAGATGAAATTAAAATTCACATGGGCATTGAACTAGGATCAAAAATAAAGGAAGCGGACATCCTCGATACCTTCCGGGCCAGGCTGCGTGTGGTGCCGCACCTGAATTTTTTATCCCCGGAGCAGGTGAATAACCTGCTTGCCGGAAACAGCAGAAAACCATTAAAATTTATTGACAGAAGAAGACAAATACTATGAATGAAAACGATACTCCGAGGAGTGATTTTGCAAAAGGGATTGATTTTGACGACATACGCGCATTTTATGATGACGAGGTACAGGACGTGACAAAGAAGCTGATCAGGGATCCCATTTTTATGACGCTGATCAATTATTTGTGGGAAGACATGACCTTTAAGGATGTTGAGGCGAAAGCGGAAAAAGTAAACGGGAACATTGATTTCCAACTGGAATTTATGCATGGAGCCATCCGCAGGATCATGGAGATGAGCTCCGCAGGACTTTCCAGCAGTGGCTTTGAGAAGCTGGACCCCAAAAAAGCCTATCTCTTTATAGGGAACCACCGCGATATTCTGCTTGATGCAGCGATCCTTCAGGTGCTGCTCGTTGAACACGGATTGCCTACTTCAGAAATTACCTTTGGAAGCAACTTAAAAGAAAAAGGATTCGTGACCGATTTTGGCAAGCTGAATCGTATGTTTACAGTGCAACGCGAAGGCACGAGTAAAGAACTCTACCAGATCTCTAAAAAATTATCTGCTTATATCCGTCATACCATCGTTGATAAAAATGTTTCCGTGTGGATCGCGCAACGTAATGGAAGGACGAAAGACGGGTATGACACAACACAAAGCGGCTTACTTAAGATGCTTAACATCAGTGGTACCAAAAGTTTTTCCGAAAACTTCGCCCAGATCAATGTGGTTCCCCTTACCATATCCTATGAATACGAACCCTGCGATCACCTTAAAACGCAGGAGCTTTATTTATCCGGTTTGCATACCAAGTATACCAAGGCACAGGGCGAGGACCTAAACAGCATTGTTACCGGGATCAAACAGTTTAAAGGCAGGATCCACATGAGCGTGGGAACACCCATTGAACAAAAGGAATACCAGTATATTGACAAAATTGAGAACGAAAACGACAAGATCAGGGCGCTCACTACCATGATCGATAAACGGATCCACCACGATTATAAGCTCCATCCGGTGAACCACATCGCCTGCGACATGTTGCATGATACTAACCTGTTTGAATCATTTTACAGCGCTGAAGAAAAAAATGATTTTATAAAATACATGGAAGAAAAAATTGGCATGATCGAGGGAGAAAAGGACGTGCTGCGCTCCATCTTCTTAAAAATGTATGCGCAGCCAACTATCAATAAGATCCATCTGAACGAGTCAAAGTAATATTTTAACTAAGTACTCGTCATTGACTTCCCAGTTAGGCGTAGCGTCCCGCTACGTCTTTGCTTATGGGCCGCCGGCCTAACCAGCGAACCATTATTTTTTCTACCTGGAATGATTCTTTTCCATTCGCATAAACCTTTGTCAGCGCAAGAAACAGGACATAGCGGGACGCTACGCCTAACACTTCTGTTATTATGCTACGACGAACGGAGCCCTTCTCTTCGCATGAGATTCCTTCACACCTGGGCATTTTCATCCTTGTGTTCGAATAACGCAAGCCGATCGCCAATGATAGTAGGACAAACATCCGGGGGATGTTTGGGCCAGAATGCAGAGTAGCCACTGGATGCCTTGAAAATTGCCACCTCCCGACTCCGCTCGAGATGACAATTTTCAAGAATTAGGGCTTTTGAGACACTTTTTTATTTCTCTTAATCATCTTAATCAAATTTAATTTTCCCGAACCTGTCTTTACCCCTGTCTTCGGTGTAAATGAAGATCTCATTGTTTTTGCCTGGAACAAAGATCTCACAATCAGGTGGCGGAATAAACTGAATGTTCCGTTCCTGGATCGGGGCAAAACAATAATCTTCGTTCTTCATCAATACCGTTCGGTTAGTTACCTTACCATCTTTGAGTGACATCGTATTACACACGAAATTTGAACCGTGAATCCCCGTAACTGTTTTAAGGTCGGCAGGTTCAAAATCGTTTTTTTGATAACGCTCGATATTTTTAGGATGATCATCATTTAAAATATAAAGGTTTTTGTCTGTTGTAAATGCAATGTATTGCTTGAATACATGCGAATATGCCATGTTCATGTTCTGGCGCAGCGGAGAATTCTTCACCCATTCAAATTCTCCTTTTGAGTTGAGTTTTGCGACGATCACGTCCATATACTCATACATCCAGGTACCATTGCTGGTCATTCCCACGCCGCCAAAACCTACAGCATTATTATTGGTGTTTCTCACAAAACGTTCGCTGTACTGTTCGCCTACATAATACACAGCATCATCCACAGGCAGAATGTAATCCAACTTGTATTTAAAGTACCTTGACTTTTTAGGGCTAGATTCTAAGGCTGTTAGCATTTTATCGTCAAAGAACTTAGCTGTTTTAGAACTTACCGTATTAGCATTCACGTCTATCTTAAAGCTGAAGATTCCTATTTTTACGAGGTCACGACCTTTTCTCTCGATCACATCTTTTACAAAACCTCCTATCACAAGATCATTTGCACTTGTTTTGGAGAACTCTATGTCGCTTACATAATAATCGTCATCAAAACCCAGAGTAATCATTTTTGGCGTTTGATCTGCGGCATTTAAAGAATACAATTCCAGTTTGTAGCGTTTCTCTTTGCTATTCCCTGATTTTACAAGATCAGTGTAACAATAATAGATATTATCTTTGTCATCGAGCAACATACCGATACAACCCGTAACATCATCGTCAGCACTCATGGTACCTGCCCAGAAATCGTAACTAAGAGAGCCTCTTGAATCGAGATTTTGGGGCACGGATTTTGTCCACAGCTTTTTCTGGTTAACAGCATCCATAAGGATCAAATCGGTTCTATAACTGTCTTTTTTGTTTGCTTTGTGACAGGCTTTCACAAGGAATTTTGTCTGGCTGGGATTCGCGAAAATTTCAAAATCTACAAACTCATAATGGTCTGCGGTTACAGTTACCACCTCCTTAAGATCTTTTGCTACACTTCCACTGGAAGAAACAGTCTGGAAGAACAAGACCATCTTGTCCTCTTTTTTATTGTACTGTCTTCTGAAAATAAATACATTCCCCCCTGCGTATTCAACATCCTCTATCTTTGTTTCCGACTCTTCATCCAGGTTCACTTCTTTTGAGAACTCCGGCTTAAGACTTGATTTGTTGTATTTCTCAACAAAAAAAGAAGTTCCTTTTCCTTTTGAACGCACCCTGTAACAGTAAAAACTATTGTCATCACCTTTAAGCATACGGTTCATTTTATTATCTCTGTCATTCTCCAGTTCCGGGCCCGGAGAAAAAGTAACCTGAGCAAAAACATCAGGAATTACAAGCAGGGTAAAAGTTAAAAGGATCAGTGCCTTTCGCATCAGGGTTGTTTTCATTTTGTGTAGTTTTTTGACAAATAAACGAAAAAATTAGGTAGTTGGAAAATTCGTTATTTTTTACCCCCTAAATGACGGACAATTTGACATAAACAATAACCAGACTCTCTTTATTAAGATCGTTCAAAGGCTTTGAAAAAACTATAAAATTCTGCTGCCGCTTTAGGAAAATTCACATAATATTCCCTGGTATGTATTTGCCCGAACATTTTTTGCTGATCTACGATAGTGTACGAATTACCAGGTAGGGATAATTTATAAAAATCAGCATATACTTCCTTTGATTTTTTCACCTTTATCCGGCATACATAAACGTTTCCTACATTTCTTTTCTTATAAAATGTATAAAGCTCGGGGCAACTCTCAATCCAATTTGTTTTATCCATCTTTGGTATATGTGCAGGAGTTGCAAAATAATCAGCATGACCCACAAGACTTGTTAGCAAATGTAATTCGCCGGGATTAAGATCATCCATTAAAAAAACATTATCACCAAATTTCCCAATCATTTCTCCCAGGAGTACATTATTTACCCGTCTGAATTCCTTCAGATCCATTTCTTCGGAAATATCAGAAAGGCTCTTAGCATCCGGTGGTATTAAAATGAAAATATTTTTTTCGTTTACAGGAACGGCTCCCTTTTCAGAAAGATACTCCTGTGTCCTGAAAACATTATTTGCAGCCTTAAAATCTTCCAGGGATTTAAAATCAGGATTCTGCCCAAAATAATTATAATGACCTGCCGGAATATTATTGGCCGATCTTGCTTTTTCTTTAAAATACAGATACGCTTCCATATATGTAGTAAACTCTATATTTTCCTTATCTGCCAGATCATGCGCTTTTATTTTGTTAAGATTTTCCTTCCAGATATTTACAAAACCCATATCCAGGTAATTTAATATAGATGGTGTAGCCCCTTCTTTAAGAAAAGCATAATTTATACTTTCTGAAACAACATTACTTTGGTAAGGGTAAAGAATAAAAGACTTATTATAAATATCCTTGTTCTTTCCAAAAACCAAAGTGCGACGCAGTGCTTCTATTAATACAGCCAGGTTATTCTTATCTTCAGGATGAAGCAGATATTTTGTAAAACTCAAGACAATGAGACTTTCCAGATGATTACTGACCAACTGTAAATTTACAGTTTCATCGTAGCACATTTTTTTTAATTGCATAAACGCCAGCGAGTCAACAACAAAGTTCTTTTTTTGTTTGTTTACCTGATCTGCGACTAAAGTCTTAATGAGGTTTAACCTGTCGCCCGGATCAGGATGTGTACTAAAATTACTTTTACGGTTCCCATACTTAATCGTGTTTCTTATTTCAAATCTTTTAAATAATCTCAAGAGATTAGAAGCCGACGCCATTGAGTAAGGCGATTCACGCAACAACTTTAAAGAGTACCGGTCTGCCTCTGTTTCCTGTTCTTTTGAAAACCAATAATAGGACTTCAGAGTATTATAATTTATAATAATACTTCCAAGACCAAATGGTGTAAATGGATAATCGGATTTATCCAAATATTTTATTTCCAGCCATCTCCCATAATTTTTGATCCCGTCATCGTTCAGATAATGAGCAATTTCATGTCCCAGCAACAGTGCCAATTCAGCCTCGGTATCAATATCTACCATCAAACCAATATTTATTTTAAGAAAACCGGCCGCATCCATTTCTGCGTTACATTCATCACTTCGGCAAAAAGAAATCTTCACCTGGTTGATAATCATAGTGTCCTTAATCAGAACATCGAGAACCTTCCTTATATAAGATTCATATCCACTCAGGGACGTATAAACCCGCCCCTGGTTTAAATCATCGGCTATCGACAAGGCGTTGTAACTTGCAAATTTTTTATAATGCTGACCAACGTAAACGTTGTTGCGATACTTATCTGAAACAAAATTATAAGCCTGTGTATACGTGTCATAATTTTCAAATCTCCGTTGAGCAGTCCAATCATAATGATACCAGTCTTCCTGGCTAAGGCAAAAAAATGGTGTAAAAAACACACACAGGAAAATCAGGGTTTTGTATTTGGTTATTTTCATTATTTTTACAGCTAAACCCATTCCAATGAAACTTCATCCATTGCACAGATTTCTAATTTCTACTTTTTTAATTTTGGTTTCTTTTGAGATGTTTGGGCAAAAAAAGATTTCCGCATCTTTTTACAATGATACAATTTTTGAATTTAATGGATGCACAATTGAACTAAAAAACACTTATATAAGGAAAAAACTTTTTTTAAGAACTACTGTTAAGATCACAAATCGTACCGATAAATTTATGTTGATTGACCCTGACGATGTATTTCTTATCTCCCTGGCGCGAGGCGAAACTAAATCTATGTACAAAAAGACTATTGTGATACCTCCTAATTATTCTAATAAGTTTGAATTGAAATTTAACGATGTAGGCTTTGATACACCTCTTCTTGTATACAATTTTTCCAAAATAAGATTTACAAGTCATGCAAATTTGGTTTACGTTATTAGTGATCTGCATTTAGGAAGAGGGTATCATTCAAAGCTTGGAAAATTAGATGTAGAGATGATTGACGTGAAAGTAACAGATGAGGTTTATAAAGTAAGGATCAGGGTAAATTATGATGGATCTGATTTCCTGGCTATTAATTTTAATAATATCGGGATCAACTCGCCGATGGGCAAATGTTATAACCTGAAAAAGCTGCCTGGTAAATTTCATTTTAATCCGAATCACAAAACTGAAGTGATAAATCTTGCCTTTTCAATAAACTGCGCTTCATTTCATAGTCATGATAAGCTCCTTACGTTTGGGAATGTATTTACGTCCTACGCTATCGAAATTACGGATGGCTTTAAAATCAGCCAGAGGTTGGTTGTAGAAGAGCTATCTGAAAACATGAAAACAGATAAACCTGATATTGAGTTGATTGAGTAAATCATCTAATCCTTCGCCTTGTAATCAATATTCCTGCCCATAGTACCCATAAAACGTTTCCATTTGCTGTGTCTTTCCGTAATTGGAACAAACTCCGCAAGCTTCAGTTCCTTGTAATTGATAACAGGGGTATCGTGAGGCAATCCTTTTAACGTATCAAAGATCGCTGGTAAAAAATAAACTTCTCTGTTGGTTCTTTTTTTAGCGAAACGGTACAGTAATTTTGACTGGAAAGGATCGCTGCACACAGCTATTGATCTAAAACCCCTGCGTTTTGCCAGCTTATAGCCATACCATACGTTCTCTGTGCTGTGCTCCGCCTTATCTTCAATAATAATATGCCGGCGCGGCACTCCCATAGCAACAAGGTATTCGGCCATGATCTGCGCCTCTACATAGGGCGTATAAACGGAGCTTCCGCTGGTAATGATGTTTTTGGCAATACCCCTGTCGTACAGATGTTTTGCCCAGATCAAACGAAGCTGTAATACCTGATCCCAGGCTGGTTCTTTAAACTGGATCCCGGGAACGATAATGGCATCATACTGCTTATGTGCTTTTAAAGCGCGCCGGGTCATTTTTTCCGGCGAAGGTTTAAACAAAAGACAACCGTTTGAAAAAACAGTGAGTATCACAAGCAGGAAAAGAATAAGAACACGTTTCATTATCGGAAGATCTGATCAGGGAAATTAACTGGTTACTTTTCGGTGTCGGATGAGTTTAGCCAGCGAGGCGATCGCTTTATCGTGTTTCTTTACAAAAGGATTTTCAAGATCCCAGACATACCCCGCCAAAACAGAACAGATCTGTCTTTTGAACTCTTCATCGATCTTCTCCGCAAAGAAAACTTCCTGCAGGTCGCCTGTATACCAGGCGGCCACATAGGAGCGGAATGTATTAATTCCCTGCATCATGTGATCGGTATATTGTTTTTGCCAGTCAACCGGCTTATTATTTAACGTATCACACACAAGCTTTGCTGCTTTATTACCTGATTCCATTGCAAATGTTACGCCGGAAGAAAAGATAGGGTCTAAAAACTCGGTGGCATTGCCACATAGCACAAATCCCTCGCCGAATAATTGTTTGGTTGAGATCGCGTAACCTTCAATGCTGCGTGGCTGAAACATCATTTCCGCGTCTTTAAAACGATCGCGTGTTGTGTCGTCCTTTGCAATAATCGCTCTCATTCTTTCTGCCGGATCTTCAGAAAGTTCCTTATAAAACGCAGGATCCGCGACAAATCCCACAGAAGTTACGCCATTTGAGAAAGGAATGATCCAGATCCAGGTGCGTGGTTCGTGAACAACAACGGTGATCCTGTTCCCATCTATACCTTCAGGTCTTTTCAGGTCCCTGAAGTGTGTAAAATGCGTTTTGCGGGGTTCGAAATTGGACGGTTTGTCAAGGTTAAACATGCGCGGGATCACGCGTCCATATCCACTCGCATCTACAATAAAACGCGCCTCAATGTGTTTTTCCTTTCCTTCTTTATCAACAACCGTGGTTAAAGAATCTGTTCCTTTAAACTCTATTTTTGTAACCGCTGTTTCGTGCTCCAGGTCAACCCCCATTGCGGCAACTGCCTGCGAAAGGAGCTGGTCGAACTGGCCGCGTGGTACCTGCCAGGTCCAGTTCCAACCTTTTGTAAACTGGTCTGAAAAATTAAAATCACAGATCTCGCCATTGCGAACAAATTTGGCTCCGAATTTTTCCTGGAAGCCTGCTTTTTTCACTGTCTCCAGAAGGCCTGCTTCATCCAGGTGGTCCATAACCCGTGGCAAAAGGCTCTCCCCAATAACAAAACGTGGAAATTTTTCCTTCTCCACTATTTTTACTTTAAACCCTTGTTTGTTGATCATGGAGCTGGCTATACAGCCCGCGGGCCCCGCCCCAATTACCAGTACATCGACTTTTTCTGTTTGCATTTTTTTATTTTTTTATTCAGAAGGCCCGTTAGATCCTTTTCAGAGCTTACACATGTATGCATGGATCGTTTTACCAGTTTTTAAGCATCCGGGTTCCGGATGTAAATATATCTATAATCTCAACGCCGGTTAGTGTCCTTGAAAACTGAAGTCTTTTTTTTAATAACTGCCGTTTAAATACGTTTTAGACTCCCATTTACCTTGTTATTTTAGGCTGGATAGGGCAAAAAGTTTTTGTATATTCGCGGTCCGATAATTATCGGCCTTATTTTAGCGCAACTACTATGGTAAATCTCGGTGGCGGGAAATTAACTTTTGATGAATGTTATGATATACTTATCCATAACACACCCATCGGACTTAACGACAGCGCCATGTCGCATGTTTACCAAAGCTATTTTTTTCTGAAAGAATTTATCAAAGACAAGCTGATCTATGGCGTCAATACTGGTTTCGGACCTATGGCCCAATATAAGATCAGTGATAAGGACCAGGTGCAGCTTCAGTACAATCTTATCCGCAGCCACTGTTCAGGCAGTGGTGCAGCCATAGATCCCTTAAATGTAAAAGCATTGATGCTGGCGCGGCTGAACACGTTAATGCGTGGATATTCAGGCATTCATCCGGACGCTGTTCTACTTTTAAAGGAGCTGATCAACCGTAATATTTATCCCGTTATATACGAACACGGTGGTCTCGGTGCCAGTGGCGATCTGGTGCAGCTGGCACATTTGGCACTTGCGCTTATTGGCGAAGGCGAAGTGTATTACAAGGGCGAAATCACCGATACTTCCTCCGTTTTTAAGAAAGAAGGGTTAACACCGCTCCAGGTGCATATCCGCGAAGGCCTGGCACTTATGAATGGCACCTCGGCCATGTGCGGGATCGGACTTATCAACCTGATCCATGCCAAAAACCTGGTAAAACATTCCATAGCGGCAACAAGCATGATCGTGGAAATGGTGCGGTCTTACGACGATCATTTTTCAAACGAATTAAATTCGGTAAAATACCATAACGGTCAAAACCTGATCGCGAAAGAAATGCAGGAGTTCCTTAAGGATAGCCGGTTGATCAAAAAAAGGGAAAAACATTTATACCACACACCTATAAGGGAAAATATCCTGAAGGACAAAGTCCAGGAATACTACTCCATTCGCTGCGTACCACAGATCCTGGGACCTATACACGATACCCTTGCTTATGCAGAAGAAGTGATCATTAATGAGATTAACTCCGTGAACGATAATCCTATTATTGACTATGAAAATAAGAATGTGTTTCATGGGGGGAACTTTCATGGAGACTACGCGGCGCTGGAGATGGACAAGCTGAAGATCGTGATGACCAAACTTTCGATGCTCTGCGAACGCCAGCTTAATTTCCTGCTGAACGATAAACTCAATGGAATTTTGCCTCCTTTCATTAACCTGGGAACAATTGGCCTGAACCTGGGGATCCAGGGAGTTCAGTTCACCGCAACTTCCACTACTGCCGAGAATCAGACACTTAGTTTCCCCATGTATGTACACAGTATCCCAAGTAACAACGACAACCAGGATATTGTAAGTATGGGTGCTAACGCGGCCCTGATCGCTCAAAAGGTGATAAATAATTCCTATGAGGTAATCGCCATAGAATTTCTAGCGATATTACAGGCGCTCGATTACCTGGACGCTTTACCAGAAATATCCGTAAAAGCCCTTGCCTATTATAAAGAATTAAGGCTCCTGGTGCCAAAATTCAAAGAAGACAGCGTTAAATACAAGGACCAGCAAAAGATCGTTGCATACTTAAAAAGCAAAATATAAACCAAAAAAAAACAATATTTCGTTAAATTTGTACTAATAAAGTACTTGGTAAACTATGACAAAATTCGCTTTAGTTACAGGAGGTTCAAGAGGTATTGGCCGGGCAGTTTGTGTTACCCTGGCCGAAATGGGGTATAACATTCTTGTAAACTACCAGTCGAATGACGAAGAGGCGAATAAAACCCTTGCTCTTGTAAAAGAAAAAGGTGTTTCCTGTGAACTAATGAAGTTTAACGTTTCAAAACTGGAAGAGGTGAACGGAGTGCTGGGTACCTGGCTTGAAACCAATAAAGACAAGAATATTGAGGTATTGGTAAATAATGCCGGCATCCGCAAAGATAATCTCCTGATGTGGATGAGCGACGCGGAATGGCACTCGGTAATGGACATTGCTGTAGATGGTTTTTTTTATGTTACCCGCCTGCTCATTAAGAATATGCTTGTAAAAAAATACGGCCGCGTGATCAATATTGTTTCCCTCTCAGGTTTAAAGGGTTTACCGGGACAAACCAACTATTCGGCTTCCAAAGCTGCTGTAATTGGTGCTACCAAGGCACTGTCACAGGAAGTAGGTCGCCGGGGCATTACTGTAAATGCTGTAGCGCCGGGTTTTATTAAAACGGATATGACACAGGACCTGAATGAAAAGGACTTTAAATCACTGATTCCTATGAACCGTTTTGGGGAAGCGCAGGAAGTAGCGGACGTTGTGGGCTGGCTTGCCAGTTCCCGGTCTTCATATGTTACCGGGCAGGTGATTTCAGTAAACGGGGGATTATATTCTTAAGGATAAAAATGAGAAGAGTCGTAATAACGGGAATGGGGATCTGGTCCTGCCTTGGGGATAACCTCGAAGCGGTAAAAAAATCCTTGTATGAAGGAAAGTCCGGCATCGTTCTTGATCCGCAAAGAAAAGATTGGGGGTATCGTTCCTGCCTGACCGGCAAGGTTTCTACCCCGCAGCTGAAAGGTGTGATTGACAGGCGCGCGCGCATACAATTGTCGGAAGAAGCGGAATACGCGTACCTTTCTACACTAGAAGCCCTGAAAAACGCCAGAATGGAACAGGACTGGATCGATAAAAATGAAGTGGGCATCCTGTTCGGTAACGACAGCTCTGCCAAAGCAGTGATGGAAGCAATTGATATTGTACGTGCAAAAAAGGACACGACCCTCATAGGCTCCGGTTCCATTTTTCAGTCGATGAACTGTACGGTAACCATGAATCTTTCCACCATTTTTAAATTAAAGGGAATCAACTTTACGGTAAGTGCGGCCTGCGCGAGCGGCTCCCATTCTATTGGAATGGCTTACCTAATGATCAAGTGGGGCCTGCAGAACCACATTATCTGCGGAGGCGCCCAGGAAATAAACCCATATGCATTTGGAAGTTTTGACGGGCTGAGCGCATTCTCGATCCGCCAGGATGATCCCACAAAGGCCTCGCGCCCATTCGACAGAGACCGTGATGGACTGGTGCCGAGTGGTGGCTCTGCCACGGTAATTTTAGAAGATTACGAATCAGCGGTAAAAAGAGGAGCGCCTATTCTGGCTGAAATAATCGGATATGGTTTTTCTTCAAACGGCGAACACATTTCTAATTCAAGCGCTGACGGACAGGTACGATCGCTGGAAATGGCCCTTAAAGACGCGAGCATTGGCGCCGGCGAGATCGATTACATAAATGCCCACGCCACCTCTACACCCGGAGGTGATAAAGCGGAAGCCATTGCGATCGATCAGGTTTTCAATGGCAGCAAACCACTTGTAAGCTCAACTAAATCCATGACAGGCCATGAGTGCTGGATGGCCGGCGCAAGCGAAATTGTTTATTCCACGCTGATGATGCAAAACGACTTTGTGGCGCCCAATATTAATTTCGAAAATCCTGATGAGGCCTCAGCAAAACTCAATATAACAGCCAAAGCTGTTGATAAAAAGATAAATACTTTTTTAAGTAACTCTTTCGGATTCGGCGGAACAAATTCAACTTTGATCATTAAAAATAACACACATCTCCAGAAATAAAATGACAAAAGACCTGATCATAACAAAAATAAACGAATTTTTAGTAGAGGAATTCGAGGTAGAAAGCGGTAAAATAGTTCCTGATGCCAATATGCGTGAAACACTTGACCTGGATAGCCTTGATTATGTGGATCTCGTGGTGGTGATCGAAAGTAATTTCGGTTTTAAAGTGGTGGGTGAAGACTTTATCAACATCCATACCTTCCAGGACTTTTATGACTACTGTTATCAAAAAGTAAGTCAGAAAGACGCTGCTTAAAACCATATCATGCCTGATAACAGCAAATGGGAAGGAAGAACCAGGGGCGGATTAAGCGGGCATAAGATCTTTGTATTCATACTCAATACGTTCGGGCTGCACACCGCTTATTTCTTTTTGCGGTTTGTAGCCTTTTATTTTTTCGTTTTTGCCAGGTCCACAAGAACTTCCCTTAAGTATTTTAGGGAGATCCACGCCTACAAAGGATTAAAAGCTTACCAGGCAACTTATCAAAATTATTTTTTATTCGGCCAGGTGTTGCTTGACAAAGTTGCTTTGTTATCGGGTGTAAAAAACAGTTTCATTATAGAGCACGATGGACATAATGAGCACCTGTCTGGCCTCAAGAGCTCCGGTAAGGGCGGTATATTACTGAGCGCGCATCTTGGCAACTGGGAAATTGCCGGCCAAATGCTGGATTCGCTTGACACCCGGTTCAACGTGCTGATGTACGATAACGAAGTTGAAAAAATGAAGGAATACATGAGCCGGATCATGGGTAAAAAAAGCTTTAACGTGATTGCCATCCGCGATGGAGATATGGGTCACCTTATAGAATTACACAAGGCGTTTGCCAATAACGAATTAGTTGTCATGCACGGCGACAGATACCTTCCAGGCACCGCCACGATTGAAAAAAACTTCATGGGAAAACCCGCGAAATTTCCGGTAGGTCCTTTTGTGATGGCAGCTAAATTCGGAGTTCCCATTACCCTTGTATTTGCGGTAAAAGAATCGAAAGACCATTACCATTTTTTTGCACGCATGCCCATACAAGTAAAAAGGGCCCGCGGCAAAGAAGAAACAGAGCTTGCAGTGAGACACGCCTCAGACGAATACGTAAAAGAGCTCGAGAAAATGCTAAAAAAATACCCTACCCAGTGGTTTAATTTTTACGATTTCTGGAAATAAAACATCCAGCACCCATGAGATTTATGCCATTCGCCCGGTAAGACTTTCCCAGGTCTCCACCGTTTCGTGCGCCGCGACCTGGAAGGTCTGCAGGGCAGATTTGCGGCAGGCGTAAAAACATCTTTTGCAAACATTCTCGTTGCAAACAAGGATGAAGCGGACAATATGCAAGCGCCGTGCGATCTCAGGATAATTTTCCGGCACTATTTTTGTAAATCCACAAAATATTAAACCGGAAGTTAAATTTTTCCACGGATGTTTTACATCACAATTGTTCCAACTATTGCATGAACCTACTTAACAAACAGTCATGAAGACACTTAAAAAATTATTTTTGCCGCTTATCGCTTTCCTAACGATTGGCAATACGGTACAGGCGCAATGTAATCCAAGTAATTCACCTACATTTCAGGCAACAACAAGCATGGTGTTTCCCGCAATAAATGGTTTTTGCCATATGCAAATAAACATTGAGAATGCAAATACAACCCCTGCGGGCGGACCTGTATCTTTTTGCATTATGGCTCCGGGACAATCAACCTGTACACAACCACCTGCTATAGTAACTGCCGCGGGAATATGGACAGTTACAGTAAAAGATAATTCTAATAATTGTGCGACAAGCCAAACGGTGCAGGTTAATAGTTTACCAGCGCCGAATGTTGCGGTAGTTGCAGGTAATACACTTGTTTGTTCGGGTTATATGACAACATTAACGGCAAGCGGTGCAAACACATACACATGGAATACAAGCGCAACAACAGCCAGCATTTTAATAACACCGGCAACTACTACAACATATAGTGTCACTGGCACAGGCAACAATGGCTGTGCAACTACAGCCACTGTTGTTGTTAACGTAAGCCCATTGCCAAGCATTACGATTACCGCAAATCAAAACCCTGTTTGTGCAAATGAACCGGTCACTCTTACTGCAAGTGGCGCAAACACTTTTACCTGGAACACTTTGCAAACTGGAGCAGGCATAAGCATAACACCCGGGGCTACTACTATTTATACAGTGTATGGGGCGAATGAATACGGCTGTGAATCATTTGATCAGATTTTTGTAACTGTTTCGGCATGTACACCTTCTGAGGAATTAAAAAATGAAAAATCATCCATTGTACTTTATCCTAACCCAGCGCAAGACGCTTTAACCCTATCAATAGCCCTGGAGCATTATTTTGAAGAGGTATTGATCTATAATGACTTTGGCCAACTGATAAGAACTGAAAAGCTGGTCCTTGAGCATGATAAGGCAGTTATTAAAACTTCTGATTTGTCTAATGGGGTTTACTTGTTAGAATTAAAAGACTTTGAGAAGGTTCTTAGAAAACGGTTTGCGGTGAACCGGTAATTCATATAGGTGTCCCCCGTCAAAACATTCTTTCCTTACTCTTAATGTTGTTATTTCCCTCTGTTGTTACGCGGGATTTTTCAAATTAATCGTATCTTCGTGACTTACTTATTTAAAGCTATGGAAGCCCCATTGGTTTCTAAAGAACATATTGCAGAATACATACCGCAGGCACAGCCAATGGTGATGATCGACACGCTGATCTATTGCGAAGGGACCACTACCAAAACAACTTTTAAGATCGAAGAAAATAACATTTTCGTAAAAAACGGGCTCTTTCATGAGCCTGGAATTATTGAAAACATTGCACAAACGGCTGCTGCCAAAGCGGGTTATGAAGTGAAAAAAATGGGAGCCCAACCGCTTCTTGGTTTTATCGGGGCTGTGAAGGGCCTAAAGATCCATGCCTTCCCTAAAGTGGGTGATGTGCTGGAAACAACCGTAGTTATCAAGACAGAGGTCATGGGCGTAACCTTAATTGATGGAAGCTCGGTTTGTAACGGTATTAAAATAGCAGAATGCGAAATGAAAATTTTTATTCAAAAAACAACTGACGATAAAGGTTCAAACTAATACAAAACTGTACTTTTTCAACACTGTAAAGGAAGTAAGAATTGTTCGTGGAATTTTCACTGGACTCCGTGTCCTCTGTATCTCTACGGTTAATTAACTGAATTATGAAAAGATCTTTAAGTCATAATACTTTTGTCCACGTCAGGTTCAGCGAATGTGATCCACTTAATATTGTATGGCATGGTAATTATGTCAAATATTTTGAGGACGGGCGTGAGGATTTCGGCCGCACGCATGATTTTTCCTATACTGAAATATATACACAGAATGGCCTGTCAGTTCCGCTTGTTCATCTTGAAATGGACTACAAGCGCTCTCTGAGTTTTGGCGAGACCATCCGCGTGGAAACAAAGCTTGTGGATGATCCGGCTGCAAAAATTGTATTTGAATACAAGATCTTTAACAGCAAAGATGAGCTCGTTTGTACGGGAAAAACCATACAGGCCTTTGTGCACATGAAAAAAAAAGAACTAGTCATCACCATGCCTCCCTTTTTTGAAGCCTGGAAAAAAGAGCATTTAAAATAAGCATGGGCGCTTTTTTCGGAGCACATAATATCATTAGTCCGCTGGGTTACACAAGCAGTGAAAATTTTGATGCTCTAATAAAAGGAAGAACCGCTTTACAAAAACACCACTTTGATTTTTCTGACAAACCTTTTTTCTGTTCTAAAATAGATGGAACGGAACTTGGCAAAAAATTTGCCGGGATTGGAACAGATAACGACTATACGCATCTTGAAAAGCTTTGTATCCTTTCAGTTAAAGATGTTGTGGACCAGTCTGGCCTGGATCTTCAGGACAAAAACAACCTTCTCATTGTATCTACAACCAAAGGTAATGTCGACATTCTTGAACATAAATATCCGCATTTCTCACAACAACGTGCCTATCTCCCTGAATTAGCAAAAACGGTTGGCGCTTTTTTTAAATGTGAAAATACTCCGCTGGTGGTTTCCAATGCCTGCATTTCAGGTTTATTGGCCATCATCATCGCGAAACGTTTCATTGAAAATAAAAATTATAAAAACATCATTGTCTGCGGTGCTGATCTCGTTTCAGAGTTTACGCTCTCCGGCTTTAGATCCTTTAATGCCATGAGTGATGAAGCCTGCAAACCTTTTGACAAAAACAGGACGGGCATTAATTTAGGGGAAGCGGCCGCAAGCATTTTGCTGAGTGCCGACAAACTCAGCAATCTTTCTATTATTTCGGGGGCGAGTGCCAACGATGCCAACCACATTTCAGGACCCTCCCGCACGGGAGATGGTCTGCACCAAGCCATTTCCGAAACATTTAAAACGAGTCGCAAAACAGTTGTCGATCTTATTTCCGCTCATGGTACAGCCACCGAATACAACGACGAAATGGAATCGATGGCTTTTTCACGCGCCGGCTTAACCACGGTTCCCATTAACAGTATAAAAGGCTATTATGGTCATACACTTGGCGCGGCGGGAGTACTGGAAAGTATTATTTCCATTCAGTCGCTTGCAGAAAATACAATTATTAAATCCCTGGGATTTGAAACTCCGGGCACGAGCCAGGCTTTAAACGTAATTACACACACGCAAAAAAAAGAATTAAAAACATGCTTAAAGGCCGCCTCCGGGTTCGGGGGATGCAACGCGGCAGCCATTTTTGAAAAACTATAAATTGGAAAACAGCATCCTTTCATATTGTAAAATTAAAAACAACGCCGTCTGGGTGAATGGTAAGCTGATTTTCAAGGCTGATACTGAGGAAGAAAATTTTCTCGGCGCCCTTTACAAAATCAATGCCCTGAATTATCCTAAATTCTTCAAAATGGACCGGCTTTGCAAGCTGGGTATCCTTGCAACCGAATTACTCATTCGCAATACACCAGACTTTGATACTTTTCCAAAAAAGGAAATAGCGCTTGTTTTTGCAAATAACTCTTCCAGTCTTGAAAGCGACCGCATACATGCTCAGGCCATTGCCGACAAACAACATTATTTTCCAAGCCCTTCCGTATTTGTGTATACCCTGCCGAACATTGTGATCGGTGAGATAGCTATCAAACATAAGATCACCGGCGAAAATTCCTTTTTTGTTTCAGAGAAATTTGATGAAATCCCTTTTCAAACGTATACAGATCTTCTGCTGCGAGACGGAATTGCCTCTACCGTGCTCGGTGGCTGGATCAACGCGGACGGCAAGGATCTGGAGGCCTTTGTATATTGCGTTAAAAACCTTAATTTTAAACAGGAAAACATCAATTTTTCCCAACCACACAATTCAGAAAACTTAAAACATTTATATAGCTTAGAAGATGGAAGTACAGGAAATCATTAAAACGCTTAAATCGCAGATTGTTGAGCAATTAAACCTGGAGGAAATTAAACCTGAAGACATAGATGCCGATGCGCCGCTTTTTGGAACAGGTTTAGGCCTCGATTCCATTGACGCGTTAGAGCTGATCGTTCTTCTTGAAAAAAACTACCACGTAAAGATCGAAGACGCCAAAGAGTCAAAAGCTATTTTTGCTTCTGTAAAAACAATGGCTGATTATATTGTAGCTCATTCAAAATAACTTCATCGTTTTCATTGCTTCATGTCCAGCCGCGTTCATATTACAGGAATGGGAATCATTTCCGCCATAGGTGCTACAGTGGAAGAAGCCTTTACTTCTTTAACTGAATGTAAAACCGGGATCGACAAGATCAAACATCTGAAAACGATTCATAAGGATGTTTTTGTTTGCGGGGAAGTAAAACACAGCAACGAAGACTTAAATACAATTGCCGGTACAAAAGGCGCAAACCGTACAACCGCCTTAGGACTTATCGCGGTAAAAGAAGCGCTCTCAAACGCCGGAATAAAAAATATAAAAGAAGCACGCACCGGTTTTATCTCTTCCACAACGGTTGCCGGCATGTGTCATTCCGAATTAGTTTACAGCGATTTTTTTCAGAACAAAACAAACGAAAATTTTATTGATTCGCACTTTAGCGGCGTAAGTACCAATGAAATTGCCGCAGAGATGGGGATAGAGGATTATGTCACAACCATAAGCACTGCCTGTTCCTCAGCTGCCAATGCTGTGATGCTGGGAGCCCGCCTGATCAAAAATAACATCCTCGACCGGGTGGTGGTCGGAGGCGTGGACGCCTTATCAAAATTCACGCTCAACGGCTTTAATACGTTAATGATCCTGGACAGTGAGTGGTGCAAACCATTTGATGAGAACCGCAAAGGTTTGAACCTGGGGGAAGGAGCCGCTTACCTGGTTCTGGAATCAGAAGAACAGGTGCGAAAATTCAATAAAAAAAGCCTGGCGATTCTGAGCGGGTATGGAAATTCCAACGATGCTTTTCACCAGACCGCCTCTTCTGAAGAGGGGTACGGCGCTTCCCTCGCCATGCGAAAAGCGTTGCAGGTTGCGGGGATACCAGCGGCCCAAATCGATTATATAAATGCGCATGGCACCGGCACTCCGAACAATGATTCATCAGAAGGAAAAGCGATGCAGACCGTTTTCGGGAACAAAGTTCCTAAATTCAGCTCCACCAAAGCCTACACCGGCCACACACTGGCCGCAGCTGCGGCCATAGAGGCGGTTATCTCCGTCCTGTCTTTGCAGAATAAGATCATCTTTCCCTGCCTGAACAGGTCGGCACAAATGAAAGACCTTAGCATTGCCCCCATTAGCACACTCGAAAAAAATGTCTCACTTTACCACGTAATGTCCAACTCTTTTGGATTTGGTGGAAATTGTTCCGCTTTAATTTTTAGCAAAAACCAGGATGGAAGCATACATTAATTCTCTTTCCTGCATTTCTCATCATCCAACCTTCAACGATGATTTCTTTTTTAAAGAAACATCTGTTTTGCCTTCTTCCAATTTTTTATTTGTAACACCGCCCGTATATAGAGATTATATCCCTGCCACCATGATCCGCAGGGCCTCTCATATATTAAAAATGGGGCTCAGTGCGGGACTCATGTGCCTGAAACAGGAAGGCGAAGAAAAAACCGATGCGATCATAATTGGGACAGCAATGGGCTGTTATGAAGACACCGACAAGTTCCTGCGTTCCCTCAATGAGAACGCCGAACGTATGCTCACCCCTACTTCATTTATACAATCCACACACAATACGGTAGCCGGACAACTTGCACTCCTTGTAAAATGCCATGGTTATAATTTTACCTATGTTCATCAAAATCTTTCTTTTGAATACGCACTCCTGGATGCTTTGCTGCTTTTAAAGGAAGGAGAGGCGAAAAGCGTTCTTGTCGGTGGAGTGGATGAGCTGATTCCGCCGCTATGCGAATTATTTGAAAGAGCCGGGCATATTAAAAAAACAGTTCATCTTGCAGAGCCGATCTGGCAGAGTAAAACCAAAGGTTATGTAGCGGGAGAAGGGGCCGTTTTCTTTAAACTGGGCGCGAAGTCTGCAAGCAGTATCGCCAAAATAAGAGGTGTCAGACCCATCCAGAAAATTTCGGATACAAATGAATTGTCAATTTATGTTGATGAATTTCTTAACAACTGCGGTTTAACAAAGCACGACCTGAGTGTTGTTTTGAGTGGGATAAATGGTGACACTGAAAAAGACAAGAATTTAAATGAATATATTTCCGATATAAATTTACCCGTTGCTTACTTTAAACACTTGTGCGGGGAGTACTTTACCGCGAGCGCGTTCGCGCTTTGGTTTGCCGCGCAGATCTTAAAAAAACAGGAGGTTCCGACCTGTGCGGTGCGGGAAGACAGGTCGGTGAAAAACATCAGGCATATCCTTATTGTCACCCATCACAACGACCGGCAGTACTCTCTTATCTGTGTATCCCAATGCTAAATCACCGAAACATAGTGATCCTTTTTGTTCTGCTGCTGGCCGGATTAATTTATATTGACAACACACGGGATGTGCACTGGAGCTTGTATCTTCTGCTATTTTTTGTTTTCTCAGGCATTGAATTCTATGGCGCCTGTTATATTAATTCCGGATTTCACCAGAAAGCCATTTGCAACGTACATTCTTCTGACAAACTAATCGCCATGACCTTTGACGATGGCCCTGCTTTGCAAACAGAAAAAATTCTTAAGGTACTTGCAGAGTTCGATGCGAAAGCGACTTTTTTTTGCATTGGCAAACACATCAAGGGCAAGGAAGAGATCCTTAAAAAAATTGACGCGGATGGCCATCTCATCGGAAATCATAGTTATTCCCACGGATTTTTTATCGATTTAAAAAACACACGATCGCTTGTCAACGATCTCGAACTGGCCAACTCTGAAATTAAAAAGGTAATTGGCAAAAGTCCTGTTTTTTTTCGTCCACCCTACGGCGTGACAACTCCGGGACTTGCACGTGCTACCAAAAAATTGAATTTTAAAGTGATCGGCTGGAATATCCGTTCGCTTGATACACGGATAAAGGACAAACAGGAAGTACTTTCCCGGATCAAAAAACGCCTGAAACCGGGATCGATCCTGCTGCTGCACGATACCATCGCCGGCACGGAAATTGTATTAAAGGAACTGTTCCTTTATTTAAAAGAACAGAACTATAAAGTTGTCGCACTTGACCAACTCATTCATGAAAAAGCATATGCTTAAACGTGTACTATTTTTTTTATTTCTTTTAAATGCCTTGGTTGGTATGGCCCAGTCGGCTTTTAAGCCGATGAAGGATACGCTTGGCTTTAAACAAAAAGTTGACAGGATGTCAAAAGAAACAAACTCTATTGAAAGTGATTTTATCCAGGTAAAGAACCTCAGCGTACTTTCTGAAAAAATAACCAGCAAGGGAGCGTTTTGTTTTCTGAAGCAGAACAATCTTCGCTGGGAATACAGCGAACCTTACAAATACGTGATCGTCATAAACAAAGAAAAGATCCTGATCAAAGATGAGAATAGCAGGGTAAAGAAATATGACATGAACTCAAACAAAGTTTTTAAGGAGATCAATGATATAATGATCTCGTGTGTGAACGGTGACATTCTGAAATCCGGCAAATTCAGCATCCGGTATTTTGAGAATGACAAAGGTTATAAGCTGGAGCTTTTACCGCTGGCAAAATCCATGAAAGAAAGCCTGAAAAAAATAAACATGTATTTCGACAAAAACGTAACTTCGGTCGTTAAACTGGAAATGATGGAGAACGGGGATGATACCACAACCATTGATTTCATGAATAAAAAAATAAATGCGCCGGTTGCTCCAGATAAATTTATTCTTAAGTAGTCTCCTGGTCCTGTTGGCCGTATCCTGCTCTCCGGTTAGCGGCCATAGGTTTGTAAAATTCGCGAACATCACTGAAAATGAAGTAAGACCGGTCATTAATAAAAATAATTCGCTCCTTTTTAAGGCAAAAATAGATCTATACTCCCGTCATTTTAGCGGGCTTATCATTTTAAAACAAATTGAACCCGCTGTTTCCCGCCTTACTTTTGTAACGGAAATAGGCATGAAAATGTTTGATTATGAAATTACAGATAATACATTTAAACTTGTCTACGTTTTTGAACCGCTTAATAAGCCGAAGATCCTGAAGCTGCTGGAAAACGACCTGAAGCTGATCCTTTTGCAACACCTTATGAATAAACCAGCGGCCATTTATGAAAATAAAGCTGAAATAATTTATAAGGTAAAGAACGATTTCCGCTATTATTACCAGGCAACCAGGCCCTCTTCAGTTATAGGAAACATAATTAAAAAGGGACCGGTTTTTACAAAGGTCAAAGTCAATTACAACTATGCCGACAGCGTTCACATAACCAGGGTAAGACTAAAACATAAAGGCTTTATCCGCTTAACAATGGAACTGAATACCCTGGATAAATCTTCACAGCAATGAAAAACACACTACTCAATAATTTTTATACAGAAATTTCTTCCGGTTTTTCTGTGGAAAACCAACAAAATTTCAAATGTCACATCCGTCTTAATGCCGCGCACCCCATTTATAAGGGACATTTTCCCCAACTTCCCATTGCGCCCGGGGTGTGTTTAACCCAGATCATTAAGGAGATTTTAATGGAAAAATTTCAAAAAGAACTCATCATGACCAATGGCGACAATATTAAGTTCCTGGCCATGATCAACCCCCACGAAACACCTGATCTGGAGCTCAGTTTTATAGTGAAAAAAGACGGGAACAAATTTGATGTGAATTCTCATTATATCAGCGGCAATACAACCTACACCAAGTTTAAAGGTAGGTTTGAGATCGTTGAATAACATCCTGTTGAACCAGCAGTTGAAAAAATAATCAGACCAGGCCCTACTAAAAGCCATCAGACCTTTTATAATCAGCCTTTTTTGCTATTTTTACAGTCCTGTTTTTTAGAGGATTCCAGCGGCTATGGGCGGAGAAATGCACACATTGAACCAACGTTTTACAGACTTAAAATGCTGTGTGATCATTCCTACTTATAACAATGAAAAAACGCTCGAAAAAGTGATCCGTGATACTCTTCAGTATACAGATAAAATAATTGTAGTGAATGATGGAGCAACAGACACAACTCCGTCAATTCTTGAAAAATTTACAGATTCCATTATTACTATCAGCCATTCTGACAACCAGGGAAAAGGGATGGCACTTCGCACCGGTTTTAGTAAGGCCGTTGAGCTCGGCTGCGATTATGCAATTACCATAGACAGTGATGGTCAGCATTTTCCCAGCGACCTGGTAAATTTTCTTGATAAAATTGAGACGCATCCGGGCTCCCTGATCATCGGCGCGCGTAACATGAATTCAGAAAATGTTCCGGGTGGAAGTAGTTTTGGAAATCAATTTTCCAATTTCTGGTTTCGTGTGGAAACGGGAGTTAAGTTACCGGATACACAATCCGGTTATCGCTTGTATCCTGTCAAAAAACTTGAAAAAATAAACTTTTTCTCTACTCGTTTTGAGTTTGAGATAGAAGTCATTGTAAAAGCAGCCTGGCGGGGCATTCCCGTGATCTCCATGCCTGTAAGAATCTTCTATGCCAAAGGAGCCGAACGGATCTCACATTTTCGCCCTAGTAAAGATTTTGCCCGTATCAGCATCCTGAACACATACCTTGTAATCCTTGCTTTTAGCTGGTATAAACCTCTGCGCTTATTACGCGGCCTTGCTCCTTCAAATCTGAAAGCATTTATACAGAAACATTTTTTTAATAAGGAAGAAACCATCCTGAAAAAATCATTATCGGTGAGCATCGGGATCTTTTTTGGCATTGTGCCCATTTGGGGGTATCAGCTTGTTTCCGCAATTGCGGTATCTTACCTGCTTCGGCTGAACAAAGCAATTGTGATCCTGACCGCAAATATCAGTATTCCGCCGCTGCTGCCTTTTGTATTGATCGCGAGCCTGAAAACGGGAGAATTTTTTACAGGAAAAAAAAGTAATTTATCGTTTCACGACATTTCTTTGCAAACACTTAAATTAAATCTTTATACTTACCTTACAGGGGCTTGCCTCCTGGCAGTGGCGTTTTCAGCTTTCATGGGACTTGCAACATTCATTACCCTGAGTATGATCCGGAAAAAGAAACCCTAGGCAATGTTAGCATTACGTTTATATACCTTTTTTCAGCGGCACAAAGCCCTGCTCGTGATCACGCTGCTGATGATGATGCTTGTTTTTTCCTACTTCAGCTCAAAGCTGAAAATGGAAGAGGATATTGCCAGATTTATTCCGAAAGATAAGAAAACAGACGAGGTAAACTTTATACTTCAGAATCTGAAAACGAAGGATAAGCTGGTCATTAATTTATTCTATGCTGACTCAGGTTACGATGATCCTTCTGGTCTGATGGCCTGCGCCGACAAACTTGCCGATACACTTCAAAAAACACAAAAAGAGTACATACAGGAATTAAACTACAAAGTGTCTGATGAGTTAATGATGCAGACCTATGGTACTTTTTACAATAACCTGCCCATTTTTCTTGAGGAGAAAGATTATTTAGAGATCGAAGGTCTTTTAGGAGTTGACAGCATTAAAAATATATTAAAATCAGACTACAGGACTCTTCTTTCCCCTTCGGGAATGATCCTGGGACGTTACATTAAACAAGATCCCCTGAATTTAACTCCATTGGCCCTGAGGAAAATACAAAGTCTTCAGTTTGATGAGAATTTTGAAGTGAATGAAGGATACATCCAAACGAAGGACAAAAAAAACCTTCTGCTTTTTATTACCCCTTCTATAAATCCTACTGAAAATGAAAAGAATAAGCAATTTATTTCTTTTTTAGACAAGGTTATAGAAAAGCTTGAAGCAGAATACCAGGCCAAAATCAGGATCGAGTATTATGGCGCCGCGCCGGTGTCTGTGGGAAATTCAACGCAGATAAAACAGGATAGTATTTTTACATCACTGATCGCGCTGGCAGTGATCATGCTGCTGCTGTTCCTTTTTTTCAGAAGGATCCTTGTTATTTTTTATATACTCTTACCGGTTGCTTTTGGCGGACTATTTTCCCTGGCGCTTTTGTATTTCGTTAAGGGAGAGATCTCTGCTATCGCCCTTGGAGCCGGTTCAATTGTGCTGGGAATCGCAATCAACTACTCCCTGCATTTTTTCACTCATTACAAACATGAACGTTCTGTAAAAAAGGTAATCGAAGACCTTACGTTCCCCATGCTGATAGGGTGTACAACAACTGTCGGCGCTTTTTTAAGCCTGCAATTTGCCAAATCTCAGGCGCTTCATGATTTTGGAATGTTCGCGGGATTCAGCCTTATTGGCGCTGTACTTTTTTCAATTATTGTTTTACCACATCTCCTGGAAAGCAAAAAAGACGATTCTGAAAAAAAACACTCTGAAAATTATTCTTTTCTTGACAAGGCCTTATCCTATCCCCTTGATAAAAACAAATCCATTGTTATCCTTGCATTTCTCCTTACTATGGTTTTTGTCTTCACAGCACGCAACGTAAGTTTCGAAAGCGACATGATGAAGATGAACTACCAGTCTGAAAAACTGAACAGGGCGCAGGAAAATATTGACCGGATAAATAAATATTCTCTTTCATCCATATATGTTATTTCAAAAGGCAAAGATCTGAATGAGGCCTTAAAAGTGAATGAGCGTGCCACGGAGAAGCTACAGCAACTAAATGCCGGTGGACATATCGGAAAATACTCTTCGATAAGCACAGTCCTCATTTCTGATTCTCTTCAGAAGCTGAGGATTACCAGTTGGAATAATTTCTGGACCCCCGGAAAAAAAGCGTCCCTTAAAACCAATTTACAATTGTATGGCAAAGAATATAAATTCAGGGAAGATGCTTTTGATGAGTTTTATCAACTCCTTGATAAAAAGTTCGAAGTCGTTCCTCTCTCTCATCTCGATAGTCTTAAAAAACTTGTTGCTAATAACTGGATCAGTGAAAATAAAGACCTTTCAACAATTGTAAACCTTGTTAAGTCGGGGACCACCTCAAAACAAATTATTTACGATACTTTTAAAGATGACCGGGAGATTCTTGTTTTTGACAAACAATATGTAACCAACCAGTTCATTGAGATCATCAGTTCAGACTTTAACCTGATCCTGATGATCACGGCGCTGCTCGTTTTCGGATTTATGCTCCTGTCGCATGGGAGAATCGAGCTGGCACTCATCAATTTCCTGCCCATGTTTATCAGCTGGCTCTGGATCCTTGGAATAATGGGCATCCTGGGACTGAAATTCAACATCATTAATATTATAATCTCCACCTTTATTTTTGGACTCGGCGACGACTACAGCATTTTTATTATGGATGGCCTGTCCCACGAATACAAATACGGCAGAAAAAACCTGGGCTCCTACAAAACTTCCATTTTCCTTTCTGCGTTGACAAATATTGTGGGCGTGGGTGTTCTCATCTTTGCCAAACATCCCGCTTTAAGGTCTATTGCTGCCATCACCATCATCGGCATGTGTACTGTTTTATTCATATCATTTATCGTACAGCCGCTTTGTTACAATTTTCTCATCCTTAACCGCCGGAAAAGAAACCTGCTCCCTTATACGTTCTTTAATCTGCTGGTTACCGGTATAGGCTTTCTTATCTTTATTGCGGGTAGTCTTGTCACTCATCTTCTCGGGTTTATTTTATTCAAATTAATCCCTGTCCCAAAAAAGGGAAAGATGCTTGTTTTCCATTATCTCATTATGTACATCTGCCGCCTGATGGTATATATGGTTGCAAACGTGAGGAAAAATATCCTTAACCCTCAAAACGAAAAATTTGCCAAAGCTTCCGTTATTATCAGCAACCATCAGTCTCATATCGATCTCGCGCTGATCCTAATGCTGCATCCAAAAATAGTTGTGTTTACGAATGACTCCGTATGGAATTCTCCTTTCTACGGTTACATTGTGCGGCTTGCGGGATTTTACCCAGCTTCCCGGGGCTACGAAAATGCTTTAGGCAGCATGAAACAACTTACAGATGACGGTTACTCCGTATTGATATTCCCTGAAGGAACACGATCGGAAACAGGAGAGATCCTGCGTTTTCATAAAGGAGCCTTCTACCTGGCCGAACAACTACAGCTGGAAATACAACCTCTTCTGCTGCATGGCGCCGGAGATCTTGTCACCAAAGGAGATTTTCATTTCAAGGAAGGAGAAGTCACCTTAAAGTATTTACCGAGGATCCGCCCGGACGATATTTCCTTTGGAGCGAGCTATAAAGAAAGATCCAAAAACATCCGCGAATATGTTCGAAGGGAGTACGATCAGTTACGCAGGGAAAAAGAAACAGTTGATTATTTCAGGCCAAAGCTGATCAAGAATTATATCTACAAAGGTCCTGTCCTCGAATGGTACTGCCGTATTAAAGTTCAGCTGGAGGGAAACTACCGCTCATTTGAAAGTTATCTTCCAAAAAAAGGAAAAATTACCGACGTAGGCTGCGGTTATGGTTTTCTTTCGCTGATGCTGAGCTTTATGAGCAAAGACAGGCAGATCACCGGTATAGATTACGACGAGGAAAAAATAAATATCGCTTCAAACTGTATTTCAAGGAATGACCGCACGAACTTTATACATGCCGATGTGACCCGGTTCGAATTTACGGATGCGGATGCCTTTATTATTAATGATGTGCTTCATTACCTGGAGCCTGAAGCCCAGGTAGACCTGATCAAACGCTGTGTTGCAAAGTTAAATGAAAACGGAGTCATGATCATCCGTGATGCGGATGCCGACAAAAAGAAAAGGCATATGGGAACAAGATATACCGAATTTTTCTCCACAAACTCCGGTTTTAATAAAACAAAAGAAGGAGGTCTGCATTTTACTTCCGCCGATCTTATCAGGAATACGCTTGAAAGCTTTGACTTTATTGACTATAAACTTATCGATGACACGAAATTAACGTCAAATGTTACATTTGTAATTCATCATATTAATAAAAACAGGAGTGGGATTAACGGATAGTAAATACGACATTGTAATTATTGGCAGTGGCCTTGGTGGTCTGTGTTCGGCTTCTATACTGGCGAAAGAAGGATATAAAGTCTGCGTGCTTGAAAAAAACAGGCAACTCGGGGGAAGCCTGCAGATCTTTTCGCGCGACAAGGTTATTTTCGACACGGGCATTCATTATATTGGCGGCTTAAGCGAAGGACAGAACCTTAACAGGTACTTTAAGTATTTTGGTTTGATGGATAAGCTTAAACTCAAACAGATGGACCCGGACGGCTTTGATATTGTTACATTCCGCGGCGACCCTACAGAGTATAAGCACGCACAGGGTTATGATAATTTTATCCGCACGTTAAGCGTGCAATTTCCTGGTGAAAAGGAAAACTTAGAGCGTTACTGCGCCAAGATGAAAGAGATCTGTAGTTTTTTTCCACTCTATAATCTTGAAGAAGGAACCAAGGATCTTTTTGCTGCGAATTTCCTGGAAACGGATACAAAAGCCTACCTGCAATCCGTAACATCCAATAAAAAATTACAAAATGTACTTGCCGGCACTAATCCGCTCTATGCAGGCGAAGCAGATAAAACGCCGTTATATGTCCACGCCCTGGTAGTAAACACATACATTGAAAGCGCCTGGAAATGTATTGACGGGGGAGCACAGATTGCCAAACACCTTGCCGATAATATTAAAAGTATGGGCGGGGAGATCTACAATTACTGCGAAGCCGCTAAATTTAATTTTAGCGGAAGTGAGATAAAAAATGTGGAGCTTAACGACGGACGTACTATAGAAGGAAAAACATTTATTTCCAATTGCGACCTGGCAAAAACCATGGACATGATAGAACCCGGGCATATCCGACAGGCATACCGGCACAGGATTCAGAAGCTGGAAAATTCCACTTCTTCTTTTATTCTCTACATTGTTCTTAAAAAAAACACGCTCCCGTATTTTAATCATAACAAATACCATTACGATATTGAAGATGTGTGGGACGCTATTAATTACGATGAGGGAAGCTGGCCGAAAGGTTTTGCGCTGTTCCCGCAATATTCTACAAAAAACCCCGGATACATCGATAGTCTCATCGTGATGGGTTATATGAAATACGGAGAAATGCAGGAATGGACGGATGTTACAAACATTATCCCGAACAAAATAAATTCACGCGGTGAAAGTTACGAGGAATTTAAAGAAAAGAAGTGTCAGCTGCTGTTCAGGACTTTATTTGAACATGTGCCGGAATTAAAAGGCAACGTAGAATCCTATTATTCCTCAACCCCCCTCACTTACCGGGATTATATCGGGAGCCGCGACGGAACACTTTACGGGATCGCCAAAGATTACCGCGATCCTCTTAAAACATTCATTTCCCCTAAAACAAAGGTCCCAAATTTGCTGCTCACGGGTCAGAATCTCAACCTGCACGGCGTTTTAGGTGTTACAGTGAGTTCCGTAGTAACTTGTTCGGAAATTTTAGGACAGCAGTATCTTATTAAAAAAATTAAAGGTGCTTCATAATGTTACAGCAAAACATGTTAAACCAGGTAATAGCCGCAGCAAAAAACGCCGGCGCTTTTATCAGGAAGGAAAGAGAGAGTTTTTCTTATGAAAAAGTCGAGATCAAGGGGTTAAATGACCTTGTGAGCTACGTGGACAAAACTGCGGAAGAAATGATCGTGAAAGAACTCAATAGCATTTTAAATACTGCCGGATTTATTGTAGAGGAAAATACCCTTACAGGAAAAAAGGAATACAACTGGATTGTTGATCCCCTGGATGGCACTACAAATTTTATTCACGGCATTCCCAGTTACGCTGTGAGCATTGGTCTCGAGTACAACGGGGAAATTATTATGGGAGTTGTTTACGAAGTAAGCCGTGACGAGTGTTTTTACGCGCAAAAGAATAAGGGAGCATTTCTGAACGGAAAACAGGTACATGTGTCATCGAGGAAAAATCTTTCAGAAAGCCTTATCGGAACGGGATTTCCAGTCTATAATTTTGAATACATAGACCGCTACCTGGCAGCGCTTAAATATTTTATGGAACGTACACATGGAGTAAGAAGAATTGGCGCCGCTTCTGTCGACCTCTGCTATCTCTCTTGTGGACGTCTGGACGCCTTCTTTGAATACAATCTAAAATCCTGGGATGTTGCCGCCGGTGCATTGATCGTAAAAGAGGCGGGCGGAACAGTCTGCGATTTTTCCGGTGGGAACAACTGGCTTTTTGGAAAAGAAATATCCTGTACGAACACTCTGCTGGATAAGGAGTTTAATACCGTTATCGGGCAGTTCTTTAAATAAATATTGCGGACAGTTCATCCGCAACATTTTATCATAAAACAACTTTGGCTTAATTTATTTCGTTGCGCAAGCCAGGTCGGTGGTATCCAATCTATAGAGTACCGGTTTATTTTTCTGGAATTTTACAGGGGTTGATTTATATAGCTCCTTTTTGATATAAGCTGTGTACTCCGCGTTGTGAACAAAACTATCCGCCTCATAATCATACTGTATAATTGTCACAGGAAAATCAATGATGTCCTGGTTTAGTTTACCCGCAACCGCCTCATTCATTAAGGTAGTTTCAAACTTAAAGATGTGTATCCCGTCATTTTCTGTAAGCATTTCGGTATTCACTGAAATAAGTTTGCTTGCAAATCCCTTTTTAGTGATCCTGATCCCATAAAACGTGTTTTTACTTAAAACAAATTTAAATTTATGCTTCCCTTCCTTAAGAACAAGGGTCTTTTGAACCTCATTGTCACTTACCAACTCTACAGTACATTCACTCTCAATCCCTTCTTCAACGTTTAAAACTGTCCCCTCAATCTGGAGACATGATAAAGAATCGAATTCTATTCTGGAGCTCCCGGCTGCATTAATGTTCAGGAGGAACAAAAAAGCGAAAAGTAAACCGCTTATGCTTAGTATTGAATTTTTCATGGTTTCTGTTTTTTAAATTTTTATATTAAAAGAAAAGTTGCAGGCAGCAAATATTGAGTACAATGCAAAAAACTGCGATAGTTATTTTAATCAGGATCAAATCACGTTTGGTTAACGTGTCGATGTCTTCTTCTGTGGATTTAGTGACAATTGCTTTCATGGTTCCTATTTTAATGTGGTTAATTTCTGATTCAAAGTTAGCTCGTGTTTTCTCTTTTTTTCTTCCTTTAAAGTTTTACATGTTTCATATGTAAGAATATATTATCTTTTGTAGTTCGATTTTTTTAGTTCATGCACCATTGAAACCTTATAGTTTTAGGGGTCTGAGAGCCTTTTCTGATTCCCATAAAGCTTTTAAGCTTGTATCCTTGCTTATAAGGAATTACCTCCAGAACTTCATTTGTTCTTTTACAAATAATTTCTTCCACAAAAAAACCATCCAGGAAATACAGGCGGGTTAACGTGTCATAATCGCTATCCAGGTCAAGGATCACACCTTCCTCAAGCAGAAGTTCGGATTGTTCGTGGATATTCAGTTTTACAAAATCATAAAATGACTGTAAGCTTAAAGCGGAGAGTAATGTGTTTGACTTCATGTTCTTTTTTTTATAAAGGTACTGCCGTATCCAAGCATTATCAATCCGCATAGAGATATGCTATTACACATGTAAGATTTTCAGAAAGAAATAGAATAAACCGGCAGTACCCGGCAGGGGGTTTTTAATACTACGTTTTGATGAGCGACACCATGGCCCACTCGTTCTCGCAATGCGTGGAAAGGAAGTTAAACTCATAGTTCTGAGCCACCTGCTTTAATTCCTCAACATCGGTTGTAAAAAAACCACTGAGAAAAAGTAGTGCTCCCGGCTTCATGATCCTGGTGTAGGAAGGGATCTGGGCTTTTAAAATATTTTTGTTGATGTTTGCGAGGATGATATCAAACGGAGCTTCGTTTTCCAGCAGGTGAACATCGCCTTTTTTTAATATAATATCCGGATATTTATTTGTGGTACAATTCTCTTTTGCATTTTCCACGCTCCATTCGTCTATATCAATACCCACAACTTCGCCGGCACCCAGCATTTTTGCGAGTATAGCCAGAATACCGGTCCCCGTACCCATGTCAAGCACCCGTTTGTTTTTCAGATCTGTTGAAAATAACTCCCGGCACATTAAACGTGTCGTCTGGTGGTGCCCGGTACCAAAGCTCATTTTTGGCATGATCACGATCTCCTGTTTCACCGAACTGTTCTTTTCATGGAAAGGCGCGCGAATACATAAAAGATCATCTACAAACACCGGTTCAAAGTTTTTTTCCCATTCCGCATTCCAATTGGTAGCCGCGATCTTTTCTACTCGATAGCTAAACCTAAAATCCTCAAATTGAAATTCGGAAAAATCTAATTTTGCAGCGCCGGGCTCCTGAACCTTTTGAAGCGCTTCTTCCTTAATGTAAGCTGTAAACCCTGTTTCTGAATGGTCAAAGCTCTCAAAACCCATTTCCGAGATCATGGCAGCCAGGATCTCGGAACCTGGTTGCGGCGGATCTACTGTAAATGTATAGGCAAGATAACTCATGAAAAGGATTCCATGATGATACAAAAATCTTCCGCTTTTAAGCTCGCCCCGCCAATAAGTCCTCCATCCACATCGGGGCAGGAAAATAATTCCCGGGCATTTTGTGCATTGCAGCTTCCCCCGTATAAAATGGAGAGATCCTTCGCGACTTCGTCAGAAAATAATGAGGCCATTGTTTTTCTTATAAAAGCATGCATCTCCTGGGCCTGGGCAGGGCTTGCGGTTTCGCCGGTACCAATTGCCCATACAGGTTCATAGGCCAGCACAAGATCCCCGGTGCGGTCTTTCGGAAAGTATTTTAGTACTTCTTCCAGCTGTTTTTTCACGGTATCAAAATGAATGCTGTTCTTTCGTTCATTTAATTGTTCTCCGAAACAGAAGATCACCTGCAATTGATTATCCAGAGCCTGTTTTATTTTTAGCACCAGTTGTTCATTTGTTTCCGAAAAATAGGCGCGTCTTTCGCTATGCCCCACAAGAACATAGGAAGCGCCGGCAGATTCTATCATACTGGCGGAAACTTCACCTGTAAACGCTCCTTTTTCATGCTCACTGCAATTCTGCGCGCCCACGTAAAAATCAGGGGCGTCTTCCAGGATCACGCTCAGCATCTGTAAATAAGGCAGGGGCGGGAAAATGAGCTTCCGGACATCTTTAATGTCTGCCGATCTTTCCTTTATGGCCGTAGCAAGATCAAATGCTTCCACCCAGTTTAAATTCATTTTCCAGTTACCTGCAACTATTTTTTTTCTACTCATTTCCAGAACTCTTAATTATTTTACTCTCACCCGGGGATCCAATAACCCGTAAATTATATCCACCACTATATTTATAACCACAAATATAGAGGCAAAAATTAAAGTAGCTCCCATTACAACCGGAAGATCATTATTATTTAAGGCGTCCACCACTTCGTTGCCTATCCCCTTCCAGCTAAAGATCTTTTCCACAAATACAGCGCCGGCCATAAGCGCGGCAAACCAGCCCGAAATAGCCGTTACAACCGGGTTTAACGCATTTTTCAGAGCGTGTTTAAAAACAACGCGGCTAAATGCCAGGCCCTTGGCTTTTGCGGTCCGGATATAGTCCTGCGATAATACATCCAGCAATGAACTCCTTGTAAGCTGGATAACAATGCTCAGCGGCCTTACTCCCAAAGTGATGGCAGGTAGTATAAGATTTTTCAGTTTCAGTTCTTCTCCATTCCACACATCCAGATCATACAGGCTTCCAGAGGGGTTCAATCCGGTGAAGTCGGCCAGCACATAACCAAACAGCCAGGCAACGATCAGCCCCACTAAAAAGGAAGGCGCGCTCATACCAAACACCGTAGCGAAAAAAAAGATCGCCTTGTCCAGCCATGAGTTTTTCTTTACCGCGGTTACAATTCCCAGCAGAATGCCAATAACAGAGGCTATTATAATGGCCGTAAAAGCAAGTACCGCTGTTTCCGGCAGGGTTTCCCTGATGATTTCCGACACGTCGCGCTTGGTAATATAGCTTCTTCTCAGGTAGGGGTATTTTAAGACAACCACCTCTTTTTTTCCAAGTTTAAACAGGGGTGTCCAGCTATATTTGTCAGGATTCAGATACGTCAGGTCGTCCTCTTCTTCATAATTATGAAGAGAAACCGGTGAGAGGTCGTTCAGGTAATTAAGATACTGGCTTAAAAGGGGCTTATCGGTTCCCAGATCTTTGTGAATAGCCTCTATGGCATCCTTGTTTGCCCTCTGGCCCAACATCACAGAAGCAGGGTCTCCAGGCAGGACGTTGAATAAAAAGAAGATCGTGGTAACCACTCCTAAAAGCACCACCACCCCGTACAGGAATTTCTTTAAAACAAACTTTACCACGTTAAACAGCCCCTAATATAATATTTTATATGTAGTGTTAATGGCCGCGGCATTTCTTCTTTTTAAACGATCATTAACACGTCTTTTCGCTGCATGGCTATTCAAAAAAGATGTCAAATTTACCTTGTTCTTAAATATCGTAATAAGTAGGGTGTTTGCTTCGTTATATCCTTACTTTTGCAGGTACAAATTTCATTTGTGAATACCCGAAAAACCATACTTATATTTCTTGTTTTTTGCCTTGGTCCTGTTCTCCTGAATTCGCAGAAGATCGGCCTGGTATTGAGCGGTGGCGGAGCCAGTGGCATGTGCCATGTCGGGGTTTTAAAGGCACTGGAAGAAAACAACATTCCCATAGACTATATCTGCGGTACCTCTATCGGTGGTCTCATCGGGGCCTATTACGCCATTGGTTATTCTCCTGAGGAGATTGAAAAGCTGGTGCGGACTCCCTTCTTTGGCAGCATCCAGCGCGGGGAGCTCCCGGTCAAATACGAATACATGAGCAAAAAGAGAGAAGAGTTTGCCGGTTGGGTAACTTTTAAATACGATTTGCGGGATAATTTTCTTAAGAATCTTCCTACGAATGTGATCAACTCCATGCCTATAGATTATTACCTGATGGAAACCTTTACCGGTGTGTCCAATAAGATGCATAATAATTTTGACAGCCTGTTTGTTCCTTACCGCTGTGTGGCAGCAGATATAGAATTCAAAAAATCCGTTGTTTTTAAAAACGGCGACTTGCCGAGCGCGGTAAGAGCCAGCATGAGTTATCCTTTCTATTTACGTCCCATTTCAATTGATGGAAAATTATTATTCGACGGTGGATTGTATAACAATTTCCCAACGGATGTAATGCTGAGTGATTTTAATCCGGATTTTATCATCGGATCCAATGTTGCTGAAAAAAATATTAAGCCGGATGAGGATAATTTATACCTGCAGCTGAGAAGCCTGCTGATGAGCCAGACGAATTTCAGCCCGGTGTGCGAGAATGGTGTACTGATCGAGCCATGGAGCGATGTGAACGTTTTTAATTTTGATAATGTTCAGCGGCTTATCGACAGTGGTTACGCCTCAACACTCCGTATTATACCGGAAATAAAAAAACAGATCGCTGCCCGGACAAATACCGAACAGCTTTTAAAAAAACGTGAGAAGTTTAAGGGTTATCAGAAACTGGATGGGATCAAATTTGTAGATGTTGAAGTGGTAGGACTCAATAAAAAACAATCTACTTTTATTAAAAAAAGTTTGTTCTTTAACAACACTCCATTTACACTCGAACAGCTGAAGAGGCGTTATTTTAAGCTCGCCAGCGAAGACAAAATAAAGAATATCTTTCCCGTCACGCGCCTCGACTCTTCAACAGGCAACTATAAACTTAAGTTGCTTGGCAAAAAAGAAAAGCCGTTTTATATTGAACCTGGTGCTATTATTTCCAACAGGCCTATTAGTGAGGCGTTTCTGGGACTGCAATATAATTACCTTGGCAAAATTGGTTTTAGCGCCTATATAAATGGTTACCTGGGGAAACTCAATACCAGTACCTACGGCCGACTACGCTTCGACTTCCCGGGGCGCATCCCATTTTACATCCAGCCTTCATTTACCCTCTCGCGCTGGGACTATTTCAGCAGCAGCGTTCTCTTTTATAATTTCGAGAAGCCCGCGTACCTGGTTCAACTGGATAGATTCGGGGAACTAAAGGCCGGTGTGCCTGTAGGGAACATTTCACAATTTAATATAGCCGGCGGTTTTACAGAATGGAAAAATCAATATTATCAAACAAGCAATTTTACAAAACAGGATACGGCAGACGTAACTTATTTCGATTACTGGTATGCGCAGGCCAGCTACCAGGTAAATACACTTAACAGGAGGATGTATGCTACGGAAGGCACACTGTTGAATGCCCGGGCCCGTTACCTTATGGGGCAGGAAAGTTTTTATCCGGGTAATACAAGCAACGATACCGTGCAGTTTAAAAATAAGAACCAGCCGGCCTGGCTTCAGCTAAAACTCACGTTTGATAATTATGTTCGCACGTTCAAAAGATTTAAGCTTGGAGTTTTTATGGAAGGCGTTTATTCTACTCAGAGTTTTTTCAGTAATTATAAATCAACCATTTTGTCGGCGCCAATGTTTAATCCTACTCCCGAAAGCCAGACATTTTTTCTTGACGCGTACCGGGCACATAATTATTTTGCCGGTGGTATCAAAGCAATTACCAGTCCAACCAAAAGTTTCGACATAAGACTCGAGGCATACATTTTTCAGCCATACCAATCCATTCGTGAAAATTCAAAAGGAAAGGCAGAATATACGTCGCGCTTTTTGTACCGTCACTTTTCGGGGATGGCAACTCTTGTTTATAACAGCGCGATCGGACCTATCAGTCTTGGCATTAACTATTATGATCAAAAAGATTATTCCTTCTCACCATTCTTCCATATTGGTTACATCATCTACAACCATAAATCCATAGAATAAGGCGGGCAAAAAAAAACCGCCTCTCGGCGGTAATTAATTTAAAATTCATCTTCATTAAAGAAAAAGTCATCCTTGGTAGGATAGTCAGGCCAGATCTCCTCAATACTTTCGTAACTCTCCCCTTCATCTTCCATCTCCTGCAAATTCTCAATAACTTCCATTGGCGCTCCGCTTCTCATCGCGTAATCGATCAACTCGTCTTTTGTTGCTGGCCAGGGCGCATCTTCTAACCAACTCGCCAATTCTAATGTCCAATACATATATTACGATTTAATTTTTAAGGCTTTTTTAATTCCTGCAAAAGAAAATAAATTTTTGAAAAGAAAAAAGAAATATTTATAAATATTAGTTTTTTTATTAACTCATTAATACACTGATATTCAGTAAGATAAACATTAATCCGGGAACCCGGCGACTTTCCGTAAGCCAATTTTATAAAGAAAGCGGCAAAAACGCGGGTTTTCCGGCCGGGGAGGTCTAAAAAAACTACATGACAGCGATCATTCATCTACCTGACCAGTTGTTTAGTGTTTCAGGAATTCGTTCAGTATTTTTTTTGCAAGCCCGAAGGGTTGTATCGAGTTTTGTTCTTTTATAGCACTGATTTTTTTGAGGATCGCCGGATCAGAATAAAAACGCTCCTTCAGCTGTTCATCAATCGCGCTTAAAAACAGATCAAATTGTTGTTGTTTTCTTTTTTGAGAAAAATAGGAAGATGCCGTTGCAAACTGCCTGTATTCGGCAATCATTTTGTATAGCTCATCCATACCTTTATTTTCAATAGCGGAACAAATATGTGTGCGTGTGATCCATCCGCTTTCATGGGCCTGTAATAAATGCATAGCATGCGCGTATTCTGTACGTGCCGCTTTTGCCTTAGCCAGATTATCCCCATCCGCCTTGGTTATGACCAGGGCGTCGGCCATTTCCATAATACCGCGTTTGATCCCCTGCAACTCATCCCCGGCTCCTGCCAGCATTAACAGAAGAAAAAAATCGGTTATTTTACTCACCGCGACTTCACTCTGACCAACACCTACCGTTTCAACAATAATAAAATCATACCCGGCCGCCTCACACAATAAAATTGTTTCGTAAGAGGCTTTGGTAACGCCTCCCAGTGTGCCGCTGCTGGGAGAAGGACGGATATAAACGTTTTTTTTTGTGGAAAGTTCTTCCATCCGTGTTTTATCACCCAGGATACTCCCTTTGCTTTTAGTGCTGGAGGGGTCGATAGCCAGCACTGCCAGCTTATGTCCCATTTTAATCACCTCTTTCCCGAAACTTTCAATGAAGGTGCTTTTACCGACACCCGGAACACCTGTTACACCAAGCCTGAATGATTTCCCGGTGTGCGGGATGATCCCGTCAATAATATACTGTGCCAGCCCCTGGTGCGTCTTATTCTGTGATTCAACCAGTGTAATGGCGCGGCTCAAGATCGCAACATCGCCTTTTAATATGCCGTCGATAAAAAACTCCGGCTCCTGGCTATTGATCGTTTTCCCCAACTTATTCAAATCTTAAATGCTTTACAGAAACACCTTTGTTCTGAAGTTCTTTCAGTGATTCTATTCCGATCTGTAAATGCCTGTCTACAAAGTTCTCCGTTACTTTAACATCGCTTTGCTCAGTCTTTACACCCTCGGCAATCATGGGCTGATCCGTTACCAGCAGCAGCGCCCCTGTAGGAATAGCGTTGCTAAACCCCACTGTAAAAATTGTAGCGGTCTCCATATCTATGGCCATTGTCCTGAGACTGCGCAGATAGTCCTTGAATTTATCATCATGCTCCCACACCCTTCTGTTGGTGGTATAAACGGTTCCAGTCCAATAATCGAGCGACTTCAGCCGGATACAGTAGGAAATCGCTTTTTGCAGGCTAAACGCCGGCAAGGCAGGCACTTCAGGTGGCAAATAATCGTTGCTTGTTCCTTCGCCCCTGATGGCGGCAATTGGAAGGATAAGGTCGCCGATCTGGTTCTTCCTTTTTAAGCCCCCGCATTTTCCAAGAAACAACACCGCTTTAGGTGATATTGCCGTGAGCAGATCCATAACTGTTGCGGCACTGGCGCTTCCCATACCGAAATTAATGATGGTAAGGTTGTCTGCCGTAGCGCTGCACATTGGCCGGTCAAGGCCATTTACCTCTACCGCGTATTGTTTTGCAAACATGTGCACATAGGTCGAAAAATTAACCAGGATGATGTACTGTCCGAATTTTTCGAGGGGAACACCCGTATAGCGCGGTAACCAGTTATTTACAATCTCTTCTTTCGTCTTCATATCTACCTTTATTACTTGTGATAAAAAAAATCCCTGAATCGGTATAATGTAAATATATTTAAAATATATTTCTTTCAATTGGACTTCCCGTTAAAATATCCACCATTTGCTGTGCGTTTGAAAAAACAGGGTACACAAACGCTCATTTTTGATTTTATCCGTAAAAAATGGTTGGTTTTAACCCCTGAGGAATGGGTAAGACAGCATGTGTTGAGTTACCTGGTTAGTGAAAAGAAATTTATGGCCTCGTCTATCTCTATAGAAAAAGAGCTTGTTCTTAACGATATAAAAAAACGCTATGATGTAGTAGTTTACGATCGCCAGTTAAAACCCTACCTCATTATAGAGTGTAAGGCGCCCTACATTGAGTTGGACAAGATGGTGGTGGAACAGGCCCTTCGTTATAACCTTACCGTTAAGGCCGAGTTATTAATGATTACCAATGGCATCAGCGACCTGGTGTTTAACTTAAAAAATGAGATTATAGAATTACCTGAATATAATTTGTAATCCTGACAAGATTACACGTGAGCCGCAGTAAACTTTGGAACGTCTTTCCCGGTAAGTTTGGTAAGACCTTCCAAAGTAGGCATTAAAAAAAAGAGGTTGTCTCAAAAGGATAACCTTTTCTTTATGGATTAGGGCATTACAATACTAAAAGTGTTTGGAAAAGGAGTTCCGTAGGCTGTATAAACTTCTTTATTAATCACGTAGTCATAATATCCGGAACTTAACCCCGAGGAAGGATATATTTTTGCATACATGGTAGAACCAGATGGGAAATTATTGGTTTGAGGATTGGAATAGCTTAAATTAGCAGAGTATGATGTATTATTAACGGTTAAGCCAAGTATATGAAGATAAGAGCTTGGGTCTGCAAGATCTATAGCACTTGTTTTGCCATAAACAACTATGATGTTCCTCTTTTTAGTATCAGGTGTTAGCGTAATGTAAAGCTTTTGGTAATGCGTACCACTGATAGTTGTATCTTTTAAAGAAGCGTAATTGATCGCAAACGTTGGCTTGTCGTATATACTAGATCCGTTAAACAATTTTCCGGTACCCGGACATACAATTTGTTGTTGCTTGGTTAACCCACCAGATGGCTTCTCATAAGAGATATCATAAATTCCTGCGGCAAGATTTGACAGTGTGTAATTTCCACTTGCATCGGTAGTAGTTGTAATGGTTGTTCCATCAATACTAACAGTTGTTGTATTAAGGCCAATTGTATATTGCACAGCGTACTGATCATACTGCTTTACGTTACCTGTAATAATTCCGGTGCCAGCATTGCTGTTACCCGCAGGTCCCTGGGGGCCGGTTGCGCCTTGTGGACCTTCTGGTCCCGCTGTTTTTTTACAAGATATTAAAGCTGCAACGCAGCAAAGTGCTAAAAGAGTTTTTTTCATATTTTTTTAGATGTTAAGTTGTGAAGATTTTCAGAATTGCGATACTCTTAGGGAGGTTTTATGATTTAAGTTTTGTTGACGTATGGCCTTACTGGATAATATCTTACAAATTTAAGTTATCAGAATTATACCTGAATACCGCATAAAACATATTTAGCACAAAAACACTAGCCCAATAGACCCCCAAAAATATAGTTGCGTTCCTTAACTGAAAAACACCCTACCTCTTTTTACTTCCGGAAATAAAAAGAAAAAAAAGAATCAAGAGGGCAAGGTAATAACCAAATGTAATAAAATTCACCGTGTCAGGTGATAACTTGCCAGGTGAGTCGGTTTGGAAAGGTAGACACACCTGAGCATAACTATCTGCTGAAAGAAAAGTAAGCAGCAGAGTCAGGGCCTTCCATGACAGGCCACCTGCAGAACGATCCAAACTAAGAGAAAGAACTTTCCAAACCTTTAAAAGACGCCTTAAGTACATTGATATTAGAAATGATAACTAAAGTTGAACTGAAACGAATATATTTATATTGGTATAAGCAAGGGAGAATTAGTGACAGTGTTTTGGCTAGAGTGTTCATATCAGATTTAACTTGTATATATGTTCTAAGATCATATTGTTTTTAATCTTACTAAATAAAGAAGTTCTTGTTAACGTATAACTCTAATTCAAATACGACTTCACTATTTTAAAAAATGTCTTGCTAAAATATATACTCATCATATACTGACGTATTAAGATAAATTTAGGAAAACAGACACTCACGTAAATGCCGTATAGAACATATTTAGCACAAAAACACGGACGTAAATAATTAAAAAAAATAGTACTATTGTAAAAAGATAAAACCGCGTGCCTGGCAAAACAAAAAGTGTATTAAGTCTATTACTGGTTTGTTTCGCAACTGCTTTATTAGCGCAGCAAATAAATTTCAGAAATATCAGCAATTCCTTAGAACTTCCATCGCAGGAATGTTACAATGTTCTTCAGGACTCAAAGGGTTATATTTGGATTTGCACAGAAAACGGCCTTTGCCGTTACAACGGGAACGAACTAAAAACATTCGATAAACGGAATGGTTTGCAGGAAGGCGCCGTTTATTTTATAAAAGAGGATGAAAAAGGGGATCTTGATTTGATTACTTCCGAAAGCAGAATATTAAAACTTACAAATAACAAAATCGAACCAAATAGAATCACTTTTGATTACTTAGCTTTTTTAAAGAAAAAATCAATTGAACGCCAGTATAATATCAGCTATACATTAAACAAAAATGAAAACAATGATTTAATTGTTAATACTCAATCCGCAACCTATAAAATTCTAAAATCCAACGCTCAAATTACTAATTTAAGTGAGGCTAATTTATTTAATTCTGATGCTAATTTCATACTCATTTCACAAACAAAGGAAGACTATTTTATTAAAAATAAACCCATTTCAGTAGCAGCTTATCAGAGAAAAAAGTACAACATTACTTTAGATTTTATTTCAAAAGGGAAGAAAAAAAGAATTAGTATTCCTTTCGAAAAAAACAACATTCCTGATTGGAGAGTCAGGATTTGTAAAGCTAATGGATACACGTTCTTTTGCTTACAAAATAATCTGATAAAAATAGATAGCGATCTCAATTGTACTATTCTTTCACTTTCAAACAGGATCATATCCATGCACGTGGATAAAGAAAACGGTTTATGGGTTGGAATGGCCACAAGTGGTGTGAATTATTACAAGGATTTAAATAACATGAAGGAATTTCAAACGGCATTACCCGGCCTTTCTGTTTCAAGCATTTTTAAAGATAAAGAAGGTGGGGTATGGTGCACTACCCTGGAAAAAGGAGTCTACCGTTCAAATAATGTAAATGTTATTTATTACCCAAACATATCAAATCTTGCAAAAAAGAGCATTTTGTTAAAGAGTATAAATAATGTTGTTTTTATTTCGACTGAGAATGATAAACTACTAATCATAAACAAAGATACGTATACCGATAAAAAATTGAATTTGAACAAAAACGTTGATATAACAGATGTTATTCGTTACAAGAACGATTGGTACTTTTCTACCAAAGGATACGTTGGCATTGCTGATAAGAATTACACTATTAAAAAAACCGTAAGATCTAAAGAGGTTAATACCGAAGTTTGTTTATACCAAATGGACACGAGCGCTACTAATTTGTATGGTATAGGTGTGTCGAGTGTATACAAACTGGAAAACAAGCATTTCGTACTTATTGGGCCAGAATTAAATGCAAAAGGAAGATGCTTAAAGGTGTTAAATGATAGTATTATATATGCCGGGTGCTCAAATGGACTCTATAAAATTAATTTAAACACCGGGACTCAAATTAAAATTAACAAAATAAACTCCCCGGTCTCAAAAATCGTTAAAACAAGTAATGGAGACTTCTACGTAGCGACAAAAGGTGATGGTTTATTTAAATTAGAAAATGATCAGGCAATAAAAATGGAGTTAAAAAATTGCACTGAAAATACCATTTTCCTGGATCTTGCTGAAGATAAAAACAGAATTTTATGGGCTGCAACGCCTGAGGGCGTTGTTAAAATACAGACTCAAAACAATAGAACACAACTATGGAGATATAATGTCTCAAACGGGTTAATTTCTAATAATATTGAACAAATTGCAGTTAATGATCAATTCCTGTACATATCTTCTTCCGATGGTATATGCCGGATTTCACTGGAGAAAAATTTATCTAACTTAACTCCACCACGTTTATTTATTAGTACTGTTGCGATAAATCACAAAATTATTAATTACGACACTAAAAAATTGCTGTTGAACCATTTTGAAAATTCTATTGATATAATTTTTGACAAACTCTCATTTAGTACAGGCAAAAAAGAAGGACTCTATTATAAGCTTGTTGGAGAGGATGAACAATTTGAATTAAGCACTAATACCAAATTGTCTTATAACAACTTGCCTCCAAACGACTACGAATTAATCGTATATGCGTTAAATAATGATGGCGTAAGAAGCATGGATCCGGTACGCATTAGTTTTAAAATAAAACTACCCTTTTGGTCAACACCCTGGTTCATCACATCAAGCCTAATCGTTTTCTTTCTACTCGTTTATTTTGTTTCAAAAAAAACAATAAGGAATGTACGGCTTAAAGAGGAGGAGAAAACCAGGATAAATGAATTAATCTCCAGATCACAACTTTCGGCACTTCAGGCGCAGATGAATCCGCACTTTATTTTTAATGCCATAAACAGTATTCAAAATTATATTTTAAACAAACGAGACGAAGAAGCTTATGACTACCTGGCTAAATTCAGCAAATTAATACGAATGGTTTTAAATAATTCGAGAGAAAGCATTCTGCCATTTTCAGTTGAAATTGAGACGCTTAATTTGTATATAGAATTGGAGCAATTAAGATTCAGCGATAGTTTCGATTACAGACTTTCTATAGATGAAGAAGTTAATTTATTGAATATTGAAATACCCACCATGCTTATACAGCCCTATGTTGAGAACGCCATTTGGCACGGACTCATGAATTTAAAAAATGAAAGGAAAGCTGTTTTACAGATTAATATTGTCATAGAAAGCAATTTTCTTAAAGTAGTAATTGAAGATAATGGTGTTGGCAGGATTTGTTCTAATGAATATAAAAAGGGAAATATACATCATTCTGTTGCCATGAAACTTACTGAACAAAGACTGGAAATGATTCACAAATTTGAAAACTCTAAAACGGTAAAGGTTTTAGTAAGTGATTTATATGATGCAGAAAAAAAAGCTTGTGGCACAAAAGTCGAATTATTTTTACCATTACTAAATCAGAATTATGGCTGAAAAAATAAAAGCACTATTAGTTGATGATGAAAAGAACAGCAGGGAGGTGTTAAATAAACTTCTTGAAAAATATTTTCAGGAAGTTGAAATTGTGGGCGAGGCTTCCAGTGTTGACGACGCGTATGATTTGATTATAAGCGAGAAGCCTGACCTGGTTTTCTTGGACATACAAATGCCCAGGGAAAATGGATTTAATCTTCTGATGAAATTTGATAAAGTTCCCTTTGAAGTTATTTTTGTGACGAGTTTCGACCATTATGCCATAACCGCAATAAGATTCAACGCCTTAGATTATCTCTTAAAACCTATTGAGATTAAAGATCTTAAAAACGCAGTGCAGAAAGCAATTATAAGTGCCCGGGAAAAAAGAAGCAAGCAACCTCAAATTATAAGTCTATTATATTCTTTAGGAACAGACCTGGTAAACAGGAAGCTGGCGGTACATACTGGTGAAAAGGTTAAAATGTTAAGTGAACAGAATATTATTTTCATTGAAGGTGATGGAAGATATTGCCATTTATACATGGATACAGGTGAACATTTTACAACACCAAAAAATTTAAAAGATTTTGAGGATTATTTTGGGGAAAAATCAACTTTAATAAGAATTAGCAAGAGTTTCATTATAAACGCAACGCATATTAAGGAGTATTCAAAAGGAGATCCCTTTATAATTGAAATGGTAAATGAAAAAACTTTCGAAGTTGCCAGGAGAAAAAAACCTAAGGTATTAGGTAGATTGAAGTAACTATAAGAGCTAAGCGGGTTCACTATCTGTTAACCCCTTCTAAATCAAAATTAATTCGTTTCAAGATTCATAAGGCCGGTGATAACCTACCCCTGCATTTGTATTGAATTAACAAAGGTGCGGCATCAGGCTAATACTAAACTGAATATTCTTTTTCACGTCCGAATTTTACCATGTGTGACAAAAATAATTAATAATCCTTTTGCGGTCCTGCACTAAATATGTTCTAAACGGTGTCTTGCCTGAAATGCTATATGTTTAGATTAGCGTAATATTTTAATTAATCAAGTACTAAAAAAACCGGAGTATGAAAAGAAAATTAATTTACTACCGTGCGCCCCCTTCATTTATTTGGCACAAATACCCGCACAAAGCTAACCTCTACAAATTCGACACCTACGAATATCCATTCACTTACTTTTTGACCAGCATATTCAACATTTTTGTTGTATGGTAATATGAGAAGGGTAATAAACAATTTAAAACTATTTAGTATGAATAATAAACATTTATTTTTTAAGACAATAATAACAGTATTCTTTTTATTCTTTTCGGGTTACGGATTTGCACAGGATACACTAGGCCCCCTTTCACCGGAGGGTACCTTTGAAAAAGTATTTGACAGATTTGGCAATCAATACGAGATGAAAGATATAGCGATTTCAACGGTTAAATCACAAACTTTATGCCTTACTTCGGGCTACTTTAATTTGTATTTTGAAGCGGGTAGTGGTTTTGAACAAAACACCACCCTACAGATTAACCGCCGAAATGTATTGTGTCAGCTTTTCAGCGATTTGTCCGCCTTTATCATCCCGGCGAACATTAATCAAAAAGTAAATATTTGGGTTAGGGATATTAATGTGTTTTTACCCAACGCTTCGGCTGCAGGAGTTTTAGGCATGGCCAGTTCTTTTTATACATTACCTTCGAACGCACCTTCTGTTAAGGGCATAGTGGATGGTGAGATCTGGAAAACTATACATTCGGGTCAGGATTCTTACACCAACGTATCTTATCCTTTATACGGTCAGTCGGTTCTTACTCCGGTTTTTTATCATGGTGTGATCGCAATTAATTTCAGTAATCAGTCGCTTAGCTGGCATCTGGATTTAAATACCCTGGCCTCGGCGGGAACACAGGATCTTTATACTGTGGGATTGCACGAAATTACACACGCGCTTGGTTTTAACTCATTAATTGCCTTTAATGGCTTATCTTCTTTCTCCTCCTCAGGCTTTAATTATTATTCGAGATACGATTCGTTTTTGAAAAATCCGTTCAATCAAAATCTTATTACCAATTCCGGGACCTGTTCTTTATACAACTACACCTTTAATCCCGCGCTTAACGCCATCTCCACGCTGGCGCCCGATGTTAACAACTGTATTCTCGACAATACAAATTGTGGTACCGCAATAAAGTTTGCAGGGTCGGTAAATCAGGCGGTGTATACACCGAATTGTTATGATTATGGTTCAAGTTTAAGTCATCTTGAGGAACAATGTCACCTGCCTGGAGCACTGAGTAACAATCAATACTACGTGATGTCTAACTCAGGAGGAACCGGAGCAGTATACACAAAGCGATATCTTAAGCCGGAAGAAAGGGACGTGCTATGTGAGTTGGGATATAAAGTAAACAACGTATTTGGCAATAACTTTAATAGCGCTAATCAGTTTACTTATACAGGTTCCGTTTGCCCAGGATTATGGATTGGAGGCATCAATGATGGTTTTACCGCGGGTGGAGCCTATACATGGTTTACCACAGTTAGCGGCAGCGTTACCTTTACAGGCAACGACATATTGGCGAACGATTTTAATGCTACGGATTTTGAGTGCCTTGAAAGCGTTTATCCGAATGGCATTGTGAGCGTAACGGGTTCGGGTCCATCGGCGATAATAGGATTTACTGCTACTGCCCAGGGAGTGGCTTTATTAAGATATGTGCCTAAAAATAGCAGTGGGCAAAAAGGAAACATCACCTACATATTCATTATGGTTGGTTCGGCATCCTGCATACCAACTGCATGCAATATGATCAATAATAGTGGATTTGAGTCTGGTAATTTTTGTGGAGGAATTGGTCTCGGTCTTACACCGGCAACGGTTGACTGCTGGAGCCGTCTCTCGAATTTACCGAAGTATTATTCTCGTAGTAACTGTTCTTTACCTGGCGGGCTTATTCCAACAGACTCCTGGGCCTCAAATCCTCCTTCCGACTCATGGAATGGAGTGGCCGGGAACAATAATCATTTTATTGGCTTGAATGGCCA
>Ga0208492_1000147_pt1 | contig 73426 bp, 65 predicted proteins | sample Subbioar_CSW14AB_FD_184820 | JGI IMG/M metagenome (GOLD analysis project Ga0208492, IMG submission 184820) | Serpentinite rock and fluid subsurface biosphere microbial communities from McLaughlin Reserve, California, USA - CR12Mar_CSW14AB (SPAdes) | ecosystem: Environmental > Terrestrial > Deep... | reverse complement strand
AATCAATGGTGATATTGAACTTGCAAAAAAATTAATAGACGCCGCCGCGGAGGCCGGCGCAGACTACGTTAAATTCCAGACGTTTAAAACGGAGAATATTGTTAGTCCTGTGGCAGCCAAAGCGGAGTATCAGAAGGCAAATATGAAAGCCGACGCTTCCGAAACCCAGTTCAACATGCTAAAAAAACTTGAACTGAGCCCCGGGGATCATCAAGTACTCATTGAACATTGCAAAAATAAAAATATCCGGTTTCTTTCTACCGCTTTTGACCTGCAAAGCATCGACCTGTTATGTTCGCTTGGGGGCGATCTTTTTAAAATTCCTTCGGGTGAGATAACTAATTACCCATATTTAAAAAAGATCGGTGCGTTAAATAAAAAAGTCATCCTATCCACCGGCATGTGTGTGATGGAAGAGATCTCGGAAGCAATTGATCTCATTGAAAGATCGGGAACAAAACGGGAAAATATTTCAGTTCTGCACTGTACCACGGATTACCCGACGGCGATGCAGGACGTAAATCTGAAAGCCATGCAGAACATCCATGAAACTTTTAACCTGGACGCGGGTTATTCGGATCATACTCTGGGCATTGAGGTTTCTATTGCGGCTGTAGCTATGGGGGCGACCATCATTGAAAAACATTTTACACTTGACCGGCAGATGGAAGGTCCGGACCATAAGGCATCTCTTGAGCCGGGCGAATTAAAAGCGATGGTACTGGCGATCCGTAATATTGAAAAAGCATTGGGGAGTAAAGAAAAAAAACCCGGAGCGGCTGAGATTAAAAACAAACTTATTGCACGTAAAAGCATTCACGTGTCGAAAAATATGAAGGCCGGAGACATTATTGCAGAAGATATGCTGATATCGCTCAGGCCAGGCGATGGTATTTCGCCGATGTTGTGGGAAACGGTGATAGGAAAAAAAATAAAAAAGGATCTTGAGGCCGGAACAAAACTTACACCTGAGGACTTCGGATGAAAATAGGGGTTTTAACAAGCTCGCGGGCTGACTATAGTATTTACAGACCTTTACTCCAGGAAATTCAAAAAGATGATTTTTTTGAACTGAGTCTTCTTGTATTTGGCTCACATGTTTCAAAGGAACACGGCTATACATTAGATCAGATCAAAGAAGATGGTTTCCGGATCAGCTTCATTTCCAGGAATCTGATAAGCGGCGATACACCTCAGGATATAGCCCTGGCAATGGGAAATACGACCTGTGAATTTTCAGAAGTATGGGGAAAAGAAAAATACGACCTTGTTTTCGCGTTGGGAGACCGTTATGAAATGTTCGCAGCTGTTGCCTCAACTGTGCCTTTTGTAATTAACATCGCGCACATTCATGGCGGTGAAACGACTCTCGGCGCGATCGATGACTCTTTCAGGCATTGCATTACAGCGATGTCAAACTATCATTTCACGGTGACGGAGCAATACAGAAAACGCGTGACCGAGCTGAAACACAGTGATAATCATGTATACAATGTGGGCTCACTCAGTTATGACAACATCGAAAAATTAAAACTGCTGAGTGTAGATGAGTTTAGGGAAAAATTTAAAATAGACCTTTCGGTTCCGTCTATTCTTATCACATTTCATCCCGAAACCGTTTCTTTTGAAAAAAATGAGCACTATGTTTCTGAATTGATTAACGCGTTAAGGGAAATAAAAGGGTATCAATATATAATTACGATGCCAAATGCCGATACAATGGGGAATATGATCCGTAAACGACTGGATCAGTTTATATCAGAAACGCCACATGCAAGCGGTATTGAAACCTTTGGTACCGTTGGTTATCTGTCGTGTATGAAACATTGCAGCTTCATGCTGGGGAATACATCAAGTGGTTTTGCGGAGGCCGCCTTTTTCCCCAAGTATTGTATCAATCTTGGCAAAAGGCAAAGTGGCAGGATCATTACAGAGAACATCCGGAATTGTAATATTGAAAAGCAGGAAATAATGAACGCTGTGACAGAATTTAAAACAGTTCAATTGCCAGGTTCTATCGAAATTTACGGGAAGGGCAATACAGCACAGCGGATAGTACAAATTTTAAAAGGCGCATATGGAAAACTTTGATATTTTTTTATTGAAGGCCGGCGGGGATGTTGCGGGTTTGATCCGGAAGATGGAGGAGCTCACTACGCAGATCACTGTTGAGAAGCCGAATATTTTTCTGGTGGATGAGAAGAACCACCTCCTCGGCAGTATTTCTGACGGAGATATTCGCCGCGGGATCATAAAAGGCGCGTTGTTGAATTCACCTGCAACGAGTATCATGAATAAGAACTTCAGATTCATGAACGCGGAAAAATTCACGCATGCAGCCATTAAAGAATTAAAAAATAACCAGGTGCGATTCGTGCCTTTTCTTGATGAAGAGGGAAGGCTGATCAGGATCCTCGATCTTACAAAGTTCAAAGGGCGTATCCCCGTGGAATGCATTATTATGGCTGGTGGAAGAGGCGAACGCTTAAGACCTCTTACCGACACACTTCCAAAACCGCTGCTCAAGATAGGTGAAAAGCCGATCATTGAGCATACTGTTGACCGGTTGATCCAGTATGGAGTAAACAGGATAACTATCAGCGTGCGTTATTTAAGTGAAAAGATCAGGGAACATTTTGGCAATGGAGATTCAAAAAATATTGAGATCCGGTATGTGGAAGAACGTGATCCGCTCGGAACGATCGGTTCGGTTACCCTTATTGAAAATTTTCAATCGGATGTGATCATGTTGATGAATTCAGATCTTCTCACAAATATTGATTACCTGGAATTTTACGAAACGTTTATCTCTTCAGGAGCCGATATGGCTGTGGCTACTGTTCCTTACACAGTAACAGTTCCTTACGCGATCCTTGAAACGCAAAATGAAAAAGTGGTTTCTTTAAAAGAAAAGCCCAGTTTTACCTATCAATCCAATGCCGGAATTTACCTGATCAAAAAGGAAGTAATTTCCAAAATCCCGAAAAATAGTTTTTATAATGCTACCGACTTAATGGAAGAGGTGATCAAGAGTGGTGGTAAACTTACTTATTATCCTTTGTTCTGTTACTGGCTGGATATCGGGAAACCTGAAGACTATCTGAAAGCCATGGATGATATCAGGCATATTCATTTACATTAACGTGACTCAAACCACTATACAAACAAATCCCGAAATCCTGATCACTATCTGTGCCAGGGGTGGATCCAAGGGCATCCCGGGAAAAAACATCAGGCCGATCAATGGCATGCCGTTGATCGCGTATTCCATTAACCACGCGAAACAATTTGCTTCTGTTCACACCGCAACTATTGCACTGTCAACCGACAGCGATGAGATCCTGAATGCGGCGGGATCATTGGGTCTGGAAACCGGCTATAAGCGGCCTGCGGAACTATCGCTGGATGCTACCGGAAAAATCGAAACGATCGATCATATATTAAAATATGAACAACAAAGAACGGGTAAGCACTTTGACTTTATCCTTGACCTCGATGTTACTTCACCGTTCCGCAACCTAACAGATCTCGAAAAGGCCTATGCGATTATCACAAACGATAAAAACTGTCTGAATCTTTTTTCTGTGAGTAAAGCGCACCGCAATCCATACTTCAATATGGTTGAAAAAAAAGATGACGGATACTACGACCTTATTAAACGGGGAGAATTCAAGACGCGTCAGTCGGCTCCGCCTGTTTATGACCTGAATGCTTCTTTTTATTTTTACAGATCTGAGTTTTTTGACAGAGGCTTTAAAACAGTTATAACTGAAAAGGCTCAGATTTATCTTGTGCCACATATGTGTTTTGATCTTGACCACCCGGTTGATTTTGAGTTCATGGAGTTCCTCCTTAAAAATAATAAGCTCGATTTTAATTTGTGAAAGTACTTGTTATCGGACTCGGGTCCATTGCATCTAAGCACATCAAAGCATTAGCAGCACTTTTTCCGGCGGCGGAATTTTATGCTTTGCGATCTTCGAAAAATGCAGAGAATAAAGAAAATATAACCAATATTTATGCTTACGGCGAGATTGATTTTAAACCCGATTTTGTGATCGTGTCAAACCCTACGTCGGAGCATCACGATACCCTGAAGAAAGTTGCTCAACTGGATTGTCCCGTATTTATTGAAAAACCCTCATTGGCAAGCCTTGAAAAAAGCAGTGAAATTACGCAGATATTCAGAGAGAAAAATACGTTAACGTATGTTGGGTTCAGTCTCAGGTTTTTGTCTTGCCTTAAATTTGTAAAGGAGAACCTGGAAAAGACAGCAAGGATCAACGAGGTGAATGTATATTGCGGATCTTATCTGCCGGAATGGCGCCCGGAGGTTGACTTTCGAAATAACTATAGCGCGCATGCAAGTTTGGGCGGAGGCGCGCATCTGGATCTTATTCACGAACTGGATTATGTTTGTTGGTTTTTTGGTAAACCCGAAAAATCGGAAAGACACCTGAGAAGTAAATCTTCCCTGGAGATCGATTCAGTCGACTACGCTAATTATTATCTGGAATATAAAAGGTTCCAGGTTAACATTGTACTGAATTATTTCAGGCGTGATGCAAAAAGAACCTGTGAAATTGTAATGGAGGAGGATACCTGGAGCATCGACCTATTGAAGAACACCGTGACATCTTATAAAAACGGAATTCTTTTCAGTTCAGATGAAAAAACAGATACGTACCTGGAGCAGATGCGCTACTTTACCGGATGCATACAGGATCACAAACAACCAATGAATACCTTTGAGGATTCTCTTGAAGTCCTGAAGATTTGCTTAGATGAATATGCTTGAAAATAAAATAATTGTTGTTACCGGTGGCAACGGATTGCTTGGCTCCGCCATCATAAAGGAATTGAAACAAAACGGCGCTGTTGCGATCAATGCTGATATTAGCTGTAATAAAGACCTTGAGCAGGATGAATATTTGTGTGATATTACAAAGGAAGAAAGTATAAAGGACTTGATTGACGCGATAATACAGAAGCACAGCAAAATTGACGGATGGGTGAATAATGCATACCCTCGTACTACCGATTGGGGAAAGCAGCCTTTCGAAAACGAATCAATGGAAAGCTGGCAAAAGAATGTAGACATGCACCTGTGTGGTTATGCGCTGTGCAGCCAGCTCGCTCTTAATCAAATGAAAATACAGGGTTTTGGCGCTCTTGTAAATATGGCGTCGATATATGGAATTCTGGGACCCGACTTTACGATCTATGAAGGTACAAGCATGAATAATCCTTCAGCCTACGCGGCAATCAAGGGAGGCCTGATCAACCTGACAAAATACCTGGCCGCTTATTATGGTCCCTATAATGTAAGAGCGAATTGCATTTCTCCAGGAGGTATTTTTGATAACCAGAATCCCACATTTGTTGAGAAATACGAAAAAAAAACACCTATGAAACGAATGGGTCTTCCGGGAGATATCGCTCCGGCAGTATCCTTCCTTCTTTCGCCGGGCGCTTCGTATATCACCGGTCACAACCTGGTGATCGATGGCGGATGGTCGGTGGTTTAAAATTTAATCAGTACAAAACGAATTATGAATAACGGAAAAAAAATCTTTTGGTGCAAGAACTGCCTGAATATGTCTACACGTCCACGGATCGCTTTTGATCAGCGGGGTTGGTGCAATGCCTGCCAGTGGATGGAGGAAAAAAAAGTTGTAAACTGGGAGCCGCGTCAAAAAGAACTGCGGGATCTGCTTGAAAAGTACAGATCAAAAACAGGTAATTTTGATTGCATTGTGCCGGTGAGTGGTGGTAAGGATGGTTCTTATGTGGCTTATATGCTTAAGCATAAATACGGGATGAATCCACTGGCTGTTACTGTGCGGCCCGCTTTGTCGCTGGAGATCGGTGACAAAAATCTTCAGAATTTTATTCATTCAGGTTATGATCACGTTCATCTTTCGCCCAATTCAAAGGCAATGGACAGACTGAATAAATATGGATTTATTGAAAAAGGATTTCCATATTATGGCTGGCTGATCGCTATCATGACCGCAGTAATTAAAACCGCTGTCAGTTTCAAAATTCCACTTTTATTTTACGGAGAAGATGGGGAAGTAGAATATGGAGGCTCTACAGAATCGAAGAACAGGGCTCTTTATGATATTAACTACATGAAACGCGTTTACCTGGAAGGAGGTCATCAGAAAGTATTTGAAAGGATCCAGCAGGACAAGGATATTACGGAGGCCGATCTTTCTTTCTTCAAATTTCCAAATGATTCTGAGGTTTCGGAAGTCGGTTTGTCTTTTACACACTGGTCTTATTTTGAACCCTGGGATTCGTACCGCAATTATGTAATAGCAAAAGAACACTGTGGCCTCATTGAAAAAGAAGACGGTAACACGGATACATTTACGAACTTCGCGCAAAACGATCAGGCGCTTTATGCTTTACACGCATATCTCATGTATCTGAAATTCGGTTTCGGAAGAGCGACCCAGGATGCCGGGATCGAGATCAGGCGCGGGAGCATGACCCGGGAGCAGGCATTGAACCTGGTGAGAATGTATGATAATGCTTATCCGCATCATTTAATTGAAACCTATCTGAATTATTATAAAATGACCAAGGAGGAGTTTGATGCTGTGCTTGATAAATACGCGAACAAGGATCTGTTCGAAAAGAAAAACGGTATCTGGGAACCTAAGTTTACTCCAGGTGAAGATTTTACAATCTAGAGCTTAAGTTTCAATGAAAATCGTGATTGTAGATTATGGCATGGGGAATCTGAAATCCATTAGCAGCGCGATGATCTATCTTGGCGTTTCGGAAGTAAAGATCTCTTCAGATTACGACGAGTTAAATTCCGCGGATAAGATTATCCTGCCCGGTGTTGGATCTTTCGGCAAAGCGATGAAAGAAATAAAAGAAAGAAAGCTGGATGATCACCTGAAGGAGCTGGTGATCGAAAAGAAAAAACCTTTGCTTGGCATTTGCCTTGGCATGCAACTGCTTGGCCTCTCGAGCACCGAAGACGGCCTGAATGAAGGACTTGGATTTGTAAACGCTGAAGTTACCAAATTTGATACCGTGAGGATGAAAGTCCCTCATGTGGGATTTAACCAGGTTAAGGTGAATACGGAATTAAGATTATATAAAAATGTTCCGCAAAACGCGGACTTTTATTTTACGCACAGCTATAAAATGCTCAGTGCTGCATCCATTAACCAGTGTACCTGCGATTATAACGGAGAGTTTATCGCCAGTTTTGAGCTGGACAATATTGCCGGGGTGCAATATCATCCTGAATTAAGCCAGCATAACGGTCTGGCCCTATTAAAGAATTTCCTCAACAGTTTCTAATGCTTCGAAAACGCATCATATTTTCACTTATTTATAATGACGGCTTTTTTATGCAGAGCCGGAACTTCAGGCTTCAGAAAGTTGGAGACCTTCACTGGCTTGAGAAAAATTATGGTTTCCGCGGAATTGCTTTTTCACTCGATGAACTGGTTGTGATAAATGCTACGCGGGGAAATAAAGACATTTCAAAATTCGCTTCCATGATCACAGCCCTTGTGGATGATGTTTTTATTCCTATTACAGCGGGAGGAGGCATACGAAGCGTCGAAAACGCCGAGCTTTTGTTCAGAAGCGGGGCTGACAAAATCCTTCTTAACACAACGCTTCACGAGAATAAAGATCTTGTCAGAGAATTGATACGCATTTATGGATCACAAAGTATTGTGGGATGTCTTGATTATAAAAGAACGGGTGATGAAATTAAAGTCTACATTAAAGATGGTTCCGAAAGCATCGAAACAAGTTTTAATGATTACTTACTCGGGTTGGAAGCACTCGGAATAGGTGAGATTTATCTTAATTCTATTGACAAAGACGGGACAGGATTTGGATATGACTTTGAAGAAATTAAAAAAGTTGCTGCTTCTATTAAACAGCCGTTGATAATCGCAGGCGGGGCTGGAAATGAAAATCACCTGATAGAAGGATTAAAGATTCCGGGTGTAAGTGCCGTAGCAACAGCCAACCTGTTTAATTTTATTGGTAACGGACTTCCGAACGCCCGTAAAAAAATTCTGGATTCAGGGGAAAATATCGCCTGCTGGGAGAAATAATAAAAAACTATGGCATTATTCAAACGGATAAAATTCTGGTTAAATACTGATAGAATAGGGCCGGATATCCTGGCAAATTACTGGATGTTGTTTTTTCCGAAAAGTATGCTGCGTCTCTGCAAGAAAAAATTTAAACAATTTTCAGATACCGCTGAATTCAGGCCCGGCGCTTATGCTGTGGGCTGTTCCAGGATAACGATCGGCGATCGTGTTGTGATCCGCCCGGGAGTTATGCTTTTCGCTGTTTCGGATACACTGGAAACAGCCATTACCATTGAGGACGATGTGATGATGGGCTGCGGAATACACATTTATACCAACAATCATAAATTTGATGACCCTGATATTCCACTCATAGACCAGGGTTATTATCCTGACGAAGCGGTGGTTTTGAAAAAAGGATGCTGGATCGGGGCCAATGCTATTATTTTACCTGGCGTTACGGTAGGTGAAAATTCTGTCGTTGGAGCAGGAGCGGTCGTAACCCGGTCGGTCCCCGACCGTTCAGTGGCGGTGGGCAATCCGGCAAGAGTAATTAAACGCATCGGTGAAAAAAACAAACAATAAGAATTGTAATGAAAAAAAATATTTTAATAGTTGGTTTCGGGAATATGGGCTGCAGGCACGTGCAGGCGGTTCTCCAGGAAAAGGAAAAGTACGACGTTCACGTGTTTGAGCCTTTTGAGGAGATGATAAACAGGAACCTGGAACGGATCGGTGCCGCAAAAAGTGATTGTTCCTTTTATACCTCGCTGGACGCACTGCCGCAAATAGACCTGGCAATTATAGCTACATCTTCAGGGCCGCGTTTCGAGATCGTTAAAAAATTATTGAATAAAAGGGTAAATTACTTTCTGCTGGAGAAAATAGTTTTTCAATCGACAATGCAGTTTGACGAGATCCTGCAACTGGCCAAAGATAAAGGAGCGGCACTCTACTGCAATTTTGTAAACCGTTATTTTGCTGCTTACGACGAAATAAAAAAAGCTATTAGCAACCTTCCTGGAAAATTACGCATGAAAGTTTATGGGAATGCTTTCGGACTCGGCTGCAATTCTATTCATTATATTGATATTTTTCAGTATTTAACCAATAATAACGCTGTGCTTATAACAGGCTCTTCCCTAAATGCCCTGGAAGAAGGAAACCGGCGTGGCAAGGAATATATGGAGTTTGACGGATCGCTGAGCGTGACCAACAGTGCAATGGATTCGCTTCATATTATTAGCGACCGTAATTTTTCGGGTGGCATCGTTGTTTCAATTGAAAAAAATGACACTTCCTGCTTGTTGAGTGAGCAGACGGGTCGCTGGTATCATGCATCGGAAGATAAAATCAGAGAAGGAGACTTCGGGATTAAGCCCACAAGCAAGCTAAGCAATATTATTATCCGTGAGATACTGAATGGCAATTGCCGACTCACAACGCTTGAGCAAACGAGCCAGGCACATTCGGAACTCTTCAGACATTTTAATACCCGGGTGTTTGGAAATCATACGCCGGAATTGGTTTGCCCGATCACCTGATTTTTTTAGATTATAAATAAGAATATGAAAGTACTTTTAATTGGAACAGGTTATATGGCCCGGGAATACGCAAAAGTTCTGCAGGGTCTAAAATTGCCGTTTGATGTGGTGGGCAGGGGAAAAGAAAAAAGTCTGGAATTTAAGGCATTGTACAAAGATGTCCCAGTATTTGAGGGCGGTCTGGAACATTTTAAACCGACCGGCCAATATACTCATGGTATTGTTAGCAGCAATGTAGATTACCTGGCAACGCATACAAGGCGGCTCATCGACCTGGGCATTAAAAATATTTTACTTGAGAAACCAGGCGGAACAAACCTTAAAGAGATAAAGGATGTTTCGGATTATGCCTCAAAAAATAACGCGCGGGTGATCATTGCTTATAACAGGAGATTTTATGCTTCGGTTTTAAAATGCCGTGAGCTTCTTGAAGCAGATGGAGGTGTGACATCTTTTAATTTCGAGTTCACCGAGTGGACATCGTCATTTGCAGATCTGCCGGACAATAGTGTTGTTAAGAATAACCTTCTTTTCGCGAACTCCACGCATGTTATTGATCTCGCTTTTTTTCTTGGCGGGTTGCCTTTGAAAATGAGTTCTTTTTCTTCAGGCAGGCTGGACTGGCATGAAAAAGCCATTTATAGCGGCGCGGGGAAAAGTGAAAAAGGAGCTTTGTTTTCATACCAGGCCAACTGGCAGGCTCCGGGCAGATGGAGCGTGGAAATGCTTACAAAAGAACACCGGTTTGTTTTCAGGCCTATGGAGCAGTTGCAGATCCAAAAGATCAATTCAGTTAAAATTGAGCCGTACGAGCTGGATGACGCACTGGATAAACAATACAAGCCAGGTTTGTTCAGGCAGACGCAGGCTTTTTTTAAAGATCCTTCAGATCCAGGTCTGCTGACTATTCAGCAACAGGCCTTAAACTGCGGTTATTATCAGCAGATCCTTGATGGAAACTAAAACACCTTTGGTTAAAATACCAAAAATGACTGAAGAAGATATTCTTGGACAGATCCGTCAGGTTGAGGATGATCTTGCTGTTGAAAAAATAACATATAATCAGCATCATATCTGGCCTGTTCTGAAAGACAGGCTGTTTTTTGACGCCCTCTTCAAACCAGTTAAGGAACGCAATGCCTTTCCTAAAAAGGTCCCTGAGGTCCGGAGATCTTCCTATATTTCTAATCTGATGTCCTCTTTGTACGCATCGGTGAAGGGCCTCGGTGAGTTAAGATCCGGAATAGACAAAGTTGTTAAACACTATTACACTACTTCTTCGAAGTATATTTTCCTGGATGGGGCAAACAGCATTTATATTGACTCTATTGATGCTAAAAAATATTCACGTTATCTTTCTCCGTATGTTGAATACGTGGATAAGCTTGAGGGCGCTACTCTGTTGAATTTTACTGAAGAGCCCGAAATGGACAATAAGTTTTTTCCATCGCAGTATCTCAACATCAAAAATTACAAGTTGTTTTATAATTTGGGCAACCGGGTGCGAAGAAAAATCTATCGGGGGAGAGATACGCATTATGGTCTGGAGGAGTTAAATAATAAATTAAAAGAGATAAGCTTCCCTATAACTATTGATATTACTTTGATCGGGTACCTGCTTTCTGAGATTGAAATGTACCTGAATATTTACAGAAGGCTCTTTAAGCGCATAAGACCAGAAGCACTTCTGATCGAATGTTTTTACGGGAATCCGAATTACCTGGGAGCAACGCTTGCCGCGAAAGAAACCGGGATCAGGGTTATCGATATACAGCATGGTGTGTCATTTGATCCTATGTACCTTGGCTGGACCAGGGCTCCGGAAAATGGATACGCGCTTTTGCCAGATAATTACTGGGTGTGGAGTAGTTATGATGTTGAAAATGTTGCTGCTTCGAGGGGAAACGCAAAAAATCTGAAACCCTTGCTGGGCGGTAATCTATGGTATAAAAAATACCTGGACAAAAAAGAACCTCAGGACGATGATAAATTCCTAGCAGATCTTCGCATACATTTTAAAAAGACGATCCTGGTAACACTCGATCATTCCGGTCCCCTATACGAGTGCGTGTTAGATGCAATCAGGGAAAGCCCGGCGGACTGGCTTTGGCTCATCAGGTTTCACCCGCATGATTACCGGGATCCCGGATACAGGGAAAAGTATATTGTAAGGTTTAAAGAGTTTTCGAATGTACACTATGAAAAATCCACTTCGTGTAACCTCTATAATCTATTGAACCTTGTTGATTTCAATGTATCCCGCTATTCCTCTGTTTGCATAGAAGCGCTGACATTTAAGGTGCCTTCGGTGATCATTATGTGTGATCAAAAAATAGAGCAGCTGGATATTTTTGAAAAAAACAAGTGCTTTTATTATTCTTCGGAAGGCTCTGAGATTGTAGCTGTTCTGGAAGAAAACAGGATTGCCGTGGATGAGCGTAATTATGATTTTTTCAGGATGCGGTATGAGGATGCGCAAATCAAGTTAGCGTTGAACATTTAATTATGTGTGGTATAGCTGGCATTTTAAATTTTAACGGAGATCCTGTCGAAATGGAAACTCTTCACCGGATGAACGATGTTATTTCGCATCGCGGTCCTGATGGGGAGGGATCCTGGATCCATAAAAAAAAGCATCTTGGTTTGGGTCACAGGCGTCTGTCCATTATTGACCTGTCCGAGAATGGAGCGCAGCCGATGCATTACATGGAAGACCGTTATACGATCACGTATAACGGAGAAATCTACAATTATATTGAATTAAAGAACTCTCTTCAGGCAGCAGGGTATAGTTTCAGATCCGATAGTGATACGGAAGTTTTGCTGGCTTTGTACGATCACAAAAAAGAAAATTGTCTGGCAGATCTGGATGGAATGTTCTCCTTCGCGATCTGGGACGAGATGGAACAGGTTTTGTTTTGCGCCCGTGATCGTTTTGGAGAAAAGCCATTTCATTATTTCAGCGATCACAACAAATTTGTTTTTGGTTCGGAGATTAAGCAGATCTGGAAATATGGTATTCCCAGGAAAGTAAGGGAGGATCGTCTTAAATTATTTATCGACAGCGGCCAGATTGACGATGAGAGGAATGTCAGCTCAACCTTTTACGAAGGAATTAAAAGATTGGCCCCAGCCCATTACATGAAAATTGATTGTCAAGGCAGGATTGCAATTAAGCCATACTGGAAGGTTGATCTGACAACCGAGCCCTACAGGGGTACAATTGAAACTGCCGCGGAACAATTTTTACATTTACTTTCAGATTCTGTTCGTTTAAGATTGCGATCTGACGTAGCAGTGGGATCAAGTCTTTCAGGCGGCATTGATTCCTCAAGTATAGTTATGCTCATTGATGAACTGAAAGGAGAAAAGCAGGAACAGAACACTTTTTCGGCTCGTTTTAAAAATTTTGAAAAGGATGAAGGTGCTCATATCGAAAAGGTTCTGAAGTCCTGTAAAAATGTGAAAGGCAACTATATCTGGCCCGATGAGAATTACTTTATGGAGGTTTTTGACAAAGTCAATTTTCACCAGGATGAGCCTTATGGGTCGTCAAGCATTATTGCCCAGTATGCGGTTATGGAACTTGCCCTGAAAAATAATATTACAGTGTTACTGGATGGGCAGGGCGCTGATGAATACCTGGCTGGATACCTGCCGTATTATAAACTGTATCTCGACCAGCTTTTTTTTAATGACAGGACCAGCTATAAAAATGAACTTTTGAGCTATAACACCATGCATCCGTCTGAATTAAGATATGTTTCTTTGGACCAGGAAGAATCTTTAAGGATGAAGCTTGGAAGGTATAAACGTCAATTATTAAAACAGAAACCTCCCTTTTCTGAAAATGCTTTAAAGAACAAACTCCATGCGGATACATTTGGTAATGGATTGCAGATCCTGCTTCGTTATGCAGATAGGAACGCCATGGCGCATTCACGCGAAGTAAGACTTCCTTTTTTAAGTCACAAGCTGGTTGAATTTGTTTTTACCCTACCTGACAACTATAAATTACACTCAGGATGGACAAAATACGTGCTACGTAAAGCAGTTGAGAACATTCTTCCCGCGGAGATTTGCTGGCGAAAAGATAAAATCGGTTATGCCTCTCCACAATCAAAATGGCTGGAGTCCGGCCTGGTGCAGGAAGAGATAAGCAGATCCGCAAATCGGCTCGGATTAAAAATAAATGGCAAAGAAACGGAGCCCTCAAAAAGAAATGAAAATAACTGGCGCTTATTAATGGCAGCTAAATTTGCATGAGTTTCACCGAAAAATTTAAACGGAAAATAAAAGCCTGGCTTGAAAAAATTCAGCTGGTAAATTCGATTTCCCTGCATCCCGGCAGCAGTATTGAAAAGTCGGTTATTATTTCGGGAAGCGAAGTAACGGGCATTGTTAAAATAGCAGAAGCCTCCGAAATAAGTAAAAGTGAACTTAACGGTAATATAGATATTGGGAAAAGGGTAACAATAAATGGCGCGGCGATCAGAGGAAATATTAAGATCGGTGAAGGCTCACGCATATTTAACGGGACCCTTCTTGATGGAAATATTGAACTGGGCAGGTTTACTTCTGTTAACGGACCTAATACAGACCTGATCAGCGTAGTAAATAAAATAGAAATAGGGAGTTTTTGCTCCATCGCCAGAAATGTTTCTTTCCAGGAATACAACCACGATTTTACCAGGCTCACCTCATATTTTCTGAAAAGAAACCTGGAAAAAAAATCCATGAGGGAAGATGTTATTTCAAAAGGTTCAATAATTATTGGACATGATGTATGGATCGGCACTCAATGTGTTATCCTCTCCGGCGCTATTATTGGCACTGGCGCTGTTATTGCGGCGAACAGTGTTGTAACGGGCGACATTCCACCCTATGCAATTGCCGCGGGCTCTCCTGCGAAAGTCATTAAATATAGGTTCAGCGAGCAGGTAATTTCCGACCTGATCAAATCAGAGTGGTGGAATAAACCGAAAGAAGAGATCATACAACTCTATCATAATTTTGGAAAAAAAGACGCATGAGTTGCCTTGTAAGCGTAATAATCCCGGTACATAACCGACCCGCGGAATTGCACCGGGCAATCAGCAGTGTGCTGGCCCAGACAATCCAGGATTTTGAAATATTTGTAGTGGATGATTGCTCCGAAATTAATTTATCGGAAGTCGTTTCACAATTTAACGATAGCCGGATCCGCTATTTTAAATTTGATAAAAAAGGAAATGCCAATGTTTGCAGAAATTATGGCATAAACCATGCAAAGGGTGAGTATATAGCCATGCTGGATTCAGACGATGAATGGCTTCGCAGCCATCTCCAGGGAAGACTGGAATATCTTCGCGCAAAAAACGCAGATGGTGTCTTCGGAAGTTACAGGATAAAAAACGGCGGGGAAACAAGGGAAGTTATAAGCCGGCCGGTAACGGAGAATGAGGGAATGGTTAACTACATCCTTTCAGATGGTTTTGTAGCTACCCCGACTCATTTTTATAAGGCATCTTGTGCAAAAAAGATCATGTGGGACGAATCCCTTGAGCGACACCAGGATTATGATTTTAGCGTCAGGTTTGCGGAAAGTTACCGTTTCGTGTCCAGCACCGAAATAACCTGTATTGTTCACTGGGAAAAAAATGAGCGCAGGAACGAACACTTTCCTTCCATGATGAAATTTATTGAGAAGTATAAAAAAGAGATCGACCCAAAATTATATTGCCAGTACCACAGAAGGATTTATACTTCAATCAAAAACAGACCTGAGCTTGACAAAAATATAAAGCGGCACTATATGAAAAATAGCATTAAATACATGGCCGTATTAAGTCTGACGGATTACATGAGCACTTTTGGGATAAATAAGCCTCTTATCTATAGGTTTTTTTTAAGGATAGAATATTCGCTTAAAGTTTTGGTCGCGTGATCTATGAACCGTAAACACCTTTTCATATATGAATCGCTCTGAGTTAAATATAATGTTATTTACAGTTGGTTTTCCTTATGGAGATTATGAATCTACCTTTCTTCCCCAGGAAATTGCTATTCTTTCATTACACTTTAAAAAGATCTACCTTGTCCCTTTGCGGGTTCCGGCTATACGGAAAAGCGCTCCCTTACCTTCAAATGTAATAGTTCTGAATGTGGATCAACGGAATCACCCCCGCAGTTTTAAAGATTATGTTTACATCTCATTAATGTTCGGCAGGGAGCTGATGCTTTCGGGAAACCCCAGGCTCCTCAATAATTTTAAGTATCATATCAGTGAACTATTCATCTATCTGGGTCAGGCAAAAACGATCAGGGCTGTTTTAGAACAGAACAAGCTTGAGCAGAAAAATGTTTTATTTTATACCTATTGGTTTGACGAATGGGCAAGCGCTCTGACGATACTCAAAGAAAAGTATTTAAAACATATTAAAATTGTTACCAGGGCACATGGTTTTGACCTCTATGAAAACAGGAACGAAAAGGGTTACATCTTTCCAAGATTTCTGCAGATGAAAGCGGTCGAAAAAGTTTTTCCGATCTCTGCAAATGGCGTGAATCATCTTTCATCCCTGTTCCCGCGTTCAAAAAACAAAATTGAAGTTTCGCGGTTAGGCGTAAAAACTCCATTAAATATGCCGGCGCCCGAGTCAAAAAAGGATGTGATCACTGTTGTATCCTGTTCTGCGGTTATAGCATTAAAAAGAGTGGGACTTATCGCAGAGATCCTGATGCATGCAAAAAAACACATTCATTGGATCCATTTTGGTGCTGGACCCTTGTATGAAGATGTCAGAAAAGCCAGTCTTTTGCTTCCCGGGAATGTTAAGGTTGAATTGAAAGGAAATGTTGAAAATGAGTTCATTAATAATTTTTACGCCATATCACGGGTAGATTGGTTTATAAACGTTTCGGAATACGAAGGAATTCCTGTGTCCATTATGGAAGCTATAAGATATGGCATTCCGGCCATTGCTCCGGATATTGGTGGTGTGAAGGAAATAGTGAACAGCACTACTGGTTTTTTGATCAGTAAAGATTTTAATCCTGCCGAAGTAATGACTTTGATCGAGAATAATGCGTTTGATCCTGAAAAAAGGAAGGACATACGTAATTTCTGGAAAGAGAATTATAGCGCGGAGCGTAATTTTTTGGATTTTGCTCAAAAACTAATGCTTGCATAAATATCAAATTGTACGTAAAGCTGGAATGAAAACTTTTACCGAGTTAAAAAAGAATTTAAAGCAGGATTTTTCCGGATTTAAGACAATTAAAGTCGCAGTGCTCGGTGACACTTCAACGCAGCTTTTGGTTCAGGCTCTTCGGGGAATGGGTTACGAGTATAAATTGAACCTGGAGATTTGGGAAGCGGATTTTAATCAGGTCGAGCTCCAGGTATTCGATCCCGGGTCGGCGTTATATTCGTTTGATCCTCACATGGTGGTCCTTTTTCAATCTTCTCATCGATTGCTGGAAAAATTCAACAAAATGAGCTCTGCCGATCATTCAGGTCTTGCTGAACATGAGCTCAACTCGATACAAAATATTTACAGTACTCTAAGTGATACGCTCAATGCAAAAGTGATCTATTACAATTACACTGAAATTGATGACAGTGTATTTGGCAATTTTGCTAATAAAACGGAGTTTTCGTTTTTATTTCAGCTGAGGAAACTTAATTATGAACTCATGCTGGTAGCAATGAAGTGTACTGATCTTTATATCTGTGACATTTCTTCGCTGCAGAACCAGGTTGGAAAAGCGAATTTTTTTCAGACCTCGGTTTATATCAATACTGAAATGGTTTTGAGTATAGAAATACTCCCTAAGGTTGCCGCGAGAACGCTCGATCTTATCTCGGCTCTTCAGGGGCAGTTAAAAAAATGTGTGATCCTTGATCTGGATAATACCATTTGGGGCGGGATTATTGGGGACGATGGTTTTGAGAATATACAGGTTGGGACTTTAGGAATTGGAAAAGCTTTTTCGGAATTCCAATATTGGGTAAAAAAATTAAAGGAACGCGGGATAATTGTAGCAGTGTGCAGCAAGAATACCGATTCGGTGGCCAGGGAGCCTTTTAAAAAACACCCCGACATGGTTCTGCGAATGGAAGACATTTCTGTATTTGCAGCGAATTGGGAAAATAAAGCGGACAATATAAGGGAGATCCGGGACATCCTGAATATTGGTTTCGACTCCATGGTGTTCCTCGATGATAATCCTTTTGAGAGAAACATGGTAAGAGAAAATATCCCGGGGATCCATGTTCCGGAATTGCCGGAAGATCCTGCAGATTACCTGGAGTATTTATATACGCTTAACCTTTTTGAGACTACGGCATTTTCAAACGAGGATAAGGAACGTACCAGACTTTACCAGGTGGAAGCGCAAAGAAATACGTTTCAGAAAAAATTTACCAACGAGGACGATTTTTTAAAAACACTGAATATGTCATGTCTCGTGCAACCGTTCAACAAATTTAATATACCACGTATAGCACAATTGTCACAGCGCTCCAATCAATTTAACCTTAGAACTGTAAGGTATACAGAAGGTGATATTGAATTCTTAAGCGCTTCAGAAAACCATTTTACGTTCACATTCGGACTCGAAGATAAGTTTGGGGACAATGGTTTGATTTGTGTGATCGTTCTGCAAAAGGAAGATGGGGGCGCCTTATTCATTGACACCTGGTTCATGAGTTGCCGTGTTCTGAAACGGGGAATGGAGCATTTTGCGCTCAACACTATTGCTGAATTCGGTAAAAATGCCGGATTTAAAACATTAAAAGGAGAATACATTCCTACCGCTAAAAATGAAATGGTTAAAAATCATTATCAAAGTCTTGGTTTTGGTCAGAATGAGAATCACTGGGAGCTGGACCTGGGAGGTTACAAAAAAAAACACAATCACATTACACGTAAATAAAGAAATATGGACAGGGGCGAAATGCTGAAACAAATAAACAGGATCTTTACCGATACTCTGGATAATGAAGATATTGTTATAACCGAAGCGACTACGGCCAGTGATGTGGAAGAGTGGGATTCATTAACTCACATCCAGCTGGTGGTCGCGGTTGAAAAGCATTTTAAGATCCGTTTTACTTCCAGGGAAATTCAAAGCTGGGCAAACGTAGGTGAAATGCTTGGCTGTATCCAGGGCAAAGGCGTCTGAAATTATGATCTTTGAAGTAAATACTATCTTCCGGCAGGAGTATATTGTCACTGAAGCCGTATACAATGGCTTTATCGATGTATTTCATGACAGGAACCCGTTGCATACAAACGAAGAGTTCGCGAGGGCAAAAGGATTTCGGGGAAGGGTAATGCATGGCAATATCCTGAACGGGTTTCTTTCCTGTTTTGTCGGAGAGGCACTTCCTACAAAAGAGGTTATCATTCACACGCAGGAGATCCAGTATAAACTTCCTGTTTACCTGCACGACAAATTAAGCTTTGAGGCCATTGTAGATGGGGTGTATGAATCGGTAAAGACTGTGGAGTTTAAATTTACATTCCTTAATACGGAAGACAAAGTGGTTGCTAAAGGAAAAATACAAATAGGGCTTTTCATATGAAAATTTTAATCACAGGTGGCGCCTCGGGATTGGGAGAAGCACTTACGAAAAGGATCGCTTCCGATAGTAACAAAACGGTTTATTTCACATATTGCCACTCGGAGGAAAACGCGACGAAGCTTCAGTCCATGTATCCGAATACATTTCCACTAAAGTGTGATTTCGGAAATGCCTCCGATGTTGAAGAGCTTACTAAAAAAATAGGAAGTATTGATCCGGATGCTTTAATAAACAATGCCTATTCGGGAGCATTCATCCGTGACTACTTTCATAAAACCCCGGAGGAAGATTTTCTTCAGGATTTCAGGCGGAACATTCTGCCCGTGATCCATATTTCACAATCAGCGATCAATTGTTTCAGGAAGAAAAAAAGTGGTAAGATCATCACGGTGCTCACAGCTGCGCTTATAAATAAACCACCCATCGGCTCATCGGTATATGTGGCTGGAAAGGCTTATCTTCATGAGCTTACAAAATCCTGGGCAGCCGAAAACAGTAAATTCAATATTACTTCCAATACGGTTTCTCCGGCTTTTATGCAAACCCGGCTTACAGAAGATGTAGACGAGCGGCTCGTCGAAAAAATGAAAGAAGATCATCCTTTAAAACGACTTCTTTTGCCGGATGAAGTAGCAGACGCGGTGTCCTATCTCTTGAATGCGTCTTCGCAGGTAAACGGCGTGAACCTGATCATTAACTCGGCGACGGATGTTATTTAATTCTACCGGATCCCTGATACTTTTATAGATCATGATCATAGATCGTTATATTAAACCGTTTGGGTTATTTCATTGAAACTGCATGCATGAATTTTTGGAAGGCGGTAAACATATGCCTGATCTTCCTTATTATTGCGGACGTTTTTCACTTACACGACGAAGAGCTCAAAACATATTAAAAGCCGGTTGTTTAGAGTAGAATAAACGTAACTTTATAAAGCAAAAACACTAAATTTGCCTAAATTTTAGCGAGGCAGCATGCTCTAAAAGGCAAGTGTATATACAAAAAATCAGAATATTATGAATGTCGGAATAATTGGTTACGGATATTGGGGGCCAAACCTTGTTAGAAATTTTAGCGCGCTTCCAAATGCTAAGGTTAAATATGTTGCCGATTTCCGGAAGGAACGGTTGGATCTGGTAAGTAAGGCTTATCCGCAAATAATCACAACTTCCCAGGTCGATGATGTTTTTAAGGATGTGACGGTGGATGCTGTGATAATTGCAACTCCCGTGTTTACTCATTTCGATCTGGCTAAAAAAGCGCTGGAGCATGGAAAACATGTTTTGCTTGAAAAGCCAATGACCTCAACCGTTAAGGAAGCGGAAGACCTGCTGGCAATAGCGCAACAAAAAGGACTTTTGCTTATGGTGGATCATACCTTTTTATACACAGGCGCGGTTCAAAAAATGAAATCGCTTATAAATGATGGTTCTATAGGAAATATAAAATACTTTGATTCCACGCGGATCAACCTGGGTTTGTTTCAATCGGATGTGAATGTGTTGTGGGATCTTGCACCTCATGATATTTCTGTTTTGAACTACCTGGTGAAGGACACGCCTTACAGTGTAAATGCCACCGGAGTTTCGCATACAAATAACAACATTGAGAATATTGCTTATCTCACCGTGAACTATGCTTCCGGCTTCATCGCCCACTTTAACTGCTCATGGACATCACCGGTTAAAATACGAATGATGTTGATTGGAGGAGATAAAAAAATGCTGGTATTTAATGATCTGGAGCCTACCGAAAAAATCAGGCTGTATGATACCGGATATGATCATAAAACGGACGAGGATAAAATGAGAGTGCTTGTAGACTACAGGGCGGGCGATGTATACATGCCTAAAGTGGACCCAAAGGAAGCATTGTTTGGCCTGGCTTCTGATTTTGTGAATGCTATTCAGAAAAAAACCAAGCCTGTATCTGATTTTGAATCGGGTCTAAATGTGATCAGGATCCTGGAAGCATCGCAGCGCTCAATAAAAAACAATGGAAAAGAAATAATTTTGTAGCATGGAAATTTTAAATGTAGATGAGTCCCGTAAAAGCCTTGTAAATGTTAAGGTAGGCAAAGGAGTAAAGATCTTTAATTTTGTAAACGCATACGGATGCAGCATTGATGATAACAGTAAAGTCGGAACATTTGTTGAGATCCAGAAAGGCGCGTCTGTTGGAAAGAACTGTAAAATCTCATCACACTCGTTTATTTGTGAAGGCGTACACATTGAAGATAACTGCTTTATAGGACATGGTGTTATGTTCACCAATGACCTTTTCCCGCGGGCGACGAACCCCGACGGCTCTCAGCAAACTGATGCCGACTGGAAACTGGTTGAGACCTTTGTAAAGAAAGGTGCTTCCATAGGAAGCAATGCGACTATATTATGCGGTGTAACGATCGGTGAAAATGCTTTGATCGGCGCCGGCGCCATGGTTACCAAAGATGTTCCGGCGAATACTATTGTTGCCGGAAATCCAGCTAAAATTCTGAAAAAAATCTAAAAATAAATTATGAGTAAAATTCCATGCCTGGATCTGAAGGGTCAGCATCAGCAAATCAAGAAGGAAGTTTTTGAATTATTTGAAAAGGTATATGAGAATACCGCTTTTTCCGGCGGGCCTTTTGTGGAAACTTTTGAAAAGGCCTTTGCCACTTATACAGAAACCAAATACGCAATAGGTGTTAATAACGGAACTTCCGCCTTGCACCTGGCTATGCTGGCTTTGGGTATTGGAGCGGGAGATGAGGTGATCATACCCGCCAATACGTTTATAGCCACTGCCTGGGGTGTGAGTTATGTCGGCGCCACTCCTGTTTTTGTGGATTGTGACGCGGATAACTGGGAAATTGATCCGGCGAAAATAGAAAAAGCCATAACACCGCGCACAAAAGCCATTATAGGTGTTCACCTGTACGGTATGCCTTTTGATATTGATGCTGTTTCGGCCATTGCTAAAAAGCACAAGTTATTTCTGGTAGAGGACGCTGCCCAGGCGCAGGGAGCGAGGTACAAAGGTACAACAGTGGGAGGTTTTGGCGAGATGGCCTGTTTTAGTTTTTATCCCGGAAAAAATCTGGGAGCCTGCGGTGAAGCGGGTGGCATCACCACAAATAATGAAGCGTATCAGAAACACCTTCACAGCTTAAGGAACCATGGATGTATGGTACGCTATTATCACGATGAGATTGGGTTTAATATGCGTATGGGCGGGCTGGAAGGAGCCTCCTTATCCGTGAAGCTGAAATATCTTGAAGGGTGGAATAACCGTAGAAGGGAAATCGCAGGAATGTATCACAGCGGGATTAAAAATTCAAAAGTAAAAATGCAGGAACAGCCTTCATGGGCAGATTCGATCTACCACTTGTTTGTGGTAACCTGCGATACAAAAGACGCATTTGTGAAACATCTGACGGATAACGATATAAATCCCGGATTTCATTATCCGGTTCCGTGTCACTTGCAGAAAGCATACACGCATCTTGGATACAAGCCGGGAGATTTTCCGAATTCAGAGTACCTGGCGGAACATTGTGTTTCACTACCCATGTTTGCTGAATTGAGTAACGAGGATGTAAACAGGGTAATTGAAGTAATAAATAAATTTTAGTGAATGCCGGAAGGATTTATTTTTGGATCGGGTGCCCAGGGAAGAGTTGCGCTGGACGTACTTAAATTGCAATTTCCGGAAACAAATTGGTTTTTTATTGATGAGAATCCTTCGTTATGGAACCAGAAGGTTAATGGATCTTTGATCGTAGGTGGACTCGACGCTCTTAAGGATAAACGGGAATGTAAACTTCACATAGCTTTGGGAAAACCATCAGCAAAAGAAAAAGTGACAAAGACCTGTGAAGCTATGAACATAGAGTTGATCAATGCTGTTCATCCCTCGGCCATTATTTTACCTTCCGCGGTAATTGGCCAGGGCGTTTTTATAGGCGCCGGCGCGGTTATCAATACGGATGCGAAAATTGGAAAGGGAGCGGTAATTAATACCCGTGCGGTAGTGGAGCATGATACAATCGTAGGTGATTTTGCAAATATTTCTCCCACAGCTTGTCTGGGAGGACGAGTTACTATAGGAAAAGGATCCTTTATAGGTTCGGGTGCTATTGTGCTGGCCAGGACTGTAATTGGCGGCAATTCAGTAGTCGGTATGGGAGCAGTTGTTACCAGGGATATCCCGGAAAACAAAATGGCATATGGTGTGCCGGCAAGAATTGTAAAGAATATAGATGAGACAACAGATTGGAGTAAAATTTTATAAATAAAAAACATGTCATTATTTAGCGACCAAATACCATTAATGAAACCCTGGCTGACCGAAGAAGAGTGGTACTCTCTTAAAGAGGTGATCTTAAGCGGATGGGTAAGTCAGGGGCCGAAAGTACAGGAATTCGAAAACGCAGTAGCTTCATTCATTGGCGCTAAACATGCGGTGGCGGTTAATTCCTGCACATCGGCAATACATCTCGCTTTTCGCATCCAGGGCGTTGAATACGGCGATGATGTGATCCTGGCTAACACAACCTGCATGGCGAATGTGAACGCGATCAAGATGGCCGGAGCCAATCCTGTTTTTGTGGACATTGATGAAGACACGTATAACCTGGACCCTGCTCTGATCGAACGTGCTATAACGCCTAAGACGAAAGCAATACTTAACATTGATCAGATCGGCCTGGCGAACGATCTCGACGCTATCTCCGAAATTGCAAAAAAAAATAATTTAATAGTAGTTGATGATGCCGCTACAGCTTTAGGAGGAAAATACAAGGGCAAATATTTAGGCGCGAACGGGCTTGTTACAACATACAGTTTTCACCCGCGAAAAATGATAACAACCGGCGAAGGCGGGATGCTCATAACCGACGATGAAAACATCGCTGAGCGCGCGCGGGTTCTGAGATCAGCCGGAGCTTCTGTTTCCGATCTGGAGAGGCATAAAGCCAAGGGAGTTATTGTGCAAAAGTATTATGAGAACGGGTACAATTATCGCATGACGGATATGCAGGCCGCTATCGGATTAATACAAATGAAAAAGATAGATAAGATCATTGAAGAAAGGGCGAAGCAGGCAGAATTCTTCAATAAGGAACTCGAAAATATTGATGAGCTGGCCGCCCCGTTTGTACCGTCCTATGCTACACATGCGTATTCTTCTTATTTGATCAAGATCAGCGATAAATCGAAAATCACGCCTGAATTCATTATAAATAAAATGGCTGAAAAAAATATTTCCTGCCGTTTTGGGATCATGCCTTTACATAATGAGCCGTATTTTGAAAAGGACGGTTGGAACGACGCCATGTTTCCCGTTAGTTGCAAGGTGGCAGATAAAACATTTTTTATTCCGATCTTTCCGGGACTAACAGAAGAGAATATGAAATTTATAATTTCTTCTCTTAAAAGTGTCATTTCGGACTTTAAAGCTTAAAGAACCATCAGAGGATGACAAATAAATCGCATAAAAGTATAAGCCTGATCCTCCCTGTTTACAATGAGGAAAAAATCATCGTAGAGGCCGTTGACCGGGTTTATGCAGCGCTTGATGCTGATTTTGAAACCTTTGAAATTATATTGATCGATGATGGAAGCCGGGATAGCAGTTATGAAAAAATGGTTGAGCTGCAGAAAAAATACGAACGGATAAAAGTATTACAAAACCTGGTGAATCTCAACCAGGGAGTTTCTATTCAAAGAGGTTTTGCCATCGCAAAATACGAATATGTGCTTCACAACGGGATCGACCTGCCTTTAAAACCTTCTCAGTTAAGGCAACTTATTACGGATATGGGCGAAAATGATCTTTTTGTCCTGGAGCGTAATATTTATTCAGGCGCGACGCTGTGGAGGAAAATCGTTTCAAAAATAAACATCGGGCTAAGAAAAATACTTTTCCCGAAACTGAGCAGGGCTATTACTGATATGAATTTTGTTCAGATCTATAAGCAAAATATCATTAAATCAGTATTGCCATTGGCTAAAAGCCCTGCTTTTACGACTCCCGAAATGATATTCAGGGCACGCCACAATGACTATAAGGTAGCAAGCAAATACATCGATTTTGAAGAGAGAACGGTTGGAAAAGGTTCATTGGGCAGATTGCATGATATACTTTGGTCCACGTATGACATGTTCAGATTTCGGTTTTTGCTTTGGATAGGTCTTGCAAAACATGGTAAAACAAAATAATCCTTTATTTAAAAAATGAAAAGCTATAACATATTGGTTACAGGCGGAGCCGGTTTTATCGGATCCCATTTAACTGACAAGCTTCTTGAGTTGGGTCACCATGTAGTTGTGGTCGACAACTTAAGGAACGGAAAACTTGAGAACCTTTCGAAGGCGCAACAATCAAAATCTTTCACATTTATTAATGGAGATATACTTGACAGGCAAACATGCGATGAGGCGGTAAAGAATTGCGAAATCATATATCACCTGGCCTGCCTGGGGGTTCGTCATTCTTTGCACAGTCCGTTTGAAAATCACAGGGTAAACGCGGAAGGAACCCTGAATATTCTGGAGTCAGCGTTAAAACATAAGGTAAAGAGGTTCTTCTATATTTCAACTTCCGAAATTTACGGTGACATCACACAATTTCCAATAGATGAAAGCGGAGTTCCCTTACCAAAAACAGTTTACGGGGCAAGTAAACTGGCCGGGGAAAATTATACCTATTCTTATTATAAGTGTTTTGGAATGAACACCACTGTACTCAGGATTTTTAATAACTACGGACCAAGAGCCCATTACGAAGGCGATGCAGGGGAAGTTATCCCGCGAAGCATTGTTAATCTTTTGTATGGAAAAGCGCCAATGATCTTTGGTGACGGAAGTGTAACACGTGATTTTTTTTACGTGAAAGATACGGCGAAGGCCTTGGCGGCACTGCTCGATCATGACAACCTGCAGGGCGAAATAATAAATATAGGCACGGGAGAAGAAATAACGATGAAACACCTTCTCGAAAAAATAATTGAATTAATGCATTCGGGTATTAAGATCGATTACCTGGAGGACAGACCTGCTGACGTGCCAAGGTTGTGGGTTAATCCGGCAAAATTTAAACGGATAACAAATTTTAAACCTTCTTTCTCATTTGAACAAGGATTAATCGAAACTATTAATTATTACAAAGAAATATCTTCAGGGAAAAACCTGGCCAGCGAAATAAAGGTCAGGAACTGGGAGAAATAAATCTATCAATATGAAAATACCTATTGCAAAGCCGTCCCTGGGCGTAGAAGAAGCTCAGAGCGCTTATGATACGATACTTACCAACTGGGTAACACAGGGGCCAAAAGTTCAGGAATTCGAGGAAAAATTTGCGGCCTACGTCGGCTCAAAGTACGCGGTTGCTCTTTCAAACTGTACTACCGCGTTGCACCTTGCAATGATTGTGGCCGGAATAAAAGAGGGAGATGAGGTCATTTGCCCTTCCATGAGTTACATAGCGACAGCGAATTCCATTAAGTACGTTGGAGCAACGCCCGTTTTTGCGGAAGTAAATGCTACCTATAACATAGATGTAAATCATGTGAGGAAACTTATTACTCCGAAAACAAAAGCTATCCTGATCGTTCACCAGATTGGCTTCGCGGCCGACATAGATGCATTTAAGGAGCTTTGTAAAGAGCATAAGCTGCACCTGATCGAGGATGCAGCCTGCGCAGCCGGATCCGAATATAAAGGAAACAAAATAGGGTATCATTCGGACCTCGTTTGTTTTTCGTTTCACCCGCGAAAGGTTATAACTACTGGTGACGGAGGAATGATCACTACAAACAACGAAGCGTATTACAACCGCTTAAGATTGCTTCGTCAGCACGGCATGTCAGTTAACGACAGGGTCAGGCATAATTCTGAAAAGGTAATTATTGAAGATCATTTAGAAGTTGGATATAATTATCGCTTAACTGATATCCAGGCAGCTGTGGGAATTAAACAACTTGAAAAGCTGGATGGGATCGTAAAGGAAAGAAGAAAGATCGCTAAACGTTACCTGGATGCTTTTAAGTCGATAAGTTGTATTCGTTTGCCTCTTGAAGAAGAAGTTTTTAGATCTAATGTGCAATCTTTTTCCATCTATCTGAAACCAGAATGTAAGCTATCCCGTAATGACCTGATGCAGGCCTTACTCGATATGGGAATTTCTACCAGGCGAGGCGTAATGACAACACATCGTGAAACAGCGTATAAAGAGTTCTGCAAAAATCTTTCCCTGCCTGTTTCTGAGGATCTGAGCGACCGCAGTATTATTATACCGCTTTTTGTTCCAATGAAAGAAGAAGAAATTAATCAGGTCATAGAAAAATTCACAAGTTTGGTGAAAGACTAACCAACTGTTAAACAAAACTTGAACGGGATCAAAGATCATAAATTAAAATGGCTGCTTATCGGACTCGCAGGAAAATTCCTGCTGTTTTTTGTGTTCGCCTGTTTTTTTAACCAGAACTGGAGTCAGGATGGAATTATTAAAGGAATTTCTGTCAATACCGCCGATTCACCCGATTATTACCAGCCTGTTGAAAGGCTTATAAAAGGGGAAGGTTATGCGATGCGCATAGGTGATGAAAATGACCCTGACGTAGTTCGTATAAAACCCTGGGCATTCCGGATGCCTGGCCTGCTTCCAATATACGGACCCCTGTATGTTTTGTTTGGGAGTGAATGGGGCAGGTTTTTTGTGATCCTGATCCAGTTTGTACTGGAGCTGCTCTCCATATTTTTATTGGCACAAACCGCTGAGAGGATCTTTAGTGGAATAAAATTCTTTTATGCCTGCCTGCTTCTTTATATTCTTAACAATATGGTTTCGGTATATACATTTTATGCGACGTCCGAAGCATTTTGTATTTCCCTTTTTATTATTTCTTTTTATTTTCTTTTTAAATATATAAAATCCGGAGGCGCGAAAAACCTGGTTTTCTGTGGGCTGTTTATCGGCTGGGCAATTTTTTTCAGACCCGTTATGATCATTTTTACTCCCGTGTATGCGGTAATGTTGTTACGTCATATCAGAGAAAGCGGCACTTTCACATTTAGGGAAGTAGCGATCAGGTTTATACAATTGTTTTCGGTTTTTATTCTGGCCGATTCAATCTGGGTTGCACGCAATTATAAGGTATTTCATCGCTTTATTCCGTTAAATGGTGACTTCAGCGCGGTGGCCAGCAAGCAGGAACTGGCCCTTTACAAGCTTATTGTTGCATGGGGCGGCGATATCCAGGATTGGAATCCCGGCGAAGGAAGGTGGTTCATAAAACCGTCGAATTCCACAACACGTAAATACGACGGAGAGTTTCAGAAGACAGATCCTTTTTCCTCTTATATTTTTACTCCCGATTACAATCTTGATTCGTTAAAAAAATTCAGGAGCATATACTGGAAAGCTTTCGGTTATGAGGTGCCTAAAGACAGTATCCGGTATTATAAAAATAAATTTGTCACCACATCCGACTTCTACTTAAGTTCTTTTAAAAAAAATAAACCCCTGCACTATTATCTGCTCTCAAAGCTCAGGCATGCCGGCAATTTTATTTTTATCAGGAGACCCTATGGACTGCCATTCATACAAAATAATTTGAGCAATAAATTAATAAGGGTTTGCAGCGTGTTGTATTATTATTTCATTCTATTGTTAGGTGTTATAGGTATAGTGATGGTGTGGCGTAAAAAGGATGAAGCATTTGTAAAGCTGTTTTCGCTAGGAGTTCTTCTTTTTATTGCGGTTCACTCGTACTTCGGCTATATCGAATTTCGTTATTTCCTTCCTATGTACCCTATTCTGACACTGTTTGCTTCGTTCACTTTTATTCACTTTATTAACTTTTTAAATTTTCGGAATTCCCGGGTAACAAATACAATCAGGACATGAGCGTAAAGATAAAATTTGCAGTAGTAGGTTGCGGCAGCATTGGTAAAAGGCATATTGCCGTACTGGATGCGGAACCCGATGCTGAGATTGTCGCGATCTGCGACATTGATGAAGCTAAGTGTAAGGAGCAATCTGCACTGTACCATAATATTCCTTATTACACTTCTTTTGACAAAATGCTTGAAGAGGTACATGCGGATGTTATCAATATTGTTACACCGCATGCTCTGCATGCACCAATGACCATAAAGGCGCTTCAGAAAAAAATAAACGTGCTCGTAGAAAAACCAATGGCCTTGTCTACGAGTGACTGTCATGCCATGAATGAAGCTGCGCAGAAAAGCGGTATGAAATTATGGGTGGTAAAACAGAACCGCCATAACGTACCTGTTAAGCTGGCTAAAGATGCTATCGACAAAGGAATGCTCGGAAAAATATTCATGATAAAATGCGATATTCTATGGAACAGGTATCAGGGTTATTATGATGAGTCGCCCTGGAGGGGAAAAAAGAAAGAGGAGGGAGGCGCTTTATTTACGCAGGCGAGCCACTTTATTGACCTTTTGGTTTGGTGGTGCGGTGACGTAACAGATGTAAAGGCTTTTATGGCAACACAGAATCATAAGATAGAAACCGAAGATTCAGGAAACGCGGTTCTTAAATTCTCGTCGGGCACCTTAGGAAGCCTGAACTGGACCACCTGTGCCTATAACAAAAACTATGAGGGAAGTATTACGATCGTTGGTGAATACGGAACGATTAAAATTGGAGGTCAATACCTGAATAAGATCGAGTTCTGGGACGTGAGAGGGTATCCGTTGCAGGAAGGCGTAGAGTTTACCGACAAACCGAATGCTTACGGTAAATACCAGGGAACCAGCTCAAATCACGACAAGGTTATTAAAACAATAATTGAAACGATCAATAATAAACAGGTAAATGTGCAGGCTGTTGAAGGTTTTGAAGGAATGCGCTGCATCGATGCCATTCAAAGAATATACAACTCGTTGTAGCTATAAAAGCGAAACAAGTACCATGTTTACTCCGGCTTGATCTAAAACAGCTGGAAATTAATAAATACCAAACGAAACGAATGACTAAAGAGTATAAGCAATGTGCTAACTGTGTTCTGGATACTGTTGATGATCCAGCGATAACTTTCGATTCAAAAGGTGTTTGCTCCTATTGCAATTCCTATTACGAGAACTATGAAAAGAACCCGATGCCTTCGGAAAGAAAAAACGCGATATTGAATGACATGATTGCAAAAATAAAGCGGGATGGCAAAGGAAAGAAATACGACTCGATCATAGGACTAAGTGGGGGGGTAGATAGCTCTTATCTGGCAATGAAAGCAAAAGAGTTTGGACTGAACAGCCTGCTCGTGCATTTCGACAATGGATGGAATTCCGAGCTCGCGGTAAAAAACATTGAATTGATCACAAACTATACGGGATACGACCTTTACACCTATGTGGTGGACTGGGAAGAATATAAAGCGCTACAGCTTGCCTACATTAAATCAGGAGTAATTGACTGGGAAATTCCAACCGATCATGGGTTCTATGCGTGTTTATATAAAACAGCGTTTAAATTTAAAATAACGAACATTCTGGCAGGATTTAATCATCAGACTGAAGCGATTCTTCCTACGCGCTGGGTGTGGAAAAAAAATGACCTGTATAATATCCATGATATTTACAAAAAGCATGGAGGAGGAAGAAAATTAAAAAGTTTCCCGCAACTTGGATTTTTTAAGAAATTATACATTGATAAGTTCAATAAAACGACCGTTTTTTCTCCATTGGAGTATCTGGACTATAATGCTAATCTCGCCAAACAGGAAATTATTTCAAAGATGGGCTGGAGGGACTATGGCGGAAAACATCATGAGTCTATTTTTACACGCTTTTACCAGGGTTATGTGCTTCCTCTCAAATTTAATGTTGATAAGCGAAAAGCGCATCTTTCCAACCTGATCTGTTCAGGCATTATAACAAGAGAAGAAGCGTTGAACGAGCTTAAGAAAAGTCCCTATGATGAAGCTCTGAGAACGGAGGATCTGAATTTCTTTCTGAAAAAAATGGGCATTTCACAAGATGAGTTCGATTCGCTCATGAAAGCGAAAGAAGTACCTCACCTCAATTTCAGGTCATACGAAGTCAGTTTATTTCCAGCCTATTTTAAAACAATTCGGATCATCAAGAAAATATTATTTCTCAAATGAAAATAAATGGAAAACTCTCCTAAAATTTTTCAATCAGCCATAAAAGATGTAAAGTTCGGCGGGAATGTCAAAATTATCGAGCCGGTAAATATTTATGGTTGTTCTATAGGCCAGGATACATTTGTGGGACCTTTTGTGGAAATACAAAAGGATGTAATCATAGGAGCGAGATGCAAGATCCAATCGCATGCGTTTATTTGCGAACTGGTAACAATCGGCGATGATTGTTTTATAGGCCATGGCGTTATGTTCATAAACGATCTTTTTTCGAACGGTGGTCCTGCAAGGGGTAATAAAGATCTGTGGAAGTCTACCAACATTGGAAAACATGTATCGATCGGATCAAACGCGACTATTTTACCGGTTTCTATTTGTGACAATGTGGTTATTGGCGCGGGTGCCGTGGTAACTAAAGATATTAATAAGCCTGGAGTTTATTTTGGAAATCCGGCAAAAAGAAAACAATAAAAATTAAATTATGAACGTACCATTTGTAGATCTCAAAGCGCAGTATCTATCTATTAAGAATGAAATCGACCAGGCTATTTCTTCTGTTATAAATGAAGGAGCATTTATAGGCGGCAAATATGTAAGTCAGTTCGAAAAGGAATTTGCCGGCTATTTGGGAATTAAACATGTTGTTGGTTGCGCAAACGGCACAGATTCACTGGAGATCATTATGAAGGCTATGGGTATTGGCGCCGGTGATGAAGTGATCGTTCCCGCTCTTTCCTGGTTCTCTACGTCCGAGTCGGTTTCTGCCATTGGGGCAACTCCTGTATTCGTGGATATAGAAGAAAATTATTATACCATCAATACAAATTTGATCGAGGCAAAGATCACAGCTAAAACCAAAGCGATCATTCCGGTTCATTTATACGGGCAAACGGCGGATATGCCTGCAATTATGGCCCTTGCTGCTAAATATAACCTGAAAGTAATAGAAGATTGTGCCCAGTCCCATGGGGCTGAAATTGACGGAAAAAAGGCCGGATTGTGGGGCCATGCTGCCAGTTTTAGTTTTTATCCGGGAAAGAATTTAGGAGCTTATGGGGATGCAGGTTGTATGTGCACAAATGATGAGGACCTTGCAAAGCTCTGCCGGATGATCGCAAATCATGGTCAGATCAAAAAACACGATCATATGATCGAAGGGCGTAACTCCCGGCTGGATGGTTTGCATGCGGCAGTATTGAGTACAAAGCTTAAACACCTGGAAGCCTGGACAAATGGCCGCATAGCAAATGCAGATGCATATGACCAGATCTTAAAAGGAACTTCGGTTTCAATTCCAAAAAGACGAGTAAATGGAAAACATGTTTATCATTTGTACGTTGTGCAGGTTGAAAACCGCGAAAAGGTAATGGAGATGTTATCCGGTAAAAAAATACAATGCGCGGTGCATTATCCTACTGCTCTCCCTTTGTTAAAAGCATATGGTCCGCGAAAATTTAAAGTTTCGGATTTTCCGGTTGCCTCTTCTTTCAGCGAAAAAATCCTTTCTATTCCGATGTACGCGGAGCTCAGCAATGAAGCGATCAGTTATGTTGCAAACGCACTGATTGATTTTTCCAAATGAGCAAAAAGCTGTTAATTGCCTGTTATTTTTTTCCCCCTTGTCCAAGCATAGGCGGGAGGCGTTCGGCGAAATTTGCCAAATACCTGGCGAAACAGGGTGATGAGATCCATGTGATCCAGGCTGTTAACCCTTTCTCAAATATATCTCCCTGGTTAAAGGATATTGAAAATGAAAAAAAGATCCAAAGGCATGAGCTGCCTTTGCGTTACCCGGTTGAATTTGTTATTCCTCCTAAGAGTCTTTTTGGCAAAATTAGATACAGGCTGTATACTCAATTTTTTAATTTGTTTTATGCAAAAAAAAATAGGTATGATTATACCATTTTTTGGGAACAACAGTATCTGAAAATGGCAGAGAGCCTGATAACGAAACACGGAATCACAAATATTCTGATTTCTGGTCCGCCGTTTTATTATGCGCATCAAACAATCAAATTAAAAGATAAATTCCCCAACTTAAACATTATAGTCGATTTTCGCGACCCCTGGATCGGTTCTCCATATTATGGAATGAGTTCATTAAAACAGAAACAACAGAATTTTGAAATTGCGTTGTTAAATGAGGTGTATCAGAAAGCAGATTATTTTATTGGCCCGAATATGTTTTTATTAAATGAGCAAAAAAAATACATCCTTCCCGGAAATAGTAATGGAGCTGAATTTGTGGAGATATCTCATGCCTTTGACAAGGATGAAATGATCGTATTTAAAGACAAGCAAAGCGGAAGTATTGATAAAATCAACCTGGTATATGGAGGGCAACTGTATCCGGGTACTGATGAGATCTTAAAAGAGTTTTCGGCTACTTTGCTTGAGCTTAGAAAAACGGATCCTGAACTTTATGGCGCTCTGCAGATTGATTTTTATAGTCCGGAGAAAGGCCCGAAACGGTTTTTTAAAGAGCACGAGGGAACTGTATATTTTCACGAGCCGGTCGGAAACGAGATCATGAGCAAGATTGCGCAATCAACGTTTTGCATGATCCTTCTGGCGGAGCATAACAAGGATTTTAAAACGACTAAGTTTTTAGAATACTCTGCGTTACGAAAACCATTTATAGTACTTGGAAATAAAGGTTACGTGGCCAGATTTGTGGAGGAAAATAACCTGGGCGTCTCATTTGATGCAGGTTCGATTTCCGGTTTAGGAAGTTTTCTTAAATCCGGTAAAGAATACATAGCGTCAAAATATAATAGAACATTTGACCTCGGTGAATTTACTTTTGAAGCCGTAAGTGACAAGTTAAGAAACTTACTTAAATAATTATTCAGATACAGAATGCCGGAAATAAGAAAAGTCTTAATATGCATTATTCTTCCCGACTTTAATCTTATGGATCGTTATTCGGCCGTATCGGCGGTAGTATATTCATTTGCGGATCTGTTAAGAAAGAACGGCTACGAGATCACGGTAAACGACAGGGAGCTGGAATCCTGGGAAAAAGAATTCGTGAGTACCAGCACGGTGTACTTGCCCATCACTCGTTATGGCTTCATTAAGTACTTTCCTAAACGATTCAGGGAATTTATTAAGGACCTCTTGTTCTTACGCAAGAATAGACGTTTGTACCGGTCTATTTCCACTCAAAAAAAACCGGATGTGGTATTGGGCTGGATCACAATGGGGAATAGTTATCCGGCTGACCTTGCAAAACACTGGTCGGTACCCCTGGTTTCTATATTTGACAACCCCTTAGTTGAAGAATACACGTACCTGAAGGGCTTTCCGCCATTTTTTAAAAAGCTGATCAATCAACATGAAAAAAGAGTTCTTGTAAATTCGGAGGCGGTGGTTGTTTATTCGCAAGCAGTAAAAACCCACCTGCAAAAGGTTCACGGTCTTGCCTCAAAATTTTACTTCAAAGCCTTTACTGATTTTAAGCGCATGAGCTACCTGAATGCGACGCGCGAAACCAAAGAGATTAATTTTGTGTATATTGGTTCCTTCTTTAACTGGCATCAGATAGATGACCTTATTGAGGCGTATTCGGAGTTGCATAAAACCTATCTCAATGCAAGGTTATACCTGGTGGGAGATGGCCCTGAATTTAAAAGGATTAAACAACTGGTGCAACAAACGGATATTATAATGACCGGCAAGCTGGATGGAAAAGAGCTGCAGGCACTCATGAAAAATATGCATGTAGGCGTGATCCCTAACGCGCTTTGGTTCCAGGCCCCCGTAAAATTATTCCAGTACTCAGCCGCGGGATTGGCGGTAATTTCAAAAGCTACACCAACCATCAGGGAACTTACCTCGGATCAGCCCTGTTATTCGTTTTTTAAAAATGTGGAAGAACTTAAGCAACAGATGGAAGGTTTTTTAAAAAACCCCGATAAAATTGAAGCAAAAAGTAAAGAAGCACAGGAGTATATCCGCGGAAATTTTTCCGAAAACAATTATATGGATCTGTTCAATGAAATTTTTAGAAGTTTATAAACCTGATAAATTTTTAGCCGGACGTAATTTCGGACTGGACCTTATCAGGAGTGTTGCTATTCTTCTTGTCCTGATCTCCCATTTGAATATCAGCGATCAAAGTACTTGCGGTCTTAAAATAGGCGGGCTTGGCGTCGAGATCTTTTTTGTTCTGAGCGGATTTTTAATTGGCCAGATACTGATCAGAACGTTTTCAAAGTCCCTGAGCTTATCTTCCATCATGGACTTCTGGATCCGTAGATGGTTCCGTACCCTTCCGCTGTATTATCTCATTATAATTTTAAAGTTTATTTTAATTGATCATAGTCTGGGTTACAAGATCCTGGTGTATTTCTTTTTCCTTCAGAATAATTTTGTAGGGATCGATTTTATGCCGGTTACATGGAGCCTTGTCATTGAAGAATGGTTTTATCTCACCTTGCCTATGATCATGCTTGTGTTTTTTCATTCAGGAAAAGTAAGCCCGCGGGCTCTTATGATCTTTATCCTGGCCTTTATCTTTTCGATCAGCTTTTTGCGCACAATTTTTGTGTTATACATGGACAGGGGTTTTGAGGGGGTATCCGGTAACTTTCCGTTCAGGCTGGATTCTTTAATGTGCGGAGTATTTATTGCCAGCTTGAAACTGAACTATAGAGTTTATTATAATTGGTTAGCATCGCTTAAAGTATTTTTATCCGTTTTTCTTTGTTATGCCTGTGTGTTGTATTGGTTTGGGGTTGCTAACAGCGTGCCCGGAGGAATAAACCAGGCTTTGTGGACCCGCACCCACTGGTTTTTGATGAATAGCTTATGTGTAGCTTTCCTGATCCCATATATTGAAACCAGGGTTATTTTGACGCGTGAGAGAGGATTTTTAAAGGTAATAATCACCTCTATCAGTGTTTTTTCTTATTGTGCGTATCTCATCCATATGGAGGTATACCGTTGGGTCTTAAAGTCTCCCGTATTTACCGGACAGTGGCTGATAGAGTCGTTTATGGTACTTTTTATCACATTTCTTTTTTCTGCTGTTGTCTATTGTACTTATGAGAAGCCTATGACCGATCTCCGTGACCGATTTAAAACTAAATGGAGTTTTTCAAGCGCTAAATTATAGAAACAACAAGGTTTTTTTGGTTAGAAGTGTTAGTTATATATTCTCTTATTTATGAGTTTACAAAATTCTAAGGTTGAAATACTCGAAAGCTTAAGGGGTTTTGCAGCCTTATCAGTTTGTTTATTCCATTTTGTATGCACGGTTACCGGATTTATAAAGAACGAACTCATCTTAGATATATTCTGGCAGGGGCAATATGGGGTTCAGTTATTTTTTGTGATCTCGGGTTTTGTGATCCCCTGGTCTATGTACCAGGCCAGATATACCATTCGCGATTTTTTCACTTTTTTTCTTAAACGGTTGGCGCGCCTGGAACCTCCTTACCTGTTTTCACTCGTGCTTGTTCTTTTGCTGCTTTTTGTGAGGGAACATTTTTTTGGAAAGGCAAATGATCATATCGAGATCTCGGGAAAACAGGTGTTTTTGCATTTAGGTTATCTTATCCCTTTTTTCGAAGGCTATAAGTGGCTAAATACGGTGTATTGGACTTTAGCGATCGAGTTTCAGTATTATATTTTTATCGCCTTACTGTTTATACCTTTGGTAAAAGGAGGATTGTTCGTTCGTCTCTTTTTCTACTGTATGGTAATAGCTTTTAGTTTTATCGGAGGAACCGGATTTTTGCCGCATTGGCTCCCAGTTTTTTTATTAGGGATTATTTTGTTTTTATATAAAAGTTTTCTTATTCAGAAGTCCGAGTATTTCAGTATAAGCGCGCTTCTGCTTTCTTTTTGCTTTTATAAGTACCCTTTCATGTCTGTTGTATATGTATTGATCCCCGTCATAGGCGTTTTACAGTTTGAGAATTTAAAACTTATCGGCCTTCATTTCGCTGGGAAGTTCTCATATTCCATCTATTTAATTCATCCGATCATAGGAACCACGTTTATTAATGTGTTTTCTCATCACGTTACACATCCCGTTGGGAAACTGTTTTTAATTCTTTCAGGACTTATGATTACTTTGGTCGGTGCCTGGCTGAATTACCTGTTTTTGGAAAAACCGTCTAAACAATTGTCAGCGCGGATCGTGTACAAAAATAAACCGGCCAGATGAAAGAACAATTGGATAATGTAAGTAAAGGACGTCAGAACTTCTGGATGGTACTTCTTATTTACCTGTCTGTTTTTATTAACTCTTTTGTTTTTTTCAAAGAACCGTTCGAATTCTATTTTGGATACCTGGTGTTTTGTATCTTATTACCCGTGTTTATTTTCCGGTATGGTCTGCCACGGAATTTGTCTTATATCTTTTTGATTTTATTACTCACAGGTATCGTCAATATTATAATGGGAAATAATACGACTATATTATTTTTAAAGGTTTTTACAGGACTGACACTCTCGTACTTTTTTTATAACTATGTTATTTTAGAATTCAATTTTGATTTAGATCAGCTTTTCAATTGGTACCTAAAGGGCGCATATTTAGTGTCATTACTCGGATTAATCCAATTTGTATCTTTTCAATTAGGATTCAGGCCCGGTTATGATTACGGGTGGTTATTTAACAAGTGGAGCGTAACAAGGGGAGGGAATTTCGGCATACGCGTTAATTCAGTTTTTGCAGAACCGACATATTTAGCGAGTACACTGTCGGCGGCTTTTTTTATTGGACTATATTCTCTTTTTAGAAAGGAAGGGTATTATTACACCAAGTTTCAGAGCATATGCGTGGTATCTTTGTATGTTCTGTCTTTCTCCGGCCTGGGACAAACGGGTTTTTTTCTCGCGCTGATCTTTTTAGCGATCAACTTTGGTTTAATAAGATATGCTCTTATAATAATTCCGGCGACCATCATACTCTTTAACGTTCTGTACAACAACGTAAGCGATTTCAGGGATAGATACGATGGGTTAACGGGACTATTTTCTGGACAAGAGTTTAAACTGGGAAAAACACATGGTTCCTCATTCGTGCTTTACAATAATTATGTTGTAACAATGAAGAGCTTTAAGTCAAATTATTTGTTTGGAACAGGGATAGGATCACACCCGGTTTCTTTCGATAAGTATTCCCTGGCAAACAACTTTAAAGTGAAAGGATTTAATCAAAACAGTGCGGATGCAAATTCCATGATGTTGCGTTTGATTTCTGAAACGGGAATATTCGGGGTAGGTTTATTTTTATTTATTGTATTTCGGTGTTATGTAAGTCGTGATCCGGACAACGAAACATATCACTGGCTTATCAGTAACGCGATCCTGGTAATGATACTTCTGAATCTGCTCCGGCAGGGGCATTATTTTTTAAACGGGTTTCCCTTTTTTGTGTTGATGTATCTTTATAATTACATAAATTATCAGAAGATCCGTAATAAAATAACTGATTAAAACATTTTGATTATTCAATTAACCTTCCATCTAATATTATTAAATTTACTAAAACTTAAATCACAATGAATTTCCTCTTAAAATACAAGCTGCATATTTTATTCATTTATATACTGCTGGCTTTCCCTTTTTTTTATTTCGTATACAAATTCGGGGTTCTGCTTGGCGGGTATGAGGACGCGAAATCTTATTTTAAACTGTTTGATGACTTAAACTCAAAGGAAGTTCCTTCACCGTTTAATCTAAGATTGCTGAGCTCTGCCATTATTAATTTACTTCATAGAACAGGATTGGTGTATAACACAGAGTGTGCCATTGACGCTTTTCCGGGCGTAGATAAAAGTTATTTCTTTACTAACGTTATTTATAATTTTTTATGTGTAAGTGTCACATGTTTTTCTCTTTTTACTGTGTTTGTTAAATTAGGATTCTCAAAATCACTGTCCTTTTTGGCCGGCGTACTTTATCTTTTAGGCTTCGGTACCATTTTTTATATGATAATGCCTGGAGTCGATGCGCTGTCAGTTCTGATATTTACCTGGGCCCTGTATTTCTATTTAAAAAGAAAGTACACTATAATTCCTTTACTGGTTTTGCTTATTTTTCAAAGGGAATATTATTTTCTGGCCTTTATGCTGATGACGATCTTGGATTTTTTTAAGTTTGGCAAGGCAAAGTATTTTGTGCATATATTTATTGTAAGCTTTGGCTGTTGGACGGTCTACTTTTTATTAAGAAAATATGTCTTTTTAACACCACACTGGCACTATCAGACATCCGGGGCGTTTTTGATCTCTGCAATATTTGACATGAGAGTTGATTTCGTTACCATGATACGCCAGTCGTTAATGACCATGAATATTTATTTTATTTATTTATTCGTCCTGCTCTTTAAAAAAGCGAAGGCCTATAAGATAAACAGCTATTATTTTTATGTTACCCTGCTGCTGATCCTGCAAATAACCATCCTGAGCATCGCTACCTTATCCGGAAATAATAATGGACGCTATCTTTATTTTAGCACGCCGTTTATCCTTTATTTAATAATTATGGAGATCAGCCCACTAATAAAAATTGAGATCCTTGAACCTGTTAAGGAGCAGGAGGAATTGCGATAAAATTTCTTTAGAAAAAGAATAAAATTTTTGAGCCAAAAGGGGGATGTTTCGCATCCCTTTTTTATTTTGTATTTCTAGAATGACACTACCATTTTTTCTTGAAGTCGCCTCTTGAAAAGAATTTTTCTATAAAACAATACATCAGGATAAAAAAATACCGGCTTCCCATTTCTCTGATTTTTAGTTTTGATTCGCCGTGTTTTCTATTGGTCCATGAATTAGGAACAATTGTATATGAATAACCTCTGATAATTGCTTTGAGCGGTAATTCGATAGTAAGATTGAAGTGAGGTGCAAGAAAGGGCTTTATGCCTTCAATGGTGTGTCGTTTATATAACTTAAAAGCGTTCGTGGTATCATTGTACTTAAGACCCATTACCAGTTGAATGATCTTATTCGCAATTCTGTTAACGATTTTTTTAACAACGGGATAGTCAATCAGCTTCCCGCCTTTAACAAAACGACTGCCGAAAACGCAATCGTAATTACCTTCCAGCATCGTTGTGTAGAATTTTATCAGATCGTAAGGCGAATCCGACAGATCGGCCATCATAACAGCCACACAGTCCCCTGAAAATCTTTCCAGACCATATCTTACTGCATAGCCAAAGCCATTAGGCCCATTATTGGTTTCGTATTTTAAAGATGGATATTTTTTTGACAACATTTCTAATACAGCTATTGTATTATCCTTTGAATTGTCGTTTACTACAAATATTTCACGGTCAATATTAACATTTGTAAATGCTTCTTCTATTTTGTCGATAGTTTCGGCAATTGATTCCTCTTCATTATAAGCAGGTATTACAATACTTAATTTCATGTTACTGTTTTTTGAAAATAAACTTCACCTTTTCTGAATGTGTTTATTTTGTGAAATGAGAATGAGGAGCTCAAAATCTGTGAGTATTTTTTTGTTTTAATGAGCTTGTCTGCTGCTCATATTCTGATAGATCTGTGTTAAAATATCGGTGATATTGTACTTCCAGTTCCAGCCCGGGTAATGGCTCTTAAATTTGCTCACATCGCTCACCCACCAGATATGGTCACCAATTCGGTTACTTTCCGAGTATTCGTAGTTCATCTTCTTTCCTGTGATCTTTTGACACATTTCGATTGCTTCGGCCATGGAGCAATTGGAATGCCTTCCCCCTCCAGCATTATATACTTCCCCCTGACGCGGATTTTGATAGAAATGCCAGAACATGTTCACCAGGTCCCAGCTATGAATGTTATCCCTCACTTGTTTACCTTTGTAGCCAAAAACGGTGTATTTATCACCCGTTATGGCACACTTCATTAAATAGGATAAAAAGCCGTGAAGCTGAGTGCCGGAATGGTTGGGTCCTGTAAGACAGCCACCCCGGAATACGCCGGTGTTCATTCCGAAATATTTACCATACTCCTGTACCAATACATCTGCCGCGACTTTTGACGCGCCAAAAAGGGAATGTTTGGTCTGGTCTATACTCATGTGTTCATCTATACCTTCCTTAAAGTAGGGATGTTTTTCGTCAATTTCCCAACGCTGTTCCAATTCAACCAGTGGCAAATAATTAGGAGTATCTCCGTAGACCTTATTTGTGGAGGTAAAAATGAAGGTCGCTCCGGGGCAATGCAGCCGGGTGGCTTCCAGCAAATTCAGAGTGCCGTTGGCATTTACCGTGAAATCAGTAATTGGCTCCCTGGCGGCCCAATCGTGACTAGGCTGCGCAGCCGTGTGTACAATAAGTTTAATGTCTTTTCCGAATGCCGCGAACAGTTTCTCAACCTCCGGCATATTTCTAATGTCTATACTATGATGTTCGAAGTTTGCAACACTGTCGGTCAGCCGCTTTGTATTCCATTCTGTTGAAGCATCCTGGCCAAAAAATACAGCCCGCATATTGTTGTCGATTCCAACAATTTTATCAAATTTTGAAGCGAAAAATGAAACAGATTCGCTGCCTATCAGACCTGAGGAACCTGTAATTAAACAAATATTCATCTTAGTATATTAAATTAAAATAAAGCGTAAAGCTATGAAAATCAAATGGAGCACCCAAGAAATAAAACGTGAAATACATGCTATTCTTTAGGTTTTCCAATGTTTATTCCGGGACCGTTTTTGCAGCCGTTATTTGGAACTATTCTCAGTATTCCGTTTTATTTTCTTCAGATTTAATCCTGTGAAAATTAACTACTTTTGTAAAAGAAGAAGTGTTGTCCCCGGAGCGGTGAATTGTGGTGGCTATCTGAAATCCTTTTAAAATAACAACGTTAACTGAAAATTTTAATTACCGCGCAAATGAGCGAAAAGTTCCGGAAGTTTGGAAAAAATATGCTGGCCCTGTTTATTGGGATCAGTATTGGTTTGCTTATCCTCGAAAGTTTCCTGCACCTCTATAATCCGTTTCCTTCAAGATTCAGGGGGAACAAAATCCAACTCAAAACAAATTTTAAAAAACAAATACTGATAGATCCAAAAATAGAGGGATTGGATAGTGTTATCTATTATAGTGTAAACAAACTTGGATTCAGAGGGGAGGAAAAACCAGAAAATTTCGGGGAATTATATTCGATCATCACTATCGGTGGAAGTACTACGGAATGTTCGTTACTGGACGACTCCAAAACATGGACAGCTCAATTAGGCAAAAAACTGAAAAAAAATCACCCGGGGATCTGGATCAATAATGCCGGTATGGACGGGGCCACAACATACGGGCATAGTATCCTTTTGGACGATTATGTATTAAAACTAAAACCTAAAATGGTTGTATTCTTAATAGGGATCAATGATAGAGGCCGGAAAGATTTCAGTAATGAGGATGGGAACTTGATTGATCGCCGGGAATCTTTTTTTAGAAAACTGGTTAAAAAAAGTGAGGTGGCCAATCTGGCGAACAATCTTTATTTAATGTATAGAACCCATAAGGTTAATATAGGCCATATTTTAAATAACAACAAACCGATCGCCGTTCCTGATTCGGGAACAGCTGTAAAAATCGATTCTGTTAAGCTTGAAGAGCTTTTACGTCCTTACCGAAAAGATGTGCCTCAATATACTGAACGCGTGAGGCTATTGGCAACTAAGTGTTTAAAAAATAATATCCGGCCGGTGTTTGTCACGCAGCCGTTGGTTTATGGAGGTGACTATTGGGAGCTTATGGAGCTTTATAACAAGGCCGTCATTTCTGTTTGCAAAGAATTAAATGTTGAATGTATCGACCTCGCCAACGAACTTAAAAAAGATCCTCACTATTTTTACGATGAAATGCACTATACCAACCAGGGGGCGGACTCGGTAGCAAGCATCATTTACAGGCGCCTTAACAACGTTGTAAACAAAAAGTAAAAATTCAGGTTCTGAAACCACCACTAGTGCCCTGCCAATTCTATTTTGTCACATAACCCTGGCAGGTTTGTGGCTGACATCAGGGTTGCTTTGATATTTTAGCTTGATATGACACTGGAATGTTACGCTCTTTTTTGCTTTGTTTACTTTTGATCCGAATCTTTTCTGATCTTTCTGCTTTCTTTTTGGGTTTCCGGAAACCTATCTGCAACTTTTTTCAATTGATTACCAGTTAATTACGATATTTTAGGGGGTATTTTAGTACTATGTGTTGCATAGTACTGTTTATTTGTTGTATGTTTGTATCGCATAATAGCTATTGCAACACGGTACTGTAACTTTTACGTCTTTAAAACAAATTAATCCACGAAGCCGAAAGACTTCAGAAAAAAAGAAATCATGAAAAGAACAATTCATTTCACAAAGATCATCTTAATAGCAGGCCTGATCTTTACCACTTTAGTAGCTGTTTCCAATACTACCCCTTCAACTGCTTCAGTTCCGGATGAAACGGAAAAAACAATTCGCAGCTATTTTAAATTTCCACAGGTGTTACTTCCGCATACCGAGATAAAACCGGTTCAGTCCAATAAAGTAGAGGTATTGTTTACAACTGATAGAACCGGAAAAGTAAATTTCGTAATGGCCAAAACCACCGACAAAGAGTTGAAGCGGGAAATTGAAAACCAGTTTCTGAACCTGCAGCTAAATAAATTGAAACAAAATGTGGTGCATAGCGTGGTTCTAAACTTCAAAACAATATAATCTAACTCATAACTTTAATAAAAACATGATAAACACAGAGAACACATCAAAAAATGAAGGAGCCAGTGAAAGGGCAGGGGCCCAGGCTCAGATGCGGAAAGGTGTTCTTGAACTCTGCATACTTTCTATCTTGTCGCAGGGCGACGCTTATCCCACAGAAATTATCGATAAGCTAAAAGATACCAGGTTAGTAGTTGTTGAAGGAACTCTGTACCCGTTGCTTACCAGGCTAAAAAATACCGGGTTGCTTGGCTACCGCTGGGAAGAGAGTACAAGCGGTCCACCCCGAAAATATTATAAGCTTACCGAAATAGGCGAGCAGTATTTAAAAGAACTTCAACTCTCCTGGCAGGAACTTGTTGATGCCGTTAATAAAACAATTGAACTGGGAAAAAAATTCTGAGCAGAACAGAGATCGCTTCAGAGATATTTATAAATAAAAAATTAAAAAAAAATTAAAATGAATAAAACAGTAACAATAAATATAAGCGGCATTATTTTTCATATTGAGGAAGATGCATACGATAGTTTAAGCAAATACCTTTCCACGATAAAGGGCTATTTCAGTAAAACAGATGGGGGTAACGAGATCATGAGTGATATCGAGGCCCGGATCGCGGAATTGCTGCAGGCAAGGATCAATGTTTCGAAGCAGGTTATACTCATGGCCGACGTGGAGCACGTTATGAATATTATGGGTAAACCTGAGGATTTCGGAGCTGAACAAGCCAGGGAAGAAAACATCGCCAGGGAAGAACGCCGCGAACATAGCGATGAAAGAATAAAACGCAGGCTGTTCCGCAACCCCGATGAGAAGGCTATTGGCGGGGTATGCAGCGGACTCGCGGCCTATTTTAATATCGACACCGTATGGGTGCGCCTTGCCATGTTCTTGCTTATATTTTTTGGCGGACTCAGCTTATGGGTGTATTTTATTCTCTGGATTGTAATTCCGGAGGCAAAAACAACTGCCGATAAACTAGCCATGCGCGGCGAACAGGCAAACATCAATTCTATTTTTAAATCGTTCCAGGAAGAGGCCGAAGATGTAAAGAACCGCGGCAGAAGGCAATACGAGGATGTAAGTAAAACTGTCCGCGATAACCTGTCATACGCGCGCAATAGCACCGCAGGTGTATTGAACACATTCTTTAATATTATTGGACGCATGATAGGACTCTTCCTGATCTTTCTTGGTGGCATTCTATTGTTCGGGTATGTAACAAGTATCCTCGGGATCTCGGTCCTGGATGGGAATAACGATTTTACTCACTGGAGAAAGGTAATTTTTGAATCTTCTACAGATTATGCACTGGGGGTTATTTCTTTTATAATAGTTGTGGGAATACCTGTAATGATGATGGTTTACGCGGGAGTTAAACTATTATTCAGGGTCCGCTATAACAACCGCTGGTTGAACCTGGGACTTGGAGTCCTTTGGGCGATTGGTATTTTAATTGCTTTTTATGTCACCATGTCTACGGTGAAGCAGTTCAACGAAAACTCACGCTTAAAAGAAACAACAACCTTACATGGCATTGGAGATACTCTTGTAATAAGGATGAACCCAGGTACGAAGAATGTGAAAAGCATGCAGTTTGAAAATAACGATGATATCGATAATTACCTGAGCAACAATCATGGCGGCTATTTTTTTGGTGAGAATAACGGGCATTTAAGTGTGATAGGCTTTGCTGATCTGTGTGTGGAGGAAAGTAATTCGGATAGTATTGAGCTTATTATTTCAAGGATTTCAAGGGGGAACAACAAAAAAGAAGCAAACGAAAATGCAAAAGCCATTGAGTATACTTTCCGCCAGGACAGTAACGTTCTGATTTTCGATGAAATATTTACAGTTCTTGAAGGAACTAAATTCCGGGCCCAGGAAGTGGATATTAAAATTAAATTACCGAAAGGAAAAGTTGTTTATTTTGATAAAAGTACAAAATACCTGCTGAATGATATCGATAACACCAGTAATACATGGGATGGCAGAATGATCTCCCGCCGCTGGAAAATGACCGATAAAGGATTGGAATGCATAGATTGCGACGGACTGGATATTTCAGATGATGAAGATTTTGATCATCATCCGCGTAGACACCGCCACCCGAAGGACCAGGTGATCATTAACGATGAGGGTATAGAAGTAAACGGAAACGAAACAAAAATTAGAATAGATGAGGAGGGGATCAAAATTAAAACCCCGGAAAAGGAAATTGAACTAAAGGGCGATGAAAAAGAGAATTCCGGTGACAAAAGGGGATCGAAAGAATCATAACGTGATAAAAGAAAAACACCAGTGTTGTGTCAACGCAATATTGTCATATAACCCTGGCGGGTTTTGTGACCGGCAGCGTTGACACGAGACAAATTTTCGTGTGCCCGAACCGCGATCCTTGCTGCAATGGGGTCGCGGTTTTTTGTTTATGACAGAGGGTTTGCCACAGATTACGCAGATTTCGCGGATAATTCTTGATTAGTAAGACTATACAGCAAGATAATTTTCATCTGCGAAATCCACGTAATCTTTGGCCTTAAAAGCAAACGCGGCATCCTTCACAAACTTTAACAGCTATTCATGATGGTACTTTTCGCCCTTCAGAATACTGTATGCCCGGTAGAGCTGTTCCACAAAAAAAAGCCGGATCATCTGGTGCGAAAAGGTCATTTTAGAGAAGGAAAGTTTAAAATCGGCACGGTCGTATATTTTTTGATCGAAGCCAAATGGCCCGCCAATTAAGAAAACCAGGCGTCTGGTGGAGGCATTCTGTTTTTGGGCTATAAATTTCGAAAACTCAATAGAGGTATATTCTTTTCCTTTGTCATCCAGTAAAACCAGAAAGTCTTCCTGTGCCAGCTGGCTTAAAATAAGCTTCGCTTCTTCGCTTTTCTGCTCGTTAAAAGTCCTTTGCCGCACCGCTTTTGGCACATTAATTGTCGTAATATCCAGCGAAGTATAGTTCTTCAGCCTTTTGGTGTATATTTCAACCCCTTCGGCCAGGTAACTGTCTTGTGTTTTGTCAATTTGAAGTAAAGTGATCCGCATGTTATAAAATTGCAAAAATTAATTAAATTTGTCCTATTCAGATGAAACTATTAATAAATATATTTTATTTGTTCTTTGCCCTGTTTTTTCCAGGAGCAGAGCTCACTGATGAAGTTGTTTCTGCTTTAAAGCAGGGAAAATCATCAGAGCTCGTAAAATATTTTGATGAGAAGGTTTCCATAAAAATAATCAACCAGGAAGATGTTTTAAGTAAGTCGCAGGCGGAGGCAAACCTCAAGTATTTTTTTGAAAAACATCCTGTTAAAGGATTTTCCGGCTCTCATACCAGTACTGTCAATAATAGCCAGCAGTATATTACAGGTACTCTTGAAACCTCGAACGGAAAATTCCGTGTATCCATATTGATCAGGCGGAATTTAATTTCGCAGTTCCGAATCGAAAACGATAATGACTGATTTCGTTAAGCTTCACGGGAAAGATTTTAATTTCAGGCAATTTATTGCCGATGCTTTTAAGGAAGATGTCGGCGATGGCGATCATACTTCTCTTTCAACTATTCCAAAGAACCATAAAGGTAAAATGCAGCTCCTGGCTAAAGAAGAGGGAATTATTGCAGGTGTGGAAGCTGCCTTGTTTATTTTTAGGCAGATCGATAAAAATTTTAAGACAAAGGTTTTTATTCAGGATGGTGAAAGAATAAAAAAAGGCGATGTTATTCTAACTGTTGAAGGCAATACACAAAAAATGCTGACGGCGGAGCGCCTCGTTTTAAACATCATGCAACGCATGAGCGGTATCGCGACTAAAACAGATTTTTTACAGGGTTTGTGTAAAGGAACTACAACAAAGGTAATTGATACCCGAAAAACCACTCCCGGTTTCCGGTTCTTCGAAAAATGGGCCGTTGTTATAGGGGGCGGCTCGAATCATCGTTATGGCCTTTATGACATGATCCTTATTAAGGACAATCATATTGACTTTGCAGGTGGGATCATAAAAGCTATAGATGCGGCAAATTCCTACTTAAAAACAAAGCGTAAAAAACTAGCCATCGAAGTGGAGACAAGGAATTTAGAAGATATAAAAAAAGTTCTAGAACACGGGGGAGTACAGCGCATTATGCTGGACAATTATACACCACAACAAACGCTGGCGGCAGTAAAACTTATTGGAGGTAAATTTGAGGTGGAATCTTCCGGCGGTATCACCGAAAAAAATATCAGGTCGTATGCAAAATGCGGTGTGGATTTTATTTCTGTGGGCGCATTAACGCATCATGTAAAAGGGCTTGATCTGAGCCTGAAAGCGGTAAAATAATCTTAAACTGCAAGCGCTATTTTAAGAATGGCTACCAGACTCTTTTCGTCAATATCCCTGGCTGGATCAACACGGAAGATCTTTTGCTGTTTCCTTCCTTCACTTACAAGTTTGGGATGATCCATTTTATATCCGTTCACAAAACTTATGTAGATCTCTTTGGTTTCTGGATGGTAGGAGATAAAACAGAGCCATTTTTTATCGCAATAATAAAAGGGTGTATTGTTTTTTCTTTGTTCGGTGATCCTATCCGAAAAGTTCAGGATGAATGCTCTCAGGTAAAGAAGACAGCTCCTGTATGGCTCGTCAAGTGAATTAAAATAATGGTCAACGCTGTTTTGCATGGGCGAAGATCTCAAGGTATTTGGTTTTATTGGCCTCAACAGAATAATTTTCAATTACGGTAGTCCTTCCTGCTTTACCCATTTCCACACGAAGCGCCTTGTTTTCGATCAGCAGGCATAAAGTGTCAAACCATTCCTTTTCACTACCGGCAAGAAAACCATTCTTTCCGTTCGTAACAATTTCTTTATTTACACCCACAGCACTGAGTACCACAGGCACTTCGCAGGCCATATATGACAAACCTTTCAGGCCGCATTTTCCGTTGGCCCACTCGTCATCCGGCAGGGGCATAATACCAATATCAAATGTATTTAATTCGTTTACTTCCGTTTCCTCAGACCAGGCTACAGAGAATACTTCCAGTGTTATGTTCGAATAGTTTTTATCTCCTATGACCTTGAAGTTCACTTTATCCTTGTAACGTTCTTTAATCCTGAAAAGAACGGGCACAAGCGTTTCAAAGTGTTTTACGGTGCTGATGCTTCCGCTCCAGCCAATAGTTATGGTGTCGTCTTTTCTGAGTTCAGGTCTCGGAACATGAAATGTGGTGTCGATTGTGGTGGGGATGACGACCGTATTTGTATTAATGGCCCGGGCTTTTGCGGCGAGGTAAGAATTACCCGCAATAACGCTGTCCGCGTAAGAAATAGCCTTAAAGAATTTTTCAGGCTTCTTAATGAATTCCCATTTTTTATTTCCGGGACTGGTATCGGCCAGCCAGATACTGTCATCAAAATCAAAGATCACATAAGCTCCTGTTTTTTTCGCGCGTTTTTCAAAAAAAGAAGTACCTAAAAATGAGGCTTCACGCTGAATAAAAATAATAGCGTAGTCCTTAAAACGAAAACTGTCTTTTACCCGGATAAAAACAGATTTCAGCAGGATAAAAACCTTCGCCGCAAAATTTCCGTGGGAATAGAATGTTTTATCGTCTTTTTTATCAAGGAGATAAGAAAATGTAAAATCAAAACCCTGTTTTTCAAGGAAAGATAAATATTGCTCAAAACGATACCGTTGGCTCGGTGAGCGTTTCGGACGGTGCGCGCAGAGTATAAGAACGGATGGCATGTTTTTACTGCAAATCTGGAAAACGGTTACTAAAATCAGTTTTTTCTTGTTTGCCAAATATAATCGCGATAATTGTTACTATTTGAGCTTCATCATTAATCACAAAATGAACTACATATGGAAATGATCTTAATTTATAAGTTCGGATATATTTATACTTTAGTGCGAGATGTGGATTTGCATGTAAGAATGAATTTAATTCCAGGAATTCCGAATAAAATCTTTCTGCAAGAGCATGGTTTATTTTGCCATAATATTCAATTGCCTCGAAAAGATCTTTTTTAGCAGAAGCTATTAAATTGACTTCAAAAGCCATATTTATTTTTTAGTTCAGCCAAGACATCCTTTAATCTTTCAGAATCACCTGGATTACTTTCATATTCTGCAAGGCGTTCGTTAAGCAACTGAATATGTTCATCATTATCTAATTCTGTTTTTTCGATCTTAACGAAATCCAGGCTATTTAAGAATTCTAAAAAAGGCTTAGCCTTATTGTCATGTATTTCAAGGGAGATAAGCATAAAATAAAGTTACTGAATTTTATTTATTCCTCCACCTCAATTTTAAACTTGTGAAGGAACCGATGCACAACAGGCCCCAGGATAATTGCCACACTGGTTAGAAAAGTTACGCCGCTGTAAATAGCATAAAAGGAAGCAAAGATCTTGGCATTGTCATTTGGCGCATTATTTACAGGACCCATTCCTGTAAGGATCATGCTCGCGTTATAAAGACTGTCGATCCATCCCAGGCTGAAAAAGTAGTGATAACCGGCTGTTCCGATAAGTAATGAGATAAGCAACACGATCAGACCCGCAAGACCGTTTCTGAAAATACGAGCTACATAATGCGTTTGATGGGGTAACTTTTTTAAATGCGCCATTACTGATTTCCGAATTTAAATCCGAGTGAGGGCCTGTTACCCTGTGAACCAATATGCAAGTGCTTTACATCATCAAAGGACAATACGGACAGGTCTTCTTTATTCCTTTGATCCGATGCGATAGAGGCAAGCCTTAAATTTTGTTTCATTACAACATCACCAACCAGTTGTCTTGCGGTTCGGGCATTACCAAAGAACTTGTCACGGGTCTCATATAATTCTATGAGATATCCTTTTAAATGAGCCTCTGCATCAGAACTGGCGGTTAAGCCTTCTTTCTTTAAAAGATTTTTTGTTATTTGCCAGAGTTGATCGGCGGTGTAATCCTCAAATACAAATGTCTTATCAAAACGTGATTTAAAACCCGGGTTGCTTTCAATAAAGAGGTGCATATTGTCTGTATACCCGGCAACGATCACTCCAAATTTTCCGCGAAGGTCTTCCATACGTTTTAAAATTACCTGTATGGCCTCCTGCCCAAAATCGTTTGATGAATTTTTAGCAGCAAGCGCGTAGGCCTCGTCTATGAATAGGATGCCACCCATAGCGCTATCAATCACGTTAGCGGTTTTGATCGCGGTTTGCCCCACGTACCCCGCCACAAGGCCTTCCCTGTCTACTTCTATAACGTGGCCGCGTTCCAGTATTCCAAGCGCTTTATAGATCCTGGCGATAATTCTTGCGAGTGTGGTTTTGCCGGTACCGGGGTTTCCCGTAAAGATGGAGTGCAGAGAAAATTTATTTACGACATCTTTTCCGGTTTCATTATAAAAACGAATGAGTTTGATGAGTTCATGAACGTCCTGTTTGATTTTGTCCATGCCAATGAGTTCGTTTAATTCCCCGAGCGCATCACTTAACTGTTTCTCGTTAATAGTCAGCTGTAATTTTTTCTTCTGTTCAGTAAAAAAGACTTTTTCCATATCCTCAAGCAGGATGGTAGATAGTTCATCATTTGACAGGGAGTCCAGCGCACTTGATTTCATCAGGCGGAGACCCATGTCCTGTTTTGCCTCATCTACCACCGCATTTACAAAACGCGCGTTACCAAAATGTTCATCACGTTTACGGTAGGCCTCTGTTAATTGCTCTTTTAGATAAAACTCCGCTTCCGGTGAAAACTTGACCTCTCTTTGCGACGCGGAATAAAGGGCGATCTGGAATAATTCTTCGGGTAGATAATCGTCGAAATGGAAATAGTCGGTGAAGCGCGATTTTAGACCAGGATTGCTGTCTACGAAGTTTTTGATCTGTTTGGGGTAGCCTGCGCCTATAATGGCTATATCTCCCGGCCCGTCGCTCATTTCTTTTATCAGGATCTCAATAACCTCCTTTCCAAAGTCTTTACTGTCATCGTCGGCGCGGGCAAGTGAATAAGCCTCATCAATAAACAGGATTCCGCCGCGCGCCTGATCGATCATTTTTTTTGTTTTAGGCGCGGTTTGACCAATGTATTCCCCCACAAGCGCTGCGCGGTCTACTTCCACCACGTGCCCTTTTGATAGTAATCCCATTTTATGGTAGATCTTGCCAAGCAGTTTAACTACTGTTGTTTTTCCTGTGCCCGGGTTGCCGGTAAAAATGCTGTGGAGGGATAGTTTTGCGGAATCCGAAAATCCTTTTTCTTTGCGGAGCTTTGTGAATTTTAAATAAGTAATATTTTCCCGGATGGATTTTTTTACATTTTCCAGGCCGATTAGCGCATCCAGTTCGGTCAGTAGCTCCTCGAGCGTCTTATTGCCCGAAGAGTCGTCTGACTTCGTATTCTGACCGGCGAATGAAGCACCGGCGGCCAGCGTTTGTTCAATTGTTTTTAAGATCGGAGTATCTCCTTCTTCTTCTGCATCCGCACAATTAAAAGCAGCGGCGGCAATCAGCACATCATTAAAAACAATTTCAAGAAGGTAACGATCATCTGTCCAGATCCCGGGAGTGTCGCTTCCCCAGGCCTTCTCAAAAATGTAGGTAAAGGTTTCTTTGTTGCTGTCCACGTATCCGGTTTGTATCAGCGAGGCCTTTGACTGCCCGGCATCATCATAAAAATTAAGAAACAGCTCGTAATGATAATCCAGGTTTGTGAGATTTTTAAACTTTATTTCGGCCCACACGTATTTGGTCGTTTTTTTGTCAAACGTTTTTAAATATTTCCTTTGCCTGTCCTGCCATCCGTTAACATCACTATTATATAACTTAATATGTTCTATCTCCAGGTAAGGATTTGCTGCAGTATGCACCAGGCCCACCTCGTTGACGTGGAATACTCTTTCTCCGAGTGGAACTCCGTCGATAGAGGCTTCCCATTTATAGCTTCCTTTTTTCCAGAAGCCGCCTTTGGTTTCAACTCCCCATCCGTCGCGCACATAAAAAATATTTTCTTCTTTTTTTATATCGATTGCCAACTCACGGTTACAATACTCGACCTTGCCGCTTAGGTCTGAACATTTCAGGTTAATTTTGGCTGACCAGTCTTCTTCATCAAAAAGCTTGTTGTAGATAGCAAGTTCAATACGGATATAATCGATTTCAGACTTATCAAAAACACTGCGGTAGCGTTTTTGATTGTTTACCATCCACTCATTGTTGCAAAATGTTTGCAGACTTTTGAATTTATATTTTTTCTCCATAGAGATCGGAATAACAACATAAAAATAAAGAATTCCATGCGAATAAAGATGAACTGTTAAAACATAAATATTTGGGCTATAATCAAGAATAAATTAGTTTTGCAGACATGAAGCTTGTGTTTGACATTGTCGAAATTTTAAAGGTCACTACGGTTTTATTTGCAGTGATCGACATCATTGGTTCTATCCCTGTGATCATAAATTTGCGTCAGAGCGCCGGGAGTATAAATGCTTTTAAAGCGTCCTGGGTATCCCTGGCCATTATGATCCTATTCCTGTTTGTAGGGCAGAGTATTCTGGAGATCATTGGTATTACCGTGGGCGACTTCGCGATTGCCGGTTCTTTTGTATTGTTTTTTATTGCCCTTGAAATGATCCTTGGCATAAAAATTTACCGGGATGAAGTCCCCGCCACCGCCTCCGTGGTTCCACTGGCATTTCCTTTAATAGCGGGCACAGGTACTTTAACCACTTTACTTTCAATTCGTGCGGAGTATAACCTGCTCTCTATTATTATTGCGATTATCATCAATGTAATTATTGTATATTTTGTATTAAAATACTTAATGCTCCTCGAAAAATTACTCGGAGCAGGAGGAATTGCCATTGTAAAAAAAGTCTTTGGTATTGTGCTGCTTGCACTGGCCATTAAATTGTTCAGGAAATACACCGGCTTATGATGTCACGCCCTCTGGTAACCATATTTTTATTGATTGCGTCAAACACATTTATGACGATAGCCTGGTATGGACATCTTCGCTTCAAAGAGGTGGCGGCATTAAAAAACCTCGGTCTTGTTGGAACCATTTTGTTAAGCTGGGGGATTGCTTTACTGGAATATTCGTTAATGGTTCCCGCCAATAAAATAGGAAGTTCAATAAATGGAGGGCCATTTAATATGTGGCAACTTAAGCTGATCCAGGAGGTTATTTCGATCTCCGTATTTGTGGTGTTTACGCTTGTTTTTTTTAAAACCGATCAGCTGAGATGGAATCACATTATTGGTTTTTTGTTTTTGCTCTGCGCTGTTTATTTTTTCTTCAGGAAGTAAAAAAAGAGACAAGACAGAAATGACTTAAGGGAACAAAGACAGGAGTGTTATATTCCCCGGTTTTGTCCTGGTTTCGTTTAGTCCCTTTGGTCTTGATTCCCTTAGGAGGTTGCTTCTCTCAAATACTCCAGGAAGGGATGCATGGCTTTAAATCCTGCCAGGATCGTCACCTCAATGCCTTTTTCGATAAGTTGTTTATCACTCAGAGGGTAACTTACCAAAAAGTGTTTATTCTTTAAGATCTCAATATGTGGATGGTCTTTGTCAAAACCTTTGGGTGCAGATTTAAGTTTGCCTTCATCGTCCAGTCCTTTAAAGTACTTTTTAAAGGAAGCGGATTTCAAAATTTTTAAAAAGGTATCGGAGTTATAATCTATTTCCTGGCGAATGGCGTTCAGCATTTCGGGTTCAGGCATATAGACCCCGCCGGCCAGAAAACTCGCTCCCGGCTCTACATGGAGATAATATCCCGCCACGAGCGACTTTTTTCCACCCGGGTTCATGCTTGCGCCAAAATTTGTCTTGTAAGGGGTTTTATCTTTGGAAAAGCGTATATCTTTATAAATCCTGAAAACACAGTCTTTCGCTTTCATATCCGCCGGTATTTTTTTATCAAACTTCGCGATGCCTTTTATGATCTTGTCAATAAAAATTTCATGCTCCTCTTTGGCTTCGAGAAAACGATCCTTATTTTTTTCAAACCAATCACGGTTATTATTTGATTTGAGGTTCTTTAGAAAATGGAGTGTCTTTTGCATAATGTATATTTAATATTGGAGTTCGTTTACGAAAGTAAAATTTAATTTCACTGCTACCAAAGATAAGTTTTATTGGTTAAATTTGATTTGTTGGAGAAGCTTTTCAAACATACCTTACTTTTTTTAACGGCACTCGCGCTTATTACCTGTCAGTCAAAAAGGCAATATACTTCAAAGCCCACCAAGAGTCTTGTAAATCCGGATAGTGACCTGTTGGAAGCCAACGCGGTCTCTTATCACATCAACGATTCAGTCACCACCACCTATCTTGAGGTCAGGAATGAGAATTTGTTGTACAAGCGTCCGGATACCACCAAGGCGTTTTATGCGGAAGTAATGGTTTCCTATAAATTGCTGGCTGAACAAAACTCCAGGAAGATCCTGGACAGCGGTTCTTATGTTTTAAGAGACCGGGCCGATGGGGAGATTGTGAGGATGAAATCGCTTTACTCGCAGTTTAAGCTAAAAGCATTTATGGGGAACAATTATTTTCTTGAGATAGAAATATTTGACCGGAACAAAAAGACAAAGTACAGCCAGGGAATAAATATCTATAAACAAAATGTTTTCAGTGATCAGAATTTTTTGATCACACTCAGGGATACAGTGGCATTTAAGACCAATTTCCTGGCGAATGACGAGGTGATCGTACGCTTTACAAATCCAGCTATCACACAGGTAACCGTGGATTGTTATTTTAAGGAATTTGGCCCGGCCTTACCGCCTTTTTCTACCAAGGCTCCCGATGAAATGAAATACAAACCGGATAGTGTTTTTGTAATGCCGTTAAGTACGAACCAGTTTATGCTGACCATGCCGGTGAAGGGATTTTATCACATTAAGGTAGATCCGAAAAGTTACCTTGGTATTACGCTTTACACCTACGACAAAACTTTTCCGGGAGTAAGTAACAGCGACGAAATGATTAATTGCACACGTTACATCATGAGTAAGGAAGAATTTGAAGGCTGTAAAGATGCCACAGATAAAAAAAGCTGCATCGATAATTTCTGGCTGACTTTGGGTGGCAGCAATGAGCGCGCGCGTGAATTATTAAAACGCTACTATGGCCGGGTAAAGGAAGCGAATAAACTATACAGCAGTTATACCCAGGGCTGGAAAAGCGACAGGGGAATGATCTACATTGTTTTTGGCCCGCCTGCAAATATTTACAAAAGCAAAAAGGATGAGATCTGGGTTTATGGTAACGAAGCCAATCCGAATACCTTGCGGTTTGTTTATAATAAAACCGAAAACCCTTTTACAGACAATGATTACGTCATGGAGCGTTCGCAATTCTATAAGGAGAACTGGTATACCGCGGTGGAGTATTGGAGGCAGGGATTGATCTACCTGGATAACAGAAGGTGACCGTGAAGAGGATTAGGATCCTCCATTCTTAATGGCTTCATAACCTTCATCCACCGGTAAACGGGGTTGTCTGGAGGCGGCGACCGCCAGCTCATCACACCTGTTATTCTCAACATTACTGGCATGGCCTTTTACCCAATAAAATATATGTTTTTTCGGGTCGTATATGCGCAGGAACCTCTGCCACAGGTCGACATTGGCTTTGTTTTTAAATCCGGTTTTGCGCCATCCCATGATCCATTTAAGGTTAATCGCATCTACAACATATTTGCTGTCGCAATATACTTTTACCGTTAGGTCATTATTGGTAACACTTTCAAGACCTATAATGACTGCGAGTAATTCCATGCGGTTATTCGTGGTGCGTTTAAAGCCACCGCTTATTTCCTTACGGTGATTTTTGTATTTTAAAACGAGGCCATAACCGCCCGGTCCGGGATTTCCACTTGCGGCGCCATCTGTATATAATTCAATACTGTCTTCCAAAATATCAAAAGGTGAAAATAAATTACTTTCGTGCAAATATGAGCAAACTTTAGGAAAGTTTGCGATTAATAGACTGTGGAACTTTTCCAATAGTTTAGCCGTTGCAATTGCGGAAATGCAAATAAGTGCCTATATTCGTGAACAAATTTTTGATTATGTCAGTATTAGTAAATAAAGATTCTAAAGTAATTGTACAGGGTTTTACGGGCGGCGAAGGTACCTTTCACGCCACACAAATGATTGAATATGGTACCAACGTGGTTGGCGGAGTAACTCCTGGTAAAGGCGGTACAATGCATTTAGAGCGCCCTGTATTTAATACCGTGTCGGAAGCTGTTCAAAAAGCCGGCGCTGATGTTTCTATCATTTTTGTTCCTGCGGCGTTTGCGGCGGATGCAATTATGGAGGCTGCAGAAGCCGGTATAAAAGTGATTGTATGTATTACAGAAGGTATTCCTGTTAAGGACATGATCTATGTAAAAGAATATTTAAAAGGAAAAACCTGCCGTTTAATAGGACCGAATTGCCCAGGTGTAATAACCGCCGGAGAAGCAAAGGTAGGGATCATGCCAGGCTTTGTATTCAAAAAAGGTAAAGTTGGAATTGTTTCGAAAAGCGGGACCTTAACCTATGAAGCTGCGGACCAGATTGTAAAAGCGGGAATGGGAATTACTACTGCCATTGGCATAGGTGGAGATCCGATTATTGGAACGCCTACGAAGGATGCGGTTGAATTATTAATGAATGATCCTGAAACCGAAGCGATCGTGATGATCGGCGAGATTGGCGGAAGCTATGAGGCGGAGGCTGCGCGCTGGATAAAAGCAAACGGGAATAAAAAGCCGGTTGTAGGATTTATAGCCGGCCAAACTGCCCCTAAAGGCCGTACAATGGGCCACGCGGGTGCTATCGTGGGTGGCGCGGAAGATACAGCTCAGGCAAAAATGCAGATCATGCGCGAGTGCGGCATTCACGTATGCGAAAGCCCGGCGGAGATCGGCAAAACCATGGCTGCTGTTTTAAAAGGAAAAAAAGTCACAGCATAAAATGCCTGATTAAAATACAATTATAAGATACTTCGCGTCCAGCGTAGTGTGTTTTTTGTTACGGTAGATAAAATATATTTTTTAGATCCTGAATTAGATCATGTTATTCCGTAACAATTACTTTCAGGCTAAAATACTGACCGCCTGCCTGCCCCCTTATAAAATAAATTCCTTTCGGCAGATCCGTTACTTTAAGATTCCCTTTATTTTCGGATAAAGAAATTAGTTTGACCGCCTGCCCTAATTCGTTGATTACTGACAATTCCATTTCCTGATCTGTTGAAATGGTGAATTGCCCATTATTTGGATTTGGGAAAACAACAAAGGACAGATCATTTTCTTTTACCGCATGTATTCCGAGGCATTCAGATACATCCTGAGTTAGGGTCGTCGTATTTACACAACCATTGTTGTCGATTCCGGTAATAGTATAGTTTGTGCTTACAGAGGGGGAAACGCTTATGGATGACCCTGTTTCATTTGTGCTCCAGCTGTAACTTTGCGCCCCGCTCACAGTTAAGACGGCAGTTTCATTCACACAGATCAGGCTTGCGGAACTGCTTGCAGAAAGGACAGGCAGAGCATTTACAACAATCGTTTGTATGGCAGAATTTGTGCTGGTACATCCTGTAAGAGTATTTGTTCCATTTACTGAGTACGTAGTTGTGACAGTAGGAGAGAAGGCCGTGCCATTCGCAATGCCATTCGTCCAGGTATACGTATTCGCTCCCTGACCGTTCAGGCTTACTGAATTTCCAAAACAAATGGCGGAACTTGATGCAATTGCCGTAACAATGGGAAGCGGATTCACGGATATTTGCTGCACGGTAGTATTGCTGCAACCGGTTAACGTATTAGTTCCGGTTACCGAATAATTTAAAGGGGATGAAGGAAAAAATGGAACGTTGTTGAAAATTCCATTTGTCCAGGAATATGTGGTAGCACCGGAAGCATTTAATGTTACCGATTGCCCGGAACAAACTACAGAATTAGACACGCTCACCGTTAAAGAAGGTAAAGCGTTGACGGTAACTCCCTGCACAGCTGTATTTATGCAGCCGGTAAGTGTTTGTGTTCCAGTAACCGTGTAAGAAGAAGTATTTCCCGGGCTAAATGGCTGTCCGTTTATCACGGCACCAGACCAGGTATAAGTATCGGCTCCACCTGCATTCAGGATGACAGTATTACCGCTGCAAATTACAGAATTATTTGCGGTAGCTGTTACCACCGGCAATGGATTTACAGTGATTGTTTTTACGGCTGTATTCTGGCAGCCATTTATATCTGTCCCTGTTACCGTGTATGTTGTAGTCAGGCCTGGCGTAAAAGAAATATTATTAATTACATTTCCGGTCCATGTGTATGTAAGCGCACCATTTCCGTTTAAAGTGGTCGAATTTCCAAAGCAAAAAACATTGGCGCTTGCTGAAGCGGTGACAACAGGTAAAGGATTAATAGTAATGGATCCGACAGCGGTATTCTGGCAACCATTCGCTCCGGTACCTGTTACGGTATAATTTCCTGAAGCTGCGGGAATGAACGAAACATTATTCGTGATCCCACCTGTCCATAAATAAGAAACTCCCCCACCTCCAAATAAAGTAGTTGCATTCCCAAAACAAACTACTGAGTTTGTCGCGTTAGCTGTAATACTGGGAAGGCTATTTACAGTAACTGTAATCACATTGCTGGATGTAAAGCAGGTATTTGATCCGTAAACCGTATAAGTAGCGGTTGCTCCCGGCGCGAAAGCCGAGTTATTGATTACGGAGCCCGTCCAGGTATAAGTAAGCGCGCCACTTCCATAAAGACTTATTGTATTCCCGGCACAAACAGATGCGCTCGTAGTATTGGCGATTACAAGAGGAGCCGTAATCACAGTCACGCTAGCGCTTGCTTTATTCTGGCAGCCATTCAGGTCAGTGCCTGTAACTGTGTAAGAACCACTTGTACTCGGTGAAAAAGGAGTATTATTTGTCACTCCGCCCGTCCATGTATAGGTGTTGGCACCGCCACCGCTCAAGGTTACAGAAGAACCTAAACAAACAGTAGGACTTGAGCTATTGGCTGTCACAATTGGTAAAGCGGTCACGGAAATACTTTTTGTTGCCGTATTCTGACAACCGTTCGCATTGGTACCGGTAACAGTATAGTTTGTGCTTGTCGTCAAAGAAAAAGAAGTGTTATTTATCACACCACCAGACCAGGAATAGCTGTTTGCCCCTGAACCAAAAAGACTCAGCGTAGAGCCGGAGCAAATAAGGGTACTGGTAGCATTCGCATTTACAACAGGCAAAGGATTCACGGTAATACTGATCGCGGCGGATGCCGTTCCACACGCACCGGTACCTGTAACGGTGTAGGCGGAAGTTGAAGCTGGGGTGAATGAAACATTATCACTGATCCCGCCCGTCCAGGTATAGGTGGTTGCACCGCTTCCGTAAAGAGAAACAGCAGTACCGATACAAACGACAGAATTACTTGCGTGTGCATTTACAATAGTGCTGTTAATAACTGAAACAGTTGTCACCGCGCTGTTCTGACAGCCATTGGCATTAGCGCCTGTTACGGAATAACTCGTGGTAATCGTGGGCGAAATACTAATTGAGGAAGCCGTGGAAGCATTATCCCAGGTATAGCTATTGGCGCCACTGACGCTTAATGTGAGAGAATTTCCCGAACAAAGAGTATTGCTTCCCGCTATACTTAATGTAGGAGAAGCATTTACCACAATAGCTGTAACGGCTGTGGCTGTACATCCGGCAGCATCCGTGCCGGTTAATGTGTAATTATTGGTGACACTTGGAGTAAAGGCAACCGCGTTTGTTACCCCGTTGCTCCAGCTGTAGGTAAGCGCACCACCTCCCAATAACATGGAGGTATTTCCTGAGCAGACAGTAGGATTACTTGCTACACCAAAAACAGAAAGAGGAGCCGGTTGGGTAATGTTTACAGTATTGGTGTTTGTACAATTATTCGCGTCTTTCACAAAACATGTATAGTTTCCTGGACTTAATCCACTAACTGAAGTGGCAAAGGTGCTCATGGGTGTCCATGTATAAGAGTAGGGTGAGGCACCACCTGAAACTGTCATTTTTGCAATACCATTGCTGCCGCCAAAACAGGTGACATTGGTTTGTGATAAAGTAGAAATGAGTTGTGTTGGCTGCGTCACCACAAAAGTATTTGTATAAATCACAGAGTTGGCATCCACCGCCCTGCATGTGTATGTGCCAATACCAAGGCCACTGAGTGTTGCGCTGGTACTGCCGGAAGGCGACCAGGAATAGGTATAAGGCGCCGTTCCTCCAAAAGCGGAAGCTGTGAGAACGGCTGTTGACATTCCATAACAACTGATGGAAGAGGTCTGTACAATATTAACGCCCGAAAGTTTTGTGAAAATAACATAGCCGTTGCCGGCATTTACACTTGAGGTATTCACCTGGTTTAAACCTACGTTATAAGAACCGCCGCCGCCGCCGAAACCATAATAGGTGCCGCCGCCGCCACCGGAGTAGCCGCCACCACCACCGGCACCAGTGTTCACAACCCAATCGCCACCCCCGCCACCCCCAAAACCTCCATCACCGGCAATATCAGTACCATTAATTGTTCCTGCACCGCCTGTACCTCCGTTTGTAAAGGATAATCCCCCGGTTGAGGGGCTGCCATTAGCGCCATTTCCGGTTAAACCACCTCCACCTGATCCTTGGCCTGTCGTAAAGGTTGTGGCGGTTGAACCTCCACCACCGCTTGTGCCCCCCGAACTTGCCATAACACTGGCATTCCCATTAGAACCTGGCATACCTGAAGTTCCAGATGATCCGGTGGTACTCGAAGAGCCTACCGAAAACATATTAAGAAAGGCGGCACCGCCGCCACCCCCGGCAATAATTAGAGGTGAATTCGTATTATCTGTCACAAAGCTTGCGCCGCCGCCGCCGCCTACAAGACCATTACCCCCAACCTGTCCAACAAGTATTTTTAATACCTGTCCGCCAGTTAAAGCAAAATCCCCCTGCATTTTAACTCCTGGTCCTCCATTTGGGGAGGAGCCGTTTCCGCCCTTCGCTCCGTAAGCTTCTATTTTGTAATTTCCCGTGGAAGGCACTGTCCAACTTTGAATGCCATTAGTTGTTGTAACCGTTCCATTTAAATTATTGCTGGAATAAGCTGTGTTGAGCTGTGTTTGAGTAGGTCCGTAACGCCCTGTAGCGCCCGCTGGAGTGAAGGTGTATGTTTGAGAGGATATGGTCTTAGGCGCGAGTACTATTGACAAAACAAGTATAAACGCAAGTATTTTGGGTTTTAATTGCATATTCTTTTAAGAAATAATAATCTGAAGTTAAGGTAAAACAAAATCAATTGACTTTTACAACATTGTAACTGAGTTTGCTCTGGTCGTCAAAAATGATTTTTAAAAAATAATTGCCAGGTGGGCTTTTACTTAAATCGAAACTTATTTCAGTGCCGGAATATTTTTTTCGGTCAATTATTTTCCCCGTATTGTCTATAAGAAACATGTCCGCTTTTTTACTTTCTTTTTCTCCAGCTCTTGTAATATCCACCATTATTATGTCTTTAGTAGGATTGGGATAAACCTTAACTCCGTACTCAAAAGCAAGAGTTTGTGGATCTTTTGAGTTATTGGGATTTGTTTGTGGCGGAGCATTCAAAACACTGTCCACTGCTGCCGCTGAATCTTGACCAGCAGGCCGTAACCCAATAAAATATCGCTGGTAACGATTGCCGTTATTGTCATAATAATATCCAACTTTGGTTTGGGCAACTATTGACAAAGACATAAACATTAGAAACGAAACGAAAATTTGATAATTCTTCATTATGTATATTTTTAATTAACTGTTTTTAATTACTATGGATGAAAAAAAACGCTCTTTTTCTGCATCATGCTCTTTTTCATCTAAATACCAACATTCGAAGGTGTACAATTTATCTCTGACCAGAATCAAAGTCGAAAATCTCTTTTTGCCTGATTGTTGGTTGTTTGTTTCTGTTGTATAACCACATTCTTTTCCAAAGAATTTTCCAATCTTTATTGTTCTAATATAATCTACACGACGATTACCAATTCCTATTTTTCCACCAATAAAATTTGTCAAAATACTATCAGCAGTTTTCAATTGATCACTCTCAGATAACTCATTGTATTTTTGATAATCTTCAATCATTTTTGGTGCGATACCAATCATAAAGGCGCAAGAGCTCGTCTTGCATAAATAAACCTCCTTGTTATCCACTTTGCGATACTCTGGTTGAATAGGAAAACTTACCCGAACCTCATTATTTAATGTACTATTAAGCCAGGATTGTGAGCTAACATTTAATCCCACTCCTATCAAAAATAATATCAAAAGTGCTTTTTTCATGAGATAAATTTTAAAATACTTTAACTATTAAGTCAGTTTCGTTTGATTGAAACCAAGGTCTTTTGAAATAGAACTCAACATTTCGAATTCCCATATAACCCCATTTTCCTGTAATACGTTCTTGCAGTTCAAAACACGAGAAAGAATCTTTATAAGGCTTAACCAGCACTAAGGTTGTATATGGATTTAATAACTGTCTACTTTCAAATAGTCCCCATCTACATTGTTCGCTAGAATATTTTTCAATCAAAAAGTCTCCTACTAGCACAATAAAATGCAATTTAAAATCTTTAAAACGTTTTCTTTTGATCAGGGTTTTATGTATACTGTCAATCGCATCAGGGTTAATTTCCGGTTGTTCGCTACTATTTTTATATATGTATTGAAAAAGCTCGGACTTAAGCAGAGTGCTATGTTCACAAATATTATCCATTTTATTTTTATTACTGAAATAAAACGCATTGACAGGTTCATTGGTTGGAAAATATCTTTCGCTAATCCATTTATCAAGAAGATTTCTATCTTTGACGATAATACCTTTTCCCAGAGGGCTCAGAGGTAGAACTATATATGAAAGATCATCAAGTTTGTACACCGTTGCCAGGTTTTTTTCAATCCGCATCAAGAACTGGCCATTAATTTCATTCTTAAGAGTCATGGCCTTTTGCCATGTAATTATTTCATAAGTATCCATAGAATTTGCGTAGTGAGTAACAAAAGTAAATATAACTTTCCAATCATGGTGTTACCGGGTTCTATAATATCTGGTTTCCATTGTTCCGTTCGTCATTCTATATGTAGCCCAGTAGAGTGTAATCATAACGCCTTTATCCGAAGCAAATTTCAGTAATGGCTTGGTCAGCTTAACTCCGAAAGTAGTTACAAATATTAACTCTTTAACTTTAAGTTCTTGAGCGGCTAGGATTTGAGTTTTAATCTGGCCGTCAAATGATCCTTTTCCAATATCATTTTTAGTCGCTTTTAATTCAACGTAACCATCTGCAAAACTTTCCAATTCATAGAACGAAGGCATTGAAAAAGAAGTAGGTAAGGGACCTTCAGTAAATTCATAAGCAAATCCTAAATAGTCGGGTACCGTATAGTCTTCTCCTCCTTGTACTTTCCCAGTCGCTCGCATTACCCTCATGCCGGCAAATCCGTTATTGGCTTTAACGTGCTCCTCAAATAGGTTCTCAAAGAATATTCCTGTTGTATGTTGCAGCAATCCTTCGCCACAACCAATACATTCATTTGTTGCTACATAGTTTAGTAGATCTTTTTTGGTAAGTGCTGTCCAAGCACCTTCGGGGATTGTTCCTCCTGGTGTGTAGTAAGTACTAACCTCTGTTTCAGTTGTCCAGTAACCAGGCGACGGTTCTGTGAGGGTCCCTTCAATTACGCCATCCTTTTCATAAACTATACTTTTATTGTCAAATTTGCTCCTGAGTTTTGTATCTACCCAAACGTCTTTTGTGCGATAAGTGTACATCACATTTTCAGTCCAATCGCCCACATCATTTTTTCCAGGACCTGTATTCACACCGCTCATAGGTACTCTACTGTAATATGTACTCTGATAATTGGTCTGCTGTGCAGAATTAGGATTTTGATTTGAATAGGCAGCTGAGGATACCACTGCAGCTGCGATTCCTGCAAATATAATTGCACCTACTACTACAAAATTTCCGGTAGGATCTGTGTATTTCAGTGGATTATTCCTGGCATAACTATATTTATTATAATCCTGGCTGTTCTTTGAATCTGTTAAAATGGGATCAACACTCAACATCCTGCTTAGAATAGGGTCATACATTCGACCATTCATATTGATAAGTGTAAATTGAGGCAAGTGCTCATGGCCTGTGTAACCCCGGGTAAGCCAGGTTGGAACACTACTGATATTAAGGTAATCATGGGTAATTGGGTCGCGTCGTCTGCCCCATGGGTCGAAATTTTGCCTTGCCTCTACGTTGCCATTGACATCTGTTGCAGCTACAATACTACCTACAAAGTCACTATAAGTATAATGTATAGTTGAACCTGTTATGGGTTCAGTAACCTGAACCGCGCATAATCCGGTTGGAGCCTCAATGTAATTTACATCCGTTATCGCACCAGAGGCATCCAGGTTTCTTTCCATCCCATACAAATAGTAACGGGTATTAGTCAATGTATTGCTAGTTCTAAACATTGTTTTATATCTCTCCTGTCGTGCATCGTAAGAAATATCAGCCGTGTAAATACCTTCCGATATATATGTAGCCTTGTCAAACAAGTTGTAATTTACATCCTGAGTATAAGTGTTAATTCCGTCCGGCGGGTTTGATGAAGCAAGGGGATTCGTAGCGGTTAGGGCCTGGTTAACCCGGGTGCCATGGTAGGTATAATTACCCGCATCATATTTTGTGGTTATATTTCCTGCACCATCATAAGTGATACTTTTGCTTCCAACATAGTTGCTGTTATTTATGGTTTTTAAACGGTCAAGGTTGTCGTATACATAATTTTCCTGCGTGCCGGTAATTGCATCGGTAACAGAATTCAAATTTCCATTCGCAATGTTGTAATTATAAGACAGATCTTGCACCAGGCCAGTCTGTGTTTGAGTCTGGTATCCAAAATTATTGTAGACATCTATTGTTTGTAAATTATTCCCAAGCGTATATTTACTAATGGTTCCTGTATTATCCAATTCGTCGAGCTGCCAGATAAGCGTATTTGTTTGCCCATTATTAATACGCACAAGGTCTCCGTTCGCATACTCCCTAGTAATGCTAAAATTATTCGCATAATTTTCCCGTATGTTTCTTCCTAGTTGATCATACTCAAAAGTGGTTGCAAAAGAATTTCCATCAAGAAATTCCTCCAGCTTCTTTGGTTTTCCTAAATTGTCGTATGAGTATTTATAGGCATTGGCATTGTTAAGATTAATTTCTGCCAATTGTCCTTTGCCTGGAACAGCGTCGTAATAAATGTAATTATAATAATCAGGACCAACTATCTTTTGAGTCATTCTTCCCAGGATGTCATAATTAAACTGTGTCTGGGTTCCCTTATTATCTGTGAGTTGCTTCAATTGCCCGAAAGCATTTGCAACAAATACCTTTGTACCTGAATTTGGTTCTGTTTCTTCAGTTGGATGATTAAAATTATCCGCTTTTCTGGTAAAAACAGTCGTCCCATTTAATTTTGTTACGTTGACAAAGTTGGATCCATTGTAGTGATATTCATATTCTAACAAACCCGAATTATTATCAAGCACCCTAATAAGTCTTCCAGTAGCATCCGTTGTTTCTGTTTTTGTTTTGTTATCGGGACTGGTTGTTGTTACAGAAATTTCCTTATTTGTAGGATCAAAATTATATTGAATCGAGCTAACAAGGTTAGTATTACCATCACTTACTTGTTGACTACTTAGTTCTCCGATATCTTGCCTGTAGGTATTTGTTTTTTCAAGAATCGCTTTACCGAAGGGCACAGGTATGACATAGGGTCCAAATTCCTTGTATACTTCTCCATTGACATTATAAACGGCCAGATTTGATCGCTTACCATTATTAAATGTATTACTTTGCGTTTTTAATAGTCTGTTAAAACGATCTGTAACCGAAATTTCCCATTTTCCATCCGGGTAATCAACACGACTCATAAATTTTGCATCGGTTGAGCTTACGGGTTTTGGATCAGCCAGATCGAGAGCTGAAGCATTGAACCAATCGTAAGAGTATTTAGTTTTTGCGCCATCCGGGGATTGAACCTCAACTACCTTACCAAAGTTATCATAGGTATAGAGTGTAAATAATTCATCTATTGACTTAGTTGAAATTTTGTTACCGAACACAGGTTCGTGTTTACTTTCTGTTGAATAGCCGGACGAAATACTAGATACTTTTTCGACAAATCTGAATTTAGAATCATAGTCGTAGTTAATTACGATCTGACCCGGCGCCGGATTATCGTTGGGAGCAGATCTCGTAACTTGCATTAGAACTCCGAGTAGTGATTGATAAGCATTTGTAACTAAAATTTCCTTGGCGGCATTTGGTTCATTCCTGGTTGAGAGAATTGCTCCCTTTGCCAGGTCATAAGTAAACGACCTGTTTTTTACATAAGGAGACTCTCCTGATTTGGTAACCGTCGTAGTTTCATCAAGTGGAACATTCGCTATCCAGGAACCAGCATTAACAAAGTTGTTATAATCCACCTGTGTAATTTCCCTGCTTGGTCCTATGTTTGTGATTTCCTGGACTAAGTTACCAGTTTGGTAATCATAACTAACATTTTTTATGGTGGTCACATTATTATAGTTATTTAAAGTAGACTGTGAACTTATCTCAAAGAAATATCGTGATGACGAACCCGTAGTGTATCCATGAACTCCGCAATTAAATGTTGTAGTTGAGAATATCTTATTTCCTGAAGGCGACAGGAACTCTTCTTTTGAGAGTGTGGGTTTTCTTACAAAATAAGTTCCATCAAGATCGAACTCCTTAGTTGATTGAAAGACATCTAAAGATGAACCATATTTACGGGTCTTTTTAACTACCTTATCAAATCCCAGAAATCCTCGACCTTTAAGATGAGACATTGCATTTGTGTAATAATAGGCTTCTCTTAATCCGTTTGAAGGTCCGTCGGTAATATCAGAAACATAACCAACAACATTAATAGGGAAAGTGTTATTCGAGAGCGGATAGGACGGAGTGGTCGTGGATTTTGAATAGCCCGCGCCCATACAGCCAGGTAATGTATTTGTGAGCATACGGCTTGGGTTTGACAATCTAAAATAATCTATTTTGAGGGTATTTCCGATTCCGTCATTAATAGCAGTTAAATATCGTTCGTCAGAAAGTTCGGTGAAGTAAATCACTTTCATTTCAGTCACCCCTCCTCCTATTGGTATAATTTTAAGCAAGAGATCGCTGTTTCCATCGCCATTAAAATCGCCAACCTCGTAAGAAGGTATTTCAGCCGTATTAGTACTGTAAAAATCTCCGTTACCTGTTCCATCATAATCCCGGTCATCATTCGCCGTTTTCTCGTCATCTTTGTTTGGAGGTGTTTTGCAGTTGGGAATCATACTTATATTATAGAATGGATCCGATGGTCTTGAGCCCTTCCAGGTATTAATATGTAGTTGATTATTGACCGGATTCGAAAATAATTCTACCAAATCAGATTTGCCATCATTATCAATATCCATTGAAATACGTTTAACATCAACAGCACGCTGTGATCCAATTAAATTAGCAGGACCTATATTAATTCCAGTTCCATAAAACATATCAAGGTGACTCATAGATTCAACAGCAAAGTCCATATACCCATCACCATTGTAATCACCGCCCAAACTATGGCTTAAGCTTATACTTGACCTATACATTTCGTTTAAGGCTATAGAAGTTGGTCCGAAATCTATATTAATAAATGCTATAGTCACTCCGTTGTTCAATTTTCCAAGTAGATCACTTTTTCCGTCTCCATCGAAATCCACTGCTGAGAAACTTGAATAAAACGTCAGTAAATGTGGTTGATTACTAACATCAAATACCTGTTGCTGTGAAGGATCAGACCCGTTTCTCAGTCGTGAAGTACCATTATTAAAATCAAGATATTGAAATTCGTAATCGCCCATATTGTTTTTCCAAAAGCTTATTAATTCGGCTTTTCCATCTGCGTCAAAATCTCCTAGAGAGAGACTTAACGATTCCGAATTGCTTACTGTAGCGTTTCTTATTATAAAATTTTGGAGTGCATAATTTACGGACTGAAACTGTCCCGTAGATCTGATAAACTCTCTGACGAATATTTGATTTAGATTAGTGCCAGAACGTTCGGAGTAAACAATTTCAGGCGTTTCATCACCAATTACATCTGCTAACAAAAAAGCATCTTTAACAGATGTCAAGCCTAAATAAGTGTTTGTAAAATTAGAAAATGTAAAGTCCTCAGTTACAGTCTGGGTTAAAGTAAATAATTGATTAGAGCCAACAGATCCGTTATTAATGAAAACTTTGAATGCATAATAAGTTTTAGTACCGTAGGTGGGATCAACTGCATTGTAAAGAAAGGCTATAAGATCGCTTAATCCATCACCATTAAGATCGGTAGACGAATAATCAGCATTGAGAGGTAAATTGCTAGCTGAATATACATTGGTTTGCGAAGAAGGTGGATCGCCATACACAAATACGGTTGAATTAATACTTTCACCGTTGGAGGAGAAAATTACCTCACTCAAAAAATCGAATGCACCTTGTGAATAGTTAAATTTATAATTAAAACAAGGCATAATCTGTGAAGATTCTGAAAACACGGAAATTTCTCTCAGAATCAGTTTCTTTTTAATTAGATCACCGTTAGAATAAAAACTTTGCGGATTAGCCCTCTGATCATAGAAAAACTTAACAGAATTGTAGGGGACAAGGAATGCAGATCCATTTCCCGTGTATGTTATTTCTTTAATTGCTACATCACTACCTTCTGTTGATGAACCGCTATTATAGTAGGTATAATCCATATAGTTGCCATAGTTATCAATTACTCTATTTAAATACCAATGCGTAGTACCTCCTACAGCAGGCATGGCTCTTCCAACAAATGGAAGAGTTCCTTTTGAATCAGCATTGCTTCCGTAGATCATAGTCAAACCATTCTTCATTTTAACTTCGAAGTACTGTTGACCCTGGGTGTTTGGATTTTTAAGAGTGATCTGAGAAAATGTTTCGTTCTCAGTATAAAATACATTTTCACCATTTGAATTTGTATTTTGAAAAGCGAGTCGATTACCATCTAATGAAAAAGGGCCAGTCAGATTAAATTCAATACCACTTTTTACCCCATCAGGAAAGAGCGTTTTGGGGATTCGGCTAATTGCTGATAATCCGGAGATTCCCCAACCCATTCCCATATTTCCAAGGCCACTGTTCGAGTTATAAGAAATCCCAATTGAAGGTGCCATGCCATTTGTTCCAGGGGGGAGCTGAATAGGTATATTATAATTTAAGGCTCCAGAAAGGTCTACGCTATAATCCCCTTTGATGGTTCCTGGTTTAAGACCTTGATCTATGGATCTTAATGTATTTATCGTCGGAGGAGCAGACATATAAGTCGCTGGGAGTTGAACCGCTTTATCCAAATATAAATGACCATTGCCATTATTGGCATGATATAATACATGGCCTCCTGGTGGCAAGACTTTGATCTCGTCACGTGCTATATGAGTACCTTGCGTATTTGAATTGAGTGTTAAAGATGCAGTAGTAGTTTGTCCATTACCAGTCAAATAACAAATTATAAGGTATGGAACTAAAAATTTATATAAAACGTGATGTCTCATTCTCATTTCTTGATAGATTTAACTTCAGCATTCAGAGCTTCAATTTTTTCTTCTAATTGGAAGATGTAGAGATACAACTCTTCTATTTTCTCGATACTGAGTCTTTGCATTTCTCCCAAAGCAGCGCCGTTTTTTTGTACTTCTTCCGCAGAAGGCATGTTCGGTAACCTTTTGTTTTCAATAATATACTTTTTAACGTCACTCAACTGGCGTAACTGGTATTCCTTGGCAAAAACATAATCAGGAAACGCCGCTAAAGTAACTACAAGTTCCCGTGCAAAGGCTACTCCGTCATACCGTACAGCAAAAAGATCAGTACTTGGCGTTTTAATTTTAAAAACTGAACCCGCGCTTATACCGTTAACAGTATGCAAGGTCATTCCTTTTGAATCAATTTTTACTGCGTCCGGTGTGTTAGCGGATCCTACAGCGATCAAATCAGAATTTGAGGAGTTCAATCCAGCGTTTATATTAAGAAATGTGCCAGCCGAAGGCAAAGCGCCAATTCCCATATTGCTACTTACATAGGTTTTGCCGTCTGATTTAACATTAAAGGTTGTTGAACCCCCTGAACCATTTTTAATAACTAGCGCGTCAGAGTTGCCTGATGCAATTTCCGTTTTTCCATCGCCATACACCGTAAATTGTTCTGAGCCATCACTGCTTGTAGTACCAAGGTTAATCGAAAGAGCTTTTTTACTGGAGGTAGATTCAATGATTTTTATTCCCGCATCCACTCCTCCTCCATGATAGATTCTTATGCCTGCTGCAGATGAAGCAGGGGCGTGTATGTATAACATGGCAGTATTATTGAGAAATCCTGTTGTTGAGGTTCCACCTCCGATTTGCATATTTTGAGTCACATTTAATCGGCCGGCTATAGACATTACATTATTGGTACCTACAGCAAATGAACTTCCGTTACTAAATGCGTATATATTCCTATTACATTCAGCGTTCATATACAGGTCACCAGCGTTAGGATAATTCGCGTTTGTCCCTTGAGTTTCTATAAAGGCATTAACACCATTGTGCCCGAGATTAATATTGCCAATCAAACCTACAGCGAACTGCCCAACCTTTTTTACAGTTAAAAAATCACTGAACACATTCATTGTAGTAGCAGCGATATTGCCTCCAGCGCAATTTGAACTTGGCTGTGGATCAGCACTATAATCGCCTGCGCCATGACCTCCTGAATAAGGATTATAGGGACTGTTTGGACTTGGATTATTTGGATGAGTAAGACCGCCGCCCCCAAAACTAAAAACTGCAGGAGATCCGCTCGTTCCTGGCGTGTACCGAATGAGTCCGTAATTATCGGTTGGACCAATATACAAACCTTCGCCAATACGTAAACCGTTATTAATCTGTGCCCCCCCATTTACATCCAGTTCACTGGCAGGTGAGGATGTCCCAACTCCAAATTTTTTTCCAGGGTCCATATAAGTATTGTCTCCATCTGTAGTAAAAGGGAAAACCTTCCATGTATTGTCTCCAAACAGGATTTTGTTATAATTTGGAGCGGAACCAATCCATGGTGTCAAAACCCCACTTGCATCCACCTGCAAAAAACGGCTACCCGATCCGGCAAGTCCGTTTATTAAAAGAGAACCATCTGTACCTAATGTCATTCTTTTAGTGTTGTTCGTAAAGAAGTCGATGGGTTTGTTGTTGAGGGTCCCGAAATTCGGACTCCCGGCAACGGTATTCAGGCTTAGGTTCCAGGTGGTTTGCGCGTGTGTAAGTGTTATAACACTCAGGCAAAGGAAAAGGCAAATGATTTTTTTCATGGTGTGTCTATTTATGTTTTTTAATTTGGTATTGAATGAAATGTTTCAGTAACAATTTTAATCAGGGCAAAAGAATTTCAGTATAAGTACGTGTTTAATCAGGATCAGAGGCGGGATGTGCGGGAGATAAAGAACGAGATGTAAAAAAAGTACTTGTTTAATAATCCGGGTGCAATGGTAACAACAATTTTAATATTAATAACTATCTAACGGTTACTAAATTGTTTAGATTTCGTATTATTTAGTGAAGCATTCTTTACAATGAGTGAGCGAGTTATTTTTATTATACATTCTACGGGGCAAATTTGATCAAAATAAGAGTGTCCTATAAAGTAATACACTTTGTTTTTGGGCGCATAGATAGGCGATAAATAATTCGGTTGCAAATTCCACGATCAGTATATGAAAATCATCGACGAATACACTTATCTTTCGACAAATTGATAAATTGATCAGAACGAGTAAATTGCGATGGCAGGAAATTGTTCTGCTGTAGTATTATCTTAAGAAAAAAAGTCACAGCATAATAGTTTCTCTATAAAATTTTAAAGCCATCGGGAACCCGGTGGCTTTTTTTGTTGAAGCAGTGTAACTTTGTAAGATCTGTTTGGTAACTCCCTGTTGACCTTCTAAAGTTTATTGCGTAAAAAAACTCTCGTCTGAAACGAGGACGCTTGAAAAAAGCGTTTTTTTACGCTTCTATTTACAGTTTATTTCGTAATGTGAAGCATTTTATGTTTAGTCACCGGCAGAAACAGTCCCTATTGAGGTTCCGACATGGAATTAACGCTCGCAAAGATGAATTTTTTTGATTTCACAGTCTGGGACCAGTTGGAGACCCCTGCGGGATCAGGATCAAAAGTTGTGGGGAAGAAAATAAAGCTTGAAGTCTTCTAATGAGCCATTAACCGAACCCTGTGTTAACCGTTATTTGTTTCGGGAACTTGCTTAAAGATGAG